>Ga0123355_10000479_pt1 | contig 53101 bp, 46 predicted proteins | sample TergutEmb28metaG_3_FD_89872 | JGI IMG/M metagenome (GOLD analysis project Ga0123355, IMG submission 89872) | Embiratermes neotenicus P1 segment gut microbial communities from Petit-Saut dam, French Guiana - Emb289 P1 | ecosystem: Host-associated > Arthropoda: Insects > Digestive system > Gut ... | reverse complement strand
CAACAACGTAATACTTAATGGAGCTGCCCGCTTTTATGCCTCTTTTCAACTTTACAATACCTAATCTGGTTATAACCTGGCTTTTAGCCATATCTTATATAATCATTGCAAAAATACTGGTACATGACTTAACCCTGCGGTTAAAGGAAGTTTTGTATACAGTTTTTACCGGTGCCTTTTTCGCCTTCATTTTTCAAGTTGCACAATCTGCTACAATCAATTTGCCGTATATATCTAACCTTATCTTTATATTTTCCATCTATTTATACTACTTCAGAATAACGAAAAAATCATTTCAGGCATCTTTCACATTGGCGATTGCCGTGTTTGCTATTGCACTAATTATTGAACTTTTAACAATTGGTGTGATAACCCTTTTCTTCCCATACTTTCCCGACATACGAGAGCTTGCCCCGTCTGCACTCTATATCATATTAGTCTATACGCTTTCTGTCGGTGCCTCGTTTTTCGTTGGAAATATTTTGCGGAAGAACCTTTATAATGTCATGCAAGTTAGCAATCTTCATTCGACTTTGGCGCTGATTGCAGCTTTTATATTCTTCTTTTTTCAAATAATTATCACCATACAATACTATATTGGACATACCGCTACCCTGTTCTCATGGGATTCTGTGTTAATACTCGGATATATTTTTGCAACCCTTGCTTGTTTCTGGTTTTATGCAAAGTTCAAAACTGAGAAATCTGTCATCGAACAGAAAGAAATTGAGCATCGTAACCTACTCTACTACATGGATGAATCCGAGCATCAACAAACTGCTATTCGCAAGTTTAAGCATGATTATCAAAACATCCTTATTTCTATTGACAGTTTTTTGGAAGATGATGACTTGCCCGGACTTAAGCAATATTATTTGACGAAAATCAAGCCCGCTTCCAATGTTATCACACAAGATGCTTTTGCATTGGAGGGACTTGGCAAAATTAAGGTACGAGAGATTCGAGGTATTCTCACTGCAAAGTTAGTAATGGCACAGAATTTGGGTCTTGATGTAGAGTTTCAGATTGTTGAGGACATCGACTCTGTCTCTGCCGACTCCTTTGTGCTTGTGCGTATGCTTGGGATAATATTAGATAATGCAATCGAAGCACTGACTGAGTTATCTCACGGAAAACTGGAGGTCGCCTGTTATAAGAGTGGGAGTTCTGTCACCTTTGTTGTACAAAACACATGTCCGCCGGATTTACCACCGTATTCACAACTAAAACAAGCCGGTTTTTCCACAAAAGCAGACGGGCGCGGACTTGGTCTAAGCAATCTTTGGGAGCTTGCAAATGCCAACCCAAATATAACTATTCAAACAAATGTTCATGATGGCAATTTTATTCAAAAACTGTCATTGCGTGAAGCGTAGAAAGCTAGGAGAAACAGAATGTTAAACATATTCATTTGCGAAGATGATCCCAGACAGCGTAAACTGATAGAAACCTTTGTTAACAAGTATATTATAATTGAGGATTATGACATGTCTATTACCCTGTCTACAGATAATCCGACAACTCTTTTGAGCCATGTCGAAAACCGTACCGAGAGCAATGGTCTCTATTTTTTGGATGTAGATTTACAACATGAGCTTAACGGAATTGAGCTTGGTGCAAAAATCAGAATGATAGATATTTCCGCTACAATCGTGTTCATCACCACACATTTCGAAATGGCGCATCTGGTCTTCGTTCACAAAGTCGAAGCCATGGAGTATATTATCAAAGATGATATAAAAAAGATTGAGACCGGCATTATGGAGTGTATGCAACTGGCATATCGACGCTATCTGGATGGCAAGCATTCACAACACAAGTATTTCACGGTAAGGGCAGACGATCAGGTTTGGAATATTCTGTACGATGATGTCTTGTATTTTGAAACAAATGTAAGTATGCATAATAAGTTGATTTTGCATACAGAAAATGGTCAAATTGGATTTCGCAGTTCAATAAATGAGGTTGTAAGTTCTGCCCCTGAGTTTTATTGTTGTCATAAATCTTTTGCTGTGAATCCCAAAAAGATTAGACATATAGACAGAGTGGCAAAAACCGCCGAGATGGTCAACGGCGACCTCGTCCCTGTCGCTGTTCGGAAGATGTCGGAGCTGGTGCGTATTGTTGGGTGAGTTGAGGTCTTTGCAAAACAATTTTTATGCCACGTAAATATGACACCTATTGTCATATTTATGTGGTATAATTATTATTATACGAGTTAGCAGTTTTTCTCACTACTAATGTGAAAATCAAAACAGGGTCATATTCACTTTAATCTAATGGGGGTGATGGTTTTGCAGGCTAGTCGTTTGTTTGAGATTATTTATTTGTTGTTGAATAAAGATAGGGTGACTGCCAAGGAGCTGGCTGAACGGTTTGGTGTTTCAACACGAACCATTTATCGTGACGTGGATGCTATCAGTTTGGCGGGGATCCCTGTTTATACTGAAAAGGGCAAAGGCGGCGGAATCAGCCTGTTGCCTGATTTTGTGCTGAATAAGTCGATTTTGAGTGATCAGGAGCAAAGTGAGATTCTTGCTTCTCTGCAAGGTCTTACGCAAATCCAGGCTGCTGATGCTAACCATGTTCTGGAGAAGCTCTCCACTGTTTTCAACAAGACTGCGTCAAAATGGCTCGAGGTGGATTTTACCGATTGGAGCTTTGAGCAACAGGATTTTTGGAGTGGCTTCAAGTCTGCTATTTTGCAAAAATTGGTTGCGGAATTTGATTATTATAGTTCATATAGTGAGATGACTCGCCGTCGTGTAGAGCCGCTCCAGCTTTGGTTTAAGTCGAGAAACTGGTATTTAAAGGCATATGATTTGGGCAAATGTGATATTCGTTTGTTCCGATTGAGCCGTGTGCGAAATATGAGTGTAACTGATGAAGTGTTTGTTGAGCGAAATCTGCTGGTGGAGGACGTGGTTAGCGGTTCTTCACACGCCAAAGATAAAAGACCTGATGTCACGCTGAAGCTTCGCATCAAGTCGGAAATGGCACATCGGGTGCTCGACGAGTTTGCCAGTGTCGTTGATGAACAGGCAGATGATGGTAGCTATATTGTTTCCCTCTGCTGGCCGGAGGATAACTGGGTTTATGGCACCATCCTCTCTTTTGGCGAGCATATAGAAGTCCTTGAGCCGGAGCATATTCGTGATATCATACGCGACAAGGCAAAAAAAGTTTACGAAATTTACGAGTAATTTTTTAATGTGACACGTAGTTGTCATATTATGCATGTTATAGTTGGCTATGGTCAAACCGTCATCCCGAACTTGATTCGGGATCCCCTAAATCGACTAAAACAAAAGTATGGAGGAACTATTTAATGCAAGAAACATTATTATGCCAGAGTTGTGGCATGCCACTGACAGAGGAATCTCTTTTTGGAAAGAATGCCGACGGAAGCAAGAACGAGGATTATTGTTGTTATTGTCACCCCAACGGTGCTTTCAACAATCCCGCCGAAACTATGGAAGAAATGATTGTGAGTTGCATTCCATTCTTAGTAGAAGATGGCACTGCCGCTGATGAAGAGACCGCAAGAGAGATGCTTACTGAATTTTTACCGACGCTGAAACGTTGGAAAAAGCAAGGTATGATTATAACGCTCAAGCTTAAAGATGGAGTGTCTGCTGAGGACTTTCTGGCGGCATCTGATGAAATACAAGAGAAGTATCTTTCAAAGTGCAAAGGCTTCATAAGTCGTCAACTTATGCGTATCGATGGCATGTGGACTGACTGGGTGATCTGGGAATCTCTGCCCGATGCTGTAAATTCCATGCATCAGTCAATGGAAGATGAATCTGCCGTAAAATTCACAAGCTTAATTGGCGAAGTCGTAGAGCAACAGTACTATCCGCTGGAGAGGGCGTATTAATTTGGGGCATGTATGCTCAGATTCTGCGACTACGCGCAGAATGACGGTAACTTAAAATAATTCATGAAGAACGCAGAAGGATGGGAGAAGAAAAATGACCGAGAAGAACAGATGTTGCTGGGCGGGTGATTTGCCCATATATCAAGACTACCATGACTTTGAGTGGGGTCGCCCCGTGCATGATGATAATAAACTCTTTGAGATGTTGATTCTTGAGGGAGCACAGGCGGGGCTTTCGTGGATTACTGTGTTGAAAAAGCGTGAGACATATCGAATCGCTTTTGACGGCTTTGATCCGAACATTGTCGCACGCTATGATGAGGCCAAAATTGAGGAGCTGATGGCAAACGAGGGTATAATCCGCAATCGCTTGAAGATTAATTCAGCCATAACTAACGCCAAGCTGTTCCTTGATGTCCAAAAGCAATATGGTAGCTTTGATAAGTTTATTTGGAGTTATGTAGACAACGAACCAATTATTGGACATTTCAAAGGTATTGAAGATATTCCCGCCACCACAGAGATTTCTGATAGAATCAGCAAGGATTTGAAAAAGATGGGTTTCAAGTTCGTTGGGTCTACTATCATCTATGCGTTCATGCAGGCCACAGGCATGGTCAATGACCACTTTACTGATTGCTTTGTGTATGATGAGTTAAATAAGTGAAAAAGCCCATTTTGGGCTTTTTCACTTTGTCTGTAAGCGGATGAAAGTAGCCAAAATGACCACTTTCACTTTTCATTTATTTCGTTGATATTACTCGCTGTCTTCCTCTTTTTGTTCTTCAGCTTCATTTTTCTCTTTCTCATCGCCAAAAAGAAATACCGTTACAAATATTGTAATTGCAAGGGATGCCCACATAATCGGGTTCTCTGTGAAGATTTCTAAAAGTGGTGTTCCATTTACCAGTTCTACAATTGTGAACACAACAACTGTCAGAACTGCAAGTACCATAATTGCTCGCAACACCACTCGTCCGGTGATTACTATTACCTTTTTCTCATTTTTGTTGCTCATTAATTTGTTCCTTCCCTACTATCTCATTTTCACTGCTTCACATAACAATTCTTCTACGCCGTTTTTCAGTGTCTCAATGCTTCCGTTGTCAAAGGGTGAGTTTAGCCCTGCTTCGGCTATCAGGTCTGTCAACTTCCGTGTGCCTGCTTTTTTCAGTAGGTCAATGTAGCTTTTCCACGCTGCTACGGTGTTTGACTCCATCCAGATGCGATATTGTATCGCACATGTTTGTGCAAGACAGTAATCGATATAGTAGAAAGGTCTCTCATAAATATGCGCTTGGCGTTGCCACATTCCACCTTTTGCAAAGAATTCGTCACCATCATAGTCAAGATGTGGCTTGTATTCCAGTTCTAGTTTTTGCCATACTGCTTTGCGTTCTGCAGGTGTCATGTCCGGATTTTCATATACAATATGTTGGAATTCGTCTACAGTACAGCCATATGGAATGAACGCAAGTGCCGATGCCAGTTGCATATAGAGGAATTTATCTGTTTCTTCTTTGAAGTAGAGTTTCATCCAGTCCCCTGTGAAGAACTCCATTGCCATTGAGTGGATTTCTGCCACGTCATATGTATACTCTTGATATTCCACAATCTCGATATTTCGCGCCATATATGCCGCAAGGGCATGCCCACACTCATGTGTGAGTACGTCAACATCTTCACTGGTACCATTGAAGTTTGCGAAGATAAATGGCGAGCCGTAGTCCGGTAGGCGATGACAATATCCGCCACCTGACTTCCCTTCTTTGGCAAGCACATCGAACAACTCGTTTTCCAGCATGAAGTCGAAGAACTCCTTTGTCTCTGCTGAAAGCTCGTCATACATCTTCTTGCCTGCATCAAACATCTCTTCGGGAGTCCCTTTTGGTGTCGGGTTGCCATCTGCAAAATAAATCTCTTCATCATAGAATTTCAAGCTATCAACACCGAGGTCTTTGCGTCTTTGCTCATGCACTTTTTGCAGAAACGGCACAAGAACTTTCTTGACCTGGTCGCGGAACCTCTTCACAGCGACTGCATCATAGCTGTTGCGTTGCATTAGCACATATCCAAGCTCTGTGTACGTTTTATATCCTAACTTTTGTGCCATCTCGTGACGGAGCTTCACCAAGTCATCGAATATTTCGTCAAGTTCTTTCTCATTTTCTGCAAAAAATTCAGTACGCTTTGCATATGCTGCTTTTCGCACTTCTCTGTCCGGTGATAGTTGATAGGCACGAAGTTGTGAAAGATTTAGCTTTTTGCCATCGAAGTCCAGTCTCGCTGATGCGAGTAGCTTGTTATACTTGGTGCAAAGGGCGTTTTCTTTTTGCATCTCCGCAATTATTTTATCATCAAATCCTTTGAGCTTCAGCTCTGCGTTTGTGAACCAGAGTTCGCCCAACTCTTTTTCTAATTCGGCTCTATGCTGTGAGTTTACCATTTCACGATAGAAGTCTATTTCTAGCTTCGCAAATATTGGGCTGTTTTCGTCGATAAACCCCTGTTCTTTGTCGTAAAATTCATCTCTCGTGTCTATTGTGTGACGGATATACACCAACGCTGACACTGTGTAAATGTTTTTATACAGTTCTTTGTACTTGTTATACTGCTCCATTACTTCAGATGCACTTTTCGCATTTTTTACTGCTGCAGCAATCGCCGCTCCATCGGCTGTAAGCTCTGCTACATCGGGTCTCGTATATGGTATTTGCGAGAATTTCATGTGATTTCCTCCAGTTGTTTTTATTTTGTTTGAACTATTTGACGTCATAGATTCTGCGACTTCGCGCAGAATGACCGTAGTTCTTTCATTGATTATTTTACACAATCGTTTTCGTATTTATCTTATAAGCATCATATCAAAAAAGCGAACTAAATGGAATACATGAATTCACATTAGTTTGCTTTTTTTGTTGTTCATTAATGTTTTAATCTTGTGTTTCTAAACTGCAACCGGCAGTTTCACATTGATAAAACTTCAACTACTTCGTGCTGTCCTTTTTGATTCGTTTCATAATCAGCATCGTGCACGTGGTTCCTAGTAGTGATACTGCCAACAGGATCAACCATAGGTGCAGATTGCTTCCAGCACAGGGTTTTTGAGCCATATCCAGCATATTGCCGCCCAGCATATTGCCGTCTTGGGCGTTGCTAAGATTGCTTTGTTGGTTGGCTCCGGAACTTTGCGGATTACTTGTCATGTTGTTTGACGTGCTTTGTTGGTTGTTATTTAAATTGTTTCCGGTATTCTGCTGATTATTTTCATTTTCATTGTTATTGATTTGATCGTTGCCACTTGAGTTACCCCCACTTCTGGAACTGCTTCCACCTCCCGGGTTGGTTCCGCTTCCTGTATTACTTCCACCCCCAGAACCACTTCCGCCTCCTGCGTTAGTTCCGCTTCCTGTATTACTTCCACCCCCAGAACCACTTCCGCCTCCTGCGTTAGTTCCGCTTCCTGTATTACTTCCACCCCCAGAACCACTTCCGCCTCCGGAACTGCTTCCGCCTCCCGGATTGGTTCCCGGATCGCCTGTTCCGCCACCCTGTTGGCTCTCCGTGCTCACAGTCAAGTATAAGTCTGCATGACCGTTTGCAAACTCTGCACGGAAATGATACTCCCCGTCGGGCAATGCCTCAATGTAGCTTTGCAACATTGACATTGTGATAGTCGTACTTCCCTCAATTAGTGTGAAGTTACTTTGGTCAACTATCATCGTGCTGATGGTTATACCGTCAACTTGTATCATTCTGAAAAAACTCTGTAGGGGGACATCGATTTTCCATGATACTTTTTCTGTTCCGGTAAATATTGCATATGCGGAGCCGATGATATCCAAAGCCGCTTCTGTATTCACTATGTTAACGGTCATTGTTGGGCTTATACCTCCATCCATGTTGAGGATGTAGACATTTTGCCCGATTTCGACTGTACATAGATATGTTGCCAACAGGGTGATGGTGTTTTCGGATATTATATAGTCTTGAGAGGATGTTAGTATTGTGTCATTGAGGGAAATACTGACTAAGTTATAGCTGCCCGGGGCAAGAATTATAGCGATGTCATTGTGCAAATCGATACTTGCTAAATTTTGGTCAAATATTGCATTGTTCGAACTTATGCTAGCATCAATTTTCTCTTCTTCTATTGTCACTGTAACTGTGTATGACTGTGTGCTTCCGTCTTCTGCTGCGACTGTGTAGGTCACAGGCGAGGTGAAATCTTGCACTCCTTTCGGATCTATGTTTACGCCGGTTTGTGTGAGTGTAGGTGTCAAACTTGATATTGCTGTGCCAAATGGCAATGTTACGGAGATCGCTTCTGATATTTCGTCAATTACCCCTGTCACACCCGCGAGTGTGAATGATGTTATGGACTTCGTAGTGTAAAGTGCTCTGAATGTAATCGTTGTATTCACTGTATTATTCATGGAATGTGTATTTGGTCCGACCTGTGATCCGCTACCGGGGCTCCATTCTGCTACACGCCCCATTCCAGGGTTCGCTGTCAACCATACTTGATTACTTGTCCCTACCCTGAACTGATATATCGAGGTTGTTGTGTTTGTGGTTATAGGTGCTCCTTGAGTGCCGTTTCCACCGACATAGAGTATAACAGTCACTTCATCTCCGTCTGTAATGCCTTTTGTGGTAACTCTCACCTCAAAGACTTCAACTGACGGAATATTAGGGGCTGATGATACCGGTTTGTCAAGATAACCCTCTGCCGTGGTTGTCGCCGTGATTACAGCAAAGTATGAGCCTGCTGCGCTAAGCATTTGACTCACGAGATCAGTTGCATCCATAGTGTAATTATATGTGACACTGCCATCCATATTGGGATTGCTGGCAGGATTGTCCGTATTGATTATGTCTATTGGATTTGTAATAATCTGATTGCCGTTTTGATATAGTGAATATGTATATGTCGCATTAGCATTTACGTTGTCTGCACTCGAGGTAAAGGATATTTTGCCTGTTGTGTCAAACGATGCTTCTGTCGGTGCGTCAAGGATTTCCAGTGTGGTAAACGTAACCGTTATTTCAATCGATTGAGTTAAGTTTGCAAATGACTGAAGCTTAGTAATGCTATCAACCGGAAGTGTATACCCCGGATTTTGTGATGCCACTTGTAATGATGTAGACATTGATATTGACCCATCACCGAACGTCCCACCATTTACGGGTGATATAGCCCACTGAATGTTCTTAGGGGTACTTGAGTCCGGCTGTGCTGTTAGTGTTGGAGGTGTTACATTCACACTATACAATATTATGCTTTGCGGATTTGTGTTCGTAGCAGTTAATACAGAATTGTCCGGATTTGATGCAGCGTTAGTATCTTGAATCGTCGCAAAATCGTTGTTATCACCGGATATGACAATAAGGCCAATCTCCAGACCAACTTGCCCCACAGCACCGCTAACCACCGATACACCTATAACTCCATCAGTGTTCACAGTCGTGACCATAAACCTCAGATACATACCTATGTCTGCACCTGTTGGCGTATATGTACTGCTTGTTGCGCCACTAATTGGAGTAATACTAGAGCCTGTTGTGCCTGTTGCACTTCTGTACCATTGATATGTTGTAGCACTTGGATTTTGAGTGTCAGCCGTGCCGCTGGTGTTTGTTCCAGCTACATATGTGTATGTGGCGGTTAGGGTCGTTCCCACCATTGGTGTCTCTGATGAAACCTTTACATTCGATGCTGTTGGAAGATTAACACCCGGGCTCGAATTTGGAGGATCGTAACCACCACCAAAGCCGATATTAGCCCCGTCAAGTAACGGTGTGGTAGATCCTGCTCCGCCTTTGGCCGTCACACTGCCTCCATTAATCATAATTGTGCCATCATCTCCAACGATTACTTCGCCACCGGCACCGCCACTTCCTATTCCTGCACCACCGCAACCCCAGTATGCATATCCATTTCCGCCGGTGGCTGTGACGCTCCCGCCGGTTATTGTTATTGTTCCACCGGCACCACTAGGCATTCCATTTGTTGTGTTTGCACCGGTGCCTGTGATGTTGCTATTATTTGCTCCGGCACCACCGATTCCGGCTCCGCCTCCTATATTCCAATTATATAATCCTGAATATGTACTGCTGTTCCCTGTTGCTGTCACAGTACCACCGGTGATCGTAATTATGCCTCCGGTACCACTTCGTCCTCCCCCGGCAACACCACCGGGATTTGCCGAGCCACCGCCGATCCCGGCTGCACCCCATCCGCCACCTTGTGCATTTACGACGCCCTTATTTATGGTTATTGTTCCGCCATCACCACTTGCACCACCGCCGATTCCGGCTCCGTTATTTCCGCCTGTGGCCGTTATTCGACCGCCGTTGATGGTTATGGTGCCGGCAGTGCCATTAGTTCCACCAATTCCTGCATTTTGTGCACTGCCTGTTGCAATTATTGCCCCCGTGTCTGATGTTGTGCCAGCAGTCTGTGCCCATAATGTAAGGGAGCTTCCCTGTGAAACTTCAATGCCCGCATTTGCTGTTAGTAAATGCTCACTTTCCAAGATTAGATTAACATTACCGGAAATCACGACCCTTTGATTTGTTGTGATGGTGCTATCTAATGCATACCAACCACTACTTAGGGTGCTTGGAATATTTCCGTTAATAAGCATGACATTGCTCATAACTTGCTGGACATCAAATTGGTCAACATACTCAACTATACCCGTCGATATGTCTATGATATCCGAACTAGTTGCTTGTATTTCAATGCCACTGGCATCCATCGACAGTTCAACGACAGTGCCGATACTTTCGCTTTCACTTTCATTCACACCGTCCAAAGTTGTGCTTGTGCTAACATCTTCCTCATCTCCGCCCTCTGAATCGGGTTCACCCATGAACAAAGATGACAGCGACAGCCCCGCTTCTTCCTCCGGCGGCATAACGGTATCATCAGCACTAACGATGTCATCAGCACTTGCGTATACATTTGCAAACAAAAAGAACAACAGTATAAAGCAAAGCGATATACTGATGATACGTTTCATGTGCCTTTTTATGCCTTTCTTAAATAAGCTCTTCATAATGCAACACACTCCTAATCCGAAATTATGGACTTGGAACTTTTATTCAGTTTTCATCACACAGTTTAAAACAATAGATCAATGCTGTGTGCTATGTTTATGCAGACTTTCTGCTTATAAAGTAGTATCGTTACATATGGAGTTAAACTTTACATTAGTTTTTCATCAATCCATTTCGTCCATTTCGCATTTTTTATGGCGAAATTTCAAAAGTTATGGTATCATATGAGTCAATTCAATTTTCGACTTCTATAAGTCGAAAATATCAAGTTTTCAGAAGGACGTTGTACTCCTACTGAAAGGCATTCCGCCATAGAGAGGCGGGGGTCTTAACCCACATCTTGACTTCGTCAAGACCCCCACTTCAAACGCCAAAGGCGTTAAGTGGCGGGTAAGATTAACATTTTTTTGGGAATGGTGACTGATTCATGAACATTAAAAGTCTAAGTATAAATGAACTTTTTGAACCCAATCGCACAATTGCGTGGAAGCTTCTATCCAAGCTTGATTGTCCGTGGGATGCACTCCCGCTGATTTTATCATATGTCCATGAGCTTATTTCTGAACTTGATGTGGCTGAATATACGAAGCATAAAAACAATGTCTGGATTCATAAGACTGCCGATGTTGCTCCATCTGCATATTTGGGTGTTGATATCATCATTGGTGCTAATGCCCGTATCGGTCACTGTGCCTATCTAAGAGGTCCGGCAATCATCGGAGATAGTGCTCATGTTGGAAATTCAACTGAGGTTAAAAATGCCATCTTATTTGACAATGTGGCGATTCCTCACTTTAACTATGTTGGCGATTCTATTTTGGGCTATAAGTCGCACTTTGGAGCCGGTGTTATAACATCGAATGTCAAAAGCGACAGTTCTCTCGTTTCTGTTAATCTCGGCAATGAGCGTATTGATACACCTCTGAAAAAGTTCGGTGCCATTGTCGGAGACAACGTTGAAGTCGGTTGCAATGCTGTATTAAATCCAGGCACTGTACTTGGCGCAAATGCAACTGTTTATCCACTTTCTATGGTTCGTGGTTTTGTTCCGGCAAATTCGATATACAAAAAGCTTGGCGAGGTTGCAGAAAAGCGTTGACGATGTGGTTCATATTGTGTAAAGTGTATTAGGGCAGAAGGTAGTCTATGTCATCTAACAACTCAAAATCTCAAAGTGCTTTCGACAGTAGCAGGCTGTCTCATGCATATATTGTTACATCTGACGAGCTGGCGAATGACATCGCTATGGCGGTGGTCTGTAGTGCTCGTGATGTGAAGAGGCCATGCATGATATGTGCTGACTGTGATAAAGCTTCTCGCCGCATCCATCCGGATATTATCAAGGTCGGCAAACTCGAGGGCAAGCATATTGTCTCTGTAGATCAGATACGCGAGCTGAAGCAAGATGTTTTCATCGTTCCGAATGATTCCATACAAAAGGCATATCTTGTCGAAGATGCAGATACTATGAATAATAGTGCGCAAAATGCCTTTTTGCAGATTCTTGAAGAGCCGCCTGCACATGTAGTATTTGTTCTTCGTTCGGATAATCAGGCGGTGCTTTTGCCGACAGTCCGCTCACGTTGTATTGAGATAAAGTCACAAGCAATTGATGACATTGACGATACTGAAAATGATTCAAGCGAACTCGCAGAGCTTGTCGATGACTTTATCGAAGCTTTGACCGGCAATAATGTTCTACTGATGGAATGTATGTTCCGAATTGATAAGCTCGACAGATTTGCACTGGGCGATTTCCTTAGCTTGGCACGTGAGGGCATATTGTTATCACTTCGAAATGTAGCTGATGATAACGATGGCAGATCAAAAGTAGCACTCGTTCATGCAGATCATATTTTGGCGGAAGCCGGAGAAATGCTAAGTTTGAATGTCAGTGCAGGGCATATTTCAGGTTTTATCTGTGCAAGCACATTGAGTGTGTAAAATAATATTAATATTCAAATAATTGAAAGTAGGAAATATTTTGACAGAAATAGTTAGTATTCGTTTTAACGAAAGAGGAAAGGCATACTTTTTTGATCCGGCAGGACTTACAATAGAAAAGGGTTGCAATGTCGTTGTGGAAACTGCAAAAGGACTTGAGTACGGTGAATGTGTACAAGAAAATCATCAGGTTGACGATGAAAATGTCGTGCAACCCCTTCGATCTGTCGTCCGTATAGCAACAGATGCTGATAAAAGGAGTGCTCAAGCAGGCAAAGAAAAAGAAAAAGATGCATTTGAATATTGTAGGAATAAAATAAAAGAACTAGCTCTTGAAATGAAACTCGTCAGCGTTGAGTATGGTTTCGAAGCTAATAAAGTTCTGTTCTTTTTCACATCGGACGGGCGTGTAGACTTTAGGGAGCTTGTTAAAGATCTTGCAGGGAAATTCAGAGCACGAATCGAATTGCGACAAATTGGCGTGCGCGATGAGGCAAAAATGCTTGGTGGTCTTGGCGTTTGCGGGAAACAGTTCTGTTGCTCACAGTTTTTAAATGAGTTTCATCCTGTCTCAATTAAAATGGCCAAGACTCAAGGTCTCTCACTAAATCCAACTAAGATTTCCGGCACATGCGGTCGTCTCATGTGTTGCCTCAAATATGAAGAGGTTGCATATGAAGACCTTGTTAAAAAAGCTCCCAAAGTCGGTGCATTTGTTGATACATCGTCGGGTAAAGGTTCAGTTATTAATGTCAACCTCCTGCGCGGCAATTGCAAGGTGCGACTTGAGGATGGGTTCGATACAACATTAAAGACTTTCACCTTTGATGAGTTGCAAATACTTGGCGGCAAAGGTCGCAGAGCTGAATATATTGTCGCCAGAGATGAAGGGCGACTTGAGGAAGCCGGCTTCACTCCATCGCCTCCACCAAAGGTCACGAAGTCGCTAGACCTCGATATCACCTCGACAGATAGCCGACCCAAAAAACCATCTCAAGCAAAACCGGCACATTCCAGATCAGCTGATAAAGGTCGAGATGATAAAAAGCCGCAACAAAACCAACAAAAGCGCAGAAATAAGCCTGTGCATAAGAACAAAGGACAAGACAAGGACGCAACAGTAGCTCAACCATCACAGCCACAACCTCTTGAGGGTACAAAGAAAAAGAAGCCTTACTACAGGCGTCGTAAAAATCGCGGCGGCGGTGGTGGCGGTGGTGGCAACGCCGGTGGTGGTAACAACAGCGGCGGCGGCGCACCAAGCAAGTAATTACATAACATACCCCTAAACCCTATGCCCTAACCCCTACACCCTAAGTAGAGCAGGTGATTTTATGTTCGCAAACCATACGCATAATTTCGTTGGACGAACTGTTGAGTTGGCGAAGCTCAATGGTCTATATTCTAGCGGAAAGTTCGAATGTGTAATTTTGCATGGACGATTGCGAACAGGCAAGACCGCTTTGCTTCGCGAGTTTATGACGGACAAAAACTGCATTTACTTTGCAACGGGTGAAACGAGCGACCGTGAAAATCTTGACTCACTGACTCGCATAGTTGAGACTTCATCACCGGAGTTGCCGGAAGAACCTAAACTAAAAAATTATTATGAAGAGGTCTTTGAGAGGCTTAACAAGCTTGCTCAAAGAGAAAGATTGGTGCTGATAATCGACGACTATCAGCATCTTGTCGCATCAAATAAGGGCATTTCAAAACTAATTTGCAGATACATTGATCAAAAATTCACAACAAGCCAGCTAATGCTGGTAATTTGTGGTTCGTCAGAGGCTGTCATGCAGGCAGAAACCTTGGGATATGAGTCATCATTCCATGGGTGTCGCACAGCACAAATTAAGCTGGAGCCCTTTACATTCTTTGAAGCGAAGCGACATTATAGCGATTTCTCACCATTTGACATTGCTGTCATCTATGGCATAACAGGCGGGATTCCAAAGTATTTAAACCTTATGAATCCGGAATTGACCGTTGAAGCAAACATAATGAACACGTTTTTCAACACATCATCGGAACTGTTTGAAGAGCCGGCTAACTTCTTACGTAGAGAAGTACGCGACCCTTCACATTATAATGCTGTTTTGAAAGCCATCGCTTCCGGTCTTAATAAAAACTCTGAGATTGCTTCATATGTCGGATTAGAAACGAGTGCCTGTACTGCTTAATTAAGAAATCTCGCAACTTTCGGGTTGGTTGGCAAGCATACCCCTGTAACTGAAAGAGCCGGCAAAAAAACAGTTTACGAAATTGAAGATAGCATGTTCCGCTTTTGGTACCGTTTTGTACCAGATAATCTTTCGCTCATTCAAAGTGGCATGGCAGACAGAATATGGCGAAGTGTTGCACAAGGGATCCCCTCATTCATGAGTAAGGTTTTTGAAGATATTTGCCGCCAGTGGATAGCTCAACGAAATCAGGCAGGAAAAATGCCCGTCCGTTTCGTGGAGGTCGGGCGTTGGTGGGGATATGATCTCATCACAAAAAGCGACACCATCATACCTATAATCGCATATTCGGACGATGGTCATGTACTTTTCGGAGATGTTGTGTGGTCTGATGAGCCGGCAGATGTTGATGCTTTGATATCTCTCGAAGAAAGAAGTAGAATTTTCCGCTATCCAAACAGAAACTTCTACCTCTTCTCACGTTCAGGCTTCACCGACGAATGTGCTACGTTTGCAACACAGTTAAAAGCAAATCTTGTTGCATTTGAGTGATATTTTGATGACACATACCGCTAATTGTCTTGATTAATAAGCGAAATTATCTCGTGAATCAGGAACATTCTTTGATCCAGTTCTGAAATTTTATCTGCACAGACAACAAGTTCATCGCATAGGTGCTTGGGAATGTGATCTTGATATTTATAGCGTGCTTTATGCTCCAGCGTAGACCAAAAGTTCATCGCTTCTGTGCGAATTTGAACCTCAATCACAACGTGCTCTACCTTCCCCGAATAAAATACCGGTACTTCCAAGATTACATGATAGCTGCGATATCCGCTGGATTTCGGGCTGGAAATGTAATCTCTTTCTTCAAGTATGTTTACATCGGGCATCGCACGAAGGAGATCAACCAAATAATGTATATCTCTGGCAAACGGACATATAATCCGGATGCCGGCAACGTCATTTAAGTATTCTTTCACATTTTCGGCGGTAATGTCAACTTTTAGTCTATAGAGCTTCTGTGCAATGCTTTCAGGCGATTTTATTCGTCCTCTTATGTACTCGATCGGGTTCGACTCTTGAAAATTCTTAAAATCATCATGCATTATATTGAGCTTCGTCAATAGAGTTTGTTGTCCCCACTCGTATATAAGTAGCAAATTTTTCAGTTTCGCAAATTCTTCTGCGCTAAAGCGTACTTGCATATTATGGTCATTCCTCTTTCATTAAAGTAATGGTAAACACCGCGCCACCATCGCCATTGCTATTTTCCACTGCTATCTTGCCACCTTGTTGTTCCACAATCGTCTTTGCGATTGACAGGCCGATTCCATGATTGCCGTCGGCACCTTTATAAAAGCGTTCGAATACCCGGGGCAAGGCTTCGGGCGTAATCCCTTCACCATCATCTGCAACAGAAATTACAATATGTTTCTCTTTTCTGCGACATGATAATGTGATTTCTGAGTTTGCATACCTTATTGCATTGGAGATCAGATTGTCAATAGCCCTGCTAAGCAACTCGCTTACGCAAGTATATTTTATCGGCATTTCATCAAAGTCATATAAAAATCGAACTTGTCTCTTTTCAGCCATCGCTTCTTGCCGTGTAGCAGAATCTCGAAGTAACTCCGTTAGATCTACTTCAGTTGTGGTATATGCTGTGGTGATATTGTCAATTTTTGAGATATATAGCAAGTCTGTAACCAAATCAGCCAACTTATCTGTTTCCGTCAAAATCGTTTCAGATGCCACTTTCGGTTCCATTACACCAAATGAAATCCCTTCAGCATAGCACTTTATTGACATAAGCGGTGTCCGCAACTCATGGGAAGCATTTTGAAAAAAGGCCTTTTGCTCGCTATCGTACTCGTCCAGCTGTTTTGCAGATTTATTGAGAGCCACATTCAAGTCCTCAAGCTCAACCTCCTGAAACCGAAAGTCATTCTGACTAAAGTCACCTTTGCCTATGTTTAGTGCAAATCTCCCCAATTGCTCAATTGGACGAGTCAAAGAATTTGCGAGAAAATACGTGACAATAATCGCCATGATAAACATAATGCAAATCAGGACAATTAGGATGACACTAACTCGTCCAATCACTCCGGATGTTTCGGTATATATGTTCTGGTAGGCATGGATATCCCCTTCCTCTACTGCGAAAAACCTAATTGCAAAGTTAAAAATAATTCCGGTTAGCAGAAATGAGAAAAACAGTACCGCAGAATATGCACGCAAAATTCGTGTGCGTATTTTAGTTTTCTTCGTTTTCATAAGCGACCTTCCTTGCTCCACCCTCCCTTTGAGCTTGGCGTTCAAACTCTATACGTCTAAAAATCGCTTTGATCCGCAGTGTAAGTGCCATAGGGCTAAAGGGCTTGATTAAATAGTCATCACTGCCCAAATCCAAACCCGTAGCATAGTCCAAATCACTATCTCGCGCCGTCAACATAATTATTGGAACATGGCTTTTCTTACGTAATTCTTTGCACACAACAAAGCCATTTGAACCGGGCATCATTATGTCTAAGACCACCAAGTCAGCCGGACTTTCTTCAAATGCTGCAAGAAGTAGGTCTCCCGTTTCAAAATCTTCAACATCATATCCTGCATTTTCTAAGAAGGTTTTGATCGCTAGGCGGATCGTTGCTTCATCATCTGCAATGTATATTTTTTTATTCTCACTCATGAGACCATATTCTCCTTTTAGCCGCTATGTCTTCAAGCTTTGAATGTATTTTATGGTATTTTCTACGCTCGCCATTGAAGAAACCTCATATTCTTCCTGTTCTAATATGAAGTGCTTTACACCCAACACTTTGGCTTTTTTTATAACATCTGCAAAGTCTATTAAGCCTTTATCAATTTCGACATTGCTTTTATTTTCGCCTATTTGCTTGACGTGGAGTATTTCCAGACGGTCCTTATGCTTCTCCATATATGCAAGCGAGTCAACATCTGCATATTCAGACCAGTAGATATCCAGCTCCATTACAGTGCCTTCCGGAAGATTGTCAAAGAGAATGTCAAGGAGATATTCACCATCGTCTACAATGAACTCATGGGCGTGATTGTGATATCCAAATTTCAGCCCGGCTGCTTTGACTTTCTCTGCAACAGGCGTAAGCTTTTTCGCCAGTTCCAGCACATCAGGCTTTGTCTCCATATCTGCCCAGGGGCAAACTATATATTCCGCGCCAATGGCTTTGTGATAGGCGATTTCTTCATCTAAATTATTTAACAGTCTGTCAATAGCTACGTGGCTGCTAATAGGCTTGAGGTCATTTTCCGCGAGAATCTGTTTCATTTTCTCAGCATCTATTTCGCCGAATCCGGCAAACTCAACACCAGTGTAACCCATACCGTTCTTTCCGAGTTTTTCTAGTGTGCCTATGAAATTCTTCTCAGTTTCATCTCTTACTGAATAAAGCTGGAGAGCAAAATCATTTAATAATTTCATCAATGTGTCCTCTCAAAAATTAGTCAAATATTACTGGTTTTCCGGTTCTGCCTGATTCATAAATCGCCTCAAGTATTTGTGTGACGACAACCGCTTGTTCCGGCTTCACTCTTAATTCGGCTCCATAGAGTATCGCATCATAGAAGTTGCGTGACTCTTTTTGCTCCGGAGTAAGAACTTTTGCACCCGGAACATAAGCGACTCCACTTTCATCAAGGTCGGGCTTTGTGTCAACGAGCTTGCCATTTTTATCAGAAACAATACGCAAGCCGTCCTTCATGCCGGCACCCGCCTTGGTTCCACAAAGCGTACAATTACCCTCTCCAATATCCGGTGAGTTTAACGCCCAACTTGATTCTAGAACAACTGTTGCTCCATTTTCCATGATAATGAAGCCGAACGCCGAATCTTCAACAGTGTACTCATCTGCGTCCCACGGTCCAAAAATATTGCCGCAATCAGGCTTGTCTCCCAATTTTTTGTACACAGTGCCCACCACTGTCTTCGGCTTATAATTGTCCATCATCCATAGAGTCATATCAAGTGCATGTGTTCCGATGTCAATTAGCGGTCCTCCACCTTGCTGCTCTTCATCTAAGAATACACCCCATGTGGGCACACCGCGGCGGCGTAGTGCATGAGCTTTGGCATAGTAAATTTCGCCTAACTCATCATTTTCACACATTTCCTTTAGATACAGAGATGCAGGAATGCAGCGGTTTTGATATCCAACGGTAAGAAGCTTCCCGGCTTCAACTGCGGCATCATGCATGGCTTTGGCATCTTTATATGTTGTTGCCATCGGCTTTTCACACATAACGTGCTTGCCCGCTTTCAGGGCGGCTATTGTAATCGGAGCGTGTGAAATATTTGGCGTGCACACAAAGACCACATCAATTGAGTCATCCTTTAGAAGTTCTCTGTAGTCTTCATATAATCCGGGGTTGGTCGCTCCAAACTTCTCGCTTAGTTCTTTTGCTTTTTCCGGAATAATGTCACAAAATGCAACGACATCCGCCTCCGGAATCACCTCATGTGCCATAAAATACTTCGAACCCGCAATTGCTCCACATCCAATAATGCCTACTTTAAGTCTCTTGCTCATAAATATTCCTCCACTTTATTATTATAACTTAGTTATGATGTCCACCGCCTCAAAGTATAGCTTTGGCGGTGGTTGATATTTTCTCTGCACATTATATCAAGCTGTCTTATATAATGTAAATGTATTTTTTTTAAATATGCAAAAAAATAAGCCCAACATAATGAGGTCACTTTAGTGGATCCTCGTATATCGGGCTTTTTTATTGGTTGTTTTGTCAAACGCTACATCTTCTCCGGTGCTGTGATGCCTAGTAGGTCTAGGCAGTTGCGGATTACTACACGGGTCGTGTCTGCGAGCTTCAAGCGTGCCTGCAGTAAATCATTTTCTTCGCCTCTAATGCGGCAAGCGTTATAGAACTTATGGAATCTGGCAGCAAGCTCTACTACATATTTGTTTATCTTCGAAGGGTCGTAGTCACGTGCTGCGTGGGTTACCTCTTCGGGTAATAGTGCTATCTGCTTGATCAACCCTAGCTCTGCTTCTGAACTTAGCAACTCCGGATTTATTTCATCAAACTGAAGCACTTTGTGCCCGTCCTCTGCGAGCATTGCTATGAGACTACAAATTCTGGCATGAGCGTACTGGACATAGTAGACGGGATTTTCACTGTCTTGTCTGATTGCAAGCCCTATGTCGAATTCAATATGGCTGTCAGGTCGGGCGTTGAAGAAGAATCTGCAAGCATCCACAGACACTTCGTCAAGCAAGTCATTAAGTGTGAGTGCCTTCCCTGTTCGCTTTGAAACTTTGATGGTTTCGCCATCACGCAAAATGCGTACCATTTGCATTATAAGGAAATGTAACTTTGTACAGTCAACTCCAAGTGCTTCCATGAGCTTCGGAGCAGATAGAGTTGTCATCAGTCGCTTCGCGTGACCGTGATGATCGCCGCCCCAGATTTCTACAGCTTTGTCAAAGCCTCTGTCCAGCTTATTTCTGTGATAGGCAATATCCATAGCATAGTATGTTGTAAATCCATTCGCCTTGCGAATTACCTCGTCCTTATCGCCACCCAGATCTGTGTTGCGTAGCCAAACGGCTCCGTCCTTTTCATAGAGAAGTCCACCCTTATCTAACAGGTCTATTGTTTCATCAATATATCCGCTCTTGTGAAGGCTCGTTTCGCTGAACCACTCGTCAAACTGTATACGATAGCGTTCAAGGTGTTCTTTCATTAGTGCTGTATTATGAGGTACACCAAACTCAATGAACTTCTTCATTCGTTCATCTTCCGGTAGATTTTGGAGCTTGTCGCCTTCGATTTCAAATATTTTCTTAGCAAGTTCTTTTATATCATCGCCGTGATATCCGTCTTCGGGGAACTCGACATTTTCCTCTCCGAGGCATAGTTGCATATATCTTGCATTTATTGACTTTCCAAATACATCAACTTGATTGCCGGCGTCGTTTAGCAAGAATTCACGCCACACGTCATAACCGGCTTTCTCCAATACTGAAGCCAATATATCCCCTAGTGCACCACCGCGTGCGTTACCGATTGTCATCGGTCCTGTGGGATTTGCCGAAACAAATTCGACCATTACGCGTTGACCTGTTCCGATTTTCACTGCTCCATAATCTTTACCGGCGTTTTCAACTGCATTTAGAACATCACTGAACCATTTTTCAGTTAATGTAAAATTGATAAAGCCGGGACCTGCAATTGTGACCGCATTAAAATAGCTTCCATCAAGTTCAAGATGCTCAACGATTATCTCGGCAATTTTCCTAGGCGGCATTTTAAGCGGCTTGGCGGCTGACATTGCGTGAGTTGCTGCATAGTCGCCATGTCCTGTTTCTTTAGGGATTTCCACAGAGCCTTTGAGCATAATGTCCGACCCTGTCATTGACTCCATATTAGGAAATGCATTTGCTTCACACGCTCTTGAGAACGATGCGCTTAATAGCTCATCAATTTGTTGTTTTGCATTGGCTATAAGATTCATTGTGGGCAACTCCTGACATTAATTTCGAACAGGTTTTGACTGACGGAAATATTGTCTACTTCAATATCGTAGCGAATTTCTAGATTGCCTCCATCGTCCGCCATATTGTTTACTATACTGTGTGTATCAATTCCCATCATAACAGAACCAAATGGTGTGTTGTAGAGAAAATGCTGCTTCTGATTTTCGGTGAAAATCATATCGCCATTAATTCCATCATTGCGTTTTAACGTAACTCTATCTTTTTCAACATCAAATGTTGTAAGTGTGCCTTCTTCACCTGTTAATGAACTTCCGATATAACTAAATGAGCATGTTCCATCATTTTGTGTATACTCACCATCTGTCATAAGTTCAAAAACTTCATCTTCGTCCATTGAATGTAATGGCGATCCTTTTATTGATATTAGCACTTTTTTCATATCTTTCATAATTTTACCTTGCCTTTCAGTTAGAGCTTAGAGGGGCGTGGGCATTGCCGTCAGGGCATTGCCCACGCCCCTCTCAACTTCAACACAATACTTACTCTATAACGACTTGTTCAACCATACCATGCACATCAGACTCAAGATAGGCTGATGCCCGTTTTGAGAAACCGTCTATGCTGTCAGTGACAAAATATTGTATATTACCTATATTATTTTTATCGTTATTTATGCTGTTTTTCTGTAGTTCCTTTGCAACATACTTTGCTGTTTCCGCTCCTGAGTCAATGAGAATGACCCCTTCGCCCATTACTTTCGCAATCACATCTCGTAACAATGGATAGTGCGTGCACCCGAGGATAACGGTGTCCACCTCTGCATCTTGTAGCTCACGAAGATATCGCGTTGCAATGCTTAATGCCGCCTCATCATTGGCATCTGTCCATCCCTCTTCAACCAATGGCACAAACAGCGGACATGGGGTTGAATAAACTGTTAGTTCGGGGTTGAGTTTCTTTATTGCTTCTTCGTACTTGCCGCTACGTATTGTGGCGGCAGTCCCGATTATGCCAATTTTTCCACTCTTCGTTTTATTTACTGCTGCTATTGCAGGTGCGTTAATGACCCCGTATATCGGCATATTATATTCTGATTTGAGAGATGCAAGGGCGACTGAACACACTGTGTTGCAAGCAACCACCATTGCCTTTATGTCATATTTCAAAAGAAATACTGCATCTTGATGGGCATACTTGGTTATCGCTTCTTTAGAGCGAGAACCATATGGTACCCTGCCTGTGTCTCCGAGGTACACGATATCCTCTTCAGGCAAGAGCTCTGTCAGTTTTTTCACCATTGTCAGTCCGCCAAGGCCTGAATCAAAAACTCCAATCGGTCGTCTGTCCATCGTTTCTCCTCAATCAGTCAGTTTGCTGTGTGCAGCTACTGTTTGCCAACAATGTACTATACTGTATTACCGTGCATAATTCAAGCCTAAAATTGAAAATTTATACTGAACACCGATAAATTAGTATTACGTTCTATTTTTGCAAAAATGCTAGAAAACGTCTGCACTTTTATGTTAAAATAACCATATTGGAATTATTCAACAAAATATAGAATGGAGGTTTTCTATGCTAGAGCATAATGAAGGTATTATTGAGCCTGTTGCAGATGAATCTACCACTATTGAGACTGTACCCTTTGAATCTGCTCCTTATATGCAAAATAGAGAACTTTCATGGTTAAAGTTCAATGAGCGAGTTTTGCTTGAAGCAAACCGAGCAGATATGCCTTTGCTGGAAAGATTTAAGTTTATATCCATTTTCACAAGTAATTTAGACGAGTTCTTTATGATACGTGTGGGCTCACTTGCCGACTCTGTTATCTTAGACAATATGTTAAGCGATAATAAGACCGGAATGTCCGCAAAGGAGCAACTCGACGAGATATATCGTGCACTTCCACCCTTGTACAAACTGGTTGGACAAGCATTTTCTGCAGTAACACAGGGGTTGCAAAAGCATGGTATTGAGTTTGTCAAAATCGAAGATTTGTCCGGCAGCGAGTTGAAGCATTTGAAGAATCACTTCACTTATAATGTTATGCCATTTTTATCACCCTCAATCATTGACACAAAGCATCCTTTTCCTCATATTCATAATATGCAAATGCATATTGCAGTTACACTCGAGAAGAAGAGAGGCACAACATTTGGTCTTATTGCGGTCCCTTCCGAGCTGGACAGGCTGATTTTACTGGAGGGTAATGGTTGGCGCTTCGTGCTCCTTGAAGAACTAATATTGCACTTTGCTGACTTGACTTTTGGCACTTATACAATTCTCGAAAGATGCATACTTGCTATCACGCGTAACGCCGATGTAGGTACAGATGAAGAGCAACTTGATGAGGGTATTGATTTTCGTCAACATATGAAAGCTCTGCTTAAAAAACGTCAACGCCTTGCACCCGTGCGTCTAGAGCTTACCAATCCAATTAGTAAGGAAATGCTTGATTTCCTGTGTTCAAAGCTGCGTTTAGAGCTTCCACAGGTGTTCATTTCCGCAGCTCCCCTTGATTTGTCATTTAGTTTTTCATGGAGTTGGTACTTTGACAAGGAAACTCTTGACAGATTAATTTGGCCACCCCATGTGCCTGCCAATCCTTTCTCCCCTTCCGTCAGAAGTGATATGATGAAGCTTGTTTCGGAAAAGGACTTGCTTCTCGCATTTCCATATGAGAGCATCATGCCTTTCTTGTCGCTTGTACGTCAGGCTGCCGACGATCCGACTGTTTTGTCAATTAAAATAACTGTGTATCGCCTTGATGCACAGTCAAAACTGGCAGAGTATCTTATTCAGGCCGCAGAGAACGGAAAAGAAGTAGTTGTCCTCATGGAGCTTCGTGCTCGCTTTGATGAAAGTAATAATATCGAATGGGCAAGTCGCTTTGAGGAAGCAGGATGTCGCGTAATCTATGGTCTTGTTGGGTATAAATGTCATTCAAAATTATGCCTCATTACACAAAAAAAATCCGGAAAACTTCATTACATCACTCAAGTGGGAACCGGCAACTTTAATGAAAAAACTGCAAAACTCTATACAGATCTCTCACTTATCACCGCCAATCAAGAGATTGGAAATGATGCTGCCGCATTTTTCAAAAATATGTTGATTGGAAATCTCGAGGGTGAGTATTCTCGTTTGTGGGTTGCACCAAACAGCTTTAAGACAAACGTACTAGAGAGCATTGAAGGTGAACGACAAAAAGCATTGAACGGAAATGTTGGCAAAATTGTAATCAAGTGCAACTCTCTGACCGACAGGGAGATTATAGAGAAACTTGTACAAGCGAGTGCTGATGGTGTTGATATCTCAATGAATGTTCGCGGGATATGTTGCTTGGTTCCGGAACTGCCGGGCATAACCGATAATATCCGAGTTTTTAGTATTGTAGGCAAGTTCCTTGAACATACTCGTATTTTCTGCTTTGGCGATGGTGTTAATGCGGATATCCTCATTTCATCCGGCGACTTTATGACCCGTAATACAGAACGCAGAGTTGAGGTTGCTTGTCCGATCTTGGATGTTAAGCTAAAAAAGAGAATATTATGGATGCTTGATGTCATGGCTAGCGACGATACAAATGCTTGGGATTTATACTCTGACGGCAGATATATTCAACGCGAGTGTGTTGATCATGCTAACCCAAAGAACTCACAAGAGCAGTTTACCACTGAAGCAAAAGAGCGTGCTTCTCGTTATGAGGAAGAGGCCAACACACATAAGAAAGATATCAATGCAACTTCATCAATAGGTCGCATTAAGAAGTCAATGAATAAGCTGTTGAAGCGAAAGTAAGCATTTTCGTCATTTCCTTACTCTCATAATTCTCATACTGTATTGCAAATGTTGTGTAACAAATGCTGTATTTTCAACATTAGTTCTTGACATTATTCATGTGGTTGTTTAATATGTTGTAAGGAATGTACTTCGACTCCTGACAGGCTAATAGTTTATTTAGAAAGGTAAACACAAAAATGGAAGTAGCAAAAGTAACCAGTAAAGGTCAAATCACTATTCCGATCTCAATTCGTCGAAAACTTGAAATCAATGAGGGCGATAAGGTCTTGTTTATTTATAAGCCGGAAGGCGTTATGATGGTGAATCCAAATGCGCTTCAAGGCGGTGCATCAGGTGATGTAGTTGAAGCCGCAGAAACTGAAATGGCTACTGAAGCTGTTGTAGCAAAAAAGGGTAGAGAAAAATCAAAAGCACCATCTAAATCTACCGCAAGTAAAGCAAAAGAACCATCGGTTGCTAAGACCGCTCCAAAAGCAGTTGCAGAAGATCCTGTAGTTACTGATGAGGTTCGTACTGAACCTGCGCCTGTCGCAGTTGAGCCTGAACCCATTGTTAAAGCTGAACCTGCTACAGTCGAATCCGAGCCAGCTGTTAAATCAGAACCCGTCGCAGTCGAACCTGAGCCGACCGAACCCGCCGTTGAACCAAAAAAAGCTGATCCACAAGTCGAGGGCTTCGACTTGGATACCCTGCTGGATGACTTGCGATCAATTGGAACCATAGATCAATAGGATTCATAACTGTGTAATGTACAATTAGTTTAGTAAAAGGAGCACTTCAATGATGGAGTGCTCCTTAAAGCATTGCGTCGATTCATGGGATCCCGGATCGAGCCCGGGATGACAAGTTAAAGCGAGTATTCGTCATTGCGTCGATTCATGATAGACTTCCTGTCGCCTCAACTCGTCCGTTCATACGCTCGCTGAGCATTGGAAATGGAGCCGGACCAAATTCCAGGAAGAATGTGTGGAAGTCAATCAATACAAAGTCGTTTCCAAGTATGTCTTCCGCTTCTTCACGTAACCCGACCATTTCAATGAACCCTAATGAATATGCCAGTGAATTTAACGGTACCGCTGTAACTCTGTTATAGATGCTCTCAGCAATACTTCTATCAGTTAGGCCGAACATGAAAAGAAATTCCGCAACATCATCAATATCCCATCCCAGGAGATTAACTCCAAAGTCGGAAACAGATTGAAGCATAATGTCAACAAATCGGAAGTTCCACATTAACATCGCTTCGTCAAGGTCAATACCTGCAAAAATGTATCCATACATTTCTGCATAGGTAGCCCATCCTTCAGAATATCCAATATTTGACAATGCAAATCGCAAAGGATGTGGTGCTTGTTGACGGAAAAACACATTCTGATACATATGTCCCGGATAGCTCTCATGTGCCAGCACTGTGAAGAAAAACAAATTATCATTAATGGAGGATGGGTTCATATATACAACATTCTCGTCAAATCTATCAATTGCCGGCACAAGGAAAAATGCCGGACCTACGTGTTCTTGAAGACTTACATGCACATCAAGGATGACAAGCCCTGTGTCTCCCTCAACGGGCGGGAAATTGCCATACATTTGCTCACGTAGGGCATTAATGTATTCCATTGGGGTCGCATCATCAATTTGACCAACATCGCCACGCATACGTCGTGCATCAAGGTCAGGATTGTCTCGCAAAATACCCCAAATTGAAGCCCATGTTTCATCAAGCCACGAGTTTAACAGTTCTTCCAACTCCTCTATTGACCTGTCCGTTCCGATTCTCTGACGCAGTAGCGCGTGACCATACTCTGCACCTCCGGGTTGATTCGCAAACCCACCGGATCGCCCACCAACGCCATGAAACTCGTGCATTGCATCCAAAACAAGCTCATAGGCAGGTATAATATTGTTTAATACCAACTCCGTGTTCTCTCGTATAAAGCGCTCACGCTGCTCGTCAGTAAGTCCATAATAATTTTCAATTCGTTCATTGAAAATAGTTATTAACAGATTGTCCTCGCGCTTTTCAATAAAGGTCTCAACTTGTTCAATCACACTATCAATATTTGCGTCATTGAGGAAAAGACCGCGTCTTACACGTTCACGCTCAAACTCGATAATGTCACTAAAATATCGGTATGTATCTCCTATTAACTCCAGATAAATCTCAATGTCATCAACGGTGTAAAAGTTGAATTCTGCAAGCAATATAGGCAGTTGCACTTGAATACCGTTCAAAGGGCGAATATGGCCTGTAAGAAAGAAGAAATCATCTTCTCTATTCATTATCTCTGAAAGATAAATGCTACGTCTCAGTATGTCGTATACTATTTTCTGATCATCTCTAAGAGTTATACGCACAAATTCATCAAGCCGATTCGACAAATCGATATTGTCTTGACGAGCTTGCTCAATTGACTCCAGCGAGAACACTTCGCCAAAAGTATTATCAGGTCTCTCAATCCCCATTGCATAAGGGTCCGCAAGGAAATAGTTCATCGTGAGTGCATCGTTTGTAACCCACTCTGCGAACATTTCATCCATCATAAGATCAAAGTCATCTCTGCTTGTCTGTGCTTCTTCAGTGGTTATATATTCATGCTCCCAGAGTGCTTCATCTTGATTTTCCGCTTGATTTTCCGCTGTTTCTGCTGTTTCTATCGTTTGTCGTCCGTTATCAACTTGCCACTTTTCACCACATCCTGCAAAAAGTGCTACCGCAAGTGCAACAAGCATGATTAATAGGACAATTTTAATTAATATATTTTTCGTGCTCACGTTAAGTAATATTCCTTTCGGTTTCATTCGGTGAAAGAAGCCGCATATAATGCGGCTTTTTCAGTATTGTGGTGTGGCTAGTCAGTCTCAATTAGACCATAGTCTCCCTGTTTACGTTTGTATACGATTGAAAACACATCGTCATTGCTATGGTTTTTGAAAACAAAGAATTCATGTTCCAACAGGTTCATTTGTAGCACGGCTTCCTCCGGTGTCATTGGCTTAACCGGGAATCTCTTTGTGCGTACAATTTTGAACTCTTGCTGTTCGTCAGCATCTGCATCGTCATGGGTCACTGCAGGTGCCCAGTCTTTGTCCAATGAACCGGCACGAAGACGCTTCTCAAGTCGGGTTTTATTTTTTCTGATTTGACGCTCGATCGCTGCAACGGCGGAATCAATCGATGCATACATATCGCTTGTTGTGTCAGTGACACGATAAAACATTCCATTATTGTTAAGAGTTACTTCAGCAATATAACGACCTCGTTCGGCGGCAAAAGTGATGGATGCTTCTGATTCTGTTTTAAAAAATCTGTCTAGCTTGCCTATCTTTCTTTCTGCATACTCACGTAATTCGTCTGTCACTTTGACCCTTTTGTCTGTAAATTTAAATTTCATTAGTCTAGTCCCCTATCTCTTTATTTTCTCACTAGTATACTAGTGGTCAGTTTTGGATTATCAAGTACTCGGGCTTAACGAGCTATATGCGCTTTTTCATTTTTATTCTGACTACGGTTTTTTTCTCTGTCTCTGCTTCTTCTTTGACTTCTTCTGCTCCTTCGACTTCCTTTTCTACCTCTTCCACGACTTCTTCTTCAGGTGGTGCCGCAAAGGCAGGCATTGTGGAGTTCCATACAGAGCCATAGCTTTCAGGTTTTGAATGTTCGATTGGCGCGCTTTCATTAACGGGGGCAGAGATGTCATTTTCTTCTCTTTTTTGCTCCTTGCTTACTCCGCTCTCTCTTATTTGTGCGATTTCTCTAATTTGTGCAATTTCATCATCAATAAATTCTATTCCTTTTGGTGGTGCTTTCTCTACAAATTCACTCATCACAGAGGTTTCAATTTGCTTTGCCACACTCGTTACAGGAACTCTGGGCTTTGTAGCTACTGCAACTTCCGGCACTACTGCTTCAGTAACTTCTTGTGAAACTTCGGGCTTGCTGATTACAATAACTTCCGGCACTTCTGCTATGAGTGCTTCCGGAGCTTCAGGCTCTTCGACTATAGCCTCTTCAGAAACCTCCGGCGTGCTGATTGCTTCAGGCTCTGCCACTTCTGCAATGACTTCCTCATATACTTCCGACTTAGCAATATTTTCAACTCTTGAGGACGAGTTGTTGGTAACGGGTTGTTTGTCAACACTTTCTTTCATTTCATTTAGCTTCGTAGCAAGAAGAAGTGTCTCTTTTTCAGCTCTTTCTTTTGCAATAAGTGCTTCATTACGTTCATTGGCAACTTTTGCAATATACTTGGTCACGTCTTCTCTATTGAAGCCTCCCAATAGTCTTTTCCGAAAAAATTCTTTCTCGCCTTTCATTACCTCTATCCCTCCTCACCATTTTCATCACCATTTCCAACAATATCATCGAGATCATCGTCGGTTAGTGCTGCCAATATGTCTTCCAGGGTCAGTTCGCCTTCGCATTTAACTGTATTTTCTCTGTCCCAATTATACATCATTTCTTCAAAGTCTGCGTCTCTTTTCATAATAGCCGTTTCTATGCCATTAACTACAGCCATTGCAACATCTACATGGTAAAAATCACCATACAATAAGACTATGTTCCATGCATGAACTCTACCTTCAAAGTATCCCAGCACGATGTGGCTGTAAAGCCCTAACTCATCTGCAATCGCCTGAAATGCCATTGCAAATCCTTCTCCAACTGCCATCCCATGCACCAATGCACCAAATGCAGTCGCTGAAAAATTCTGTGCTCCGTGTGAGTGTACCGGTGCAACTTCGTCAAATGTAACCGAATCAATCAGAATATTAACCAATGACAATAATCTTTCGGAGTCTGTATATCCGACCACCAGTTCGGCACTTCTTTGCACATTATATGCAAGCTCTTCGTTTAGCTCCGGCAATATGTTTGCATTAACCGCGGTATATGCAAAGCGGATTTCAAATATCCTGTCTTCGCCCTCTTGAGGAAAAGCATCAACTGCAACAAATGGAAGCATCACAATGTATCGCGGATGTTGATAGTATGCCTCTCTAACCAGTTGATTAATTTCTTCTACCGTAACCGGAAGCCGTGTACGTATAATTGCTTCTTCTTCATATTCTCTCATCACATCTAGCAAATGGGTCATCATATGTCGTTGTGTTGAAATATTTGCTATTGAGTTGATTTGTTCTTCAGTCCGTTCAAAGATAATTTCAATGTCAATATCATAGTGCATTACAATTCTCGTGACTTCAAATGTAATGTCAGCTAAAGCGAAAGCTCCAAGTGGGTGCTCATTGAGTATTTGATTTCGTGCCCTATCAATTTCGTTTTGAATATCGTCGTCATCATGATAATGAAACTGTATTTGTGCTTCTGTTTCGTGCTGCGTCACAAGTTCGATTACAGCGGCAACCAGCTCTTCATAGTTTGATACAACAATAAGCTCTGTTGGCTGCGGCTCATACGGAGCTACTTCATGTGGTCTGATCGTTTCATCAGCAATTTCAAGAAAGCCCACACAGCCGGCAAGAATAAACATACTCAAAAATACTACAGTGATAATTACTGAATTTTTAATGATAGTTCTACCCATATCTACATAATACCATTTTCTAGCGTTAATGCAAGCTGTTCTTCACCTCTATCTTCAGGTTTCAACAGTGCACCGGCCGCTGGTATGGATCTGACTCTGTAACGAGACTTGTTTGTTATATGCGTATTTTCAAATAGTTCTACTCTTTCCAACACCCTGTTCTTCTTAAGTGAAATCACTTGCACACCTTGAGTATTCCTTGTTGACTTTGGTGCCATCAGCGAGGTACTGAATACCAACGCACGCTCGTCACTTGAGAAAACAGCTAGCTCTTTTTCTTCATATAATGGTAATATCGTACATACCGGGCTTTTATCTGAGTATGCACCGGTTAACTTCTTTCGGTTCAATTTCGTCTTATATCCTGAAAGCTCAACTCTTGCCGCTTTTCCGTTTTCGAAGAAGAATATAATATGTCCGGAATAATCGCCGGGATCGATTAAATATATTACGTTTTCTCCATCGTCCATTTCCAGAGCCGTTGGCAGATATGTTCCAAGGTTCGATGCTTTCGTGTCTTCGAAGTCGCGTACACGCGCCTTGTAGACTTGCTGTCTATCAGTAAAAATGAGTAGTTCATTTATGTTTTGAGATTCAAATGAGATAAACTCACCATCTGATTCTTTGTATTTTTGCTCTCCACCCATTCTAAGTGAAAGGGGAGTTATTTTTTTGAAATACCCTTCGCGAGACATGAATATGTTGACAGGGTAATCTTCGACTTGCTCTTCAATGTCAAACTCTTCAATTTCGTCTTCATATACAATTTGTGTGCGTCGCTCTTGACCGTACTTTTTGCACACTTCCTTGAGCTCACGAATGATGATTGAGTTTATGCGGCGATTTGATTTTAACGTATCTTCAAGATCAGCAATCTCATTTTCAAGCTGATCTGTCTCGTCAGTGCGTTTTAATATGTACTCACGGTTAATGTTTCGTAGTCTTATCTCTGCAACATAATCCGCTTGGAGTTCATCAATCCCGAAGCCAATCATCAAGTTGGGTACAACTTCTGATTCTTCTTCAGTCGCACGAATAATTGATATTGCTTTGTCGATATCAAGAAGAATTTTCTGCAGACCACGCAAAAGATGCAGCTTATCTTTCTTCTTTTGCATTTCGCAAAAAACTCTACGCTTCACACAATCCGCACGCCATGCTGTCCACTCTTCAAGTATTTCACGAATACCCATGACACGCGGCACTCCGGCGATTAGAATGTTGAAGTTGCATGAGAAGCTATCCATTAGTGGTGTTCGCTTAAAAAGCTTTGCCATTAGCTTATCCGGATCAACTCCGCGCTTGAGTTCAATGGTAAGCTTTAGACCTGAAAGATCAGTCTCATCACGCATATCTGATACTTCTTTGAGCTTGTTCGCTTTTACGAGTTCGGCAACTTTATCTATAATTGCCTCGGCTGTTGTCGAGTAAGGAATTTCTGTAATTTCAATAAGATTTCCTTTTTTGACATAATGCCATTTTGCTCGAACTTTTATACTTCCGCGCCCTGTATTATAAATAGACTCCAGCTCGCCAGCGTTATATATAAGCTCTCCACCCGTCGGAAAATCCGGTGCTTTTAGTGTCTGAGAAATATCACATTCATTATCACCAATATATTCAATGGTTGTTCGACACACTTCGTCAAGGTTAAAGCCACAAATGTTGCTGGCCATTCCTACTGCAATGCCTGTGTTTGCACTCACTAACACGTTTGGAAATGTCGTAGGTAACAACGTGGGCTCTTTCATTGTGCTGTCATAGTTGTCCATAAAGTCGACAGTTTCCTTGTCGATTTCCCGGAAGATCTCACCACATATAGGTGACAGTTTGGCTTCTGTATATCTTGACGCAGCATATGCCATATCACGAGAAAACACCTTACCAAAGTTGCCTTTTGAGTCAATGAATGGTGTAAGGATTGCATTGTATCCCTTCGTAAGGCGTACGAGAGTGTCATATATAGCAGAGTCACCATGTGGATTTAATCGCATGGTTTGTCCGACAATGTTTGCTGACTTCGTACGTGCTCCGGTCAAAAGTCCCATCTTGTACATGGTGTAAAGAAGCTTCCTGTGTGATGGTTTGAATCCATCGATTTCAGGAATTGCACGAGACATAATGACACTCATTGCATAGGGCATGAAGTTGAGCTCCAGCGTGTCAGTTATGGGTTGCTCAAGCACATCCGCGCGCAAACCTTTTACGTTCGGGTCAATTTGTGATTTTTTAGTTTCAGTAGTTTTCTTCTTTGGCATGTTGTCCTCACTTCATCTAGGGATTAGGGGTTAGGGCATAGGGGTTAGTTTTATTATAAGCACTCTTAGCATTTTGCCAACTTCGTTTGCTATTTCTACCACTGGCATTACATCATTCTCAGATAAATATCCAATATCCAAACATATTTGTAACTGTGTTCTAAGTTCCGCATTAGATCCTTTCGATATGCATAAGAACCTTACATACTCTTTTCTTGAACCTCTCTCATATCCTTCTGCAATATTTGACGGAATTGATACTGCTGCTCTACGCATTTGGCTTGACAAAGAATAAAGTTCTTCTTTGGGGAGTTTTTGGGTTAAAACATAAACCAATTTGACTAGTTGCATAGCTTTTTGCCACACGAATAAATCTTGATACTTTTCAATATTCAAAACAAACTCCTAATCCCTATGCCCTAAGCCCTAATCCCTAAAATCACGATACGTCCGCAAAGTCAATATATTTATGGCCGCTTTCGGATATGAACTCTTTTCTGCCGGCCAGATTGTTGCCTAGGAACAGGTCAAACGCATCTGCTGTGGCTTCGATTTCTGACGGCATGACTTTTATGAGCCTTCTTGATTCAGGATTCATTGTTGTTAGCCACATCATTTCAGGATCATTCTCACCAAGTCCTTTTGATCGACTGATGGTGTGCTTTGCACCATTGAGTCCTGCGATGATCTCTGCCTTCTCACGCTCATTATATGCAAAGTAAGTTTTTCCTTTACTCTCAATTTCAAAGAGAGGTGATTCTGCAATGTAGACATATCCCTCTTCTATTAACGTTGGGACCAGCCTGTAAAGCATTGTCAGTATGAGCGTGCGTATTTGGAATCCGTCTACGTCTGCGTCTGTACATATTATAACACGGTTCCAACGCAGTCCGGACAGGTTAAATGCACTCAAATCTTTTGAATGTTTGTTTTGAATTTCAACACCACATCCCAGCACTTTTATGATGTCGGTTATTATTTCGTTTGCGAATATTTTCCCATAATCCGCTTTCAGACAATTGAGGATTTTCCCTCTTACCGGAATTATTCCTTGAAATTCTGCATCACGGCTTAGCTTACAAGCTCCCAGTGCACTGTCACCCTCAACGATGTATATTTCACGTTTCTCAACATCTTTTGTGCGACAGTCTACAAACTTCTGGACACGACTTGTTATATCGACGCCGCCTGATAACTTCTTCTTTATGTTAAGTCTTGTTTTCTCCGCTGTTTCACGACTGCGTTTATTGATAAGCACTTGTTCAGCAACTTTGTCAGCTTCAGTCTTATTCTCGATGAAGTAAACTTCCAGTTGGCTACGTAGGAATTCAGTCATCGCTTCTTGAATAAACTTGTTCGTTATAGACTTCTTTGTTTGGTTTTCAAATGATGTCTCTGTTGAGAAACAGTTTGTCACCAACACCAGGCAGTCTTGCACATCAGCGAATGTGATCTTACTTTCATTACCTTTGTATTTGCTGTTCTTGCGAATGTAAGAATCTATCTCTGCCACAAATGCACTGCGTGTAGCCTTTTCCGGTGAGCCTCCGTGTTCCAGCCACGATGAGTTGTGATAGTACTCGATTTTGTTCACCTTACTTGAAAAGCAAAAAGCAGCGGTTAGCTTGACCTTGTAATCGGGCATATCAGCACGATCACGTCCTCGCCTTTCCGTCTCAATGAACACCGGCTGTGTAAATGCATCTTCACCGACTACTTCTGTAATATAGTCCATTATTCCATTTTCATAATGGAAATCAGTTGTTTCAAACTTTCCATCAACTTGATTTCTGAATCTGAAAGTTATACCTGCGTTAACAACCGCTTGTCGCTTCATAATATCAGCAAAATATGATGCCGGGACTGCTATGTCTGTAAATACTTCTAAATCAGGCTTCCATCTAATAAGTGTGCCTGTTCGCTTTCCGGAAAACGGCTCTGACTCCAGTTCTCCATCTATTTCGCCTTTTTTGAAGTTAAGTGAATATTTCTTCCCGTCACGATATATGGTTACATCCATAAACTCCGATGAATACTGTGTTGCACAAGAGCCAAGCCCGTTTAGACCCAGTGAATACTCGTAGTTTGACCCCTCATTGTTTAGATACTTTCCTCCGGCATAAAGCTCACAGAAGACAAGCTCCCAGTTATACATATTCTCTTTCGGATTCCAGTCAACGGGACAACCTCTTCCGAAATCTTCAATTTCAAATGTATTATCTTCATAACGAGTGACAGTTATTTGCTTACCATGACCTTCTCTAGCTTCGTCGATTGAGTTTGAGAGTATTTCAAAAATGGCATGTTGACATCCCTCGATTCCATCAGAACCGAAGATAACTCCCGGACGCTTTCGCACCCTGTCAGCACCTTTCAGTGCGCTTATACTATCATTGCCATAATCTACCTTACGCGGTTTTTCTTTCATTATTAATGACTATACCTTTCTGAAATCTTCAGTCACAAAACAACCATGAAAAGGGATGGTCATTTCGTGCATCAATAGCACATCTTTGCATATATTGGGATTCATATCTTGCGACTATACATTATATAGTATAATCGCAGATAAATCAACACTAAGACAGATCTTTTTGGAGATTGCAAGCCGCGCCCCACGGTCAGTTCGCTGTGTTTCCAATTCCGATAAGCGAAGTCATGGATGTGGAGCGCCGCGACTTTGCGCAAGGATGCGCAACGGAGCGAAAAGGAATTGGAAATGCAGTAACTGACGCAAGATGGGGCGCGGTTAAAAGCTAGCCGCGTAAGGCTCTCCCTAGCCGTTCCAATGCTCGATGCAAAGTTGAGCGCGGACATGCTGTGTTTAGGCGCATGAAACCGTCACCACCCGCTCCGAATGACGTCCCGCGATTCAGCCACAGTTTTGCTTTATATGTGATAATGGCATCTAACTCATCATCCGATAGACCTAATGCACGAAAGTCAAGCCACGCAAGATAAGTGCCTTCGGGTTTGATGAGCTTAACTTCCGGCAGTTCACTTTTAAGGAAATCATCCAAAAAGCTCATATTATTAGTAAGATAGCTTAATAGCTCCGAAAGCCAATCCTCGCCGTGCTCATATGCCGCTACACAGGCAACAATCTCCATGATACCTGTCTGCGACACACCAAATTTTCCATATACTCGCAGAAATTCCTCGCGCAACTTTTCGTTTGCAATAAAAATATTGGAAATTGGAAGGGCTGCAAGGTTGAATGTTTTAGTCGGTGCGGTACAAGTTATTGTAATATCGTTAAGTCGAGGGGTTAACCCTGCAAACACTAAGTGTTCATGTCCGTCATAGATAAAGTCTTGGTGAATCTCATCAGCAACAACAGCTACATCATGACGAAGGCAAATATTACCCATGCGTTTCAACTCTTTGCGAGTAAATACTCGTCCAACCGGATTGTGAGGGTTACACAAGATGAAGGCTTTTACATTATTTTTCACAATTTTTTGCTCAAAGTCGTCAAAGTCAATCTCATAAAATCCGTCTTTCTCAACAAGTTGATTTACAACCAGCTTCCGCCCCGTTGACGATACAGCCGACATGAAGGGGTAATACACAGGTTGCTGAATAATCACACTATCTCTGGGCTTCGTTACCGCCAATATCGCAATGTGAATTGCATTGACGACACCGGATGTTTTGATGAGCCAATCTTGCTCTATCTTCCAATTATGACGACGTGAAAACCACTCTCGCAATACATTGAAATAATCGTCACCTGTGTTGAAATAACCGAAAATACCATGCTTTGTATGCTCGGTAATAGCTTCAAGTACGCAAGGAGGTGATGAGAAATCCATATCCGCTACCCAAAGTGGAAGTACATATTCGGGCTTCCCACGTGACGCAGGGCTATATTTCAAGCTGTATGTGTTCCGCCTGTCTATAATTTTATCAAAGTTATATTTCATGAACTAACCTCCTATTACCACACTAAACCGTCATTCTACACGTAGTTGCAGAGTCTAAACCCTCTATGCCAAACCGTCATTCTGCACGTAGTTGCAGAATCTAAACCCTCTATGCCAAACCGTCATTCTGCACGTAGTTGCAGAATCTAAACCCTCTATGCCTACGGGATTCTGCGACTTCGCGCAGAATGACGATGGCTTTTCATAGACTATTTTACACCATTGCAGCTGAAATATCAGCAATTAAGTCGTCAACGTCCTCAATACCCACAGATATACGCAGAAGCTTGTCTGTGATCCCTTTGTCTTGTCGCTGTTGTTCCGGCACGTCTGCGTGAGTTTGTAAGTAAGGATATGTCATTAATGTTTCGACGCCACCTAAACTCTCGGCGAAATGGATTAACTGTATACGCTCCAAAATCCCTCTTGCTGTTTCTGCCGTTTCTACCTCAAAAGAAATCATTGCTCCGAATCCGTCCGACTGCTTTTTACTAATAGCATAACCGGGATGGTCGTCAAAACCACAATAATGAACTGCAGAGACTTTTGGTTGCTCTCTAAGCCAATGAGCAATCGTATGTGCGGAAGCCTCCTGTTGTCGCATACGAATGGCCAATGTCTTCACTCCACGAGCGATCAGCCAACTATCAAATGGCGATAAACAAGCTCCGGTCGTCTTGTAAAGAAAACGTAGTCGCTCGGATAAGCTCTCACTTTTAACAACCAGAAAGCCCGCTAAGGTATCATTGTGACCGCCCAAATATTTTGTGCCACTATGGACCACAATGTCCGCACCCAGAGTCAAAGGTCGTTGTAAATATGGCGTGAGAAAGGTATTATCCACAATAAGCAAGACCCCTCCGGCTTGCGTTACTTTCGCAACGGCAGCAATGTCTGTAACTTGCATCATGGGATTGGTGGGTGTTTCTATAAAAACAGCTTTTGTTTCAGGGCGAATCGCTCGTTCGAGGGCATTAATATCGCCGGTGTCAAGGAGGGTTGTTTCGATTCCATTTTTAGCAGAGATATGTTGGAATAATCGAATTGAGCCTCCGTACAAATCGTCGGATGCTATAATGTGATCCCCCGGCGAGAACAGCTCCATAAGAGTAGCTTCTGCGGCCATGCCTGAAGAAAATGCCATTGCGTCTGTGCCCTCTTCAAAATTTGCGATTATATCCTCCAAATACTCCCGTGTAGGGTTCTGCAAACGACTATAATCGTAACCGGTGCTTTGCTCAACACCAGGATGTGTAAATGTCGCCGATTGAAAAATAGGGACACTGACTGCACCTGTAGTATCAAAGCATTTTTCGCTTCCGTGGACACATTTTGTGTTAAATTTCATATTGATTGCCATTCCTTTTCAAACTAAAATACTAAACTAAAATACTAAACTAAAATACTAAACTAAAATCTTTTCTGCATAACGAACGCTTCCCATTGCATCCTTTGAGTAAAAATCTGCACCAATCTGGTCGGCATAATCTTGTGTCAATACAGCTCCCCCTACCATAACGCGACAATCAGGAGCCTTTTTCTTTAGCAACTCAATGGTTTCTTCCATATGTACAACTGTAGTTGTCATCAATGCACTAAGTCCAACCAAGCAGACACTTTCACTCAACACCGTATCTACAATTACGTCAGGCTCAACGTCTTTCCCTAGGTCAATTACTTCAAAGTTGTAATTATCAAGGAGAACTTTAACAATATTTTTACCTATGTCGTGAATGTCGCCTTTAACTGTTGCTAAAACAATTTTCCCGCGTCGTGCTTGAGACTCGCCATGCTTTGACATATGGGTTTTAATGGCTTCAAATGCGGATTTGGCAGCCTCGGCACTCATCAAAAGTTGCGGCAAGAATATTTTATTTTTCTCAAAATCCTCCCCCACTTCACCCAACGCAGGAATCAGATGGTCGCTTATTATGGCGAGGGGCTCAATATCTTCAAGCATACATTTTGCAATTTGACAGGCCTCATCACGAAGTCCCTTTGTAATAGCGTTATGCAAGCTGATCTCTGTGACAGACGGCGGTGCGGAGTTAGTTTGCTCGTCAACCCCGGCAAATCGCCCGATATACTCTGTGCAATTCTCGTCATTGGCGACAAGTGCATTATATGTGAAGTATGCATCCATCATAGAATCACTTAATGGATTTATGATCCCGGCACTTAGCCCGCGACTCATGGCTAGAGTGAAGAAAGTAGCACTTAATTTCTCACGTTCAGGCAGTCCGAAAGAAATGTTGGATACGCCCAGAACCGTGTGGACACCGAGTTTGTTTCGTATATGGTCTATGGTTTCCAGTGTGATTTTTGCATTTTGTGCCCCAGTACTGATGGTCATAGCTAAGGCATCAATTATGATGTCTTTTTTGGGTATTCCATACTCCTTTGCAACGCTAATAATCCGCTCAGCAATCTCAACTCTGCCCTGCACCGTATCGGGGATTCCATCTTCGTCCAGAGTGAGTGCTACAACAGCCGCACCATATTTTTTCACAAGAGGTAGGATAGTTGTAAGGGATTCAGCTTTGCCATTAACTGAATTAAGTAGCGGCTTGCCGTTATAGATTCGTAGTGCACGCTCTGCCGCTGTCGGGTCGGATGTATCAATCTGTAGTGGCGTGTCTGTAACACTTTGCAGACCACGAACAGCTTGCTCTAATACGTCCGCCTCATTTATTTCCGGCAACCCAGTGTTTACGTCCAGAATTTCAGCCCCGTGCTCAACTTGACTAAGTCCCTCTCTGTAGAGATAACTCATGTCGTTTTCACGCAGGGCTTGCTTGAGGCGAGGTTTCCCTGTGGGGTTGATTCGCTCACCAATAACAACAGTCTTGTCGCCGAATAAAATCGTTTTCGCATAGGAAGATACTGCTGTGTGAGGCTTTTGCACTATTGGTATAGGAATCATTTCACTACATGATTTGACAGTAGCGGCAATATGCTCCGGCGTAGTTCCGCAACAGCCGCCTATTATGTGAGCACCACTTCCGGCTATCTCTGTCATCTGTCTTGCAAACTCATCCGGTGCAACATTAAAGGTTGTTTGACCGTTTATAATTTGCGGAAGTCCGGCGTTAGGAACTATCGCAATTGGAAGGCTCGTGTGACAAGTAAGTTCTGCAAGCAAATTTTTCATATGCTGTGGTCCGGTTCCGCAGTTTAATCCCAGCGCAGTTGCACCCAATCCCTCGATCAGCGATACGGCTGTAAGTAAATCGCCTCCTGTGAGCAATCTGCCGGATTCGTCGAGGGTGAAAGTAACTATTATGGGCAGGTCGGCATTTTCTTTTGCCGCCAACATCGCCGCCTTGATCTCATAAGTGTCACTCATTGTTTCGAGCAAAATCAAATCAGCTCCGGCTTTTGTTCCGGCTCTTACCGCTTGCGAAAATATTTCGACAGCTTGCTCAAAGCCTAAATCACCCAGGGGAGCTAACAGCTTGCCGGTCGGACCTATGCTATGAGCAACCAAGGCTCCTGATTCTTCTGTTGCCTGGCGCGCGATAGCAACACCGGAGGATATAATCTGCTCCACGGTATAGTCGGTACCGTCCAACTTCAAACTATTGGCACCGAAGGTGTTGGTTGATATTACATCACAACCTGCATTTACATATGCTTTGTGAATCTCAAGTAATATATCCGGATTGGTTACATTCCATATTTCGGGCAACTCTTGAAGCGACAGCCCTTTTGACTGGAGAATTGTCCCCATCGCTCCGTCAAAAAATAATAGCTCATTTCCCAGCTTGTTTAAAAATTCTTTCATAACTTATAATCTTTCCTTTAACGTCATTCTGCACGTAGTTGCAGAATCTAATTCCTCTAAATTAAACCGTCATTCTGCACGTAGTTGCAGAATCTAGCTCCTCTAAACTAAACCGTCATTCTGCACGTAGTTGCAGAATCTAGCTCCTCTAAACTAAACCGTCATTCTGCACGTAGTTGCAGAATCTAAACCCTCTATGCCTACTGGATTCTGCGACTTCGCGCAGAATGACGAGAGTTTTTCATATACTATTTGACACTACCTCACTAAGTCCGAGCACAAAATCTTATCCCCTGAATCCAACAACAGCCGTTACTGATTTAGTCGGACACAGCATATTGCTGTCAGTTAATGTAAGTCCTATTCGCTTTTGGCAGTCCAATAATGCCAAAATATCACGTTGATGCACTATGTCAAAGTCGCCAAAACCGGGACTAAAACGTGTCGTGGGATGCAATTTCAGAACTTCGGACTCACCTTTTATTTCCCAGACAACATTATTACACAAAGCCTCTGTCATTGCAGAACAAACTGCATCTGCAACCACTGCCTTGTCCATCTCGCTCACACTGTAACGGCGAATGATTGTATCAACTCGGGCTCCCAGTGTGGCTGCAAAAACTGCCACTTTGGAGCAGTCCTTCAAATGTCTTGACAAGTGCTTGCTGTGTATGGTTACACCGCCAAATGTCACCGTTTGCGACTCTATTTGACAGCCCCATACTCTATATATACTTTTCGGCGTTACGATGATGCCAATTTCGTCACTCATCTGTTTAATATGTGCCAAAACACGCTCATCTGCAGGGTTTTGGCGATATCCCAGGTAACGAAGCACATCACTTTCAAGTATCTCTATCACTCTCGAATCTCCGATCCAGTAGTCTGTTCCATTTATATATAATATTATATATAATACATATCGCCGTCATCACTAAGTTGTACAGCTTTTGCGACAAGTGCATCCAGCGTTATCTTTCTCAATGTTTCGGGTATCACCATGTCAAGCTTCTTAAAAACATCACTTTGCAAAACACTTTCAATATTAGGTGCCTTATCCGCCACAGTTTGGTCCGCCTTTTGGAACAGCGAAAATTCAATTGCAAATAAAATGTCATATACAGTTATTTCGTGTGTTGGACGTGCAAGTTGATACCCGCCCCCGGAGCCCTTTGTGGATGTCACAACATTTCCGCGCTTCAAGAGTGAGAAAACTTGCTCTAAGTAAATTTTTGAAATCCCCAATTTTTCAGACAACGATGGGATGGTAACCGGTTCTTCCTTTTCATAACTTTGTCCCATTTGAATGAGTGCGGCCAAGGCGTAACGAGATTTCGCAGAGATCTTCAAACTGAATCACCTCCATACTAAACATATATATCATGTATGTATTCTAGATGGTGTTTGCCGTCTTGTCAAGAAAATCCTACAAAAACACTTGACAAACAGAATGAAATAGTGCATTATTTATAACATACTAAACATATATAAACAGTATGTTATCGGTTGAGGAGGACATAAACATGTCAAAAATTGCGAATAATTTAACTGAACTTATCGGCAAAACACCAATGCTGGAACTTGGCAACTATTGCAAGGAGAAAGATTTGTCAGCTAAGCTGATCGCCAAACTGGAATATTTTAACCCATTGGGCAGTGTAAAAGATCGTATCGGCTATGCCATGATTACTGATGCAGAAGAAAAAGGACTTATCAAGCAAGGCACTGTCATCATTGAGCCGACCAGTGGAAATACCGGTGTTGCATTGGCTTTTGTGGCTGCTGCCAAAGGTTATCGTCTGATTTTAACAATGCCTGAGACAATGAGCATGGAGCGTCGCAACTTGCTCAAAGCACTTGGTGCAGAGCTTGTGCTAACCGAAGGTGCAAAAGGGATGAAAGGTGCAATCGCCAAAGCAGAAGATCTGTCGGCTGAAATACCAAACTCCTTTATTCCCGGTCAATTTTCCAATCCGGCCAACCCCGAAATCCACCGCAAGACTACCGCGATGGAAATATGGGATGACACTGACGGCAAAGTAGACATTTTCGTTGGTGGCGTTGGTACAGGTGGCACTATAACCGGCGTAGGTGAAGCTCTAAAAGAGAAAAATCCTGATATAAAGATTGTTGCCGTTGAGCCGGCTGACTCCCCTGTGCTTTCCGGCGGCGATCCGGCTCCACATAAAATCCAAGGCATAGGTGCGGGGTTTATACCCGATGTTTTTAACCAGAATATTGTGGATGAAATCGTTACTGTTGAGAACGATGAGGCATTTGATGCATCTCGCAACTTGGCGGCAACCGAGGGGTTGCTCGTGGGAATTTCATCAGGTGCAGCTACTTATGCAGCAACCATACTTGCCAGCCGTCCGGAAAATATTGGCAAAACGATAGTGGTGCTTCTGCCCGATACGGGAGAACGGTATTTGTCGACCGCCCTATATAGTCTTGAATAGTTTATAAAAATGTCAATATCTTAACAAACTTGCGAGAATCTTCCAAAAAATGTATACTGTTGAAAGCTGTATTGGGGGTGATGTGATTGTCACGTGTTTTAGTAATAGGGGCAGGGATTTCAGGCTGTACTGTGGCTCTCACACTTGCAGATCGTGGAATGGAAGTTATCCTAATTGAGACGTCTGACCATGTCGGTGGACGAGTTCGCTCATATGGTTGCAAATCCGTTGAAAAGTGTTTAAATTGCGGAGTTTGTTTGTCTACAAATTTGTGGCAAAAAGTAGCGAATTGCAAAAACATTCAGTTGTTACTGAACTCAAATATTGCTGAAGTCACAGGCGTTGCTGGTGATTTCTCGGTTTATATTATTAATGGCAACGAAAGGCAACAGCATACGGGCATTGATTCAATCGTCGTCTGCACCGGTTTTGATAATCAACAGCATACTCCTTCATCCCATTTGCATATTGATGGCTCAACCGGAATTATGACAGGAACTCAACTTGACAAATTACTACTTTCAAGAACTCGCGACACTTTATTTGAACATCCACCAAGTTCGGTTGCCTTTATTCAATGCGTGGGTTCACGAGATAAGAATGAAAATGGCTCATACTGCTCCCGTGTTTGTTGCTCATACGCAACACGTGCCGCTAGAGTTATTCGTAGCTTTTATCCAGACTGTGAGATTGTTTTTTTCTATATGGAGCTACAAAACGTTGAGGTCGGTGATTATTATGCCGCATTACGTGCACTCGATATGGAGTTTATAAATTGCAGACCTTTGAAGATTGCCGGAGGTACTCCAGTAACTGTTGAATATGAAACCGGTTTGCACAGAGAGTTCGACTTGGTTGTGCTTTCTGACGGGATTCGTGCAGGAGCTGACAATGACAGATTAGCAGAGGTTTGTAAGCTCAATCAGGATGAGTATGGTTTTCTGCGTTCAATCACTACAGACTCAGGCATTTATGTCGCCGGATGTGCAAAATCACCTATGAGTATAGCCGAAGCACATACCGACGCTCTGAATGTGGCGCGCACTATATGTAATAAGGCAGTAGAAGGGAACGGTTCAGTTCTATGAACGTATTAATAATCGGAAATAATAGCTGTAATAATCGAGTTTATGATTACTTTGCCCAGAAAGGCATGAGTCCGGTTATTATTTCTGATGTTCACAATCTGCGTTCTTTAAAGGGAGAGGTTGGCAACTTCACCGTCCTTACGAAGCAAAATGAATTTTATGTTGATTTTGTCGTTATAACTGAACAATACAACACTTTGCCTGTGGTGTTTGCGGGCCTGCTGGCGACAAGCATTTGTAGCGAAACCGCAAGCAATCTCGCCAACACAGAAACATACAAAGCTTCTCCAAAAGAGCCGATTGTATTTCTGCTTGATTATGTAAGCCCCTCACCTACTTCGACTACAATATGGGCTTTAAAAAGTGCAATAAAACTTGCGAATATAAAACTAGACATATTCTATATTGCAAAATTTATTCGCACCGCAGGCAATGGTGTCGAGAAGCTTTACACAGAGGCAAGAAACGCCGGAGTCACTTTTGTTAAATACAAGAACAATGATGACATCAAAATTGATTCAGATCTGTCACAAGAAAAGCTTCTCATTTCTGTATCAGACGGTGCAGTTGAACTCGAACTAAAAACGACATTTCTTTTCACAGATGGTGATATGGATGCCGACGAGAACTTCTCACACCTAGCAAAGGCACTCAATTTGATTTACGCAAAAAATAATTTTGTATCTGATATGAGCAATATGCACGATCACTTTGGCTTGGACTCATTTTATTTGCCACCTACCTCCACCAGCCGTCGCGGTGTGTTCCACCTAAGCCGAGAGCTAATTGCCGAGCAATTGGATGAGGGGCTTGATAAAATATACACATTCGCAAAAAGTGGCTTCCACGAAACATTTCCTTTTGGCAATGCTACCATAGATGGTGATAAGTGTGCTTTTTGCTATAATTGTTATCGTATGTGCCATCATGCTGCACTAGAAGCTGATGAGGATGATAACCATATGCGTTGTCTGGAAAAAGCTTGTAGAGGTTGCGGAGGCTGTGTCAGCATTTGTCCCGCAAAAGCGATTGCACTAGAGCAAAATTTCGCAGACGCAGTAATAACAGATACTGCAGATAACGATTTAGTTGCTAAAGAAGTCGCAATCATCTACTGTGAAAATACAGGTGTCACTTCTGCTACTAATTTTCCGACAATCTCTATAGATGATATTAATAAAATAGACTTTATTGCTGTGCCTTGTGGCGGAGCAATTGACAAAGAGTTCCTTGCCGGGACTTTGAACGACTATAAGCGAGTTATGTCTGCCGTATGTCTCGATGACGCTTGTCGCCACATAGATGGCAACAAGCGAGCGTGTGCTCAAATAATACAACTATCAGAGATGCTAGAGTCTGCCGGAGTTTCTAAGAAGCGACTTCATGTTGTACAGGTGTCTCCGGCAATGCCGAAGGTATTCGAAGATGAGCTACGTGAGTTTTTGCATACATAATTGGCTAACATAAAATTACAACAGGAGAAGAACTTTGATTATTGCTGAACAAAAAGATATTGCTGAAATAATTAGCTCTGTTGAGCCTTTTGAACGCATTGCTGTCGTGGGATGTGGCACTTGTGTCACTGTTTGTATGTCCGGCGGTGATAAGGAAGCCCATAGCATCGCAAGCCTCATCCAACTTTCAACAAGAGAATCTGGACGTAAGGTCGATGTATCCGTGACTACGCCGTTCAGGCAATGTGACATGGAGTTTCTCGATGAGTGCGAACACGAGCTTGAGAATGTTGATTGCATTCTCTCAATGGCTTGTGGTGCAGGTGTTCAGTTTATGGCTGAAAAATTTCCGGACAAAGTTGTTTTGCCGGGTCTTAACACTACATTTCTCGGAGTCAATCGCGGACTGGGTTATTGGACCGAAATGTGTCAAGGATGCGGTAGTTGTGTTTTGGAAAAAACAGGCGGGGTCTGCCCTGTTGCGCGTTGTTCAAAAAGCCATTTTAACGGTCCTTGCGGCGGTTCCGCAACCGGCAAATGTGAGATTGATGATCAAATTGATTGTGCATGGCAACTGATATATGACAGGATGAAGCGCATTGATCAGTTGGAACGCTTACTGGAGCTTGAAGATGTGCGTGACTGGTCAACAAGCAGAGACGGTGGTCCACGGAGCATCCGCCGGGATGTATAGGGCTACACTTTACTAAATCCGAAGGGAATTATCATTCATTATGGGATATGAAAAATCAAATTTGCAAAGAGTGCTTGAAGCCGGACACTTTGCCGTTACCGGCGAAGTCGGACCGCCTATGAGTGCTGATGCTGATATAGTACGAAATAAGGCGAGAGAGTTGGTCGGCTTGGTTGATTCGGTGAATGTTACCGATTGCCAGACTGCCATTGTCCGAATGTCGAGTGTTGCCGCTTCTTGCTTGCTTCTCGATGAGGGCGTTGAGCCTATCTTGCAAATGACTTGCCGTGACCGCAACCGCATTGCAATCCAAAGTGATCTGCTCGGTGCACATGCTCTCGGAATCAGAAACTTGCTCGTTCTTTCCGGAGATCATCAGCGTTTTGGCAACCATCCTCAATCAAAGAACGTCTTCGACGTTGATTCAATACAGCTCATTAAGGCACTACGAACACAGATGGGTGAGGGTGTTTTTATGAGTGGCTCTAAGACCAAAGCTCCGGCTCATTTCTATCTTGGTGCATCAGCCAACCCTTTTGCTGATCCGGAGGAATTGCAAATTATTCGTCTTGAGAAGAAAATAAATGCCGGTGCACAATTTATTCAAACTCAGGCAATATATAATGTCGAACGCTTCAAGTCGTGGATGGAGAAGATTAGAGCTCGCGACTTGCATGAAAAGGCTCATATTATCGCAGGTATTGTGGTGAATAAGAGTTTGAAGTCTATTGAAATGACCGGTTTAGTTCCCGGCATGGATATTCCTGAACCGCTAATCAAACGTATGCACGATGCCGACGATAAGCAAGCAGAGGGTGTTGCAATTGCGTTGGATTTGATAAATGAGATTCGACATATTGAGGGTGTGCACGGGTTGCATATTATGGCAATTGGCTGGGAAGAAATTGTTCCCGACATTCTGGAAAAAGCCGGTCTTCTACCAAGACCTAAGGTTTGATGGAGGTTGTTCCCATGAATAAAAATGTTGATAACAACTTTAAAAATATAGTTGCCGTTCATCCCGGTGGTGAGCATATTCTTGATTGCTTTTTATGTGGCACTTGTACTGCAGGGTGTCCTGTTAGTGAGATTGATGATAGTTTTAATCCGCGTTTGATTATGCGTCAGGTTCTTTATGGTTTGAGAAGCGAGACTTTGTCAAATGGCGAGATATGGAAGTGTAACCAATGTCATGCCTGTGTTGCTCATTGTCCGCAAGATGTTCGTTTTGCTGATGTTGTGCGCGCTTTGCGTGAGATCGCAGTTTCTGATGGTCTTTATGATAGCGAGCTGGTGAGCAAGCTGGAGGAACTGGAGCTAAGTGTTCGCAAGCAGAAGCTCGAACAGGTGAAAGAGCTGTTGCGGTAACCATTTAACGATATTAAAAAAAGCAATTTAGGATGCGATTTTTCTCGCGACCAAATTGCTTTTTATATTTTTTAGTTGTAATGTACAAAGTTTCAGCTTTCATGCTGTAGGACAAGATTTTAGAGTGTAGTTACATCTCAAAATCAGCTTGAGGATCCAACAGCCATGCGTCTTACTGAACATTATAACGTATCGCATAGCACAATTTCACGCAGCTTATATTCCTGGCAATGGTATGTGTATACCAAGCAAAATTACAACGGCTATCCCAATTGTGTTCATTGTGACTGCACATGCAACACCTCGCGCATTTGAATGTTCCTCAATTTTATTTCTATAATACTTGACTTCAATAACCCATTTCGCAATCCTCGCGCCGAGAATATATATAAATAGCATAATTGTTATTGGCAGGCTACCAAAAACGTTAGTATGGAACAGTACCCACACAAACATAAACAACATATGCATTAACAGATTTTCTCGTATGAATAGTTTCCAACTTTGCTTCTTTCTATACCCAAATAAAAAGAACACAATGCTATCAAATACAAAAAGAGAAGCCAGCCATAATAATAAAATAAGTAGATTTCTCACATGAGTATAGGCTGGAGAAATAGTTTGTGTTTCTAAATCCAACCTGACTGAAATATCTTGCCAATCTAATATAGGAAGAGTTACTTCAAACTCGCCGTATTCCTCACTGTTTGCACGTATTTTAAATTCATCACTAGACCAACCCAAAGGTGGAGCTGATAAACAGCAGCAGAAACAACAACAGAAAGAATACCTGTAGTATGTTTCCCACAATCTGTCAGAAACCCATGGTCGAATATGATGTTCAGATTCTTCATCATCAACTATATACATAGCGATAAAGCTTATTCTCAAATCTTCAGGAGCATTAATCACTACAACGGTTACACTCTGAGGTCTAGGGGTGCAAGCGGTAACTAAACTAATTAGCGTAGCAAGCAATAGTACAATTAACAGTATTTTTACTTTTCTCATATGAGCGTGCCTTTCTTTTAGCTTCATCATCATTGCCCATTAAATGGGCGTATACAACCGATAATGCTTCACACCATTTTTATATTCCTTTCCATTTTTACAGATTGCTTTTCTCGGATATAGAGAGTCATAAACATATGAATATGTTCCGCTTTCTTCAGGAAGGTCTTTGCGTTCTTTGATTATCTCTGTCCTGTTACCCATTACATCATAAGAGTACTTATACCTGTCAAGCACACCATCTACACTTGCATGGCTAAGCTCTTCCAAATGACCAAGTGGATTATATTGATATGCTGTCTTTGAGCCATAAATCATCACGGCTCTACCCACGGTGTATTCCATCCGTTGGCTTCCATGAACAACCTTAGCTCCGTTTGGTAGTTAAACATATCTGTTATTTCAAGCACACCTGTTTCTACGTTAAAAGAGTGATCCGGTTGGAATAGTACGACAAGGTGAGAATCATCGCTCGTCCTTGTGTATATAGATCTTCCATAGCGGTCTGTTCTTAAAAAGATACCCCAACCCGGCTCAAAACTGTCATGTCCGGAATCTATAATTTCACGACGCACATCAACTAACATTCTGTTAGTAATGGGTCCACTTTCTTTTTGACGAACAATCTTCACTCTCTCAAACGCACTATCATCGCTCATCTCTTGATTCCAACTGTTTGCTTCTCTTAGTGCAACCATATCTTCAAAAGAACTCGAAGGTATATCTTCAAAATAACTCTCAAAGCGGCGATTAACCGTCCCCGAATCTCCTCTTATAATGAAGTTATAGTGCGGATAAAAATACGCATATTCAACATCAACTTTTTGTGCAACAACATAAACATGTACGCGACGCCAGATTAATCTTCCAGAATCACTATCAACCTCTCTATAAATCACCTCTTCGCTATATCTAAACAACACCCTTCCAAATCTGTCTTCTTCTAATGTCACTACACTAGCCGCAACAAGCCTCCCTCTTTCATCCAGTTCAGTTCCTGTCGCTCCTAACACGGAACCCATAGCAACGGAAAATAATTCAGGATTATCTCCTGTATATTCAATTTCTCCTTGAAAGCATGATGTCAACATCATTGTGAATAACACCAATACAAGTAGCACAGATATAGTTCGAGTAATCTTAATCATCGCATCATGTCCCACCCTCCGTCTTTTATTGCAGAGAAGTCATGGTTTGCAAAAGCCATAACATTATCACGTAACTCCTGAATATGGGCTGTTGATATGAAATGAAAATATGCCAGACCTAGTAGCAAAGCATTAGTTGTATGCTGAGGAATATAATTACCATAACCATCAATATCAACGTCTGGACGATCCCCAATAATTCCAGCCAACATATCCGCATGTATTTCCCAAGGCTGTCTGAAGTATGGTTGAAAGCCTCTATCTGCATTAATGAGTGAAGGAAGTCTTATTCCCAACCACCATCGTCCAATACCCAGTGGCTGTAACTGAATATTATGAGCGTGCTCGTGACCGAGAAGCCTTCGTCCGGCAGGGGTATCTCTCACTCTTCTGTTAATCCCAATAACAGGTCCGACCGAAAAAGCGCCCCTTAGAAATGTCATCCTAAAAACAATCTGTCCCCTGTATCCAGATAAAAAGGTCGAATTTAAAACAACTGCAGGATCAGTATTATTTATATCTAGATTGGCTATTTCATAATTATAGAGATTGCTAAAGAAAGGAATACTTGCTGCAACAATAAGAGCCAGTAGACCTGTGGCTTCACTTGGCGATAATTCAGTACCATTTGACTCATCCGGGTATTCTGGGTACTGACCATTTAAGTCTACAAAATTTAATGGTCTGTTCCAACAATAGGTGTATGGATTCAAAGTATGAGGTTCGTGACCCATGCCTTTTACAATGTCTTCACTCGTAAACCGCCCTGTGTTTGCATCATATTCCCTTGCCTGTGCAAACCATGTTCCGGCTATCGAGTCATGCTGATAGCCTGTGAAGCCGAATGGCTGTGTACTCGGTGTTGTGTGGTGTGCGTTGCCAAACTCATCATAGCCATACACTTCATCACCAAAGCGAACAGGGCTACCCATTTCGTCCAGCTTATACGACTGCACACTATTACCTGTATCAGCATAGAGCAAGTTCGTGTCCCAGATGTATGATGTTGCTGTGCTATCTTCATAACGCTCAAGCAGATTGTTGCACTGCTTCGTCATGTCAACTACATCATCAATATGTCTCGTCGGGTTAATGTCGGATTTATCATTGAGTTGCCCAATACTCTGACCAACTCTGTTACCAAAGCCATCATATCTGTACTCTGCACCCTCGCCTGTCACATGGTTCTTCACCTGCTCTAAACGATTTAACGCACCAAATTGATATTGGTTTTCTAATATGTTGTTCTTATGCAACTGTGCAAGATTACCACGCTTGTCATAAGTATAGCGTTGCTCATTGCCAAGTGAATCTGCTGTTGATATAAGCTGGTTGAGTGCATTGAAGCTATATGATGTCTCAACTTGACCGTCAGTCATCTTTGTACGATTGCCGAAGCCATCGTATTCATAACTGCGGAGTGCTTGACCGTCTTTTGTTACTTCACGCAAACGATTGAGAGAGTCATAAACATATGAATATGTCCCGCTTTCTTCAGGAATATCTTTACGTTCTTTGATTATCTCTGTTCTGTTGCCCATCGCATCATAAGAATACTTATACCTGTCAAGCACACCATCTACACTTGCATGACTTAGCTCTTCCAAATGACCAAGTGGATTATATTGATATGCTGTCTTTGAGCCATCAACCATCACGGCTCCACCCATGGTGTGTTCCAGCCGTTGGCTTCCATGAATAACCGTAGTTCTGTTTGGTAGTTAAACATATCTGTTATTTCAAGTACACCTATTTCTACGTTAAATGATTGGTCAGGTTGGAATACAATTGCGACAAATGTGCCGTTACCCCAAGTTGAATATACAGACCTTCCATAGCGGTCAGTTCTCAAAAAATTCATCCCTCGGGCCGCCATTCTTCGTCCTACTTCTAAATCCGGAAAAATCTCAAGACGTGCATCAGCTAATTGATTGCTTGAAAGAGGTCCACCTTCTTTTTGTCGAACTATTCTCACTTTTTCAAATGCACTATCGTCACTCAACTCTTGATTCCAGCTGTTCGCCTCTTTTAGTGTGTCTAGGTCATCGGCCGATAACGCAGGTATATCGTCAAAATAACTTTCAATAGCAGAACGAACTTCTTGCCTTCTTATAACAAAATTGTAGTGAGGATAAAAATATACATAGTCACCATCAATTTTTTGTGCAACCATATAAATGTGTTCATTTATAATCGTTGTAATAGTCCTACCAGCAGCTTCTCTAGATCTAAAAATTTCATTCTCACCATAAAGAAACAACACTCTTCCAAAATCATCTTCTTCTAATATTGAAACACCAGGTTGTTCTACTCCTCTTAACCCACCTACAATTCTATATCCTCTTGTGCCTAATGTTGAGCCCAAAGCAACGGAGAATAGTTCTGGATAGTCTCCCGTATATTCAGTTTCCCCTTGAACACAAGATGTCAAAAGCATTGAGAGTATGAGCAATACAAGTAACACAGATACAATTCTAGCAATCTTAATCATCGCATCATATCCCACCCTTCTTTTATTGCAGAAAAATCATGATTTGTAAAATTCCAAACATTACCAATTAAATTCCAAAGACTAATCGAGGATATGTGCTCATCATACGCAAGTGCAAGCAACATGGCGTTTACAGGATGTTGATAGCGATCAATATCAGCTGCCATATCAGGGAACGCTTCCCACGGCTGTCTGAACTGCATATACCAAGGGTCAAATCCTCTGTTGGCGTTCCAAAGAGAAGGGATTGCTACACCAAATAAAAACCTAGTAAACCCTAATGGCTGATATTGAGAGTGATGGTGAGAACTTTCGTGACGGAGAAGGTTTGTTGCTCTTTCAAGATCCAAAGTATCAGTTAAATCCCAGTCTCTCCCTAAAATCATAACAGGACCGAACGAAGCACCGCTTCTTCCAACAAATGGAAGCCTCAGAACAATCTGCCCTCTGTAATTAGATATTGTCGATGTTAATGCATTCATCTGATCGTCATTATAGGTT
>Ga0123355_10000478_pt1 | contig 53107 bp, 47 predicted proteins | sample TergutEmb28metaG_3_FD_89872 | JGI IMG/M metagenome (GOLD analysis project Ga0123355, IMG submission 89872) | Embiratermes neotenicus P1 segment gut microbial communities from Petit-Saut dam, French Guiana - Emb289 P1 | ecosystem: Host-associated > Arthropoda: Insects > Digestive system > Gut ... | reverse complement strand
TTGTTGATTTCTGTCCATTCCTTGGATGTATCCCATTTTCTCTTCCCCGTTTCCGCTTGATGGTTCTTCTATTATATCTTCTTTTCATGGCTTTCGGGGGTGTTTCTCAACAGTTTCTTAGGAATTTGACACAACTGCCATAATACTCCAATAGATATAGGATTGGAAGATGCACAAGATGTAGTGTAGTAAAAGCCACCAGCCCTGCTAATTAGTTTCGAGGGGTTGGTGGCTACATATGAATCAACAGATTTTTCAGCCATCTACACTGGGCTGTGCATCAATGATGATGCAAGTTCGGCACGCTCTTCCTTAATTTTTCGCAGAGCTTCCTCTGGAGAAAGACCAATTTTAAGAAGCTCGACCAGCCGGACTGCACCAGCGGTTACGCCTTGTTCCAAGCCTTGTTCTATGCCATCCATCCATGCTTCATTTTTCCATTTCTCAGCTATAGTCATGGTATTCTTTACCTCCTTGTCGGTCTTAAATGTTTCGAAACTGCTGCTAAATGTACTCGCTATTTGTTTGACTTCTTCACTTTCAGGGATTGGCAGCTTACCTAAAAGATATGCTGCCAATTCACCGGCGATGTTGTTTTGTTTGGATAGCCTTATCAAGCTGATAAACATTATGCTTGATGTATTTGGATACACCTTGTTCGTTACTTCATCTTTCAAGATATAGTTAATGAAAGTTTCTTCTTGCGAAACCGACGCTGTGTCGGACGCGAACAGCCATATTTGCATAATTGTTTTACCAGGATTGCTTCCAATGCTCAAAGAAAAATATTCAATAGCCCTGTCGATTAACGGTGGTTTTGTGTTCGTTCTGTTCTGAAATTCTACGTATTTTAGCTTGTTTGTGTCTCGTTCATTCAGCTTAAAGTCTTGGTTGCGTGTTTTGTTTTTCATGTTAGCGTTTACGTAAAATTTATACTGCGTCTCGATGTGGATTTCGCCTTCAATAAGTGTAGTAACTGTAGCCGGGTTTTGTCTGCGGTACTCATCCAGCAAAATGTTTATCATCAAGCGAAAGTCTTCCCAGTTTTCTTCATTCTCAAAAGTATAGTTTAGAAACAAGTCGTCCATGGCGTAAATGTTCATCAAACCGCTTTCCAGTTCCACTTGGCCTATTGGCGTTTTTGTGACCATGGGCAACACCCCTTCTAAAATTTTCAATTTTATGCAATTATTATAGCATAGCCAAATTATCGTTACAATATAAAAACCCAAAAACCACCCAGCAAGCTCAATCTTCTTTCCTTTATATTTGTGTTGTAAATGCGTATATTTGCCAAAGTCGTATGTGAAAGTTATAATTCCAGTAAGAAATTGTAAATATCAAAGGAGACCACCATCATGTCATACACAAAATCGTCAATCCACCACCTAATTTCAAAAACCCCAAACGAGCCCGAATTTCACCAAGCTATGACAGAGGTCTACAGTTCGCTGGCCAGCGTTGTAGACAATTCCCCAAAATACCAAAACGCCAGCCTATTGCAACGCCTTGCAATGCCAGAGCGTGTTATCGTATTCCGCGTACCATGGGTGGATGACCATAATCGTGTACAGGTGAACATGGCGTATCGAGTTCAATTTTCCAGCGTGCTTGGGCCTTATAAGGGCGGAATACGCTTTCACCCTTCTGTTAACATGAGCGTTCTCAAATTTTTGGGCTTCGAGCAAACCTTTAAAAATGCCCTAACAGGTATGCCAATCGGCGGCGGAAAAGGCGGCGCAGACCTCGACCCTAAAGGCAAAAGCGAAGGGGAAATAATGCGTTTTTGCCAAAGTCTTATGACAGAGTTGTACAAATATCTTGGCCCGGACGAAGATGTTCCCGCAGGGGATATTGGTGTTGGCGCAAGGGAAGTTGGTTATATGTATGGCCAGTACAAGCGCGTAGTTGGCAGAGTGGAAGGGGTTTTTACTGGCAAAGGTCTTTCCTATGGCGGGTCTCTTGGCAGGACAGAGGCCACGGGTTATGGGCTATTGTATTTGCTGGACGCATTGCTTGCACACAATGGTAACGGCATAGATGGCAAAAAGTTTTGCATATCTGGGTCTGGCAATGTAGCAATTCATGCTGCGGAAAAAGCTATAGAGTATGGTGGCACGGTTATAGGAATGAGTGACTCCAACGGATTCGTCCATGACCCTGCGGGGATAGATATGGCTACGATACGCGACATAAAACTTGGTGCACGGGGGCGTATTAGCGAATATCTAAGTCACAGGCCAACTGCCATATATTATGAAGGAACAGGTCTGTGGCATATCCCATGCGATATTGCACTGCCCTGCGCAACCCAAAACGAGCTGAATGAGAAAGATGCGGCGGCTTTGGTAAAAAACGGCTGCATTGCAGTAGCAGAAGGCGCAAATATGCCCTGCACAAAAGATGCGGTTGAATTGCTTCAAGACAGTGGCATTTTATTTGCGCCGGGCAAGGCCGCCAACGCTGGTGGTGTGGCCGTTAGTGCAATGGAAATGAGCCAAAATAGTATGCGCTTGAAATGGACTTTTGATGAAGTTGACAAGCATTTGAAAGTGGTCATGACTGATATTTTTAGCAAGATTTCCAACTGTGCCATGGAGTATGGCGCAGCCGGAAACTACGTAGCAGGTGCAAATATAGCGTCATTTAATAGCCTTGCAGAGGCTATGCTTGCCCAGGGAGTCATATAGAGCACACAAAAAAAGTGGCTATGCCACTTTTTTTGTGTGCCCTATTACCGCAGCGTATACTGCCTTGGATGTCCATGTCCATCATCCCATTGATCGGGGATTGTCAGCACATTGTCTTCAATTGTGCCTACGGCATTGTTGTAGCCTTCTTGTGCAAAGTTTACGAAAATTACGCCATCATCTTCCACTTCTACGAAAGTGCCTGTCCTAACCACGCCGTGGGGCAGGCGGGCGGTAAACGTGCCGTCGGCAGCCAGTGTTACGGTGTTATTTCCAACCCCAAACACTCTGTCGTGACGCTGGCCAAGGTAGTTTATCACCGCAAATACAATAATACCCACCAGTACTACCGCCACTGTTGCTATAATCGTGCGGTTTCTGCGCTTGTCGCGTTTTAAAGCTGCTTGCCTTCTGCGTTTCTTGTCCATGTGCTTCCTCCATTAGTCTTCCTAAATCATTTTACGTATAAAGTCTACCACAAAAATTGCTACAAACAAAACAATATTTGCTAATATTATCGTAGTTGTGGCGGGTAGTTCCAATAAAATCGAAACCAAAATCCCCAAAAGGGAGCAGGCCGCCGCCGAAACTGCCGCAAAAACCATAACGGCTTTGTAAGCCTTAAACAGCCGCATGGCAGACATGGCCGGGAAAATAATAAGCGATGCTGTAAGCAACGAGCCAAGCAAGTCCATGCTCATGGCAATTACCACGCCTGTAATAACGGAAAGCAGTAAATCGTACATAATAGGCCGCTGTCCTGTAGCCTGCATATAATCCGCATCAAAAGTTACCGCAAAAATCCTGTGGTAGAAAAACGCGAAAAACGCCAGCACCAGCACCGTAAGCCCCGCCGCCTGCCAAACATCGGGCATTCGCAGGGTAAGCAAGCGCATACCGCCAAACAGGGTTTCGCTAACATCGGCAGTGATATTGCCGCGCATGGAAAATGTATTTATGGCAAAATGCCCGATAGCCAGTGAGCCCACGGTTATCATGGCCAGCGACGCGTCGCCACTTACTTTTTTGAAACGCTTGCCAAAACCTACAAGTAAAATTGTGGCCGCAACGGTTAGCGGCATGACAATAAGCAACGAGTTTGTGGCGTCTATTACAATGGCAAAGGCCATTCCCATAAAAGCTACATTGGAAAGGCCAAAACCCATAAACGAATAGCGTTTTAGCACCAGGGGTACACCAATTAGCGCGGCAGAAATGCCCAGTAGCACAGATACAATAATTGCATATTGCACAAATGGAAAGCGCAGGAGTTCTAATGTGTTCATGTGAATGTAGCACCTCCGTACTCTTCCACCGTGCCAAAAGAGCAGTCATCCTTTGCAGATAAGTGAAGCACATGGGTGGCGTGTTTGATTGAGCTTTCGATATCGTGCGTTACCATTACAATGGCGATTTTATCTTCGCGGTTGAGTTTTTCCAGTAAGGCGTAAAAGTCGCGGGTTGCGTCTGGGTCTAAGCCTGCGGTTGGTTCGTCTAAAATAATGAAATTTTTAGCACCTACCAAAGCGCGGGCAAGTAAAACCCGGCGCTGTTGCCCGCCGGAAAGTTCCCTAAAACAGCGGGACTGTATGGCGGTAATGTTTGTTTTCTCCATTGCCCAGGAAATTAGTTCGCGCTCTTTTGCGTTGTAAAACGGGCGATACCATTTGCCCTGGCCTAACGCGCCTGTGGCAACAATTTCTCGTACCGTAGCGGGGAAGTCGGTTTGAACCTGCACTAATTGCGCAAGATAGCCCACATCTTTCCGTGGGATGGCGAATTTAATTTCGCCATAAATAGGCTTTTGCAAGCTGGCGATTGTTTTTAACAGCGTGCTTTTGCCTGTGCCGTTTTCGCCTACAATGCAAAGGTATTCGCCTACATTTACGCTAAAATTTATGTCATCCAGTATGGCTTTTCCGTCGTAGCCGATACTTAAATCCGTTACTTGTAGCATTTGTAAACCTCGATTTTTGATTAGTTTAATGCCGCGGTTAGCGCGGCCAGGTTTTGCTGTATGCCGTATAAAAATGTAAAACCTTGCTCGATGTGGTAACGGCTTACAGATTGAAAATCTTGTAATGGAATAATGTCCAACTCGCGCCCAGCCGCATGGGCAACTGCCCCTGCAACAGGAAAGTTGTCGATTATCATAATCGCGTTCAACTCACGGCTGTTCACTGCGTTAGCAAGCTCTGCCTGGCGTTGCATACTAATTTCCGTAGCGGCAAAGCAACCGTCAAAGGCCGAGAAAAACTCTAGTCCATAGTCCAATGTCATGTACAAAAATGGGAAGCGGTCTACCACCAAAATAGTGTTGCGTTCCGCGCTTGCGGCCATGGATAAAAATTGCAAATGCAGTGCGGTAAGTTCGGCAATATATGCTGTGGCGTTGGCTGTATAATACGTCGCATTTTCCGGGTCAAGCAAAATTATCTCGTCTAAAATACGCTCCACAAAACGGATAGCGAAAGGAATTGACAGCCACACATGCTCGTCATGGGTTTCGCCGCCACAGCAATTTTCGCCGCCTACATCACCTGGGATAACGCCTTCCAGCGGAAAAACCTGTGTTTCGTATATGCTTAACAGGCGCATAATGGGAACATTGCGCCTATCCGGGTTTTGTGGGTTGGCCATGGCGTTTAGCACCCATGTGTCCGACTTTCCGCCTACCCACAGGAATAAATCTGACGTGCTTATTTGCGCCACATCCCGTATGGACGGGGTGTAGTTATGCAAATCTACGCCGCTTTCCAATAGGTAAGTAACCCCGATGTTTGCGGGGTTACTGCCTAGGATTTCCCGTGTCCAGTCATACAGCGGGAAAACAGTTGTTACAATGCTGGTTTCTTCCTGCGGATTGGAGTTGCAACCCGCAAGAAGAAACAGCAGTATGCCGAATAAAAGTATCTTTTTCATGGGATTACTCCACAATCATCATTGTGCCGCGTGCCGCTAAAATCTCCCAGCTATGGAAGTGGTTGTCCACGTCTGGCAGTTCGATTGTAAATGTTAGAGAGTAACCTGCTCTATCGTATTCGTCTTCTCTGGTTGGTCTTGTGTTCGCAATAATAAACACTTCAAGTTCGGAAACTTGCTCTACGGTTTCGTTATTAAAACGGAATGTGTACTGTGGTGTGTCGCGCACAAGGCTAAGTAGCCCGTCGTTTTGTGCACCCATTGTGGCGGCAGTACGGCCTATACCGTCTTGTATTAAGTTGAACCACTGACCATTATCAGGGTTGCGCCAAAGCACCATAATGTCTGCTGGGTTTGGGTTTGCTCCATGTGCGGCAATACGTTGTGGGCGGCCATGGTCGAAAAATTCGTACGCAAAAACAACCAGGCGCGTAAGATGTTCGCTGTCGCCTTCGTATGCAATGTTTATGGTGGCAGGTACTGCGCCGCCACTAAGTAGCGCGGCTTCGGTTATGGCGGTTTCAACGCCGTTTAGGTGGAATACATATTCGAATGTTTCATTACGGTGCAAGTCGTATTGGCTGTTCCATAGGTGGGCTGTGCCGCGTTCGGTTTCAAAAGTTACCATTGGGCTAATCCAATTAACAGAGCTTGAACATGCTGTAAAAAGCAACACAAAAGTAAGCGCGATTACTAGCGCAGAAATAAATTTTTTCATTATGAAATTCTCCTTTTTATATAGGTAGGGGGTCTGCCCCTACACCTCGCCAACCCTTTGGGTTTGGCTGCGGGACGCGGCTGTGCCGCTGGAAATAGTTATGATATCTTGAGTAAAGGAGAAAACTCAGTTATCCATCCGAACTTTCAAGGCTACAAGGGAAGAGCCAGTATGTAAGCAATATTGCCCAACTAAAGTGGGCGAATCAAATAAGCAAAGCTGCATAGAAAACGCGCTTGCACTATTGTAGGCTGAATCTGTTGCCAATGAATATTTTGCGTCGTGCACATTTAGGCATATTACGCAACATAAATAAGTCACGGATGTTGCTGGTTTTTCATCATCAACGGTGGAGCAGCAAACATGTTCGTGGTTTACATTTGCTAAAACATAGCCGATAGGCAGCAAAAAAGCGGCACAAAAACATACAGCTAGTAAAAGTACGAGAACTCTTTTTTGCATAATTTTGCACCGCTCCTTTCATTTGTTACTCGAATTTAATGGAATTTTAACACATTGTTAATTATTTGTCAACCGCAAATTTTCGTAAAATTATCCTATTTTGCGATGGCGTAACTTTATCGCGTACCTGCACGTACTGATCCGATACCGGCTACATTGCGTGTAACAGTAGGATTGCCATAATATGTGATAGAGCCAACCCCTGCTATGGAAGCATACAGCGTGCTTGAAGCATAAACATCTGCGCTACCTGCCCCTGTGATGTGAACCTCTGCATTTGTGGACTGTAATTCTCTCGCGTTAATGCTACCTGCGCCAGAAATATCGATGTACAACTCATCTGCCACGCCGCTTAATTCGAAACTAGCCGCACCGGAAGCGCGAAGCTCCAGCCGCTCCACTTCCATTTCGATATTGGCGGAAGAAGCACCGGACACATACATTATCAGCATATCGGAATACAGTTTATCCCAATTTCGGGTGCTGGTGGCTGTATGGAGAGAAACGGTGTTTAGATACGGTGCGTAAATATATATTTGCGGGCTGTTATTGCGAGTAATTGTGAAGCCTGTAGTGGTTTCGACCCGTAGCATACCGCGGTAGTCTTCAACAGTTGTGTATGTGAAGAAGTTCTCATGCATTTCTATACGGACGGCGTAAGTGTCGCTTTGGCGGTAGGTTATGGTGAATGGGCCGTTGATGCTTATTCCGTTAAAGCTGCCCACTTCGAAGTCTTGAGTTACTATTGCACCAATACCCCGTACGGAGTTGATGTTTATGTTGGTTCGGCAGGCGGATAAGCCTAGTAGTAGCGCGATAAATGCGCAGATGTAAATTAGTTTTCTCATGTGAAAATCCTCTCTATACCTTTACGGTCATCCACTTCCCGCGGACAAATCTAGTACATAGCATTACAAGCCGTGCACCTTGGTCAAACACCATGGCAATCCACGCGCCTGTTAAACCCCAGCCAAGTGGCACAACCATCAGCCAGCCCATAAATGGCCGCATTATTCCCACGGCAATTAGCATGGTGAACGCCACATATTTGGTATCGCCTGCGCCGCGCAAACTGCCGCCCATTACAAGCTGGGTGGTTTGCAGCGGCAAAATACAGGCTAGTATCAAAATTAACCCCGCCGCAGTGGATGCTATGTCTGGATACCCTTCAGCAAATATACTGGCAAATGGGTAGCGGAAAATAATGCACAGGGTACTAAGCCCTGCCGCCACAATAATGGCCAGCCGCATCCCAATTTTACCGTACATACTGGACAAATCCGGTCGCTTTTTGCCCAAGTTCTGCCCTACCAGCGCGGTTGTGGCCGCGCCAATACCATCTGCAAACGTAAAGCTAAGCACCATCAATTGCATGGCAATAATATGAGCCGAAAACGCGTCTGTACCCAAATTGGCAATAACACGGGCGTAAAAAAAGAAGCCAAACCGCACACTAACCTGTTCCAACATACCGTTGGACGTTAGCCGCCCAATATTTTTTGCCATTGGACGGTCGAACCACCAGCGGTCTTTCATTCGTATGCGCAGTTCTGCGTCTTTACGCAGTATCGACCATAGTGCCAGCCCAAAGGCCACAAGTGCCGCAATACTGCGGGCATATGCCACGCCGTCCACTTCCAAGCGTGAGAAGAAGAAGCGGCCTTCGATAAGTAGGAAGTTTAGCACCACGGACACAACTTTGGCGGTAGCGTTTACTTTTAGCGCAACTTTTGTATTTCCAATAGCCCTTTGTGAGGCGCAAATGGTCATGGTCATTATTTGGGGCACAAGCACCAGATTGGTGATACGGAAGTAGGATGTTGCTTCATATATAGTGTCATACTGCGCCCCTGCCAGCCCCATAAGCTGCGGCGCGAACAGGAACGCGAAAAACGTGATTTTTAGCCCCAAAAGCAGGTTGATTAGAAGTCCGTGTCTGAGACAGCTACGGGCTTCGTCCATTTCACCTGCACCTTTTCGGCGGGCGATTATTGCCGTTAGGGCAATGTTTAACGCAAAGAAAATGGACAAAACCAGCATACGTGGCTGGCCAGTAATGCCCACAGCCGTCATGGCCTGGGGGCTTACGCGGCTTACCATCATGGTGTCGATCATGTCCATTAGGGAAATGGAAACCATCTCGATAACTGCGGGTATGGCAATGCGCAGAGAGTTTTTATAAGCCTCCCTGCTGTTTGGAATTTCGCCTACGCGATTTTCGGGTTTTACCATGTATTCCGTGGAAAAAAGTCGCTTTGCTATATTCAAAACTTCACCTGCTCTTGCAAAATTACAGCTCTCGCCGTCCTTCCAGTGCTCGGGAAAGGGTTACTTCATCTACATATTCCAGGTCGCCGCCTACGGGCACGCCGTGGGCAATGCGTGTTACTTTAATGCCTGTGTCTTTAAGTATTTTACCGATGTACAGGGCGGTTGCCTCGCCCTCTATGTTTGGGTTGGTGGCAACGATTACTTCTTCCACGTCTTCTGTTTGCAAGCGTTTGAGAAGTTGTGCGATGGTTAGGTCTTTTGGCCCTACGCCGTGCATTGGTGAAATTGCGCCGTGCAAAATGTGGTACAGCCCGTGGAACTCGCGAGTGCGTTCGTACGCGGCCATGTCGCGAGGGTCTTCTACTACCATGAGAACTTTTGGGTCGCGTTTTACGTTGGCGCAAATTTGGCATGGGTCGGAGTCCGTCAAATTTTGGCAGCGGGAGCAGTACATTACGTTGCGTTTTGCACTGGTTATTGCGTCTGCCAACGCGTCCACTTTTTCGCCCGGTAAATTGATAATATAAAAGGCGAGTCTTTGAGCAGACTTGCCTCCTATGCCTGGTAAGCGCGAAAATTCTTCAATTAGGCGAGCAACTGGCCCGCCGTAGATGTGTTGGTTCATTAGAACAGGCCTGGCAGGCTCATGCCGCCGGTGATTTTGGCCATTTGGCTACTGGTGGATTCGTCCATTTGGCGGATGGCCTCGTTTACTGCGGAAATTACTAGGTCTTGCAGCATTTCCACGTCGTCCGGGTCTACAACTTCGGGTGAAATTGTGAGGGCGGTCAGTTGTTTTTCGCCGTTAATGGTTACTTTAATTGCGCCGCCGCCTGCGGAAATGTCCAGTGACTTGCTAGCCATGTCTGCTTGCATTTCTTCCATTTGACGTTGCATTTTTTGGGCTTGTTTCATCATTTGTTGCATGCTCATGCCGCCGCCGGGCATGCCTTGAAAACCTTTTGGCATTGTTATTGCCTCCTTTTTGGGGTTTGTTTATACTTACCAATCTTCGTTGTCATCTACTACTGTGCCGATTGCCGACCATTCGTCCTCGATGGGTGCTTCTGGTGGTGGTTCGGCTGGTGGGTTGTTTTCTGGTTCTGGGATGGGTTCAAGTGCGGGTTCTTCTTCTGCTGGGGTCGGCTCTGGTTCTGGGGCGGTTGCCCAGTCGCCGGGTATTACTTGCTGCTCTGGTGCGCGTTGTGGTGCTTGCCTTTGGGGCACTATCGTTTGCACCTTAGGTTTATTGTACCCTTCCCGCACGATTATGGCAAGGTTTGGCGGGGCGGAAAGGCCAAAGTTTTGAGAAATTGCTGTCAAAATGGTTGCTTCTTTTGGTTTTAGGATGTTGCGCATGGCTTCGCTGCCTACAATTAGTTCAAGGCGGCCATCGCCTACCTCCATTCCGCATTGGGTGCATTGGGCGCGTAGTGGGTTGGGGAAGTCCATGCACATAGCGTCCCAGTATTGGGCGATTTTTTGCAGCGGGCTGTCGGGGGAAGGGGTTTGTGAAATTGTTGGGCTTGGTGTAGGGGCGTTATTTATTGCGCCCGAAACCGTGGCGGGCGCGACAAGTGGCGCCCCTACGGGTGGGGTAGTGATTGCGGTTTGATTTGGTTGTGGTGAAGCCGTTGGTGCGGAAGAAATTGCGGGTTGATGGGGCTGCGGTGCAGGTGTTACATCCACGGGCACGGCCGCAATCGCCTTTGGCACGCAAATTCTTAGCGCACACACCTCCAGGGCAGTTCTTGCTTGGGGTGCGAAGCGCATTTCCCTTAACGTTTCAGAAAACGCGTGGATGTATTCCATTAGACTAGCAGCGGGTACTTGCGCGCCTTGCTGTTGCAACCGCGCCGCGATTTCTGCCGAAAAGTCTAGCGCAGCAGGGTCGTTAGTAAGGCTGGCAACTAGCACATCCCTAAAATGCCGTATCAAATCGGCGGTAAACTGGGCAGCGTCGCGGCCACCGTCCATTGCTTCCTTTATAGTTTGCATTAACGCGCCGCTGTCTCTTGCGGCCAGGGCAGCAGTAAACTCAAATAATTTTGCGCGGTCTACCGCGCCCAGCATATCCAGCACACTGCTATAGGTAAGTGTCGAATCCCCAAGCCCAAGGCTTTGGTCAAGCAGGCTTAATGCGTCGCGCATTGCGCCGTCGGAATGATACGTAATGTAGTCCAGGGCTTGCTCTTCATAAGAGACACCCTCGTCTGTTAAATATTTTTTCAGCGTGTCGGTCATGTCCTTGGCGGAAATTCGTCTAAAATCATACCGCTGGCAGCGTGACAAAATAGTGGCGGGAAGTTTTTGTTGATCGGTTGTAGCCAATATAAACACTACGTGAGACGGGGGTTCTTCCAGGGTTTTAAGTAGCGCGTTAAACGCGCTGGTGGATAGCATATGCACTTCGTCGATTATATACACCTTGTACAGGCCGCTGGTTGGTTGGTACTTTACGTCCTCGCGCAGGTCGCGTACATTTTCTACGGAATTGTTGCTGGCGGCGTCGATTTCCACTACGTTTAGGTTGCGCTCGGCCAAAATGCCTATGCAGGATTCACATTCGTTACATGGGTTGCCGTCTGCTGGGTTGGTGCAATTTATTGCGCGCGCCATAATGCGGGCAATAGAAGTCTTCCCCGTGCCCCGTGTACCGCAAAATAGGTAGGCATGACTAATTTGGCCGCTGGCTACCTGGTTGCACAGCGTGCGTACAATGTGTTGCTGGCCAACTACGTCGTTGAATGTGCGGGGGCGTTTCTTCCTATATAATGCTGTGTGTGGCATTCATATTCTCCTTTACTTGAACTCGAGCAACATTCGGAACGCCGAGGGCGGCGTCCACTACGACCGCAAATACGGTAGTACATGTTTCTGCCGCTTACACACGTTCATCAAAAGCGCGACAAAGTACACGTGTACAACAGTAGTAATAGTAGTCTGGAAAATTCGCGGAAACCATACCATCCAAAAAGGCAACAATTGCCAGGATGAAAATACATATTGCCGCAAAATAATTGTATTCATCGTACTTTGAAACCACGCCGCAACCAGCATGGCAATAAGCAATGGCATTATTGTCGGGATTTCGTTGTTCTCCTTATGCAAAAAGTGGTTCATAACGCGGCTTACGACGTACAGCACCAGCCCTAAAATACCTGCCACAAATGGAGTTAATGTAACAGCGGTTATCGCACCTTGCAACACACTCATAGGGTTTTGAGCCACCGCCGAGCGGTTAATTGCCCAGCGGGAGATAAAAAACATATCAGAGGTATCTGTTCCCATGTAGATATCCGCCGTGACGCCATCTACCCTAAAAATTATCCAGTTGACCGCGCCGAATAACAACACAAGCGCAGAGCCAATTAACACAACGCGAGCAAGCCCGTTGCCGCGCTTTTTCAAAAGCAGCCAGCCACCGCCGCGTAAAAAACCCGCTGCTACGGCAACCGCCGTAATATGTGGCAGGTACGCCCCCTGTGGCCGCAAAAAATGCCCAAGCACATCGGTAGCACCGCTGGAAATAGCACCCCATAAAGGCCCAAATAAAAACGCAGGCAAGCTGGAAAATACTCCAGCAAAGCCTATGCGCATACCATCTTCGCCTTGCAGCGGAATAGAAATTGTAAAGAAAACACGCATTGTTACCGCAATGGCAACAAGCACGGCGGTAAAACACAGCCGCCGCAAATGTATCTGTGATTTATCTGGCAAAAATTCACCTCATTTATTGTATGTTGCAATTGTATTTTACATAAAAAAATGGAAATGGGCAAGCGGAACAAAATTCAACTGGAATCTAAGCACGCAAAGCGTGCGCATTTCGTGCAGAACAAAATTCAACTGGTAACCAGATCCAACCATTTGACAGATTTTTATGAATGTGTCATAATAATTGTAATTTTAAGGAGGGATACATATGTACAAAAAAATAGGCCTGCTTATCTTCGTATTATTCGCAATTACGGCCTGTGGCAGGCGTACCCAAACCACGGAATATCACCACAACGAGTCTCCAAATTTCACCCAACCAACAGGGGTAGTTGATATGCCAGTAAATATCCAAAGTGGCGAGGTTTTAACAATTATGGCACCCTTCGCCTCCCATTCGCGGGTTACATCATCTGCCGAGGAATGGCGGGACGCACTTGCCGCACAAGGGATTGATATAGAGCTTGCCATTACCACCTTCATGCCAGAGGAATGGAGCAGTGAAATGCTGCTGGGCAAATACGCCGCAGGTGTAGGGCCGGATGTTTTCATTCGTGGCAATATTTTTTTGTACCCATTTATTGAAAACGAATTTATCGCAGATATATTGGAACTGATTGACAACAGCGCGACTTTTTCGCGGGATGACTTTTTTACTAACGCACTGTATCCAGGAGTAGGTGGCCACGCTTATATGCTGCCTCTTCACATTGGCATGGAATATGTTGGAATTAACGTGGATGCACCACCGTCCATAGTCAACCGCTTCCGCGCCCTAGACCGTGCCCGCCCAAGCGACCTTGCGGAGCTATACCTGGACTTGGTGCAAAACTACCCAGCCTGGGGCGAACACAGCTTTATCCACGGGATGGACGCTAACCAGGCCTTTGCGCCGGAGTTTAATGCTATGGACTTTCACGGACGCAATATAGACCTGGCTGGGCACGAGCAGCTTTTAGAAAACCTGCGCGCCGCATTCAACCATCGCCCTTCCACTGGGCAGGTCAACTTTAGCCGCCTAAACGCAGAGGAAAGCCTACGCGCGATCCAGCAGGAGTACGTGTTCTCCCGCACCCAAGGCCTTGATAATGGTATTTTTGGTCTGTTTGAGTTCCGCGACCCATATTTTATGTACTATGTGCCACTTGCCAGCGAAAACGGGGCACTAACCAACCGCGCTTTTGGGCTGGAAATGGTGGCATACGCCAACGCAAACCCATGCCTGGTTTTAGGCTTCATGGTACAAGTCGTGTCTGATACAATGCACGAGTCGTCTCGACAAGGGCAAAATGTGCCCATTTTGCGCGAATATTTCCATTCTAGTTTAGAATCCACCTTCCACCAGAGTTTGACCCAGTTTACCCCACCGCCAATGGTACAGGGCGAGAGCTTTGCCGTAGCCGATGCAATCGAACGCATGGAAGTTTATGCAAACTGGCTGGTGCAGCCGAATCTTGTTAATTATCTTGTGCCATCCTGGGTGCCTATGGTGCCACTGATGGAGTTTTGGGAAAGTGACGCCGACATTTCCGCCTATGAAGCATTGCGGGAAGTAGAAGCCGCCACTACCAACTGGCTAAACGCCGAACGGCCAGAGATTACACCATTTGTGTACATCCCAGAGTTTACACTGCCCGACCTACCAGCTCGCACCCTAACAATACGTACCGACAACCGCCACACCGCGATTATTCAACAAGCCGCCGAGGCTATTAACCGAGAATGGTACGCCCGTGGCGAAAACTACATTTTCGAAGTAATAATAGAAGACCATGTGTGGACGGATTGGCAGGGCACAGAAGCACGCGCCAACCGCCTGCGTACAGAGCTTATGGCTGGCGAAGGCCCAGACCTTCTTATTTACGAAGGTTTCATGGATATGCACGCCCTGGCGGCCAGTGGTTTTGTGCAGGATATTTTTCCGCTAATTGATGCTTGTTTGGTTATAAGCCGTGAGGATTTGTTTATGCAGCCGCTGCACGCATTTGAAAAAAATGGCGGGCTGTTTCAGTTCCCTGTCTCCTTCGGCTTTTATTACATTGGCATAAACGCCGATATGCCACAGGAGTTTATCGACCGCTTTGCGGCCATGGACATGGTCAGCTACACAGACTTAATGCATATGTATCTGGAATTACACGAGCGTTATGGCGATGAGTTTGGCCATATCACATTCGACATTGGCGAAGGAATATCCCATAGTTCTGCCGTGTTTGGCTCGATAATGGGCAGCTTTGTGGATTATAACACCCGCACAAGCTACCTTAATACACCCGAATTTGCTGAATTTTTAGAGCTGTACTATCGTATATATGGCGGTGGTTGGGATGTTTTGGGCATGACAAGTGGGAATGTAGGCACGACTGGTTTGCTGCGGCAACATGCCCGTGAGTTTATGTTCCTATCCCAATCATGGTCGTATAATTCCTTTGACGCATTTTTTGAAGCAGACCCGGCCATTTTCAAGCACCACATTCCGCTGGCTGACGGCCAAGGCAGGCTAATGCTAGATTACCCAGGCAATATGCAACATATATGGGCTGGTATTAGCATTACCACCCGTGCAGACGGCGTGCTTGCATGGGAACTGGTGCGCAATATGGTAGAAGCATACATCAACCCCTATGGCCGCGCGGCGGTTGACCCAGTTCATGGCGTTGTGCAAAGATGGGGGTTGGGCTCTTTTGCCACACCTATTTTCCGCACAGGCTGGGAAGACCGTACACTTGAGGTTTTTGAACATCTTGTAGACAGATTTGGTATGCATATGCAAGATTTTGTAGGACATGACGACGATGCTACCCGTCGCGCACAGTTCAACCAAGCAGTAAGCCGTATAGCCGCGTACAACGAAATGGAAATGGGACTATTAAGACCTGGCCTGCCATGGGAAATTTTTGCCGACCATTTAGACTATTTCCTACGCGGGATAATAACGGCAGAAACTGCCGCGCAACGGATGCATAACGCTATTTCACTTTGGTTGATAGAGTAGGGGGAATAAGATGAAAAAAATAAAAACCGCTATTGTAGGCTATGGCAACCTGGGCAAAGATATATATGAAGCAATTATATCTTCCCCAGATATGGAAATTGCGGGGGTAGTAATCCGCGATGTAACAACAGCAAAGGCGAAGGGCGTACCAGCGGAGCTGAAAGTAACGAGCAACATAGCCGACCTTGGTGCGGTGGACGTAGCTTTTCTGTGCATTCCGTCGCGGGAAGTTTTAGCCGAAGCAGGAAAAATATTATCACTGGGCATAAACACCGTAGACAGTTATGATATGCACGGCGATTTGTACGACGTGCAACAAAAGCTGGACGCTGTAGCGAAGCAATCAGGCGCGGTGGCAATAATCGGCACAGGTTTTGACCCAGGCATAGACTCTGTCGTGCGCTGCCTATTTGAAGCCGCCGCCCCGCGCGGAATTACTTACACAAACTACGGCCCAGGCATGAGCCTTGGCCATACTGTGGCAGTAAAAGCCATTCCGGGCGTGGCAAAAGCCTTGTCCATGACCATTCCGCTAGGTACAAGCATACACCGACGCATGGTGTATGTAGAACTCTCCCCCGGTGCAAACGCGGACGACGTTACTGCCGCCATCAAGCAAGACGCGTATTTCATAAACGACGAAACTCATGTGAAATTTGTACCTGACGTAGACGTTCTGATAGACAAAGGCCACGGCGTAAACTTGGTACGTAAAGGCGCGTCTGGCGCGGCAGACAATCAACTGCTCGAATTTAATATGAAAATAAATAACCCGGCCCTTACAACCCAAATGATGGTTGCAACAGGCCGGGCTAGTGTAAAGCAAAAACCGGGTTGTTATACAATTGTTGAGATACCGCCAGTGGATTTGTTGCCGGGGGGTAGGGAAGAGGTTATTCGGCGGTTGGTGTAGAGCGATGAGCTTACCATATCCACGGAATATCGTATCTTTTAATATTTTCGTCAGCGGTCACAAGAGTCAAACCTTCGGCAAGTGCCGTAGCGATTATCAATCGGTCAAATGGGTCGCGATGGATTAGTGGTAGCTTAAACAGATACTCCATATAATTGTCTTTTATAGGCAACACCTCGAACCCATTGCTCTTGATAAGTTCAAGAAACGCCGTGAAACCGCCATCAAACGTATATTTGCCAATATTCATTTTTATGGCAACTTCCCATAAGGAGACAACACTAACGTAGTTTGGGTGAGCAATAATGCATTCCTTTGCATGGTTGCTCATTTTTTCGCCGTTTAAGAACCACAGGACTACATGGGTATCCAACAGATTTTTCATTCCATATACTCCCTCAATTCTTCAAGCGGGGCGTCGAAATCATCAGCAATCCACATTTTGCCTCTGCCAGAGCCGAAGACTGGGCGTGGTTTTGTGTCCTCCAGCGGAGTTTTACGTCTTACTTCAAATGGTAGACCGTGATTTTCCAATGCTGCGGAAATAAACATTCTTACCGCTGTAGATGTGTCGAAACCCAGTGCACTGAAAAGAGAGTCTGCTGCCATTTTGATATTATCGTCAACACGCACCTGTAAAGTTGCCATTTGAAAACCTCCTGTAATGATTTGTAGTGCAATTGTACTGCATCGGGCAAGTGGTGTCAATGTATCACGGCTTCCAGCTTGCGTATTACTTCCGCAAAACGCGGGGTGTCGCGTAGCGGGTCGTAAATTGTATGTTGCAAGCTACTAATTCCATTATCATGCAACATATCATAGCAGGTGGTGGAGGGCGAGCCTTTAACAATACCTTCATTGGTAAATTCATATCCTGCAAGCAGTAGAGACGTGTGCGTAAATAGCAGTAAGTTGTCATATGCAATTGCGTAATCTGCTGCTTTTTCAATTGCGTCCAATGCGGCAGTGTGGTTTTGCAGGTCTATATATGCGGCCGCAATATGCATATGCAGTTCATGCAAACGCAGGTTGTAGAATGCGAAATCCCCACATTCGAATACGGTTTCATATATATGCACCGCTTTGTGGTAAGCCTCGATGCGCTTTTTGGCATCAGTTGCATATTTTACTTGTACTATGATAATAATGTTTTCTGCAAGTTTTTCGCTGCCCGCTGTTACTGCGTAATGTAATGATTCGAGCTTCTCTTCGCCAGTTTGAAGTTGAACCATTAGTTCCCCTTGGGACATATGCGGAAGTTGTGCCGCCAACTCCAGTGCTTTGTCCCGCTCTCCAACCGCTACATAGCAATACGCAAGCGATTGAATTATTTGCAATTTTAGCTGTAAGTCGGGGCAGTCGGCCTGTATACGTTCGTAAATAGAAATCGCTTCGTCCATATACTCGCGAGGGGCGTTATTGCTGAAACTCAGAAAATAGGCCAATTGTTCAAGCAGCGAATACTCATTCGGGTACTCGTTTATAGCCGCCCGAAGGATTTTTATGTTCTCCTCAAACAGCCCTTTTTGGAAATTTTCAAATAGGAGGTCATGAATTTCCTGCACTTTTTCAGCTTTGCGCGTTATGTCCACGCCCAGCAGTTCATCTGCGGTTACGTTGAAATAGTTGGCCAGTGCTGGCAACATTTCCAAATCCGGATAACTGTTGCCGCTTTCCCAACGGGAAATGGCTTGAAATGAAATGCCCAAGTGGTTGGCAAGTTTCTCCTGGGTGATGTCTGATTTTTTGCGAAGTTCTCTGATTTTTTCGCCGATTTTATTTTGCATTTTCATGCCTCCTTATGATACTAATTCCATTCTCAAATATCGCCAAGCACATTATTTTCCACCCTAAAGCCGGTGGAAAATAATATCCTTGTCGATGTTTCGAATTGGAATTAGTATTAGCAATCGCAGATTCAGTTGGTAAGAGATCCTTACCAACTGAATTTGCGACTGCTTTTGAAGGAATTGTATATCACCAACATGACAATGTCACTAATCAACTAATTGAGGAATTATCAATCAATAGTTGAGTCATTAAATGCGGCGAACCGCTTAACCCGCGCTTGAACTGCATCTTTTAGCTTTTTTGTTTCCTTTATTCCGCTCTCGTACCAGATGTTTTTTTGCACAAGGGTGTTATTTTTTCGGTCGCAAACCAGCTCAATTCTCCCGATAAATTTTTCGCCAAAAAGTATTGGCAACACATACATACCGTATTTTCGCTTAATTGCTGGGGTGTAAATTTCCCAGGTATACTCGAAATCGAACAGGGCTTGCGTTAGTTTCCTATCCCACATAAATGGGTCGAGTGGTGCTATAAATTCGCACCGTGGCTTATGTTCCGCGCCCTGCAAAACTGCATCCATGATAGGGGCGTCCACCGCGCAAAAATAAAGAGCGTCCTTTATCCCCTCTACGTTTACGGCGGTTATTTTTTCTTCCTGCAACAGCTCCGCAAAAATTTTATTGCGAATTTCCACCGTTAGCCCCCAAATATTAAGCCACGCGGCAGAAGCGCGATTCCACAGTAGCCCAAGTGCGCCAATCCTGCGCCCGACCCACCATTTCATATGTTCGTAGTCGTCAGGCAACGGGTTTTGCGCATGTAAAATTTCGGCAGGGATATGTTTTTCCGCAATGTCGTAATACCTGCGCGCGCCTTTTTTATGGTGCACAATCAAGTCGCCACTAGAGTACATTTGCTCTAAAACGGAGCGGGACAGCTTGCCGCCAGAACTCCAATTTATTGCAGACCACCATTTTGTACTGCCCTCAAGTTCAAAATCGTTTGAGCATACCGCGCCTTTTTCTTCAATTATCGCCCGCACAGTGTCAAAATGGGTTTCAATTTCTGGGTGGTTTTTCAAATTATCTCGCGCTGCCTGGCGAAACCGCTCGAAGTGCGGCCAAAATTCTATGGGAATAATGGACAATTGCTTGTCGGGGTAGTCGAAAAGTTGTCGGTCTTCGTACAACAGCTCGTGCAGCATGGATTTGGTAAAGTCCTTCACACGCGATTGTAGTGTGATTTCGGAATTTTTGCCGCAAATATCTATAGGGTCAAACTGGATGCACCCAGCCTGGCGGATGTATGCCATCACGCCCTCTTTGCCGTGGAATTTATGCTCCCCCAGCAGACCCTGTTTTAGTAAAATAAACTGCCGCGCCTGTTGTTTTGTGATATTCATATGCATTAGCCTCGAATTTTTTTGTATTATTTACAATGAATGATAAGCCCTGGCCAAATCTGCGTCCTGGGCAATTTGCGATTTTAGCTCATCTAATGAGCCAAAACGTTTTTCTGTGCGGATAAACTTTTCAAATTTTATGTTAACCTCTGCACTATATAGTTCGCCTACATTGCAGTCCAGTAAATGCGTTTCTACCGAGCGACGCGGTGAGGTGCTGTCCACTGTTGGACGCAGACCTATGTTGGTTACGCTGTTGTAAACCACGCTGTCAATTTCAGTTTTTGTAACGTATACCCCGTCTGCAAGCAAAAACTTACATTCCCGTGGATAAATATTTAGTGTAGGAAAATCCAATGTGCGGCCAAGTTGCTTGCCACGCGTAACTATACCCGTAATGAAAAACGAAAAGCCTAATTGGCGGTTGGCTTCAGGTAATTTATCACATAGCAGTTTGCGAATACCAGATGTGCTGATTAGTGTGCCGTCAGTGCTTTCGGAGATTGTTTGCACCTCAGCCCCATATGCGGCGGCTTGGTTGCGCAAGAGTTCGGTGTCGCCAGCGCGACCTTTGCCAAAACGATAATTTTCGCCGACAATCACCAGTTTTGCATTAAGTTCGGCAAAAATAAGCGAGCAAAAATCTGTCGGCTCTAAAGCCACAAAGGTTTCGTCAAAATTTTGGTAGATTATCTCGTCTATGCCGATATTTTTCAGCAAAATTTCCTGTTCTTCATGTGTGAAAAGGGGTTTGTAGTTTGCATCGCCAAAAAAAATATATGGATGAGGCCGAAACAGCATAACGCTTGATAAAAGCCCCGCATTTTGCGCGTGTCGTACAACTTCCGCCAATAATTTTTGATGGCCTAGGTGAACCCCTTCAAACTTGCCGATGGCAAGTGCTCTATTTTTCATGCATCATCACTTCCACATAAAGTTTATTGCCTTTTTTTGAATATAGGCCGACCAGTTGGCCGTTTCCGTACACCCAGAATTTTTCGTGCTGGACTGCTTCCGCCCGTCCCGTGCCGTGTACAATTGGATTGCCGTTAAGTGCTTTTGCCAACACTTCGCCGGAAATTTCTACGTGGGGGTAGGGGAGGATTTTATCTGGTGGAAGAGTAAGGCTTGTGTGCTCGCCCGTTTCTGCGGCGGCTTTTATTTCGTCCAGTGTGTACGCAGTCGCAATGGAGAATAGCTCACTTTGTGTGCGTTCCAGTTCGCCCATTGTCGCGCCACAGCCCAGCATTGCGCCAATATCCACCGCTAAACTGCGGATGTATGTGCCTTTCGAGCACTTAACTTCGATTGTGAATGCGTTGCGTTCGGGGAAAAATTCCAGCACATTTATGTCATAAATTACGACAGGCCGCGCTGGGCGTTCGATTGTTTCGCCTTTTCGCGCCAGCTCGTACAGTTTTTTCCCGCCTATTTTTATAGCGGAATACATGGGCGGCACTTGCAAATACTCGCCCCGTTTTTCAACATGGAACGACTTTACTGCATTTATTATTGCGTCGGTATCAAAACTAACCGGGCTTTCTTTAGTTATTTCCCCGGAAATATCGCCAGTGTTTGTCTCAACACCCAAAATAATTTCGGCAATATAAGTCTTATCTGCCGCCGCAAAATATTCCGCCAATTTGGTAGCCCGCCCAATGCAAATAGGAAGAACCCCCGTAGCGTCCGGGTCTAGTGTGCCTGTATGGCCGACTTTTTTTGTGCCAAAAATTCGCCGTAAAATGGCTACAACATCGTGGGATGTGTAGCCTTTTTGTTTGATTACGTTAATTACACCCGTCATAAATATCTTACACCTCGCATATTTCACCGTACTCATATACATCAATAGTCATATCTTTGTCAAAAAAATTATTGCGTGAAATTTCACTGCGTGCATATTTCATTCCCGCTTTTTTCATAACCTTGCCAGCACTAATATTTTCCGCAAAATGATAGCCCCATACATATTTCAAGTCGAGTTTTTCTGTGCAAAACTGTAGTATTGCTGACAGTGATTCAGTGGCATATCCACAGTTTTTGAACTCACTGCCAACGATAAAAGAGATTTCAGTATCATCGGACAACTCGAAGCAAATCATTCCTATTGGCTCATTATTTTCCTTCAAGCAAATCGCCCATAGGAACAAGCCCTCATCATAAAGTGTTTCCATGAAATTTATGAATTTCCAGCAACCTTCGTCATCACTCATTGGTTTCATGTTTGTATATTTGCTACATTCAATGTCACTAAACCAATTTTTATGCATACAAGGTGAATCTGCTTCCTTAAATTCTCGCAAAATTAGTCGTTCGGTGTTAACTGTTGGTATTTTGGTATTCATATGAGTTCTCCTCCATTTCCTGCGCCATAAGCTCCAAAACGTGCGCCAGTACTTTTGCCGGAACACCTGTAGTGGTAGCACCTGCCGCCATTTGATGGCCGCCGCCGCCAAGTTTTGCCGCTACATTTCCCACATCTGGCCCATGGGAGCGCAGGCTTATTTTTACTTCATTTTCCGAGCCGTTTGTTTTTTGGTATACCAAGGCCGCCATTTGCGCGCTATTTGTGTTAAGCAAATATTCCACTATGCCGTCTAGGTCGGCACTGTTGGCTTGTGCGCTTGCCAGTTCTTCCCGCGTTATAATAGAAGAAACAATTTTGCCACCCTGTGAAGTGGTTGCATTTTGCATAACAATTCCCTTCGCCTTGCCAGCGGCAAAGGTGTGTGTGTGTAGCAATTCGTTATATAAATGCGTGAAGGGAATACCAGTGTTAATCAGCCGCGCGGCAATCTGCAAAGTGGAAGGCGCAGTTGAATTGTATTTGAACCCGCCGGTGTCACACAAAATACCTGCATAAATGTTGGTAGCGATATCCTGGCAAATTTCCTCTGGCTTTAACAGTAGTTCAATCAAACGGAATACAATCTCGCTGGTGGAAGATGCTTGCGGTTCGATATGGTTCACATCTGCAAAGCCTGGATTTGTTTTGTGGTGGTCTATACATATGCTATGCTTTACTAAAAGCGAATTTTGCAACAAAATTTGCCCTGGCCCCAACCGATATGCATCGGCCGAGTCCAGGGCTATTAGTACGTCAATATTTTCGGGAATGGTTTGTTCCTTTAGCAGAAATTTGTTGCCGGGTAAGATGTTGTACCTTTGCGGGTAAGATTCCAGCATTACGGAAACATTTTTGCCCAATTTTTCCAGTGCGAAGGCTAGGGCGAAACACGAGCCAATAGCATCGCCGTCTGGGCTTATATGGCCTGCCACAACAAAATTTTTGTTGGCGTGAATTAGCTGGACGATTTGCTCCATTATAGCAACTCCATTTCAGTTAACAATACATTTGTAATATTATCACATAATAGAGGCAAAACCACAAGTGTAGGGGAGCGTATTCGTATGCCCTTGTAGGGGACGCCGAGGGCGGCGTCCCCTACAAAGATTGACAAACATATGCTGACTCTCCTAAGAGTGCTTGTCGCAAAATTGCCGCATTTGTTGCGCAAAGCATTGCTTTTGCGTGAAATATCATGTATAATTGCTTAGAATAGAATCAATCTTTCCATTGTACTATTTTTTTAATGCAAATTTTCTGGATTTTTGCCCCATATGGCTAAAATCTACAAAATAAAAATAGGGGGTCTCAAAAATGAAGTTAGCAAAGTTTCAACAGCAATTGCGAACCCACGCAAAAAAAGTCGTGTCCATATTGCTGGTAACGGTACTTATGTCAAGTGTAATACCAATGAACGTTGCATTTGCCAACCCAAGTGCTGCAAGTTTAGCATTGACAAATGCCCAGCAATACGTTAATGCCATTTCAGGCGCGGCCAACGAGCAGGCGGCCATTGTAAGTGCAGTTGGCGCAGTAAACGAAGCTATAGATGTCGTAAATGCGCTAGTTACACAAGCTGGCCAAGCTATTGACGCCGCTAATTTAGTAGTGGCACAGGCGAACACCGCTGTAGCATCTGTTACTTCCGCTTCTTCGACAGCCGAAGCAGCACTGCTGGCGGCACTTCCAAATGAGACACTATTTAACGATTTGGTTGACGACTTTATTGATAATTCAAGTTCTGCTGCTGGAACTGCCCTTGTAGCTTTAACCAATGCAGCATCAGATGCATGGACAGCATTTGCAATATTACAAAATGCAGCTAATACATTAGCAAATAACGCAATCCTAGATATATGTGCTTTTTCAAGCACTACAGGGCCTACTGTAGCACAAATAGAAGCGGCAATTGCACTTGCTGTAAGTGCTCAAGCAAGTGCAGATGCGTTGTTGCAGGCTTGGCTTGATGCGGAGGATGATCTTGCCGCAAATATAGATGGTGCTTTGGCAGCGGCAGCGGCGGACAGACTACAAACCCGCAATGCTTTGGCTGCGGCAAACAAAGCGGCGGTTGAAGAACTGATAGCCACATATCAGGTATTACTTAACGCACAGGTAGCGTATACAAGCGCAAGCGAACTTAGAGGGCAAGCAGTTGGGTATCTGACACAGTTAAACCAAATAATTGAAGACCTAATGAGCCAAAGTAATCTTATTATCAACAATCCAACACGAGAAGAAATATTGTATCACGAAAGTGATGAATATACGTTTAGAGCAAGGCCACCTGGAGAGCCATTACCTCCAGGCAATGGTGCTGGGGGCGTTTTCTCCCGCCCGCCTGTCGATCGTATTGACTTTGGAACTGGTGGGGTACACGTAGTATTGGGGGAGCTTGGCATTACTCAACCATACTTAATCTCTATTCAAATTCAAGTACAGGGTGGGGAAGCGAGAATGCAACATCCCAACTGGGGAGGCAACGAACTTCGTTTTGACAGCACCAATGCCACTAGACACAAGGTGATCTACGACTTAGACGGATTTCCTAAAACTATAGCATCTGGAGACCCTCATGTGCGGATTATGATTACAGTTACTCATTGGATTGTGATTGGGCAATCTTATGTGGAACGAGATTTTTGGGTTACAGGAACATTCTTAAACAATAATGGTGGTACAATTAGAATGACCGATATGGAAGAAATTGACCGCTATAAGCCGCTAATTGTAACTCGGATACCACACGATAGTATTACTCAATTGGAAATTGATGACCCTAGCGATATTCCGGCTCTTAACAGCCCTCCATGTCCAGACTTTCGGCTGGAGGATTTATTCATGGGTTCGGGGCATTTTGTTGAACCTGGTGAATATCCATCCCTATCCAAAGCCGTAAACCCACGCCAGGCAAACCTTGGCGAGTACGTTACCTATACATTGGTTGTAAATAACACTGTAGGTGCAGAAGGCGTATTCTTGGTACGTGACGATATCGACCCCCGTTTGCGTTTTGTGCCAGACAGTTTGCGTGTAAACGGCGAAGTTCCAGGCCCAGCATGGTGGAGTTATAACTATGCAAACGCCACAGTGTATGTCACCTTCGACCCCATACCAGAGGGGAATATCAATATTACATTTGAAGTAGAAATTTACAGCCCAGCGGCCGCAGGCTTGGCCATACCAAACACGGCGTATTTGTATGAAATATTAGGCGACGTACGCAGGCCGGTGGATGAAGGCACCACCGACGTTAACGTACCTCGCATACCACTCAACCCGCGCATCCCAATAGAAAAAACACTGCGGATGCCTCTTGGCACAGTTGTGCCAACTACGCAATTTAATTTCCTATTAGAATTTGTAGATGTTTACCCAGCCAGGCCTGCCACGCCGCCTCCACCTGTTATCGCCAACCGTACATTCTCTATTCCGTTTACCCAGGGCATGGCTACAACGCCCTTCGGTACTAATTATGTGCAAGTAACGGCTTCTTATCGTTACATCACCTTCCCGGCAGATATAATGCCATGGCACGCACCTGGTTTTTACACGTTTAGGGTGACAGAAATACTGGGCAGCAGCGGACTAGGTAGCCCCACAGGTAGCCCAGAAATTTATGCAAACGAGGACAATATAGTAATTTACGACCAGTCGATTTTCTATATTCTTCTGCTTGTAGGCTGGCTGTCGGATGATTGTGACGAGTTGGTAATTTTGTATTACCGAGCGTACTATAAATATTCTACAGAAGATTGCGACGAGGCTTGCCACGCAAGCCACACCAGTTGTGAAGATTGTGATGCTGAGAAACATGTGCCAATACAGTACCTTAACCGCCTGGTAAGAAGAGGCTCGCTGGACGTAGAAAAGTTAGTGCAAGGGAATTTTGGTAATGCATATGACTTTTTTAACTTTAGAGTACAACTGACGTTGCCTGAGATAGTGCCGGCAGCACAACGCACACCAATTATTGCGCGTATCCACGACCGTGATGGCGTTACTATATCCGAACCAATAACCATAAACGCAAGTGCGGGAAATGACCGCGTCTTTATCCATGATTTTGACCTGCGGCATGGTGATTTTATACGATTTACAAACGTGCCGTATGGCACAACCTATATCGCAACAGAGCATCTTATGCATGGCTATGACAAACACGCTAGAGTAACAGAAGCAAGCGTGACGCGAGAAATTCCACAGGTGCGCCGCCGTTCGCTTGTTATAGATGACGGGCGCGTTGCACAGCGATGGGATGCAGATGCCGAAAGAATATACAATGTGAACCATGTTTTGTTTGTAAACTATCGTAACCAAAACCCGCCTATGGGTGTACTGGTAGACAATGCGCCGTTTATAGGGCTGATAGTGTTAGCTGCTGCAAGTGGGGTAGTTGGGATTATGAGATTGCGGAAGAGGGATGAAGAAGAAACATTTGAAGGTTAGGTAGCACCTTCCTGGCACAATAAAAAAAGTCAGTTAATGTCAAATAAGATTGACATCAACTGACTTTTTTTGTGTCTTGGAAAATGGTTTTTCTATTCTGGCGAAAGGCCTGCGTTTGCTTCTTCTATCAGCTTACGCATACGCATTCCATGCTCTATCGAGTCATCGAACACAAATTTTATTTCTGGCGTTTGCCTTAGATTTACAATGTCGGCAATGCGTTTACGCACAAAACCTGCGGCTTTGCCCAGGGCGGCCATTGTCTCGTCCTGTTGCTCTTTTTCGCCCAATACACTTACAAAAAGTTTGCAATGTTTAAGGTCGGTAGTAGTCTCCGCCCTCATAACACTAACTACTGCGCCAATGCGCGGGTCAGACATTTCCGAACGGATAACCTCTGCCGCCACACGGGCAATTTCGTCGTTAATACGAATGATACGAGTTTTCATGTGTTACCTCCTGCTTTAAGACCTCGGGACTCCGTCCCGAACCCTGCAAGGGGACTCGTCCCCTTGACCCCATCATTATGCACTATTTATACAAAGTGCAAACCTCGAAACGCACGTACGTGCGTTTCATATTAAAGTTTTTGTCTCACTTTTTTCAAAAAGTGAGTGGGGTTTGGGGCGAAGCCCCAAGAAATATAATTACCTCGGAATCTCTTCCATTGTATAAGCCTCAACCAGGTCGCCTTCGCGTATGTCGGAGTAGTTGCGGAACAGCATACCGCATTCGTAGCCGGCGGCTACTTCGCGTACGTCGTCTTTGAAGCGGCGTAGGGTGTCTAGGCTGCCGTCGTAAATTACGCGACCGTCGCGCACAATGCGCACTTTTGCGTTACGTGTTACGCGTCCTTCGGTTATATAGCAACCAGCGATTGTCCCAATGTTTGAAGCCTTGAATATTTGGCGAATTACTGCGTGACCCATGTTGCGTTCTTCAAATTCTGGGTCAAGCATACCCTTCATTGCGGCGGAAATATCGTCGATGGCAGCGTAGATTACGCTGTAGAAGCGTACGTCTACTTTTTCTGACTCGGCAACGGATTTTGCTACAGGCTCTGGACGTACGTTAAAGCCGATGATGATTGCGTTGGATGCGGATGCCAGCATAACGTCAGACTCGGTGACAGCACCTGCGCCTGTATGGATAATGCGCACGCGTACCTCGTCGTTGGATAGTTTTTCTAGGCTGCTGCGAAGTGCTTCAACTGAGCCTTGTACGTCGGCTTTTACTACCACGTTAAGATCTTTGATTTGGCCGGCCTGAATTTGGCTGAACAAATCATCCAGCGATACTTTGCTGGTGGTTTTTATCATGCCAACACGCTCTTTTGCCCTTACGGACTCGGAAAGTTGGCGTGCCTGCTTCTCGTTTTGTGCCGCGTACATGATATCGCCTGTGGTTGGAACTTCTGCTAGGCCAATGATTTCCACCGGCATAGAAGGCCCTGCGGTTTTTACACTGCGGCCAGTGCTGTCGGTCATAGCACGGATTTTGCCAAAGCACGCGCCCGCAACTACAGGGTCGCCTACATTTAGTGTACCCTCTTGCACCAAAATAGTTGCAACCGGGCCGCGACCTTTATCAAGTTTTGCTTCAATTACGCTACCACGTGCAGGTTTATTAGGGTTTGCGCGCAGTTCTTTCATTTCAGCGGTTAGCAAAATCATTTCCAGTAGTGTGTCGATACCTGTTTTTTGGCGGGCAGAAACTTCCACTGTAATGGTTTGGCCGCCCCAATCTTCTGGTTGAAGGTTGTGCTCGGCAAGCTGGGCTTTTACTTTGTCAGGGTTGGCGTTTTCTTTGTCCATCATGGTTATTGCCACGATAATTTCTACACCGGCGGCTTTGGCATGGTTGATAGCCTCCACCGTTTGTGGCATTACGCCGTCGTCTGCGGCTACAACTAGAATGGCGATATCTGTAACCTGTGCACCGCGCATACGCATGGCTGTAAAGGCCTCATGGCCTGGGGTGTCTAGGAATGTAAGACGTTTGTCGTTTAGTTTTATGGAATACGCACCGATGTGCTGGGTTATGCCGCCAGCTTCAGATTTTTGAACATTCGCGTCACGGATAACGTCCAGTAGCGAAGTTTTACCATGGTCTACGTGACCCATTACTACTACTACAGGTGGGCGCGGTTCTAGGTTTTCGTCATTGTCTGGTGTGGAGGAGAATGCTTCCTCGAAAACGTCCACCTCTACATATTCTTCCACTAAAACGTTAAAAGATTCGGCTACCAGGGACGCTGCTTCAAATGTAATGGTTTGGTTGGCCGTTACCATTACGCCTTGCTTCATTAGAACCTTGATAATATCTGCGTTGGAACGCATTAGTTTTTCTGCAAGGTCGCGCACGGTAATTGTTTCCGCCACCGTAATCATTTCGATATTAGGCTCTACGCGCTTTGGTGGAGCTTTTTTTACGGCAGGGCGGTTCTTTTTGCGGGTTAGCGCGTCTGCATTTTCGTTACTGAAATTGTCGCGCCTGTCGCGCTTATCGCCAAAGGCTTGGGCGTGTTGCTGGCGATCCCAAATTGTGCGCTTATCGCCTCTTGTCGAGGTTTCTGGTTTTTTATCGTCTTTGCGTGCGCCTGGGCCGCCTTGACCTGGGCGTCCGCCCTGGCCTGGCCTGCCGCCACCTGGGCCACCTTGGCCTGGTCTGCCGCCTTGTCCGCCGAAGCCACCTTGGCGTCCTTGCCCTTGACCGCCGCCTGGGCGGTTGCCACCAAAGCCGCCAGGTCTACCTTGGCCGCCTTGTGGTGGTCTGTTACCGTCCCTTGGTGGGCGGTCGCCAGTTCTTGGTGGGAGAGGTTTGCCATCAGACCCTAAGCGTGGCGGGCGTTGGCCGCTTGCGCTCATTGGTGGAAGAGGCTTGCCGTCGGGCCCCAAGCGCGGTTGGCGTGGAGGTAGAGGCTTGCCATCTGGCCCCAAACGTGGTTGACGTGAAGGAAGGGGTTTGCCGTCTGGCCCCAAACGTGGTTGACGTGAGCCGCTTGCGCTCATTGTAGGAAGAGGCCTTCCATCTGCGTCAACTGGCTTTGGTCGTGATGGAAGAGGCTTGCCGTCAGCATCCACTGGCCTTGGTCGCGGTGGAAGAGGCTTGCCATCCGGTCCTAGAGGGCGCGGTCGGGTTGCAATCGGGTTTCCATTAGCATCCACTGGCCTTGGCCGCGGAGGCAGAGGTTTGCCGTCTGGTCCAAGGGGGCGTGGGCGTGGTATAGGATTACCATTAGCATCCACTGGCCTTGGACGAGGGGGCAAAGGTTTGCCGTCTGGTCCAAGAGGGCGCGGGCGTGGTGGAATCGGATTTCCATCAGCATCCAGTGGTCTTGGACGAGGAGGCAAAGGCTTGCCGTCTGGTCCAAGAGGGCGCGGGCGCGGTGGAATTGGATTTCCATCAGCATCCAACGGCCTTGGACGAGGAGGTAAAGGCTTGCCGTCTGGCCCAAGAGGGCGCGGGCGTGGTGGGATTGGATTTCCGTCAGCATCCAGCGGCCTTGGACGAGGAGGAAGGGGCTTGCCGTCTGGTCCAAGAGGGCGCGGACGTGGCGGGACAGGGTTGCCTTCAGCGTCTACAGGGCGAGGGCGTCGCGGCTTTTCTACTGCATTTGCGGATACCTCCGCTGGGGCAGGTTTTTCGGATACGGATTTTGGACTTGGTGCTTGGTTTGGTAAAAAATCTTTTTTCAGCCGCGAAACATCAGCATCTTCAAGTGCACTCATGTGATTGGTAATCGTTTTACCATACGATTCCATTTTGCTCATAAGTTCCTTGTTACTAACGTTTAGCTCCTTGGCCAGTTCGTGTACACGGGTTCTTGGCATTAAGCCACCTTACCTTTCAGTTTTCAAAAGTTCATATATTTCATGGGGAATGGCGCGCTTTAGCGAGCGTTCCAGTCCCTTATTTTTTTGTACTAATTGCAAGCAATCGTGGTTTTTGCACACATATGCGCCACGGCCATTTGCTTTGCCTGTAGGGTCTAATTGTACTCCGTTTTCGGTGGAAACAATGCGCAAAATTTCGGATTTCTCCTTCATTTCGCGGCAGGCTACGCATTTGCGTAAGGGTTTTTTCCTTGGGGTAAATGGGGTCATGACTCTTTGGAAGTGTCGGTATTGGTATTGGTTTCTTCGTATTCTTCATAGTATTCGTCGTCGTAGTATTCATCGTCATAGTATTCGTCGTCGTAGTATTCGTCGTCGTAGTATTCATCGTCATAGTACTCGTCGGAAACGGTATCGGTGGTTTCGGCGGCTGGTGCAGGGGCTTCTTCTGGTGTTTCGGAGGTTTCTTCGTTTGTATAGGTGGCTGGGGTTTCGCTTTCCTCTGTAAGCTCTATCGCTGGCTCTTCTGGTTCGGTTATTCCTTCATTTTCATAGAAATCGGCGTAAGCGGCTTCTAGTTCGGCTGCTTCTTCTGCCGGGGCTTCTACTATCGGCTCTGGGAATACTAGGAAGTCGGTACCTTCGGCCTGGGATTCGCTTTTTATATCTATTTTCCAGCCTGTAAGGCGGGCGGCAAGGCGGGCGTTTTGCCCTTCGCGGCCAATAGCGAGAGAAAGTTGCCCATCGGGCACAACCACATGGGCAACCATTTCTGCCTCGTTGGTGGCAACAGTCACAACTTTGCTTGGCGCAAGGGCTGATGCGATATACTTATTAGGGTCTTCATTCCACTGGACAACGTCAATGCGCTCTCCGCTAAGCTCGGCACTTATCATGTTAACGCGCTGGCCATTTTGGCCTACGCACGCGCCAATAGGGTCTACATTGGAATTGTTGGCGTGTACGGCAACTTTACTGCGCACACCTGGCTCGCGAGAGACGGACTTAATCTCTACCACGCCGTCGGAAACCTCTGGCACTTCTTGCTCGAAAAGGTATTTCAGCAGTTCGGGGTGGGTGCGGGACACGTTTACGATTGGCCCTTTGCTGTTTTGCTTTACTTCCAATACGTATACACGTATGCGGTCGTTGAAATTGTAGTATTCCCGCGGGATTTGTTCCGCCGTTGGCAGATATGCCTCCAGGCGGCCTAGACTAACAATTACACTGCGGCGGTCGCGCCTTTGTACAAGGCCAGTAAGCACTTTGTGCTCTTTGCCGATGTATTCGTTGTATAAGATTTCCCGCTCTGCCTCGCGGAATTTTTGTACTACTACTTGCTTGGCCGTTTGGGCGGAAATGCGCCCAAAGTTACCGGGCTTAATTTTTACTTCCAATATATCTTCCAACTGGTAGTGGGGGCTAAGGTTGCGGGCGTCTTCCAATGTGATTTCGCATAACTCGTCGGTTACGGTTTCTACAACTGTTTTTGTTGAAAGTACTACGTATTCGCCTGTTTCACGGTCTATTACCACGCGCACGTTTGCGGTTGGGCCGTAGTGGCGCTTGCAGGCCGAAACCAGCGACGCCTCGATAGCCTCGAAAATAACTTCCTTATCTATGCCTTTTTCCTGTGACACCTGAGCAAGTGCTTCTATAAGCTCTCTTCCGTTGTCCATTTTCTGGAGCCTCCTTTAGTCAAAAACTATAAGCCTGCAAGAAGAAATATCTCGCAAGTCGAATGTGTAGCTTTGGTCATCTTCTGGTGTTGTTATGGTGGCCTGGTTGCCATCGAAGGCAGTTAGTTTGCCTGTGAATTTTTTGCGCCCGCTAACGGGTTCGTGTGGGGCAAAAAGCCTGATTTCCATTTTGTGGCCTTTGAAACGGGCGTAGTGTGCGGGCGTTTTAATTTTCCGCTCTACCCCGGGGGAACTGACTTGCAAGCGATACTCGCCCGGCACAAGGTCTTGCTCGTCCAAGACTTGCTCGACCGCTCGTGAAACCCGCTCGCAATCATCTATGTCTATGCCTTCTTCCTTGTCTATAAATAGGCGAAGGATACGGTCGCCCCCTTCTTTCACGTACTCTAAATCGTAGAGTTCGCAGCCTTGTGCTTGGGCTATGGGGGTTAGGATGGGTTCTAATTTTTCGTTCATATTGGCAAAAAATCCCCTTTACATAAGAGAAGAGTGGGTAGGCACCCACTCTTCTGCGACGAACTTAATTTATAACAGTGTAACACAACCGTCAAACATTTGCAAATGCAATTTTATTCCCTAACCTGTAATAGTTCTATGGGTGTTTTGCGGCTAATTACAATAATGCCAAGTACAGTGCCAATAACTGACCCGCCAAAATACGGGACAATGAGTAGCCACAGTGTGCCAACGCTTACGCCCATTATAAGCACAATTGCAGCCCCAACCACAACACCAACAGCGCATACTATAAGCTGCTCCAGGCATAGGTTGACCCTAGTCTTGTGGCGGGGTGAGCCAAGTGCCCGCAGTATTGCTACAATTTTCGTGTTTTGCAGCATTAACAGCAGCCCAAGCCCCAGTGCCAGTGCAAAACTCATGACCTTGGCTATGGGGTACAGGATACGCAATAGGTTTAGATTTTCCTCTAGCGGGACTATTACTACTCTAAATTCTGCGTCATTTAATAAAACCGAATGCCTAAATTGCTCTTGGAATGAGTGTATTACCTCGCCTGCCTGGTATACATTATGGGTAATTGTTATGTGCAGTTGCTCGTCCATTTCTTCTTCAAATTGGCGCATATAGCGCAATTTTTCTTGCGCCACGGTAAATGTAACAGTAGAAAAATGAGACCAGCGGATGTCTGGCACAAGAACTAAGCCCTGCCCCATACTGTAGGTAGTGGCCGGGTGGCCGCCGCTGTACACCCCAATAATTATGGCATGGTATACACTGTCATAAGCCCAGCCACCCATCCCGGCCGCAATAACGTGGCCTGACAGCAAGTAAACATTGTCTCCTAGCTGTAAAGTTCTGGGGGCATAGTAGGCGGTTGTAGAGTTTGCGTGTAGCGTGAAATTACGGTGCAGTAAGGATTCATGTACGATAATTGGAATAGGCTGACCTTGTGTATATCTGAAGTGCTCATACCCAAATCCTGGCGCGAAGTTAAGTGAAAACTCGCTGCCAAGGCCCTGGCCAAATATTACAGGCCTATTTGCATTTTGCACAAAGGTGTCCAGGTCGCAAATGGTTTTTACAATGTTTAGCATACCCTGGGTAATGCGGTATGATTCCATTTCTTCATTATAATAGTGGATGGTTGCAAACAGCCCCATACGTGTGTGGGCTGCCGTATTATAGTTTGCTACATATGGGCTGTTTGCTATAATTTCCAAACTTTCTGGAGGGATTTCGTGGCCGCGCAGGACAGAGTCTATTCCCGTACCCAGGCTTATAACTTCTCCTGTGATAGTGGTGGTGGCGTATAGCCGTTCTATTTCTTGCTCGGTAAACTCAATTGTGTTGTCTAGCCAGCCAAGGGCTACGATGAAGAGTAGTGCCGTGGCAACAACCAGCAGATATTTTACAGGTGCGCGGAAAATATGCCTGCCATGGTGGCGCAAGCTAGATTTTGCTTTGCCAACCGTGGTTGTTGGTGCGCGCAAAGACAGGGCTTGCATAATATTGGTAAGTTTTACACTGGTAATGGCTTCGGTTAATTTTGCATTTTTCATTGGTGCGCCGCCACCGCTCGCGCTTTGTATCAAACTTATCATAGACTTGCTGGCGAACAAAATTGTGCCGCCAAGAACAGTCGTAACCCACACAAGTACCAACCCGGTGCATAGCAACAACAAGTATCTAAGACTTAGCTCTGCTGTGGCGCGTGCGTCCAGCAATGCGGCATCGTAACGCAGCTGGTCTAGGAAGTTTCTTATGATTACTGTTTCGCCATAGTCTGTGGGTAGCCCAACTTCCGCCAGGGTCTGTAAACTTTGGGATGCTTGTTGCAGGGCAAAAAACCACCCGCCAACACTTGCCCCAATTACGGCAGGAGTCCAAAAAGCTAGCACAGGCACTATCACCAGCCAGGTCGCGTTGTTGCCAGACATACCAAGGGCGCGCATAATAGCAAACTCTTTGTGACGCTGTCGCAAATAAAGAAACACCGTAAGTGCCAGCACCAGCCCAATTACAGCAGTAAGAAGCAGCAGGTTAATAGTAATAGCATTGCGAATAGGCTCGGAAGAAAGCAAGAAGTTTGTGGGGTCTTCGCCTAAAAATTGCACGGTAAAACCAAGCTCTTCCAGCCTGCTGCCGTAGGCCGCCATAAAAGCAATATCGTCACCAGGGGAACGTAATAGGAAACTATACTGCCCAGACACCATATGGGCATCTACAATACCCCAGCCTTCTGGAATAATGGATGCAGGTACAAACGCCTCGATATCCCGATAACTTATTGAAATATGATGCCAGCGCGGGACGTGATACCACGCATCCGGAAATCTGTAAGTGCCGATAACCTCTACTTCAATTTCAACAGTGGGGTAGCTTTGCCAATCGCCTGGGTAGCTATTGGGTATGCTAACCCAGTACCCGGCAGGGAAATTGCGCCAGTGGGCTTCTACACCGTCGGGTAAGGCCCACCAAAAAGTTTCCATGCGCAGTTCGCTAGATGTACCTGCAAATAGGCCTTGTACCAGTACGTTCATTTCTTCCGACCGTTGCTGTAATTCTGGCGTGATGGTTGCGCCATCTGTAAATGTGCGCATATCCCGCAGGGTTAGTGTAATTGTTTCGCCAACTCTGGCGTTTAAACGTCTACTCTCCATATTTTGGGGCACTACGATAACAGGGTTGGCGTTAAGATAGTCTTCTTCCGTTATAAAACGCCCCTGGAAGCGTTGGTACATACCAGACTGGACAAAGGGCATTGCGGTCATGTCTCTTGTGCCTGTTAACATTAGCATATGGGTGTTTTCGTTCAGGATCGCTATGTTGTCGGCCATTATTTCCATAGCGTGGGCTACGGCATTTTCGTCATTAACGTTTATGAAATACACATCGTCGAACAAGGGGAAAAAGTCTATGCCGCTGCCGTCTCTTAGCAGGGATCCAGGGGGATTTACCCCTGCGGCATTTTGCCTTACTGCCCGCACTAGGTAGGTTTCGCCTATTTCTAGCTGGTCTATTTTAGTGTGGCCGTTTTCGTCCAACAGAAAGGTGGCGGTGTATGCTCTATTTGAAAATTGCGGATGGCCGTACAGTACATCTTGGGGCATTACAGTCATTCTAAGGGCGGGCACAAAGCCAGGCTGGCCTGTAATTTGTATTGCAGGCGACCAAATATTGTCTACTTCAATTTTCATGATTGAATCAAAGGGATACAGCCCTTTATAGGCCATCGCTTGTTCGCCATGGGAAAGGGAAGTACCGCCCACAGTCTGGTGGCCGCGCATAACATTACGAATGTCGTGCATTACTCCCTGGGTAATTACGCGCCTGTCTTCGAATTGGATAAGTGGGCTGCCAGCAATTACCGCTGCTGCCTGATACACGTTGTTGTGCTACATTGGGTCTATGGGAACAAGAGTGCCTGTTGTGCGGTAAAACTCTTCGATACGGTTCATTTCCCGATTTAGGATTATGTACTCTACAGCCCGTGATACAAAACCGAAGGAAGCAAGGCCAACAAGCAGTATGAAAATGAGTGTACGAACGGGCTGGCGTATGGATGTTTTTAGGGGGATTTGTTTTCTCATGGCTAGTTGCTCCTTCGCGGAAAAAATGTATAAAATTGCGTTATTATATCACAAGGCGAATTTTCTGTCAAATGGTTGGATTTGGTTACCAGTTGAAAATTGTTCTGTACGAAATGCGCACGCTTTGCGTGCTTAGATTCCAGTTGAATTTTGTCCGCACTTGTAAACTACCAGCCACTAATGTAAAATGTAATAACAATGTAAAGGAAGTAGCGAACGACATTCGCTATACAAAGGAGGCTTTTCTATGAATCAACGCAGGCTTCGCGTTGGCATACTAACCAGCGGTGGCGACGCACCGGGCATGAACGCTGTAATACGCGCTGTTGTGCGCTCGGCACTGCATTTTAATATGCGGGTATACGGTATTAGGGCAGGCTATCAGGGCATTTTCCGTGCGGATATTAACGAAATGACAACGGACCAGGTAACGGACATAATCCACCGCGGCGGCACAATTTTGCGTACTGCCCGCTGTATGGATATGATTTCCGACGAAGGTCAAGCCCGTGCGGCAGAGGTAATAAAAACCATGCAGCTAGACGCCATTATAGTTGTTGGGGGCGACGGTTCGTTTAAAGGTGCACTGGCACTGTCAAGACTGGGTGTGAAAGTAATTTGCATACCCGCAACAATCGACCTAGACATGGACTGTACAGACTATACTATCGGCTTTGACACCGCGCTAAACACGGCGGCAGAAGCGATAATTCGTATTCGCGACACATCCAGCAGCCACGAGCGTTGCAGTTTGGTGGAAGTAATGGGCAGGAACGCAGGACATTTGGCAGTATGGTGCGGACTAGCGGGCGGCGCAGAGGAAGTTATTTTTCTTGAAAACCGCGTAGCACTGGAATCCGTGATGGAACAATTGATGAAAAACCGCTCCAAAGGCAAGCGCCACCATTTGGTGGTTGTGGCTGAAGGTGTAGGCGGCAGCAGCAGCCTTGCCAAGGAAATTGAACGGGTGCTGGATATCGAAACCCGTGCTACGGTGCTTGGGCATATGCAGCGAGGCGGCACACCAACCGCGCTAGACAGAATGCATGGCAGTTTAATGGGCTACAAAGCCGTAGAGGCCATTCAGCAAGATAATGTGAACAAGGTGGTTATCTTCCGCGACGGCAAGCATGAACTGCTAGCCCTGGATGAAGCCCTAAAAATGAAAAAGAAATACAACCCTGAAATGTATGATATAACAAAAATATTAGCTATATAAAAGGAAGGTTTCCCCCATGCGAAAAACAAAAATATTAGCCACACTAGGCCCAGCTTGCAATAACGTGGAAACAATGAAACAAATGATAGCCAGCGGCCTGGATGCAGCCCGCATTAACTGCTCTCACGCCGTAGGCGAATCCCGCCTAAACACGGTAAATATGCTAAAGCAAGCCCGTGAGGAAATGGGCAAATCCGTAGCCCTTCTACTTGACACAAAAGGCCCAGAAATACGGACAAAAACCTTCGCAAACGGCAAGGTAAGCCTGGAACAAGGCCAGGACTTCACCCTTACCACCAGGGATATTGTGGGCGATGAAACAATTGTTGCCGTAACCTATCAAGACCTGCCAACAGACCTGCGGGTAGGCAATCGCGTCCTTTTCGATGATGGCCTGATTGAAATGAGCGTGACAGCAATCGAAGGCACGGAAGTAAAATGCACCCTTATAAACTCTGGCGTACTTGGCAGCCGCAAGGGCATAAACATCCCCGATGTTGTTGTAAATCTGCCATCTCTAACCGAGCAAGACGTAGAGGACATAAAATTTGGCATAAAAGAAGAGTTTGACTTTATAGCCGCGTCCTTTGTGCGTACAGCAAACGATATTGTAAATATAAGAAAAGTGCTGGAAGCCAACGGCGGTGAACACATTCGTATTATCGCCAAAATCGAGTCCCGTGACGGGGTTAACAATCTTGACTCTATACTGGAAGTGGCCGACGGCGTAATGGTAGCCCGTGGCGACCTGGGCGTGGAAATTCCGCCGGAAGAAGTGCCTATTGTGCAAAAAAATATGATTCGCAGTTGCAATTTAATGGGCAAGCCTGTGATAACTGCCACCCATATGCTAGAGTCCATGGTGTCTAACCCGCGCCCCACTCGTGCAGAGGCAAATGACGTGGCCAACGCCATTTTTGACGGCACAGACGTGGTAATGCTTTCTGGCGAAACGGCCAACGGCCAATACCCCATAGAAGCCATAAACATGATGGATCGTATCGCCCGCAAGGCGGAAAATAATATTGATTACTCCGAAATTTCGCTGTATCGCAATATAACAAAAAATATTACAAATACTATGAGTTTTGCCGGCGTTGCAGCGGCAGAAGACCTTGGCGCGGCCTGTATTGTTCCCATTACCGATTCGGGCTTTGCAGCGCGAATGGTTTCCCGTTCCCGCCCGAACTGCCCGATTTTGGCCGTAACAAACGACCCTGTTACTTGCCGCCAGCTTAATCTTTCTTGGGGCTGTATTCCAGTACTTTCAGAAAAGCCATTTAAGGGCGATGCCGAGGTTTTTGACATTGCGGAAGAAATGGCAATGAAATCTGGCCTGGCAAAAAGCGGCGATATTATAGTAGCTATGGCTGGTGTGCCCGTAGGGCTTGCTGGTACTACCAACACTATCCGCGTGCGCACCTGCGGTAATGTTTTAGCCAAAGGCACAGGCAACAAAATGGGCACAGTACGGGGTATAACCAGGCATTTTTCTGCCACGGGGGATGACGACCGCGCCAGTTTTGAGCGGGGCGACATAGTAATTTGTACCCACACCGACGACAAAATGGTAGAGCATCTAAAATCCGCAGGCGGCCTGGTGGTAGGTAGCTGGGAAAATGTAGATTTATCCCATGCCGAAACCGTGGCTCGCGCATTGGAAATACCCATGCTGCAAGTGAAGGTGCGAGCCAATGATTTTGTAAAATCTGGCACCCCGGTAACGTTGGACACAAGTGGCGGATTGTTGATAAATGGGTACCAATTGACATAACCTGGAGGAAAACACAATGGTAGAAATCAAGAAACCCTTACGCCACGCGGGTATAATGCCCAACTACGAATGTTCCGCCGCGTGTCGCCACTGCTTATACGCCTGCTCCCCAACATTTGAAGCAGGTAAATACATGGCCGAAACCACCATGGATGAAACCTTCACCCTACTGCGCGAGGGGGGCTGCCGCACGGTGCACATAGGCGGCGGAGAGCCATTCCTTAACCTAGAAGGCCTTGTAATGCTCCTGCAAAAAGCCCGCAAGCATGGCGTAGCAGTGGATTATATCGAAACAAACGCAAGCTGGGCTACCGACGACACAACAATAGGCCAATACATTTCCGCAATAAAAAAAGCCGGTGCAGACACTCTATGCATCTCCCTCGACCCATACCACGCAGAATTTGTTCCATACGAAAACCCACTGCGCCTGGCACAATACTGCCAAAAATCTGGCTTTGGCTACTTCCTATGGCAAGACCGTTTCCTGCGAATGTTGAAAGACGTAGACCCAACCATTTCCCACAGCCGCGCGGCACTGGAAAAAGCCATCGGCAAAAACTATGTTTTAGACACCGCAAATTCCTATGGCATAAGAATGGGCGGCCGCGCAATTGCTATCGAGCTAGAGTACGCAAAAAAATACCCGGTTGAAGAACTCCTGGCTGGCGCAGAAAAAAAATCCTGCGACGGCTTGATTTCCACTGGGCACTTTCATATTGATATGTACAATCGGTTTATTCCGCCGGGGTGCACAGGCTACGCTATCCCTATGGAGGAAATTGTGCGTGGTATGCCAGAGGGCAAATATCGTGCCTTCGAGGCGTCGCATAGCGGTGGTTGTGTGGCACTTTACAGATTGGCGAAGGAAAGTGGTTTCGAACCCGACCCAGAAGGTTACGCAACACGCTGTGCACTGTGCTTTTTCATCCGTAAATTTCTAAGCGAGACGGGCAACTTCCCAGAGTTAGAGCCACTGCACTATACACAATCGTTGGAGTATTAAGATTGTGTCAATGGAATAATCACAGTCTTTTTGACTACAGTAAACGAACACAAAAACAAATAAAATAGGAGGAAAACAGTCATGCCGATAATCTCAACCTACTACGGAATAGTAATACGTATGTATTTCAAAGATACGGAGCAACACCACAAGCCGCACTTCCACGCAAAGTACGGCGATGACAAGGCTGTGTTTGACCTCGATGGCGACATCCTTGCAGGAAAATTTCCTCCAAAGCAAACCAAATATGTGGTAGCCTGGGCGGATATTCACCATGATGAATTAGTCGCTTTATGGGAAATCATGCAAACAGACGAAGACTATTTTAAAATAAAGGGGCTGGAATAATGACAACATACCCAACACTAAAATCCGCAACACCACAAGATGATTATCACCTACTACTAATCTTCGGCGAAAACGAAAAACGGCTATACAACTTCAAGCCAAACCTAACACACAAATTCTACCGCCAGCTAGCCGAAATAAAATTATTCAAAAATCTAACAGTAAACGACGGTGAAATTGAATGGGTAACAGGCCAAGATTTCTGCCCGCACACCTTATATGAAGAAAGCGTGCCAGTTGCATAAAATACATTCACACGAAAGGACATAAAACATGGCAAAATCCGACATAGCCGTAAAAATCACAGACGGCATATTCAACTACCGCGTTGGAGCGATAATAATCGACAACGGCGAAATTTTAATGGTGAAAAACAGCAGCGACTCCCCCTTCTATACCGTGGGCGGCAGGGTGCAGTTTGGCGAAACCGTTCATGAGGCCATTTTGCGTGAAGCATACGAAGAAACACAAGTTCACCTGGAAATTGATAGGCTTGCATACATCCATGAAAATTTTTTCACCATGGATAGCAGCGGCGATGTCTATCATGAACTATGTATGTTCTATCTCATGAAACCAAACAGCCAGTTACGGGCAATGAAAAACAGCTCCTTCAAAGAAGAATACGGCGACGTAACATACCACTGGCTGCCAATAAATCAACTCGAAGGCCTACATTTGTATCCAGAATTTTTCAAAACCGAGTTGCTAAACCTTCCCAACCAAACAAAATTTATTGTCACAAAGAGGTGACAAGTGTGAAGGAAACCACTTCACACTTATATTTGAGGGTCAAATGACAACAAAAATCCACACGAAAAACGCAACTTTTCAAAAATTTATCGTGCTAAAAACAAACCGCAACAAGCGGCACAAGTACGGCGAATTTTTTGTAGAGGGCGTCCGCAATATAAACGAAGCAATTGACACGGGTTGGCAATTTGCTTCTTTTATTTATTCTTTTGACAGGCCACTTTCCCACTGGGCGCAAAACATTGTACAAACTGTGCCCACAGATGTGAACTACGAACTGCCGCAACATCTAATGGCGGAACTAAGTGACAAAGAAGAAACATCCGAACTGCTGGCTGTAATAAAAATGGCGAGTGCCGCCGAAAAACAAAACAGTAGCACCAGCCCAATTTTCGTTCTATTTGACAGGCCATCTAACAAAGGCAACCTGGGCACAGTGTTACGCTCCTGCGAATGTTTTGGCGTTAGCGAATTTGTAATTACCGGGCATTCTGTAGATATTTATGACGCCGATGTGATTAAATCATCCACAGGCGCGTTTTTTAGAGTGCCTTTTTTGCAGCTTACGGACAATATTTCCATTGATGCGTACATAGCTAATTTGAAAAGCCAGCATACTAGGTTGGTTGTTGTTGGCACTACCCCGCACACGGAAATTGCGGCGTCGGGCGTAGATTTGACCGTCCCGGTTCTCCTTTTTTTAGGCAACGAAACAGATGGGTTAAACCGTCACCTAACAGAAAAATGCGATTGCGTGGTGACAATTCCCATGAGTGCGCGTGCCGTAACCGAGTCGTTAAATGTGAGTTGCGCCGCTTCCATTTTACTATATGAAATATCACGGCAGCGGGGTGTGGGAGGTATCAGGAATGGGTAGCAAAATTGCTGTAGCCGTGATATCCGTGTTGGTGTTGCTTGCGACGCATATTGTTTTTATGTTTTTACATCTAATGCAGACTGGCGGAATTGGTGGGTCAATCGGTTTTGGAAACCTTATCATCACGTGCATTTTTCTTTTACTGTGGTTGCTTGTGCTGATTGTAGCATTCAAGTATAAGTCAAGGTTATTACTTACAATTTACAAATCTTATTGGTTGACAGTTGCAATTTCAAGTATCTTCTTTCTTATTGGCGGTATCAATGTTGTGGTGGGTGCAGATATATTGGGACTTATTTCTTTTGCTCTATATGTGCCTCTTATGGGGGTGCTTGTTTGGGTGTTTGTTGGTATGCTTGCTATCCCATGGCTTATGTTACTCATCCTCTTCTATGTGAAAAGGAAATTTCCATTTACCTAAAAAAATTTTACAGGAGGAATTTTTATGAAACAGGTATTACTAATTGCATCCGTGGCGACCATGTGCGTATTTTTGCTTAGTGCATGTATGTACAGGGCTATTTCGGATGATATTGTTCCACACCAAGAACAAATAACCTATGCAGACGAAGAAAAACCCGCAGAAGAACCCGTTTCGCAAGCACCGCCCATTCCACTAACGATAAGGGCTATCCCCCAAGGTGTCGAACATGGGGACTTTTTGCGTGAACTAGGTTACGACTTGTTTATCGAATGTGAGCTTTTGCAAAACGAGCTAGACATGATTGCGATATGGGCAGATACTGCAATATCCGATTTGCGCATTATCCTTTTGATACCCCGTTACGACGCTAATTATGACGGACAGTGGCAAATTGTACGGCGTTATTCCCATACATGGACACGGGATACAATCGAACTATCGCCCAACGAACCATATATTTTCTCCTGGCGGACCGAGCAAGGCATTACAGAAAGCGGACTTGATGGCGTAGCATTTACAGACGAAGATGGTCATGAACGGTTTTTCGTACTGCGTTACGGCGACGGAGTACCGTACCTGGAAGAATTAGAGGATTGGCCGCACACATATAACAGCCCCCGAATAACCATTACTCGTCCAAGCCAGGAAATTGAACTAATTGCAGCATGGATTGCAGATTGGCAGCCGGAAGATGAAAGGGATGATCAAGCCGCAATAGATAATTTCTTGCAACAATTTGACACATACACAGAGTTTGAAAACCCCACTGCTATTTCCGAAAGCTGGGTAGTTTTCGGCACTAACACGGATTTGCGTGACTTTACATTTTTCAGACTTGGACACAATTGTGATATGTTTGTTGATGGCGAACTGCGTCCATTTCATGTAGGCACGGTACTGGGGTCGCAAGAGGTTCTACCTGCGGATACGCCCGTGGTTGTTCCATGGCATCCAAGCGGTACATGGCCTCACTTCGGCATCAGTTTCCTAGATGAAACTGGCCAGCGGCGTAATTTTTCACTTAACTCAAACGAAGGCAGCGGTTTCCCGCCAATGTTTATATCGGAATTTTATGATAGGGTGTATTGTTCATATTGCGTAAGGCGTACGCTTGCACCGTAATTGCCTATTCCTCAGGCGTTTCCTCCAATTTTTCCGTAAAACGCTCCTTAAAGGAGAGGATAATTACGACAACAGCGTATTGAAGGGTGAAAAAAATTACTGCCTCTCGATAAAATGCCAGACCGTTTTCTATTCCCCTATTAAGAATCAGCTGTAGAGTAGTGGAGTATGCAAGCACAATGGCCATGTACGCCCCATAACCAATTGCGATTCTTGTGTAAAAATTACCCTTATTCATATCAATAATTACCATGCAAGTGACAACTAATATTACAGGCAAATCCTGCCCTAAAATGCGTTCTAAGATATATGGCCATGCGCCCTCGAAATTGTTTTGGCTAAGCTCGGCAATTTTGTTCATCCAGTACATGATTTTTGTAATGGCAAGGTACATGATAATGCCTGACTTGATTCCTACCCAGTGTTTTTTGCTCATTCCCATTCTCCCATAATCATAATTTTTTGTACGTTTAGTTGGCTATCCAACAAAATAATATCAGCATCAAAACCAGGGGCAATTTGCCCTTTTTTTGTTGCGTTTATTATTTTCGACGGGGTTGTTGCGGCCATTTTTATTGCATCCACAAGAGTAACGCCAGCCAGTTGCACCATGTTTTGCATACATTTTAGCATGGTGGCACAACTGCCTGCAAAGGCCTGCTTGTCCATCAGTTTCATCACGCCGTCGTCCAGGATAATTTCCACGCCATTTTTTTGGGTATACACTGTGCCTTCGGGCATTTCCCAGGCAGAAGGGCCAAGCCCGTCGGTTATAAGTGCAATTCTATCTGCTCCTTTGCATTTGTAAATAAGGCGAAGCAGGGAAGGGGGCAGGTGCTTGCCATCGGCGATAACCTGTGTGGTTAGGTTATCGAAATATAGCCCCGCTTCTACAACACCTGCCACACGATAGGCGTTTACACGGTGGACATTAGAGCAACCAGAATAAATATGGGTCACATCTGTGTAGCCGTATTCCATCGCGCGCTCCACATCTTCAAATGTAGCGTCGGAATGGGCTATGCTGGCGGTAATTCCGCGGTTTGCTAGCTCTAGCCCAAGTTGTAAGCCCCCTGGTATCTCTGGTGCGGCGCCCATCATTTTTATCATTCTACTTGCGTCAAGCAACGCTTCGATACTGCCCTTGTCGGGGTTTAGAATATGTTCTGCCGCCTGTGCGCCCCGCTGGGCTTGCGCAAAATACGGCCCTTCCAGGTGAATGCCCAAAATATTCGCGCCACTTGTAGCTTGGAACTGGGCTGTTTCAATACTGTCCATCGTGTCCAAAATATCGGAAATAGGCGCGGCCAAGGTAGTTGGCAGAATGGAAGTTGTGCCGTACTTTGCGTGGGCTACGGCAATTTCTTCGATTTCCGCTGGGGTGGCGCATATTACCTCTTTTCCGCCGCCTCCGTGCAGGTGAATATCTACAAAACCGGGGGAAATAGTTAAACCATTTGCATCGTAAATTTCAACATCTGCCGGCAAGTCATGGGCAGACATGGGGTGGGGGAGAACTTCAATTATTTCCCCTTCGTGAATTAAAACGCCGCCATTTTCTATAATGCGGTGGGGGGTGACAACCTGGCAGTTTTGAATTAGCATACGTTTGGTTTCCATGGAAAACTCCTTTTGTTTGCAGAATAATGTAGTTTAAGTCTAGCACAAGAAAAAAGCTGTAGCAACTTCAATTGCTTGTACTTCCCACCAATGTACGATAAAATTAAGTAAATCTTACATGGCAATCTCTAAAAACCCTAACGTTCGCATATGCTGCTTCTCGCAAATGCGCCTACTGCCGCGCATTTCCTGCGATGCAACACAGCTCACGAAGGGTTTTTGGAGATTGCCACATTTGAAGGGAGAAATTTCTAATGAAAAAAATGATTCAAATTGCTGCTATTGCCAGCGTGGTTGTGGGTGTGTGTCTGGGGATAGTTATTGGTATTATATACATATCCTCCCGCCGCACACCAGATGCGCCAAGCGAAATTGTGGCAAATGAGCATCATCCGCAGGAAACAGTTGCGGATGCTGAACATATAACCGAACCCCAGCCACCCGCCCCGTCCGAAATCGCCTTGTTATTCGACGACGGTTTTTCCCACCATGCCGAGCCAAATTTAGCAGGGTGGACGGGCCAACAGCGCGTTACAGAAATCAACAGCGTAGACCATGCCCCAATGGCACCTGCTATACACTACGCAACAATTAGCACAAACAACGCAGTAATGCACAAACCAATATCCTTGTACGGCCACAGGCGTTACAGGCTAAGCGCGTGGGTGCGCGGCGGTGGCGGCGAGGACACAAGCGGCGTATTTATCACCCACACCATTGGTACACGGCGCGCAACAACAGCAGTAGGCTGCGGTATAAATATTTGCCACAATGTATCATGCTGCGAAATTTACCGCATTGCGCGAATTGTTGCGGAAGACTTGCCAACCTGGCAATTTATTTACTACGAATTTGAATTGCATGGAGACTTCGATGGGGAAGTTATGATACGTTCCTGGCGGGGTGGCCCACTGTATGTTTCCGATATTAGAATAGAGGTGCTGCACGTGTTTGATACTTACAATGTAACATATTCCGCAAGCGAAGGTGGAACAATAACTGCCGCTTTTGACGAGTTGGACATACCCGAGGTTGCAGTGGCGCGCCCGGGCACGAGTGTGACCTTCACCGCCGCGCCCGATTTTGGATATACAGTAGAAAGATGGGAAGCGAACGGTACAATTACAGGTGGCGGGAATAGTTTTACCACCCAAATAACTGACGATACAGATATTCGCGTGTTCTTCCGTGAGGGAGAAAGGGTGATGCTTACCTACAATGTAAGCGGCCCAGGCGAAATAACAGCCCGTGTAAATGGCAGAACAGATATAGAATCTGGTACGATTGTAAACAGCGGCAACACCGTAGCCGAAGGCTATTCCCTTGCGTTTTTGGTTGCGCCAGAGGCAGGGTACGAGGTTGGCCACTGGGTAGTAAACGGCTTGGATGTGCAATATATCGGCAGGCTGCTTACAGTGGCTAATGTGCGAGGTGTTGGCGCGGCAGGCACATTGACATACGACGTACAGGTTGTGCTGCAACCGATAGACCCAACGGGTGGCCGTTTCGACCCAAACTCTACATGGAACACAACCAACCGCGGCAGAATGGGCATAAACATAAACCGCGATGGCGGCCTTTTCACAGGGGAGGGGCTAGATGCCCAATTTAATGAAACAATGCTGGCATCTATGGCGCCATTCGGCCTTATCCGCTTTATGAACTACACAAACACAAACAACCATTTTCACGTTCATGATTGGAGCGATGTTGAGGCTGGAATGTGGGGCGAAATTGTTGCCCTTGCAAATGCTGCCAACACAGACATTTGGATATGCATACCCGCCAATGCTTCTGACGATTATATTCGCGCATTGGCTGAACTAATGGAACAAAACCTTAACCCATATATTCGGGTGTATGTAGAATGGGGCAACGAGATTTGGGGTTTTGAACCCCAGCGACTGGTAAACGAGCGCATGATATATGAAAGAGGCATACCAGAAGACAGGCGCAACATATGGGCAGCCCACGAACTTTGGTGGAATTGGTCCCACTATTTCCATTTTGCCCAGCGCACGGCGGAAATTGCGTTTATCTTCCGTGATGTGTTTAATGAAGATTACAGAGATATCGACCACAATAGCCGTGTACGCCCTGTGCTAACATGGCAGGTGATACCAAACGCGTTTGTGCCAATGTTCGAATGGCTGAATGGAACAACGGATACACCATTCCATTCCGATGAAAAATTCCGCAACCCTCACACATATCTGTGGGCTCTTGGCATTGCGCCATATTTTTCCGAGCCTAACTCTGCCATGGCAACTGATGTGGAATATATTCACAGTGGTATGCAAAACAGTATGGAAGGCCAGCGCGATCTATTGCAAGCAATTGTAGACTCTGCCGCGAACTTAGGCCTGCTTGGCGGAGCTGTTACCTACGAAGGCGGCCCTCACCACGTTGGCGATGGCAGCATAAATATGGATATACGCGCCGCGGCACAAAGCCACCCCCTTATGGTGGATTTGATGAGCTACTATGTTATGAACACATGGCTGGAAACGGGTGGCAACTTGTTCATCCAGTACAGGCATTTGGGTGCGCCGTCGCCATGGGGGCATTGGGGTGTGAAAAATACTCTAACCCTTGAGCAGTTTAAATTTAACCCAAAATACCAGGCACTAAGCTGGATTTCTCGCCAGCCAAGGGGAACAACCGTACACAGGCCAGAGGTTTCTCAGGCACAGATATTTGAACTTCAACTGCCAGCACTTAATGCATCAGTTGAAGTGCCTACCAATACCGACCTTGTGCTAACCTTCTGGCACAGGGGTGCGACAGGATGCAGGGTGATAATCCGTACTAGTGATGGCCGCGAATACTATGTGACAGCTAATTCAAATGAAGACTGGACCATGGATCTGGTTTCATTTTACACAGGGGTAGCTACCGAAATTGAGCTAATTATAGACCGAGCGGGGAGTGAGTCGGAGTTTGATTTCTTCCATTTAGACCAAAATTTAATTTACAATCCGTCCTTTGTAAGGGGAATGGATGGCTGGAGTCACGGCTTTGGCTGGATAGGTGCACAGTCTTTCGAACTTGCCGACGAGCTGCTACACATTTTTGGCGAAGTAACCCCCGACGGGCTTAACGCAAGCCAATTTAGATTGGCGGCAGAAACCCAGTATCGCCTTATATTCCACCATATGGGTGATGGCGGCGTAATGGCGCAAATTCCCATGGCTGGTGTGGAAGTTGTAACCGAGCAAAATGCGGAATGGAGAAGATACCAAACTGTGTTTTCATCCCATGGAACTGCACTAAGCGGCAATGTAATGCTGTCTGCCATGGATACAGTCGGGCAAGCATTTTTGGATAATTTTATACTAATTCCGTACCGCGTACCGGCTGTATGAGAATGGAATTAGGGCGATAAAAGCAATATCATTAAGTTAAGACACTGACATAAGCCTGTCATTCCTGGCTTGACCAGGAATCTAACTGAATTTATATGGTTAGATCCTGAATCAAGTTCAGGATGACAAGGCTGTAGCATATGCGCTTATCCTTAACTAATGGCATTGACAAAAAAGTGGCAACCTCTGAATTTTCAAAGGTTGCCACTTTTTTTCTTCTTTTATAGTAATTTCACTTTATCTCCAACTTGTCTCATTAGCCAGGAGTATTTTTTTACTGCTTAACGCGCGGATAAATCCATTGCCGGCGGCGGAGTTGGTGCGTGTTGGGGAGATTTTATAGGGTGCAAATGTGGGTTGCGTCCACTGTAGCAAAAATGCGATATTAAGTGGCAGGTGGGCAGTATCGCCCAAAGAACGGATAAGATAGTCCAAGACAGCGGGGTCTTCTGGGCTCCCTGTAACTTCGGCAGCACCGATAATCTTCCCTCTTGGGGCGGCGAAGTCCGCTACGGTTTCAACATCGCCTCGCATGGCCGCTTCGTCTTGGGTATAATCGTCAAAGGCGCAGATATCTACATAATCGTCGCCAGGGTAGGTGATTGCGTATGGTCGGAAGGCGTGAGTGTACATTTTTTCTTCGTTATCAAAGTCTGCGCCATTGGGGCTATAGACATAAATGCAATTGTGTACGCCTTTGTCTAGCATATATTTCACACAATGCTGCCATGCTTTTATGAAATATTGCGGCTGATATACGCCGCTTTCATCTTCGCAGCCTGCGTTACCCCACCAAAACCAGTCGCCGCTGTTTTCGTGGAAGGGGCGGAAAAGTACGGGAATATCAAGTTTTTGCATTTCCAAACAGTATTCAACGCACAAGTCCAGATAAGCATTGTACACTGCCAATGTGCCACAATCGGTTTCGTCGCCTACGCCTGTGATGGCGCGGAACATACGCTCCATCGGGCGGTGGGGCGAGCGAGCGCGGCCGTCCCGTTCATCTTTGGCAGCACAGCAGGAATTGGCATAGTTGTAACCATAGAAATTCCATGGATACTGCGCGCCGACCGTGTACAGCGGGAGGTCGTTGGTACGGTTTTTGTTTCCATTTACATAGTCGTCATAAATCATGCCTGGGTCGCCCATGTGAAGGGAAATGGTTGTAATTGCGCCCTTGCCCCAGGCCTCGGCACTGCGCAGGACAGAGCCGCGAATATAATGGGGGATATTTTCCGCGTCGTCAGGGTCGTCTGTAATTAGTGGTATGATTTCTGGCATACGATGGGCATTTTCATGGCCGACAAGCGACAAGGAGTCGAAGCCGAACACGGCGGGGTCGCTTCCCATTAAGTCGAAGCAGTCGGACGTATGTTGGGGCGCGCCCGGGTATTCGTCTCCGCCTTTTGAATACGGATAATTTTGCACGCCGAATAGCATATGACCCGCTTCCGCCACAGCTTTAATATATTGTAAAGCGCGGCGCGCCGTGGGGCGCAAATCTTTGTCGATAGGGTTTACCGATACGCCGTCAGGCATGGTGAACGGACGCGGTGCGGCAGGGGTTTCGATAATGTATTCCGGCGGAAATTCCGCTAGTGGTATGTTTTTTTGTTCCCATTCGCCCAGCCAAACCTTGGTATTGTAAGTGGCTCCCGTAGATAATTTTACCAATATCTCGGCAAGGTTTACGCGGCGTGTGTCTTTAATGTACAGGCGTACTTCCTTTTTGCCATAAAAGCCTAGTTCATCGCTGTCTTCGTGGCCTAGTTCTTCACTTTCCCCTAGATAATATGCATCTAAAGTGGCATTTCCCGCCGATAGTTCCGCATAAAATTCATTTCCCCATCCTGCGCGGGCGGCGCGGTCGGGTTTCGACAAGTCAATGCTGTGTTCTGCCACCACTTCTTCTAATGTGCGGCTGGTATGCTGGGCCATCCGTGTCAGACCCTCTTCGTCCATCATGCGCTTGCCCCAGCGCGGCGTTTCAACTTCCCATGCGGCGGTGACTTCGGGCCGCCATTTGTACACTAGGCTAAACCCCACCACGGCACTGCCCGCTTCCAGGGTTTGTGCTGGTGGCACTATGCGCAATTCATGGCCGTTCATTTCCATGCATGTTAATGTTTCTAAGTTCATGTAATCCCTCCTTTTTCTATATCATATCATAGCAAAATAAAAAATCCAACTGGTAACCAAATCAAACCAGTTGGATTTTTGTTTAGTGTTTATACGCCTTTGCGCTGTATTAACTGTACTACTCCATTTTTTGCGACCCTATTGTAGCAATGTGAATCGCCGATATATCTATTGTAATATATTCCATCTCCTTTGGCAATCAATATTGTGTTTCCCGCAGAATTGCGATAGACTGATACTAAAGTGATACAAAACTGGAGGTGCATTAACTATGAGACAGTTCACCAAGGACGAGTTGCAAGTCCAAATCTACCCAAGTCGTGCCGAAATGGGCAAAGCCGCGGCAGAAGAAATGGCCGTTGTCTTGAAAAAATTGCTAAAATCCCAAGACAATGTCCGTATGATTTTCGCGTCTGCCCCATCGCAAAATGATTTTTTCATCCACTTGGCTACAATCGAGGATATTGATTTTTCTCGTGTAACGGCCTTTCACCTGGATGAATACATTGGCCTGCCCGCCGACGCCCCTCAGGGCTTTGGCAATTTCTTGAAAGAGCGGCTATTTTCAAAACTTTCCCCACTGGGGGAAATCCATTTTATCGACAGTCAAGCCCAGGACCCACAGGCCGAGTGCGACCGTTACGCCGCGCTTCTTAACGCCGCGCCAATTGATATAGTGTGCATGGGCATTGGCGAAAACGCCCACATAGCCTTCAACGACCCACCAGTGGCGGATTTTAACGATCCAAAATTGGTAAAAATCGTGGAACTTGACCAAATTTGTCGCCAGCAACAGGTAAATGACGGCTGTTTTGCCAGTCTTGACCTCGTACCCACTCACGCCGTTACCCTAACAGTGCCTGCAATAATGCGCGGCAAGGCTGTTTTTTGCATGGTGCCTGGGCCAACAAAAGCCAATGCAGTATACAATACATTGGAAAAAGAAATTACCACGGCGTATCCGTCTTCTATATTAAGGATGAAACAGGGCGCGGTGCTTTATTTGGATACGGATAGCGCAGTGAAGTTGTGAAAAAAACATATGCGGGAGGAAATCACATGAAAGTAGCAATTCTAGGAATGGGCCGAAGCGGCCGCGACATCCACGGCAGGTATCTGCAAACGGTAGCGGATAAGTATCAAATCGCCTACGTGGCCGACCCGGTGCCCGAACGCCGCGCAAGAGCGGAAGAGGAGTATGGCTGTCAAACCTTTGCCGATTACAAAGAAATTTTCGCTAAAACCGACATCGACTTAGTGATAAACGCAACCCCAAGCCATTTGCACTACCCCATAACAATGGAGTTGCTTGCCGCAGGCCACAACGTGCTATGCGAAAAACCGTTAGCCCAAACCGCCGCCCAGGTGGACGATCTAATTGCCCAAGCAGAAAAAAGCGGTAAAATGCTTGCAGTTTTCCACCAATCCCGCCTATCGCCGTACTTCCAACAGGTACAGGATGTGCTGGAAAGCGGCGTGCTTGGCCGTATTATTCAGGTAAGTATTCATTTTAGCGGCTACGCCCGCAGGTGGGACTGGCAGTGCTGCAAGGAGTTCGGCGGCGGCAACTTGTACAATACGGGCCCACACCCGGTGGACCAGGCGTTGGTTCTACTTAATTCGTGGGAAGAAAACCCTAGCGTTGTGTGCCATATGGACAGGGTAAACACCTTTGGCGACGCAGAGGATTATGTAAAACTTCTGCTAACCGCGCCCGGCCGTCCAGTTGTGGATGTAGAAATTTCGTCCTGCAATGCGTATCCTGGCTTTACGTACAGTATAATGGGTTCGACAGGCGGCTTAAAAGGCGGTTTGAAGGAAATGCAGTGGCGTTGGTTTAAACCAGAAGAAGCACCAAAGCAGGAACTGGTAAAAGGTCCACTGCATGATGAAAATTGGCACGCACTATATTGCAGCGAGCCGTTAAAATGGTACGACGATAGCTGGTCGGTGGAAGACGACGGAATTTTTACCGTAGGAACAGCCCGGGTATATGATTCTGTTTGTAACCATCTAAAAAACGGCGCACCTCTTTTGGTAACACCGCAACAAGTGCGGCAAATGATTTGGGTAATGGAAGAAGCCCACAGACAAAATCCGTAAAGATAGCTATTACTCCGCACGCAAACAGCAAGAAAGTCGCACATAATTTTTCACGCACCTGCTTTGCCACAAGAACCTTGCGTACTTCTAGTACG
>Ga0123355_10000477_pt1 | contig 53136 bp, 40 predicted proteins | sample TergutEmb28metaG_3_FD_89872 | JGI IMG/M metagenome (GOLD analysis project Ga0123355, IMG submission 89872) | Embiratermes neotenicus P1 segment gut microbial communities from Petit-Saut dam, French Guiana - Emb289 P1 | ecosystem: Host-associated > Arthropoda: Insects > Digestive system > Gut ... | reverse complement strand
CACGTCGCTATACAAAAATGTTGCACGATTATTTTCAAAAACTAGCGGTTTTCCAAAACAGGATACGCACCGCTCTACTGCATTTTCTGTTTGTGTGCCGCAGAAGTTGCATATCGGCATCTCTATAGGCTCGAACAGGGCTTGGCAGGTGCGGCACATATGCATATCGCGCGGTGCAAGGTCGTTAAGTGGAATGATTTTGCGACAGGCAACGCAAATTGGTGGGTATATCCAGTCGAGTAAATTTGTGAGCGGAGGCATTAATTTTCCAACGCTCCCAATACCACCAAACAGTTTACTCACCATGCTTATTCACCATCCCACCAGGGGAAGGTCTGCGTATTCATACACCAGCCATTATATATCCCGGGCATCTCCTGCCCATCCAGTGTAAACACCACACGCTCCACACCGGGTAAGCTCTCGAAGGACATTATTACACGCTCTGCCCAAATAATGCTTCCAAGCCCACTACGGAACGCCATCACCATACTTGGCATAAAATCTACATACAGTGTATCGCCATAAAGCCACAGGTCGCGTACATGTACACCACTTTCACCCATCAAACGAATGGACTCCTCCCATAACAACTCACCCGCTATTGTTTCCGTGACATATGGAAACTCATCCCAAACATATGGAAACTCATAAAACCGTAGCGTAACATAAGACAAGCTTGTAAGCTTCCGCGGTGGTGCAGGCTCCCGCACGGTTACAATTCGCCCAGCATTCCAGTCGAGGTCGTAAGCCAGTAGTGTCCAGCTAATGATTTCTCCCGTCTCATGGCATACCAAGTATGCAAAAAACAAATATATGCCCGACCAACTGCCCTCACGCACTATCAAGTAGCGTGGGTTTATGAGAAATGAATCCATATGAAGCATGTCCATATCCAGCTCAAAACCAAGATACCGCTGTACCGCAACAGCAGGATACTCACTTTGCATAAACGCATCGCGTACACCGGCAGCGGAGTGTCCATGCCAAAAATACAGGTTTGCCTCACGCTCGGCCGCATTTTTTATATTTTGTAGGCGCACATCTGCCAACTGAAGGTCTAGCGCGTGACCTTGTTGTAGGTCTTGTATTGTTGTCTCATTTTCTTGTATCACATTTTGTAGTGATACGACTTGTTCCTGCAAGCTTTCCACCCGTGCGGTTTGGTATGTTGCTACTGCAGCGGCGTGATTGCAATCATCACAGCCTCGCCCGCAGGCAGATAAAACAGCCGGTGTCAATAATATGATAATAAAGGTGACAAATGCTCTCATAATAGCTCCTTTTATCCTACAGCTTCATATCGCTCACTCGCCGCGCAAGCGCGGTATACCTATGCGTTATCCGGTTATTATCAACCATACGGTATAGCGTATCCACATCACCAACCAACACCGCAAGCTCTTTTGCTCGCGTCACGGCGGTATACAACAAGTTCCGTGTAAGCAACATCGGCGGGCCGCCTACGATGGGTATAACCACAACGCGGTACTCACTACCCTGCGCTTTGTGTACCGTCACTGCATACGCAAGCTCAAGCTCCTCCAGCTGAGAAAAATCATATACTATACGCCGTCCGTCATCAAAATCCACCGTTACTCCGCTGTCATCATCAATTTCGTATATTGTACCCATGTCACCGTTGAACACACCCTCGCCTTGGTCTACACTACGCCCTCTATCGTCCAACAGCTCCCACGTAGCATCGTAATTGTTGCGTATTTGCATGACCTTGTCCCCCTCGCGAAAGATAACGGCACGGAACTCGCGCTCCTGTTTACCAACTGCCGGAGGGTTTAAGCGTGATTGCAATACATTATTCAAGTTATTTACTCCAAGGGGTGATTTTCGCATAGGCGATAACACCTGAATATCATGACGCGCATCAAGCCCCTTGTATGCGGGCAATCGCTCCTCTACAAGCTGCAAAATTGTATGAATCACATCATCCGGAGTATTGCGGCGGATGAAGAAAAAGTCCTTTTCCTTGTCATTAATTTCGGGGTACAGCCCACGGTTTATTCGGTGAGCATTGGTGATAATCGCACTTTCTGCCGCTTGTCGAAAGACTTCTGTAAGGCGGGCAGTTGGCAACTTGCCACTATCAATAATGTCTTTTAATACAAGACCCGGCCCAACAGACGGCAACTGGTCTACATCACCTACTAATATCAGTCTTGTTCCAGTAGCTACGGCTTTGAGCAAATTGTTTGCCAAAATAATATCCAGCATAGACGACTCGTCAACTATAAGGACATCTGTCTCGAGTGGGTTTTCTTCGTTGCGTTGGAATACTTGGCGGCGTGCATCTTCCGATATAAAAGCCACTTCAAGCAAGCGGTGAATGGTTTTGGCCTCGTGGCCTGTGGCCTCTGTCATGCGTTTTGCGGCGCGACCAGTGGGTGCGGCAAGCGTGATTGTAAGGCCGCGGTGTTGCAAAAGACCAATGATGGTGTTGATGGTGGTAGTCTTGCCTGTACCTGGCCCACCAGTGATGATAAGCACGCCCTGCGTGGCCGCGGCAATGACTGCTGCACGCTGTCCGGAGGAGAGAGAGATACCTTGCTCTTGCTCGAGTGCAAAGACATCATTCTCGATTTTAGAATTGCTTGCTTTATCTATTTCATCACTACGCTCTGCTTCTATCGCTAATGTCGCAAGCTGGGAGAGTTTTGCGGCAAGTTGGATTTCCGCATAGTAGAGTGTAGACAGGAAAATATAAATTTCATCACTGGCGACGTCGTCATCCCCGGCGCGATCAACCACTGGCATTTTCTCTCGCACAATAAGCCTGTCCATTTGCATACGCACAAGCTCATCCTCAATAAGCTCCTCTGGTGCATACAGTAGTTCTGCCGCTTGGCGGGTTAGCATACTGGAAGGGATGCATGTATGCCCCTCGTTTGCAGCCTCCCATAGCGCATAGCGCACACCTGCAGAAATACGCTCCGGTGCATCACGCGCTATGCCAAGCTTGTGTGCAATGGCATCCGCTGTCTTAAAACCAATGCCATCAATATCATCTGCAAGACGGTATGGGTTGGACTTTACCAGCTCTTCTGTTTCATCCCTATATTGCTTATAAATCTTCATGCAAAACGCAGCAGAGATGCCATAATTTTGTAAAAAGAGCATCACACGCCGCTGGTCTGCCTGCGCATGGAAGCTCTCGGAGAAACCAATCGCTCGCTTTAGGCTAATGCCCTTGATTTGTGCCAGCTTTTCCGGATAATTTTCTATGATATCAAATGTATCCTCGCCAAATTTTGCTACAATTTGCTTAGCAGTCCTTGCACCAATGCCTTTTATAACCCCGGATGCAAGGTATTTTTCGATACCTGTGTTGGTATTTGGGCGTGTCCGCTCTACGTGTGTAACGGAGAGCTGTCTTCCATAGCGTGGGTTTTGAATATACTTCCCTACTAGTTTTAGTGTTTCACCCTCTGCCGGGGCAGAAATATAGCCCGTACAAGTCGTAAGCGCAGCGAAGCTGTTGTTTTTACTGTCTTCAGGCCGCATTGTGAAAACCGTAAAGCCATTTTCTTCATTGTGGTAAATTATGCTATCGACCATGCCCTCAAGGCTATCCGTGCTTTGTTGGTCTGGGGCGTATGTTAATGAATCTATCATGTTAGTCTTCCTTTTGGATAGGGATTATGCAACCGTTGTCGTACCGCTTCATACATTAATACCGACCCAGCCACCGACGCGTTTAGCGACTCTGTGCTATTTACCATAGGTAGCGTAACCAGTGCATCTGCAATGTCTGCCGCTCCTTCTGTTAGCCCAAGCGATTCGTTACCAACTAGTAAGCAAAAGTTCCCACTCATATCCAGTGCATACGGCAAAACATCCCCACGCGGGTGCGCAGCATAAATCGGTATACCTCGTAATTTTAACGCATTAACCGCTTCTGCCAACCCAACACCTTCTATGAACGCAACCCGCAGAACCGCCCCGGCGGAAGCTCGTAGCACTTTTGGATTATACATATCTCCACTGCCTGATGTCAAAATTACCCCATTAGCTCCGGCCGCCGCTGCAGTGCGTACCATTGTACCAATGTTACCTGGGTCACTCAAGTTCTCTCCCAGCAGGAAAAAGCCACCAGCACTCAACACATCATCCAGCACAAATACACGTTTTTCACACACCGCAAGTATCCCTTGTGGGGAAATAGTGTCTGCAATGCTGTCAAAAATAGAATCACGTATAACTTCCACTGCTGCACGGCTTTCAAACTCTGTAAGTGAGTGAGTAGCCGCATACCGTTGGGCAACAATGTATCCAGAAACTCGCCATTCGGCGGGTATCTCACGTACGAATTTATCACCCTCTAATACGAATAGTCCGGTCTCATCACGGAATTTTTTCATTTTGAGATTTTTCACGAATTTCCTATCTAAAGTTGGCGGTTTCAATTGACTCTCTCCAAAAGTTGTGACATATTTTAAGATGTGTAGGATGATTATACAATATAAGGAGCAAAAATGAAAATACGAAAAGCGACCCCCGCAGACTTGCCGCAGATTCTTGATATTTACACTGCCGCCCGCAAAATGATGCAAGATAGCGGCAACCCAAACCAGTGGGGCAATACAAACCCGCCGCAAGCCATGGTAGAAAACGACATCGCTACGTCAAAGAGTTATGTTTGCACAAACGGTGCGGAAAGAGAGGAACTACTGGCCGTGTTCTTCTTTGAAATATCCCCAGACCCTACGTATACAAAAATAAACGGTTCATGGAAAAATAATGAGCCATATGGCGTAATACACCGCATAGCCCGTGCCACTACACCGTCCGCAAAAGGGGCAGGTGCATTTTGCATCGACTGGTGTTTTGCACAGTGCAAAAACATACGCATAGACACACATAGGGATAACGTGCCAATGCTCAAGCTGCTTGATAAGTTAGGCTTCCACTATTGTGGTGTTATCTGGCTGGAGAATGGTGATGAGAGATTAGCGTATCAAAAACATACCTAAAGGAGGACTCCCATGTTCATGCTAAATGCACAAACAGGCTACTTCCAGCACCACGGCGTAGATATTATGTGCTTCGATGACTTCTATCCGTCTGGGCGCCAAAGCGGCGTGAGCCTTATCCAACACGGCAACCGCAAGGCATCCAACGGCGACTTGCGCTACAATACAGACCGCCCGCAGGGCTGGAGTTACGAACCCACACAGGGCAAACGTGTACTCAACGAAGAAACAAACACAATAACCACATCTATGCACTTTGCAGGCCCTGAAGAGCAAAGAATTGACTATTGTGTGAGCGTCACCGGTGTAGAAAACGGAGTAAAGCTGGCCGTAGACTTTAACAAACCTGCACCCGCCGGGTTACACATGGAGTTTGAACTATACCCTGGCGCGTTTTTCAGCAAGCCTTATATCATGGATGGAAAACACGGTATGTTCCCGCATATTGCCCAAGGGCCAGACTTGCCGTACGCCACAGGCCGTAAACTTACAATACAGCCAAACGACCCACTCAACCGTATAACAATCGAGGGCAAAAACTGTGACATCCACGTGTACGATGGGCGTATACACAGTGTACAGGGCTGGTTTCGCGTATATTCCATTGTACCGGAGGGTGCGACAACAAATGCAATCGAGTGGCTTATCGCACCAAACGTAGTGGAAAGCTGGTTGCATACCCCAGTTGTGCAAATGTCGCAGGTGGGATACCACCCAGTACAACCCAAAACTGTAATTGTGGAGCTAGACAGGCGTGACACTACGCGAGAACCTGCACGGCTGTACAAAATTGATGAAGGCGGCGAGCGCGAAGTGTGCTATGTCCAGGGTGAGGAGTGGGGTCAATTCCTACGATATAATTACCTGAAATTCAATTTTAATAACTTGACCGAGCCAGGCTTGTACCGCATCCTCTACGGCACTAGTGAATCACCGACATTTAGCATAGCGGAAGATGTGTATGACCGCGGTATCTGGCAGCCTGTGTTGGAGTATTTCCTGCCTGTGCAAATGTGCCACATGCGTGTACGTGAGCGCAGCCGTATATGGCATGGCCTATGCCATATGGACGACGCGAAAATGGCTCCGACAAACCACAAACATTTTGATGGATACGAGCAAGGCTCAAGCACTTTGACGGATTACCAACCAGGTGACTATGTGCCGGGGCTTAATATAGGTGGCTGGCATGACGCAGGTGACGATGACCTGCGTACAGAATCGCAAGCCGGTGAGGTATATATCCTATCGCTTGCATATGAATGCTTTGATGTGTATATCGACAACACCAGCATTTGCCAAGAGACGCGAGTTGTTTCCATTCACGAACCTGATGGAGAAAATGATATTCTGCAACAAATAGAACATGGCCTATTGTCTGTTGTGAGCGCGTACTACGCTCTTGGCCGGTTGTACCGAGGTATTATCACCAACGATTTTGCTCAGTATTGCCAAATATGCGATTTCTCCGTGCAGACAGATAATGTGATAAGCGATGATGACCGTTGGGTTTTTACAGAAGATAACCCAATGCGTGAACTCACCACCGCCGCACAGCTTGCCGCTGCTGCACGTTGTATGCAGGGCTTTAATGACGAGCTTGCAAAAAAAACTCTACAAGCCTCAGAGGAATTGTATGCAGTAGCGCGTGTTACAAATGACGCGGAAAGGGCAGCAAAGGTACATGCCGCATGCGAGTTGTTTCTTACAGTAAAAGAAAGCGACAAGCTCTCCCTCAAGAGGCGAGAAGATGGTGAGCTATGCTTTATCGAGAAAAAAGCCGTGTACAGAGATTTTCTACTATCAGAAGTCGACTTTATCACACGGGATATCATACGTTGCGGCTGGTATGTTGCTCGTGTAGACACAGACCTTGCTGATGCCGCTTTCTCTAAAGCAATCCGCGCTGCACTGCCAACACTGAAAGAATGGCTTGCCAAACAAAGTGCTGAAACACCTTACGGTATCCCATATCGTCCGCATATATGGGGTGCAGGTTGGGAAATACAGCGTCTTGGTTTTCAGTATTACTTCTTACACAAGGCGTATCCAGAAATATTTGGGCCGGATATGGTCTATAACTCGCTCAATTTTGTGCTGGGCTGCCATCCTGGAAGCAACAATACGTCATTTGCATCCGGCGTAGGAGAAAAATCTCCACTTGTTGCATTTGGACACAACAGGGCGGACTACTCATTTATCCCTGGTGGCGTGATAAGCGGTACTGCTCTCATACGTCCAGACTTTCCAGAATTATTGGACTTCCCGTTCCTATGGCAGCAGACAGAGTATGTGCTGGGTGGAGGGTCTTCGCATTACATGTTCCTGGTACTTGCCGCGCAGAGTATATCTAAGGGGGATAAATCATGAAAATAATTAGTAAGGAAACTGAGCTAACCATAAAGGCCTTGGGCGCAGCAATGTTTATGGCTACGGTTTGCTTGTATATGGCGGTGGGGTTTGTATTATCCCATGCCGTGCTTGACGATTTTGTTTTTACATTGCATTTCGCTCTTCTCATACAAGGGATTTTGGCCTCGCTTCTGGCATCCGCCGGGTGGGTCATATGTATCGGGCTTACTAAGACTGGAAGTTTTCTCGTGCGTTATCTGCTGGCCGTTGTGCTTAATTTGGGCGTGTTTGCCATCACATTACTAATTCCGGGAATAAACCTAATTGAATGGTACATGCTTTGGCTGGCATGTGGTGTGTTTTCCACTATTGCTTTTGGCACTGGAGTTGCAGCACTCAGCCACAGACAGCTGAAAAAATACGGCCGTGAAACTGTGCTGTTGTGGCAGTTGCAAAATGACACCAAATGACACCAAAGAAAACTTGCTTGCGACCCTCAACTTCAAATCCCCGGCATACATCCCATACGGCTTAGAAAGTGTCCGAACTTATTGGCATCGTGATGCAAAATTCTTCTTTGGCAATGGTGACCCTTTCGCGACGGCGTGGACAGACATATGGGGTACAGATTGGGTGCTTGGCGACAAGGACGCGCCAGAAAGCTTCCACCCCGTCACTTTTCCACTCACAAGCTTGGATGATATCGAGAGCTTCACATTCCCTGACCCATACGACCCAAGTCTGTTTGGGGGTCTAGATATTGATAAACTAGACCGCAACAATAATTTGCTTATGATGTCTAACCCAGGCTGCCTGTTTACCCGTGCATGGCTACTACGAGGCATGGAAAATTTCCTGTCAGACATGTTGCTTGAGCCGGAACTCGCCGAGCTATTACTGGACAAAGTCTTAGCATACCAAGAGGCCATTGTGGCACGGCAGCTTGCGTACAAACCGGACATTGTGTACTTTGGGGACGACGCCGGCACTACAAAAGCCCTCATGATGTCCCCTGTCCTATGGCGCAAAATGATAAAGCCGCGCCTTGCAAAGCTGGTACAAGCCTGCCGCGCTGCTGGTTGCTATGTAATTTTACATTGCTGTGGCAAAATTACAGACATTGTGGATGATTTTATCGAAATTGGGATAAATGTGCTTAACCCTGTGCAGGTGTCGACAAATGACTTGGTCTTGCTCAAGCAGAAGTCTCAGGGCAGGCTGGTACTGTTTGGCGGCATTGATACAGACCTGCTTGTAAAAGGCACACCAGGCGAGGTAAAAAATCACACCCGAAAAATGCTGGATGTGCTTGCCCCGGGAGGCGGGTATATTGCCAACCCTGATCAGTTATTGCCTTTTCCGCAAGAGAATATTGATGCGGCTCGTGAAGTTGTTAGGGAGTTTTGTTATATGTACTGCAGTGAGTCAATTTAATTTTGCTCATGGCGAAGCCTTGGGGGCAAAATTAAATTGCACGAACGCCCTCACCCACCAACGCATAGCAGAGGGAGGTGTGGCGATTGCGTATCAATCGTGTCGGGATTACAAAAGCCTGCAATTGCATTGCACGAAATGTTTGTTGAATTTCGTCAAATGCGATTGCAGGCTTTTGTCAAGCGTATTTATTGCACACTCAACGTTTGTGTAAATCTCAATGTCCAAACGTCGTTTTCTTATGCCATTTTCCAGCGATTAAGCTTAGAAAACACCTCACGAATAGTCTTGCGAGCTAAGTCGGGGTCGTTATTGCAATCCTCCAGCCAGAACGGGAGGTTACCTTCGATAGCTTCATCCAAAGTTTGTGGCGTGGTGTACTCGCCATCTTCATAACAGTAATGGCAATACTCGCTTGTTTTTTCTCCGCCTTTAAGAGTGCCATACTGTTCCTCTTTCATAGGCATTGAGCAGCTTTGACATTCGATTGTTTGCATTTCCTCATTCCTCCTAGTGTCATAAACGTTTCCGTTAATCTCAATTACATTGTGTTCCGGGTCACGTACGTGAAAAAAGAAATATCCCGGGTGTGCCTCTTCAATTTCTGTAACTTGGCCTATGTCTAGGTCCTTGATACGCAATTGCTCGGCAATCAGGTCTTGTACATAAAAATTCAGCACAAACTTGTAGTTGTTATTGCTCGTTTTACTTGCAGGGTGTTCTACTTTGTCTATCTTTTTTTCGTCCATAAGCGCGATGCAATGGCTGTCGAAAAAGAACTCCGCAAATACAGGGTGGCGGGTAGACACTCTCATGCATAGCAACTTTTCGTAAAACTCTGTGGTGGCCTGCATGTTTTTTACTACAAGGTAGACAGAGCCAAAGCGTAGTAGGTCGCGTGGCTTGGGTGTGTCCACATTAGCAAACAGCAGCTCGTCTGTGGACGTAGAAAATAGACGGCTCATTGCTATGATTTTATCTACCTCTGGCAGGGTTTGGCCTAGCTCCCATTTTGAAACAGACTGACGTGAGACATTCAGCTTTTCTGCAAGAGCCTCCTGCGTTAGACCACTTTTTTGGCGATAGATTTGAATTTTTTGGCCGATTTCATTCATGGTTTTACCTCCTTTGTAAGGATTATGTCATTTATTATACCGGATAAAAAGAAAGCATGGTTGGAAATTTGTCAACTACAGGTTGCTCTGCCAGTCACATGTTCTAACCCATTCTATTACTGCATACCATATCCATGAGGTGGTATGGACATGAATGACAGGCTATATAAGGACATAAATACAACCGGACTAACAACGGAGTTGGCAGAGGCCTCGCGAGCGCAGCATGGTACAAACGCGCTTACAAAAAAGGCACGGGCAGGCTTTTTTTCACGTTATATTGCCAGTTTTGGCGACCCGATAATACGTATTTTGATGGTCGCCCTTGGTGTAAACCTGCTATTAATGGTGCGAGATGCAAACTGGTACGAAACTGTGGGTATCGCAGTGGCGGTACTGCTTGCCACACTTATATCGACACTGTCGGAGTATGGGAGCGAGTCTGCGTTTGAGAAGTTAAATGCAGAGGCAGCGTTTGTAAAATGCCGTGTACGACGTGATGGGCGTACGGAGCAAATTTCGATAACAGATATCGTTGTAGGAGATATCGTATATGTGCAGGCGGGAGAACGTGTTCCAGCGGACGGGGTGCTGGCGCAGGGGGAAATGGATGTAGACCAATCTGCACTCAATGGCGAAACAAAAGAAGCGCGCAAAGTAGTGAGCGAGGAGATATTTCGAGGGTCGGTAATATGCTCAGGAGAGGGGCTGATGCTGGTCACGCATGTTGGGGATGGCACATTCTATGGGCAGCTTGCGGCAGATGTACAGGAGTCTACAATTGATAGCCCCCTCAAGGTGAGGCTTTCGCAGCTTGCAAAAACTATCAGCTATTTTGGTTATGGTGCGGCGGCCATTGTTGTTGCGGCCAATTTGTTTAACTCTATCGTGCTTGCAAACGGGTTTGAGCTTACAGAAATCTTGTCACACATTACCAACTTCCCGCGCTTATTTGGCGATGTAATGATGGCGGCTACTCTTGGTATTACTGTTATCGTAATGGCCGTGCCAGAAGGACTGCCTATGATGATAACCGTCGTGCTTTCTGCCAACATGAGGCGTATGCTAAAAGACAATGTACTGGTGCGTAAGCTGGTTGGGATTGAAACCAGCGGTAGCTTGAATATCTTGTTCTCGGATAAGACGGGAACGCTTACACGAGGAGTCTTGGAGGTTGTAACAGCTATTGATGCAACTGGGCAGAAACTTTCTGGCTCAAGCCTTGAGTGTCGTGTCGCACTGAATGCCTTTTATAATAATAGTGCTATGCTAGTGTCAAAAAAATTGAAAACCATCGCAGTCGGCGGTAATTCTACTGACCGCGCGCTGTTGCAATATGTAAAACCACATGCAGCGCGGTTGCCACTATGCCAAAAAGGGTTTGTGCGGCCGTTTAACTCCCGCGATAAATATAGCATTACAGAAATATCCGGCGAGGCGCGAGGTATACTCGTGAAGGGCGCACCGGAAATTCTGCTGCCGGCGTGCCGATACGCGCTGGATGCAAACGGTGTGAGAACGACGTTTGCGTTTTTATCGCAATTGAATGAAGCCTTGACGATGCAAGCTAAAGACGGTATGCGTCTGCTTGCCCTATGCGAAGCAGAAACCGTGAAAGACGCGGAGGCCAAGCGAAATTTGACCCTCGTAGGCTTTGTCGGTATCCGTGACGAGGTGCGGCCAGAGGCTGCTCATGCAGTACGTGAGGTGCTTGGTGCGGGCGTACAAGTGGTGATGGTAACTGGTGACAACCGTGACACAGCGGTTAATATCGCAGGGAAAGTGGGGCTGCTGACCGAGAGTGTCTCGACATCGCAGGTCATCACCAGTCAGCAATTAAACCGGCTTACCGACAATGAAGTTAAACACATCCTGCCATCTCTACGAGTGGTTGCTCGCGCCTTGCCATCCGATAAAGGACGTCTTGTTCGTCTTTCGCAGGAAATGGGGCTTGTTGCAGGCATGACAGGAGATGGAGTAAATGACGCGCCTGCACTCAAACGTGCGGACGTAGGCTTTGCGATGGGTGACGGTACAGAAATTGCCAAGGAGGCCAGCGATATCGTTATTATTGATAACAATTTCGCATCTATCGTACGCGCTATTTTGTATGGACGTACCATTTTCAAGAGTATTCGCAAATTTCTTATCTTTCAGCTTACGATTAATTTTTGTGCAGTGGGTGTGTCTATCGTAGGGCCGTTTATTGGCGTACCTGTACCGGTTACTGTCATACAGATGCTGTGGATAAACATGATCATGGATACACTTGCAGGTCTTGCATTTGCCGGCGAAGTTCCTCTTGCCGAATATATGCACGAAGCACCAAAAAAACGTGACGAACCCATTATCAATCGCTATATGCTAGGACAAATTGCTACGACCGGACTATATACAACGCTTTTGAGTCTTGCATTTTTTAAGGTGCCGTACTTTTTTGCGGCGTTTCGCTCGGACGAGAGCTATTTCTTAACCGCATTTTTCGCTCTGTTTATTTTTGCAGGAGTGTTTAACAGCCTCAACGCGCGTACGTATCGTATTAACATTTTTGCTTATCTGCAGCGCAATAAAATGTTTATCGGCATTATGCTGGCAGTTTCTGTAATGCAAATATTGCTGATTTACTATGGTGGCGCAATATTCCGTACCACTGGACTTAGTTTTGGAGAGTTGGCATTGGTTATCGCCCTTGCATCTACCGTTGTTGTCTTCGATTTCGTTAGAAAACTAATACTAAGGATAAATAACCGGCGGGGGTTTCTATAGGCTATCAAAGCAACCCAAATACCAGCACTCCCACAATCACAGCAGATGCCAAAATCATCAACCCATGCAGTAGGAAATTTGGCTTTTTCACATCACGCTGCACTACAGAACTATTGTGTACAAGTGATGAGGCTTTTGTATACCCTAGGCTGTGTTCTCGTATAATACGCTCAGCTTCTGCAACAAAATCTGTTGGCATTTTCTCTGCATCTTGATTTACTATAAAAATTGCTTGCTCGTACCAGTTGTTTTCGCCGCCCTTTACTAGTACAACGCGTTCTGTTTTTCCTATCATTGCATCATCTCCTTTACGTGCATTCTCTCCATCAAATCTTCCATCTATACTACGCAAATGAGGGATTTCCCTTCCTCTTTACCGCTTATGTTTGTTACGGGTGGTAAAACATCCAAATCAGCTAAGACAAAGTTTACATTCGCAGTATATACGCCCGTACCCCTTCGTGGTAGAATATGAAAAACACAAGAGGAGGTCACATCATGTCTATGACATCTCGCGAACGTTTGCTACGTGCAATAAAGCTCCAACCGACAGACCGTGTACCCATCTCAACATACGAGCTTGTGGGTTACAACTCCCACGCGTTTGAAAACCGCGAAACGTCATACAAACGCCTAATGGACACAATACGCGAAAAAACCGATTGTCTTGCTATGTGGAATCCAAGTACAAATCATGTTGTCGCCCAGTCTGCTTACCCGGCAAAAATCGACTCCCGTACTGAAAGGGGCGAAAACTACACGGATACCTTCCTTACCTTGCATACCCCCAAGGGCGAGCTAACATGCGGATATCGCTGGTATGATAATGTGTATACGACATGGACATTCGAGAAATGGTGCAAGTCTATTGATGATATAGACAAGTTCATGTCCATACCCTACGAACCTCTTACATTTGACGATTCCGATTTTTCGCGCATACAGACAGAGGTGGGCGACAACGGATTAATTATGGCTTCTGTTGGCGATTTCTGCGACCATTGCTTTATTAGCTTGATGGAGTTTGGCGAGGCAACTGTATGGGCTATGACAGAAACCGACCATTTTGCCCGTGTTGCGGAAGAAATGCACCGACGTACGATGATAAACCTTGAAAACATGCTCAAAGTCCGAACGGTGGACTTTTACCGTATTTGCGGCCCAGAGGTTATGACGCCACCGTACATGCCCCCGATGTTTTTCAAACGGTTTGTACTGCCGTACGTAAAGGAAATGACCGATATGATACACAGCTATGGTGGGCTTGTACGCCTGCACTGCCACGGTAAAATTGATAAGGTGCTGGATGATATCATTGCAACAGGCGCAGATGCAACTGACCCGTGTGAAGCCCCGCCGGATGGTGATATCACTTTGGACGAGCTAAAAAAACGTACGCAAGGCAAAATTGCACTGTTTGGCAACCTGCAACTAAAAATGCTGGAGCAAGCCAGTGCAAGGGAAGTACGTGAAACCGTAATCCAAAACATGGAGGCCGCAAAAGAAGGCGGCGGATATGTAATAATGCCTACCGCCGCGCCAATAAATGTGCCGCTTTCCCCAAAAACAGAGGAGAATTATCACGTATTTATTGATACTGCGCTGGAGTATGGCAAATACTAATTCCTACGAGGAGAGAATATCATGACCCAAATACAGAAAAACCGGTTATCCATGCAATGCCCATCTTTCAAACAAAAAATGGCGGAGAGCGACCAGTCAAAAGGCGTTGCCGCGCCGCCGTTTGGCAAGCCAATCACGGGAGAAGTTTTTACCCTTCCATCGTTTGAAGGCATCACAAATGTAACATACGAGACATTACTCGATACACGCCGTAGTGTGCGCAGTTATTCTAAAACGCCAATGACTCAAGCTCAACTCGCTTTCATGCTTTGGAGCGTAAATGGTATACAACATATCCGTAACGATGTTGCGACGTTCCGCCCTGTGCCAAGCGGCGGTGCACGTCACCCATTCGAGACATACATTACCGTAAACAACGTTGATGGCTTGCCGGCTGGGCTATATCACTATCTCCCTGCGGAAAGTATTGGCGAAAAAGTAGTGAAAATACAACGCATTGCTGATATCCCTGACTACGAAAACACAATTACCGAAATGGTAGTAGACCAAGCATGGGCTGCAAAAGCACCTATTGTACTGTTTTACAGTTGCATTCCATACAAGGCGGAGTGGCGATATCACGAACTTTCGCACCGTGTGCAGCTTATTGACCTAGGCCATGTTGGACAAAATGCTATGCTTTCTGCTGCAGCACTTGGGCTTGGCAGCTGCTGTATGGCCGCGTACGACCAAAAAGTGTGTGATGGTGTAATAGGGATTGATGGCATGGAGGAGTATGTTGTGTATGCCATAGCTGTGGGTGAGGCAGGATAGGGGTTATAAACCCTTAGACATACACAATAATTTATGGTACAGTTGTATTATCACAAATAAGGGGTGAGACCCAATGGCAAAACCATTAACAGCCAAACAACAGGGCATACTTAATTTCTTAAAATCAGAAATACGACAAAACGGCTATCCACCTACCGTGCGTGAGATTTGTGACGCGGTGGGGCTAAGCAGTACTTCTACAGTACACGCGCATCTTGAAACACTAGAGCGCAAGGGCTACATCCGCCGTTCTCCAGCAAAAAACCGCTCGACAGAAATTTTGGAAGAAGATTTCTACTCCAATACACGCGAACTTGTAAACGTGCCAATAGTAGGGCGCGTTGCAGCAGGTGTACCAATTCTTGCGGACGAAAATATCGAGGATGTTTTCCCACTGCCTGTGGACTATATCAAGAATGATACCTGCTTTATGCTGCATGTAAAGGGCGACAGCATGATAGACGATGGCATTTTTGACGGTGACCTTGTGCTAGTACGTAGCCAAAACACCGCCGAAAGCGGTGATATAGTTATCGCGCTTATAGACGACTCTGCAACAGTAAAGAAATTTTCCCGCGATGGCAAAAAGATTGTGCTTTCCCCGGCAAACGATGCGTTTGAGCCAATTGTAGTTGATGATTGCGATGTGCTGGGTAAGGTTATTGGGCTATATAGGCGGTACTAGGTGACTAAGTCATTACAGAGGTTTAAGCAGATACTTTCGGGCATTGACATGACCAAGGGTAATCCTTGGAAGTCCCTGCTCCTTTTTACCGTGCCGCTGCTTATTGGCAACCTGTTCCAGCAGATGTATTCTACGGCAGATGCAATTATTCTTGGCCGCTTTGTTGGCGATGACGCACTTGCGGCCGTTGGTGCATCCATGTCGTTTTTCTTCCTTATCATGGTTGTGATGATGGGTATATCCATGGGTGTTGGCGTTATGGTTGCCCAGTATTTTGGTGCAAAAAAGCGGGAAGAGCTTTCACGGACTGTAGGTGCAGCACTTACGATTACCACAGTTATTGGCGTGATGATGATGGTTGCCGCACCATTTGTGACCCGTCCGTTGCTTACGTTAATGGAAACACCTGCAGAAATTTTAGATGATAGCGTCATGTACATGAATATATTGATGCTTGGTGTGCTTGGTCTTGCGTACTTTAATATCCTTTCTGGTATTTTGCGCGGTATGGGTGATGCATTTTCGCCGCTGCTGTACCTTGCATTTGCATCTGTATTAAATATCATACTCAATTTGATCCTTATCCCCACCTTTGGCGTATGGGGGGCAGCTATTGGCACCGTGTTTGCGCAGGGATTAACGAGCCTATTATGCCTGCGCCGCCTCATGAAAATGCGCGACACCTTTGATATGAGTATCAAATATCTAAAGCCACAAAAAAAATATGTACAACAAGTTTTGAGACTTGGCATACCCACCGCTGCATCACAGGCTATTTTTGCTGTGGCAATGATGGTGATACAGCCACTTGCCAACAATTTGCATAACTATTTCCCCGGTTTCCTTGCGGCAAATATTATTGTAATGCGTATGGATGGCTTTGTAATGATGCCAAACTTCTCGTTTGGCAACGCAATATCTGTTTATGCCGGGCAAAACATTGGCGCGGGCAAAATTGAACGGGTGAGCCAAGGTGTAAAGCAGTGTGCAATGATGGCACTTGGCACCGCAGTTGTGCTTGTTTCTATTGTACTGCTCTTTAGCCGCCCTATTGCAGGCGTGTTTACCGACACGCCGGAGGTCATCGAAATGGCGATGCGATTCCTGCGTATTTTGGCGATAGGGTATATTGTGTTTTCACTAAACATGGTACTGTGGGGAGCGATACGAGGTGCTGGCGATGCAATTACGCCATTATGGGGTTCAGTAGTTAATACATTGGTCGTGCGTGTGCCTACAGCGTTCCTGTTTGTGCATTTGCTTGGCACACCAGAGGCTCTTATGTACTCGTTGCTTACTGCGTGGGTTACCAATGCGATGCTTGGGGCAGCCGCATACCGGTTTGGCAAGTGGCGCACAAAGGGGATCGTGCAGCGAGATAAGCAAGATGACACTGCCCCTGGCGAAGCAAGCCAAGGCGTGCAATGTAATGATGCGCGAGACCGCGTAGGGCACTTGCTTGAACAATGTGATTTTGGCAATGGAAACATTGTGCTAACACCATTAGAAGCCGATGGGATGAGTAGTGCAAGGATGTTTGTGTGCAATGGCTACTATGTCATCAAATATGTAAACGGCTCAAACTGCGACACTGTGGAGATGCGCCTTCATAAACACGAATATGATTTTTACAAAACATATGCAGGTATGTGGGACTTTTTGCCCGAAATTGTTTTACAAGTTGCCGATGGTAATGAACAGCTTATTGTCATGAAGAGGTACGAGACTATATCTGGCGCGAGGTGGGATACGGCATTGCAGCAACAGGCAATGGATATCTGCGCCCGTATTAATGCTCTGGATATTGAAGCACCGTATAAACACTCATGGCTGGAGACAGAGCAAGAGCCTGGGCAATGTTCACTTGCAGGATCACTTGAAAATTGGTGCAAACTCCAAGAAAAATTCCCCAAGCATATGGATGCGGTGGTTTTGCAAGAAATTCATGACAATTTTTATGCAATTGCCGAGTATGCGCAGGGTCTTGCGATACCTGATACATTCAACCACGGAGATTTTGCACCGACACAATGTTTGTTGGACTCTGATGGAGAAAGGCTTATATTGGTCGATTGGCAGTCTACACATATTGGCAGAGGCATTGGTGCGGTTGCGTATTTTTGCAGCAGGGGCTTGGAAGCAGGTGCGCAATTTGATAAAAGCAGGATGATACAAATGTATCAAGAAGCGTTGCTTAGACACACGGGGATAGATATTGGTATTAACATGCTTGAAGATTATGCCGCCGTTACAGACCTTTTGGTTGCATTTAGATATTCGGCAGAGTATTTGCAAGAGGCTGGTGAAGATAGGGTTGTGGGGGAATATGTGGGTATGGTTGATTTGTATCAACGATGGAAGCGGATGGGTGGAGTTAAGATATGAGCTACAATGACATGATGTTTAAGATTCCATATGAAAGTGACTCTTATCAGAGTGATTCACACTTTGTTATAGCAGCGATTGAAGACATAACCAGAGATGCAGTTAGTGCGGGAAACAACAAAATCATCCTAAATACGAACCTACGGCTAGGGCTGCCAATGGAAAATATCAATAAAATTGCAGGTCCAATTGTAGAGGCTTGGGCGTATGAAACCTTCTATGATATCAAAGACGATCTTGATAATGAATATCAGCTAGTGAATGTTGAGCCTTTACCACGGCTTGATAAAGCCGATGTACTCTTGCAATTCAAGAAATCAAACTCATCGATAACGGCAAATGTGGATGTTAAGGCCACTGCAGAAGATATTGAAAATTCTGGGAAAGGACCCAATATAACATCTTTTAGCCGTATTCGTTCGGCATATATAGAAGACCCGGATTTTATGTTTATTATCCTGTCTCAAAAACACAAGGTTTACTCCGAAAGGAACTCTGTTACAAAGCTGATAGATGGCATAATGGAAATTGTTAAATTCAATGCATATGATTTGAAGTTCCTGTCTGATAGGGATATTAGTTACAATCCAGCGCTTGGAACTGGACAAATACAAATTAAGGATATTCATTATGTTGAGTACGAACACAGAACAACGTGGGAGTTTTGTCAACTTTTAGATAGGAAATATTTGAACTCATCACGGCGTTCCTTTGATGACTGGTATAGGGAGGCTGTGAAGAATAAATGGATAAAAATATAAATATACTCCATGGCGACTGTACAGAACTTATACAGAACTTGAAGCCTGAAAGTGTTGACCTAATTGTTACTGACCCACCGTATAATTTAGCAAAAAACTACGGAAACAATTGCGATAATCTCGACCACAACGAATACATTGATTTTTCCAGCAAATGGCTGACTGAAGCCAAGCGGGTATTAAAGCCAACAGGCACAATATATGTTTTTATGGGTGTACGCTATATATCATATATATATGTAATGATGGAGCAAGAACTTGGATTGCATTTCAATTCATGGATAACATGGTCATACACACAAGGGATTGGAAAAACAAAAGGCTTTAGCCCGCGACATGATGACATTCTAATGTTTACGAAAAGTAGTAATTTCAAATATAATCTCGATTCAGTTAGAGTTCCCCAAAAGTATTATCGTAGCGTTAATAATATGAGAGGTGCAAATCCAGGAAATGTGTGGGAATTTTCACATGTGCATTATTGTCAAGCAAGCAGGCAAAATCACCCTACACAAAAGCCTGAGGCACTATTTGAACGGATGATTTTAGCATCGTCGGATAAACAGGATGTTGTTCTTGACCCTTTTTGCGGCTCAGGCACTTCGTTAAGAGTATGTCAGCAGTTAAATCGGCATGGGATAGGCATTGAAATCAATGAAGATTATGTAGCTATGACAAAAACTCGTCTTTCTCAACCCTTTTTGGGCTTTGACAGTATTGATGAACGCATGGAGCGAGTACCGAATGACCTTAATGACATTAATATAAGGCGTGAATACATTAGTAATCATATTAAGTGGTTTTTGCAAAAGCATCCGGATAGAATTCATAAATTTCATGCCGCCGTAAACGAAAAGTATTCGGAAAAGATGATGCAATTGGAAATCAATAATTAATAAGGAGCGTATTATCATGAACCTTTTCGAAGCAATAGCAAAACGTTACTCACACAAAGAGGCATTCCTCCCAGACCCTATCCCGGCGGCCGACCTTGCCAAAATCGCCAAAGCCGGCATCGATGCGCCAAGCGGAATGAACTCACAAACTGTACAGGTAGTAATCCTACCTACAAGGCAGGATGTAGAGCCGCTGTGCGAAATTGGCCCTACATGGGGTATGCAAACCTGCCCTGCCGCGCTTATGGTGTTTACCGACAACGCGTTGTCGCCTACGTTCCAGCAGAGCCTGGAAAAGGAAGACTATTCTACAGCAATGGGCAACATGTTGCTTGCCGCTACTGCACTGGGATATTCCACGCTATGGTTAGATAGCCCATATTGGGACGAAGACCGGCAAAAAGCCGCACGTGAGCTTGTTGGCGCGCCAGACAGTTATCATTTATGGGCAGTTATCCCCGTTGGCAAGCCAGATGGCGAAGGCAGCCGTAGACCGAAACAGCCTGCAGAACAGCGTATTTCATATTTGAAGGTAGGCAGAGCTACGTTGTAGCTTGCAAACTCCAGTTATGTTAATCGGTCAATTTCCTTTTGGCCAGCTTTTGCGCGGAGGTGACTAAATGGCCAGGCGATACAAGCTAATCGGTTGCGACATAATGTTTAGGGAAATTTGTCTATGTGCCGCCCAAAGCAAAAATGTAATAGACCTTGAGTTTATGGACAAAGGACTCCATGATGTGGGCGAAAAAACCATGTCAGAATCCTTGCAAAATGTCATAAACAATGTGGATGTTACAAAGTATGATGCCATACTTCTTTGCTATGGGCTATGTAATTATGGGGTAAAGGGTCTCCGGGCATCTATTCCAATGGTCATCCCTAAGGCGCATGATTGCATTACCCTGCTCATGGGTTCGAAAGAAGTGTACGATGATTATTTTCAAAACAACCCAGGGACTTTCTTTCGTTCTTCCGGATGGCTCGAAAGAGCTGCTTTTGGAATTGACGGCGAAGAAAATATAATGTCTGAACTCGGGATTCATCCCGAGGCAGATTACAGCCAATATGGTGAGGAAAACGCACAGTATCTCATGGAGATGCTGGGAAACTGGACAGGAAACTATACAAAGCAGACATTCATTGATACCGGTGTTGGAGATTCAGAAGTGTATGCAGAAATGACAGAAGCAGATGCAAAAAGTAGAGGCCTAAAGTACGAATGTATAAAAGGAAACATACGATTGATTCAAGAGCTTATGGACGGAAACTGGAACGAAACCGATTTTCTATTGATACCGCCCCAAGATGTGATTATACCTACCTATGACGAATCAATAATGCAGTCGTTACGTTTTGAAACAACAGAGGACGAGCCAATAAACTAAACATGCAAATAGGAGGAATTATCGTGATTTACGCAAACATCCCCGCCTTGCGCGGCCAGCTTCATAAGGTTGAAGAATACGCCGCACTAGCCGCGGAATACGGCTATGGCGAAGAGGTAAAAAAGGAAGCAGCCAAACTGGAAGCAGCCATCGAAGCAGCCATCGCTGCAGTTCGCAAACTTGCGGACGAAAACGAAACCGCAGGCGAGCCGTCATGCTACGATGCAATACGTAAGTTGTGTCCTGGTGGCAACACGCCAGTCAAAAACTTTGACAACCTCCGCGACCGCATGGCAGGTGCAGTACTTGGCCGTTTTGCAGGTTGCACTCTGGGCGCACCAGTAGAAATGTGGGCCATAGATGACATGGCAGCTGCTGCAAAATTTGGTGGAATGGATTTTCCGCCCACGGACTATTGGACTGTGGTTGCCCGACCATGGGACAAACGCTACGGTGTGGACGAAGTGGTGAAGTACAGCAAAGACGGTATAGACGGTGTACCAGTAGATGACGACGTGACCTATACAATTCTTGGTCTCTTGATTATCGAACGATATGGTTTTGACTTCACTGTTGAAGATGTGGGCGAAATATGGAAAGAGATCCTCCCATATGCTTGCACTGCAGAGGATATCGCGCTCAAGAACCTGCAAAAAGGTATCCCTGCCAAGGACGCTGGCATTATTGACAACCCATTTGTGCAGTGGATTGGCGCGGATATTCGTGCGGACGGTTTCGGCTATGCGGCTGCTGGCAACCCGGAGCTTGCCGCAAAAATGGGATACGTTGACGCGTACCTTTCCCATCGTCGTAACGGGATATATGGCGAAATGTTTTTTGCCGCCGCAATTGCCGCTGCGTTTACCACCAGTGACCCAATAGAGCCTATTCGTGTAGCCCTAAAAGAAATCCCAAGCACATGCACATTGTACGCAGATATAGTATGGGCATTGGAAGTAGGTCCACAACTAAAAGACTACCGCGAAGCACGCAAAGCAGTTGACCAGCGTTTTGAGGGGATGAGTTCCGTACACACAAATAACAATGCCTGCCTCACGATTTTTGGGCTTTTCCTTGGTAAAGGTGACTTCACGGATACCATTGCAAATGTGATTGCAATGGGGCTTGATAACGACTGCACGGGCGCAACTGTAGGCAGTATTATTGGTGCAGTTGTTGGCGAGAAGGGCATTGCCGCGCATTGGACAAAGCCGTTTAATAATAAAGTACGTACGTACTTGATAGGGCATGAAGAGATGGCTATCGACAACGTGATTGACAGGTTTGTTAAGTTGGTTAAGATGCAGTAGCGCAACGGTGGATTTATAATGGATTTAATTGTAGGAGGCTTACTGTTTTTGAGAAGGTATTTATACCACGCCGTACACTTTGAGTAGGCTATCTATGGCAATATCCCATTCTTGCTTAAGCATTGTGATAACTCCCCCGGGGATCTAGCCCGCAAGACTATTAGCAAAGTATTTTCTGAGCTTAGTCGCTGGGAAAGAGCAAGTACAGCCTGTCAATACATGTCCATATTGGCAGGCTGTAAGAGTAAGGAGGTTATGTAATGCATAATACCTACACCAGATTGTTAAAAATGATGGAACAGAAATAACAATAGAGTATGCGTTGCAGGACGATTACGGAGACTTGCCTAAAGATGACCCGAATTTGTAAAACAGGGGAGCGAATCTGCCCCCCTTTGGCTGTGGCAAGTCACATAATCACGCTACCACAGCGCAATTAGAGCAGTTTTCGGAAATGCTTATTTTGTCAGAGAAGATAATGGTATTTAATCAAGCAACCCGATTCCTTCTTCTATTAGTTTTTCGCTCCTTTTCGCTTTTTTCCGTTTACATGGGCGATGATATTCACGGCAACAGCAATATCATCTGCTTCCGTTGGGAAATTGACCATCAAATAGCTACCCGCACACCATATCCGCTTTTCGCCGAAAATGACATCGGTACATCGACGGGCGCATTCGCTACCGGGGTAACCGCAACCGATGCATTTAATGGGTGTGTTTTCCATGTGCTTGCGCGGGCATTTTTCATTTTTGCAACAACAGCCTCGGCATTTCAAGTGATTGGCAATAATCTGCATGTACTTTTTGGGAAGCGAAGACAAATAATCGAAATGCTTGCGCACGTCGTGTATGTTGAGAATGGCATGGATTCGCCACGGATTGTAATAAAATTGGAAGTATGTGCCGAATTTCATCCAGCCTTCATGGGGCTTGTGGTGACGTTCGGCATTTGGGCTTAAACCGATGGTTGTAAACGCTGAGATTATTGTGTTGACTTGCGCAACAAGCTCTGGCGGCATCATTTTTGCGGTGTGCGTATCGGCGAAAGGCATTCGCTCCTTTGGTGCAGTCGCAAACATAGCGGCATTAAAACAGGCATAATCGCACACGATACTTTTTTCTTGGTACCTCGACAAAGTGGAGGCTTTGATAACCGCAAGCATCTGCGGACTTTCAGTATGTTCTACCGTAAAATCATTCGCTTCGCCATAACGATAACCCTGTATAACAAATCCGTAATCGGATAACTGCCTCATCATCGCGGCAATATTGCGTGGATAGGCATTGATCGCGCCAAGCGTTTTGCCCCGTGCATAGGCAAAAAACTCCCCGCCGTTGACATGTAGTACGCCGCCCTTTACTTCACCCGAACGCCCCAGTGCAATAAACAGCCACAAAAACGGAATGTTGAACGAGTTGACCGGTTTCATCACGCCCTTTTTGTCTGGCAGAACCAAGTCAAATCGGTCGGGTTCGGCCACCATGTCCGTGTTCAATCGCTTTATCAAACCATGATAAGCCTTGTACCCGCTGACGAAGTCATCCGTGTTCATTCCGTTAATCAGATAATCGCCATGCACTTTGAAGGTGTCAGAGATGTTCGAAATGTCACTATCATATAAATTGATAGCGTCAACCATTGCTTGTACTGTTTTGTATGCCATTTATTGTTTCACTCCGTCTTGTTTTATTCGCTGTACGGTATTCCCCGATTTCTTTATTATGCTTTTAAGGGGTTAGTTAGCAGAATGACAATAATATTTTAGGTAATTCTTAATATCCATAAAGTGCAATCCTCCGAAAAAATAAAATTAATTCGCTACTCCGCATTGCGCCAAATCTAATTGAAAATGCTCATTTTCTGCTCATGCTTTCATTGATTGCAATTCATTTAATATATAGTTTTTGCTATACGCAATCAGCAGTTTCGTGTGTTCTAAATCTTCTTTATCAGGATTGTAAATTTGCAAAGGCCAGCATGTGCAAACATTTGGTGCATTAAAATTTGTTTTTGTCATATTTGGGTGTTCATCACAAGCACTGTCTATACAAGTTTTCGCACGAATATAACTACAAACAAAATTTTTTAGGTCATCATTTTTCATTTCATTGTAAAACTTCATATGTCTAGGTTGTTGGCAAAAAACCCAATTACCATTACATATTTTCAAAAAAGCCGCACCCAGATTGTCCCCTCTGAATATGGATAATATAAATACTACCATCACAAGCAAAAACACTATGCGGCACACTAAATGATTCTTCAATAAAGTATAACACTAAACCGCTCTGCTTTCAAGAACAGTCTTTCGCAAGGAGTGGACAAAAGCGTCGCTATAAGAAATCCACCAGCCCAAAGGGTAACTCACGGGTCTGTTTTCCGAGTTTTCGTCGTGCCCTATACGCTAGTTTGGCTTCTCCAAACTTATTATAAGCATCAATAAACACAGCAAGCACAGCTTCAAGGGTTTCCAACTTTCGACAAAAACATCGGCTACGTCTTGCCAATACAGGGATGTAATGACGAAGGTCGGCATTTATACCTTCGACTGTGAATGTATCATTTTTGTTGCTGATGTTGCGAATATGTTTGCCTGGATACACCAAATCTATATATCCGAAGAAGCCATCCGTTGCATAGTTTGCTGCTGCGGGAGCGTTATCAACTATCGATTGTAAGCGAATAGGTGACTTATCAAAGGCAACAGCAAAGCTAACAATCTGTCTTGGCTTGCGGCTTATCAAGCTTGTAACATAGATGTTTTCGCGAGTTTCGCTTGTTGCCTTGTATTCTATAAAGTGATACATTTCATCCATTTTGAAAATTTCGCAGGCAGTTGTCCTACTTATCCACACCTGATTCGGTTTTTTTTAACCAGTTATAGACATTTGCCTTGCTCATTCCCATCAACCTGCCCACACCTCTGCCACTGACTCCTGAAAAATACGTCTTAATGGCTCTATCACGCACCTCCTGGGTATACGTGGTGGTTTTCGGATCTAGTGTATAGGTAATGTTACAATCCTTACACTTACACCTTTGAGTGCCAGACCTATTTTTACCATCATTAACTTGGTTTGTGCCTTTCCCGCATTTCGGACAATTACGGCCCGCCAGTACTTTTGATATCCTCATCATTCTATTGTAGCATAATCGACGCCATTTGGCCTCTCCTCTTTCGCATTGGCGGTGTAGTGATTGAAAGCAGATTCTCGTCTTTGCGTTATTTACGCCCTTGACAAATGACGTTATTCTATTTGATGGTATCAAATATCCAGTGTTCAAACCCTCACGACAGAAACGGAAGAATATATTTCCATGTTGCACCAATTGGGTACGATACAAAAAAAGCGAGTTTGGCAAACATTGATTATCGCATAAAGAAAAACGATGCAAGTGACAATTTGATTTCATGGGAAAAAAATACAGAGGCGAGTAAAATTATATACAAGGGATTGGACGTTTTATACTAGGGTGTGTTCCCACTATAATAATGTGCAAATTTGCGAGTCTGATTTTTCGCAGATTCAAGGGGTTTTTGACGACGCACACTATAAGTGCGCTAGGAAAAAGCGCACCGAAGATGCGGAAACATCAGCCGCAAAGGTGTGCGTTCGTTAGTGGGAACACGCCCTAGTCATTTATTAATCGTCTCCACCAATAACCTCCTGCACAATATACACAGGCCGACCCTTTATCTCTTGATATATCCGCCCAACATACTCCCCAAGCAGACCAAGCAAGATAATAACAACCCCCTGCGAAAACAGAATAACCGCAATGGTAGAAGCCCAACCAGATATTGCCCTATCGGTAAAAAACCGCTGGTACAAAACTACCAGCAAATACATAAAACTCAAAAACGAAATAAAAAACCCAAGCGTTGTGGCAAGCTTTAGCGGCTTGTACGAAAAAGAAATTATCGCGTCTGTAGCAAATACAAACATTTTGTGCAATGGATATTTTGTCTTGCCTGCAAAACGCTCATGCCTATCGTATTCAACTGCCGTTTGCCTAAAGCCTACCCAACTCACAAGCCCGCGTATATAGCGGCTTTTTTCTGGCAGTTGGTTTACCGCATCACATACCTTTCGGTCGATAAGGCGAAACTCGCCTGTATCCACAGGCAACTCCACCATTGATAAACGGTTGACAAGACGGTAAAAAATTTTTGCCGAAACTTTTTTGAACCATGTTTCCCCTGCCCTCTTTCGACGCTTTCCATACACAACATGGTAGCCTTCGCGCCATTTCTCTGCCATTTGTGGAAAAACTTCTGGTGGGTCTTGCAAGTCCGCATCTATTATGAAAATCGCCTCGCCACGTGCGAGTGCCATCCCTGCAGAAATTGCCGGCATGTGGCCAAAGTTGCGGCTCAGGTTTACCAGTTTTACTGCTTTATCGTTTTCGCAAAAAGCAGCGATAATAAATGCCGTATCATCGCGGCTGCCATCATTTACAAAAAGGATTTCATATGGCTCGCCCATACCTTGCATTACTGCAGTTGTACGGCGGTATGTTTCTTCTATGGTTTCTGCCTCGTTGTATGCAGGGATGATTACCGAAAATGTCATACTGCCACCTACCTTTGCCAAAATCCTACATGTTCAGCCATAGTGCCAAATATCTCGCCTGTGTCAACAAACTTCAAATATTCTCCATCAAGATACAGCCATCTCACCGTCATGTACTGGTCGATACCAAATGTAGGGGAGTCACTGAGGTACATATACTCCCCGTGGTGAATTGGCTGTATAACACAATTGGTTCGTACTCCATTCTCACGCCAATAGATGTAACGAAAATGCGCAGTTGCAGACCAGCCGCTGCGCAACTGGCTGGCATAGCGTGGGTTAATAGACGGTACATATGTCCAGCGCGTGCCAAAAAGGAAAATAGACTCGGTTTCGCTATTGTCGAGCTTGTCCACAAGTTGTGTAATTATATGGCTATCATACCGCTCGATACGCCGCAGTGTTTCCACCTCCATGATATAACCACATGCAAATACAAAAATAAGCAACGCCGCAATCATTCCACGTACAGCCTTTATTCGAACAAACTGCACCCCTATGCCTATAAAGATTGCCAACCCAATCAGCGAATAGTACAGATTGCGCACAAACATTGCGCTGTCGGCAATTACAAAAAAAATTGAAAGTGTACTTACACACAGCACTGCACCAACCAAAACCGAACTCTTAAGACCGAACTCTTTTGTGGCATCAACAGCCACGCAATATGCCAACGCAACAGACAACATGCCTACAATAACTATAAGCCACAGATGCTCCCGCAACAAGAATGCAAAACCCCACTCAAATGTATTCACAAATGTTGGCACTTGCTCATTCCTCATAGTCTGCCATATCATGCGCAGTACACGCGGAATTTGCGCAAAAAAATTGCTCTCTACCCCTGCTCTGTTGCCGAGCCATGTATGTGTATCCCAAAAAATAATATGGTGGACAATAATTGTCAAAAGGTTGGCAACAGGCCATGCAAAAATCCACTTTCGAGTAATTTTTTTATAGTTCAACAAAAGCACACCCATTGTCATTACAAAAGTAAATACAATGCCCTGTTCATAGAACCCATTGGCAACAAAACCACTAAAGAAAGCGATAGCCAACCATACAGCGGGATGAAAGATACCCTTCCCACTAGAGAGGGGATTTTCCTTTTCATAAGTAGAATGGTAGTTGACAAATTTCAATATCGCATATGCCGCAAGCACAGACAAGAAACTGCCAATCACCACTCTAACAGACGCACTTAACCAATATGTCGCCTCTGTAAGTGTCGGGAAAAACGCAAAAAAAACCACAGCAAACCTGCCCCATGTCACGTTACACTTTTCAAATATGCCATGAAGCAACAAAATGGTGGCAAAGCGCAGCATTGTAATACCCAGCAATACCACCCACACATTTGGCCAAAATGCAGAAACTACATATATCTCCAAAAGCCCCGCAATAGGTCTAAACCCATGCAGACCATAGCGTAAAACGCCATCTTGCCAGATATTTGTGCGGTAATACGACAACAGACCAAGTGAAAACCAATCGTCGGAAAATGTATAGTACCTAAGCCCAAACGGAAAAACCATAACTAACATACCAATAAACAGCACGGCATAGAAAAAATTATTGCTGCATATAAAATCCCTACCTTTTAGCAAAATACCTCTCCTCAAGCGGGATCCACTTTTCCGCAAACATTTTTGCCATCTCATTGCCATTGCGAGCGATAATGCGCTTCAACTGTGTTTGTTCGTCTATATCAGAAAAAATGCGATAGTCCATATAGTCACCAAAATATGGATGATGGCTGTATGTCCCCTCCACAACACGCCAGTTGGAGGGCTTGATAGACCTAGTGCCAGCAAAGTCCATTGTCTTACAGTCGAAAACGCGGTACTCAAAACCTTTACTCACATTGCGTAGCAGCGGCAAAACCTCCTGTGCAAACCGTTCATAGTGTATGTTACCGCCAACCTCCGAAAAGCGAGCTGTGGTGCGCAACTCTACAGGCAGAAAAAAGTCGTCCATGCGTATAACCTCCGCACCAAGCACATATCGCAACCCATCTGCAAGTGTGGTTTTGCCGCTTGCAGCACGACCATCAATTGCTATAACACCACTGGTTTTCCCAAGCCTACCAATCTCCATCAGCACCGGTACAAGACGTACATACGCGCCACTTATCACACGGTAAGCCGGTCTTTCTGCCTGTTTGTATTCAGGACTATGGTGCAATGGCTGTGGCTTGCCCGTAGCTTGCATACAGCTTACAGAAGCATCAATACCGCAGTTGTCATAATATTTCGCAAGGGTTTGCTCAAAACACTCCATTGAAAAAGTCAGCGACTGTTCATTCATTGGATCTTGGACAAACTCCAACCATTTGTTTACATGTTCAAAAAAACATTCATCTGCGTTTTCTTGCACACTTCCGGCAGAAAGCGCAAATAAATTAAACAACCACTCTGGTGGCAGAGTGAGCCTTTTCCACTCCGCCAAGTTTACCCGACATATCTCTGGTGCAATAAGCTCCATAACATTGTGGCTATTTTGCATGCCGCACATATTAAACTCGGACATAAAATATTCACGGGCTTTATCGATGTTTTGCAGGAGGTGTTCTGCACCATATGCGGCCTGAAAACTCATTTTTAGTGCATCCTGCGGCAAAATTGACGGGTGCAGAGCCAGTTGGTGTCGGATAAACTCCATCATATGTTATTCTCCTTGTAGCTTATACAATATCCTCCATAGAATACAACCCTGCCGGCTTGCCAACGACAAAACGTGCGGCATGTAATGTACCCACTGCAAAAACATCACGAGATTGTGCAGAGTGTGTTATCTCGATAGACTCGAACTGTCCAGCAAAAGTTATGCTATGCTCGCCAACGATTGTACCACCACGTATGGCTTGCACTCCAATTTCGTTGCGCCGCCGTTCCGCCTTTACCGCAGTACGGTTTGTGTTGATGCTAATCGGCTCTTGTATTGCGTTTTTTATCGTATCTGCCAGCATAAGAGCAGTGCCACTGGGTGCATCCAATTTTTTTGCATGGTGCTTTTCCACTATTTCAATATCGAATGCCGCATTGTATAACGGTGCGGAAATTTGTTTGAGTAAACGGGAAAGCATTGCAACGCCAAGAGACATGTTGGCAGAATAAAATACGGGTATGCTTTGTGCGGCATTGCTTATTGCATCGTTGCATTCGGCGGAAAGTGCTGTTGTACACATTACAAGCGGGATATTTTTCCGTATTGTATATGCAAGCATGTTAAGGATATCGTCCTCTTCTGTTGGTCGCATGTAGCATATCATAACATCGGCGGCTATCGACTCATCTATACTTGCTTGCACGGGATATGGCATGAGCTTGGGGAACTTGTCTACACCCAGCACAATTTGCGCATTATCTATGGTATCAACCAAGTTGCTAACGGCAGTACCCATCCTGCCGCAGCAACCGAACAGGACTATGTTCATCATATCAGACCAAGGCAACGCATTGCACCTTCCATAGAGGTTGCCAACTTTGCATCAATATCTACAAGCGGAAGGCGGCAATGTCCAGCATCAAAGCCCATAATACGCAAAGCAGCCTTGACCGGCATAGGGTTTACATCTGCAAAAAGCAGGCGCACAAGTGGCAATATGCTCAATTGTAGCTTGCGACTAGCTATGATATCACCTTTTTGGAATGTATCATATATGCTCTGTATCTGTGCAGGCGCGATATTGCCCATTGTAGAAATCACACCACGCCCGCCAAGGGCAAGGGTTGGCAAAATTTCAGCATCATTGCCAACATATATATCCATGTCCATCGCACAACGTTCAATTGTTTCTGCAATTTGTGTAATGTCGCTGCTTGCCTCCTTCACAGCCTGAATGTTAGGGATTTTTGCAAGCTGTTCCATTGTTGTGGGCAACATATTAAGTGCTGTGCGCACAGGGACATTGTACAGAACGATTGGCAAGTCTACAGATGCAGCAATTTTGCTAAAATGGTCTATTAGCCCACGCTGGCTTGTTTTGTTATAATACGGTGTAACGTACATGAGTGCATCTGCTCCGGCCTGCTGCAATGCGCGGCCTGTGAATATGCAAGCATCGGTATTGTTGCCGCCAGCACCTGCGATAACAGGTACTTTGCGACCATATTTTTCTCCAGCTTTCTTTGCGGAATAAACAGCAGTACGTACAACCTCTGTATGTTCATCCGTTGTAAGGGTTGATGCCTCACCTGTTGTGCCACATGATACAATTGCCGCTGTGCCATTTTTAACTTGAAAATCGATCATCTTATCATATACAGAGCTTGCAAATGCTCCATCCTTGTCAAATGGCGTACATAATGCCACACCAGAGCCTGTAAAAACCGTCATACAAATTCCCCTTTTCACTAGGTTTTATAACTATAGTAACCAAACTGGAAAACAGCCCAGCTAAATTATCCAGCCAGCACATGCTGTCTGCTGCACTTCCTTCGTTTCATTATGTCGGTGCGGGCCGTTCATATTAATTGAAACCAGCACAAGGCTTGTCTTGGACTATTTTCAATTTAGTTCGCTATACATAATATGCAAAAAAAAACGCCATGTCAATTATTCATGGCGTTTTATCCACCCCACGACAAGTGGCCTGCAAGCCCTGTGACCTGCTAAACAAAAAAGCCAACCAGCCGTAAAAACGACTAGTTGACCTTTTATATGCTTATCTAAAGAAATAATCCAACATTTCTTGCTGTGGCGGGCGGTGTTCTTCAATCAATTGCATAACGGTAGCAGAGTTGTCGAAAAATGCTGATGCAAAGCCACCAATTACGTCTGTATAACCAGCAACAACCAGACCAAGGTCACGGTTTAGGTTGTTTGCTACTGTTAGTGTGCGTATTACATCTTCTTCTGTTGGGAAAACAGCGCGTGGCCAGCCTAATGCATCTTCGTTCATCAAATCTACGTCGCCACCAGACCATGCGTAGAACTCTTCTACAGCAATAAGCAAGTCTGCTGGAGCCCATTCTGTGCCACCTGCAATAATGCCAACGCCTTCTCTCCAGCCACCAATACCTTGTGCGCCAGAGGTGTTGGACGGCCCAGCCGGCCATGGCACTATCGCAAAATCAAATGGCAAGTCGCCATTGTTCAAGCCCCATATAACTGCGTTAAACAACGCAATGTCGCCAGCATGCGGCTGCCAGAAGTTACGTCCCCAGTCGCCAGGGTTAAAGCCTGCAACAGGGTCGTGGTCAAACAAGCCTTCGTTGAAAATGAGCTGGATAAACTCAAGTGCTTCTATTGTGTTTGGGTGGTCGAAACCATAGTTTAGGTCATCTGTAACCAAAACGCCATCGTTTGCACCAATCATGTTTAGCAAAACGTCAGATGGTTGGCCACCAAGGCCAAAACGGTCTATTTGGCCGTCGCCTGTGGTGTCTGCTGTAGCAAGACGCATGATTTCAAGCATTGCGTCCCAATTCCATTGTCCTGCATTGTGCAAGTCAACCGGGTTTTGTGCGCCAATTTCATTAATAATATCTAGGTTTACACCCAGTACAAATGCAAAAAGATCCGGGCGGCTATCGTTCATGGTCCAAATATCGCCTTGGAACTCAACCATTGGTGACGAGAACAATTGTGGCCCCAACAAGTCACTACCTGGCAGGTCTACACCACTAAGAGGTATAATCAAGTCGCCCATTATTGCGGTTGCTGTGTCGCCGCCGCCAAGCCTTACAAGTTCTGCCAACGGCGCACCTGCTAAAACAGACGACAAAAGAGTTGATATCATGTAATCGGGGCTGATTATTACTTCTTCCAATGTAAAGTTAAATTCTTCTTGCACACGCCTAAAGTTGTCGTATCTCATGCGATATGCAAAATAGTTTGAACTTGTAGCAGGGTCTGGCTCTCCGTAGTGCAACCCTTCTGTATAAGAAATTGCGCCACCAAACCATGATTGTATACGCAATGTACGCCCGCCAAAGTCACGTGGGGCATGTACGCCAAAGTATGACGGAACATCCAGCTCTGGCTCGTCTTGTGGTGTTGAAGCTGGGTCATTTTCTTGCGGTTGTGACGGGGTTTCTTGCTGATCTTGTGTGGCGCTATCGCCGTTTACAGTGAGTTCATCATCTTCATTGCGTGAACAAGCTGCTGTAATCAACAAAGCTAGTACAAGAAAAAATAATACCAAAATGCGTCGTTTCATACGATCGCCTCCTTATGATAATACATGAGATGCCGGTAAGCAAGTTTACCAAATGACACGGCAAATTTGCTAGTTGCTTCATGCATTTTTTACATAATGAGTATATCACATAAAGTACGAATATGTGAAGTATTTTATTTTCGAAACCCCACTTTTGCTGAAAACGCTGGAGCAGTAGTGTTCTTTTACCGCCATGTTCGCCAGACTTGAATCCTATTGAAAAATTCTAGGCTTGGCTGAAACTAGAATTACGCTCAATATTGCATTCATACGACAACATTATGAATGCCGCTTAGGACTACTTTGCGGGGCTTTGACTATGGGTCTGCGACGTTGTAAATTGCTTCATACGTTTGACATGGCGTTTCATCAGTTATCTATAATACGCAAGCAGTGTGTTTACAATTGCGCGGGCGTATTCCTCTTGCCTACGCGCATTTATTAGCCAAGAAAAATCATTAATATTATTGATAAAGCTAGCCTCAAGCAGTATTGATGGCGACCACACTGGCCTACACACAAAGAAGTTAGCATGGCTTGGTGCGCGGTTTCGGTTTGTGCCTGGGTTTACATTGTACATGTTATCCATAAAATGCTCCGCAGCATGGCGGCTGTTTGCATTGCGATACCATACTGTAAAACCGCGTATATTTGTGGCATTTGTAGTCTCGGCTGTAGCGTTTATATGCAATGATATAAACATATCCGGGCTTGTTGCACGGCTGGTGTCAACACGTTGTTGCAAGGTGTAAAGTACATTGTCGCTATGGCTGTGTACTATCGTTGCGCCAAGAGCCTCTAGCTGCTCAGTAACAAGAGCCACCTGCTTGCGTACCAACACAGATTCTGACATTACGGCACCCATTGGCCCAATCGCACCTGGGTCTGTGCCACCATGCCCTGCATCTATCACAAATGTGAAACCAGCAAATGGGTTATTGCCCGTTGCAAGCGGACGACGACGACGCAACACAAACCGGATTTCATTATTGACATAAGTTGTATAAAAACCCTCTAAAATTGCGTCATCGCGTAGAGTCATAAAATATGCAGGTGCACCGTTGTGTGTACAAATACGGATTTGAGAAAAGAGTGTATTGCCAGGCGAGTAAAAAATTGGCGGTGCGACAGACTGCATCCCAAGCGAAACGATAAGCTCACGCCCATCAAACTCTGCCTGTATAGACGGGGAGAATGGTGACTCCCAAATTATTGTGTCGTAGTAAGACCCAGCTATATACCGCCCCTCGGAAAAAAAGCCAAGTGGAGTATCCGCGACAAAGCCGGTATCACTCCATGTGCGTATATTTTCATTTTCCACCCAACCGCCAGACGCAAGGCGTGTCCAATCTCCGGATATTGCTGCGACACGGCACTTTTGCCCACGCAACAGCGACCAGCTTGACCCGCCTGCAGTACCTGCCTGTGGGAATATCCATGCACTGTCTGCTGTCACTTCCGCAAAAAACGGGGCGTATAGACCAAGCTGACGGATATGTCCTGCAGCAGTTACAGTGCGAGTTTGGCCATTCCATGTCATGGTGTACACAGGGCGGCCAATATCTATAATAGCATCCCTTGGGGCTGTTGTGTTGAGTGTAAGCTCACCAGTAAATGCTGCGGCAACAATGTTGTTTGTTACGGCCTGGAGGGCAGCATCAACCTGCGTCAATGTGATCGTTTGCCCGGCAATTTCTGCGGTAACTGTAGCACCTGCAGGAGCTGTGGCACGTAATGTAAGGGTAGTGCCAACACGCGCCCATTCGTCCGTAGCTGGGAAGGCATTTTCGATGCCAACCGTCATTGTAGCGGGGGGGCGGGCTGCGGGAGGAGCATTATTTGTAATAGTACGTGTCACGGATGCCTGCCCGGCCTGTGTGAATGTAAATACATTATCACCACGTACAAGCGGCATGAACACGCTGAAAAAACCCTCGTCGGTACGCTCAGCAATTCGTTGATTGTTTGCATACACATTTACACCAGGTAGCGCAGTGCCATAAAACCAAAAACCCGCTGCGTCAACAACAGTGAAGTTGGCTCGTGCGGGCTGTGCGACGTAAAGCGTATCCATCAATACAATAGGGGACGGAGGAGATGGCGGTGTTGGAATTGGGCTGCGTGATAGCAATGGAGGGGGTGGTAGCAGAGGACGCTGGGGAGGGGCTTCTTGCTGTGGCGGTGGTGATTGCGGTGGTGTTACATCACCTGATGGGGGGAGCAGTGGCGGTGGGGGCAGCTGTTGCGGCGGCCGTGATGAGCGTGTTGGTACCTGCCCCGGCAAATGCCGCGTATAAAATGCACCTATCGCGTCACCAACATCGCTGCGCATAAATGCCTCACGGAAGAAGATACTACCGCGCACTACTGGAGAACGGGCGTTGCGCTCTAATTGCCTAATTATTTGCCCACTCCAACCGTCACGGCCAAGTACTTCTCTATATGGTGCAAGACCAATGTACAGGCGCACATCTGTACCTGCAACAAGGTCTTCCCACCACATAATTACTGCCTCATAACAGGCGGCAGGGTTACCCTCTATCCAGTAAATTTGCGGTACGATATAGTCAACCCAACCCTCAAGTACCCAGCGGCGCGTGTCCGCAAACTGAGTGTAGTACGACTCCACACTAGCACGCGTGTCACTACCACGCGGGTCTGCACTGGCATTACGCCATACCGCAAATGGACTCACACCAAATCTGGCGTTTGGGCTAAGCTCATGTGTTATGCTCTGCAAGTCGCGTATCAACGTGTTCACGTTTTCGCGCCGCCAATCGTAGCGGTTCATCCCACCGCCATAACGGGCAAAAGTTGCACTATCCGGAAAGTTACGTACCGGGTAAAAATAATCATCAAGGTGTATGCCATCGATATTGTAATTACGCAATAGTTCCGCCGCACCATCTACAATAAGCTGCCTCGCCGCAGGGTTGCCGGGGTCAAAAAACAGGCTTGTACCGTGGACAATTACCAAGCTCGGATCTAGCCTAGCAGGATGAGTGGCAGAAAGCTGGTTTACGTTTGTGATTTCTTGGTTTGGAAATGTTATACGAAATGGGTTAAGCCATGCATGTACCTCTATGCCCAGCGCATGTGCCTGGGCTACCCAGTATTCCAGCGGATCAAAGCCATCTGCAGGTGCAACGCCCTGCGTTCCTGATATCAAATGCGACCAAGGGAAAATTTCTGACCTGTACAGAGCATCACTAGCGGGGCGCACTTGTACAAACACGGCATTTATACCTTGGTTTGCAGCACGATTTAATATATCGTCTATTTCTGCTCTTATCTCTGATGGCGTCAGGCCTTGCCTTGATGGCCAGTCCAAGTTGTACGCGCTTGTTACCCAAAGCCCTCGCATTTCGGTCGATTGAGTAACATACGGCAAGGTTGCATTGCCGAGTGCTGTAGTTGGAAGCAACACAAGGGCGCATAGTAGTATTGCTATCAGAGTTGTTCTATATATATTCATAAAAAAACCACCTTTGACATTTTCAGTTTTGTCGCAGATGGATTATATCATTTTTGTATGAGCTTGTGGGCGGCAAAGAAAATCGTAACCAATTTGTAGTATAGTGAGTCAATTTAATTTTGCTCAAGCGAAGCCTTGGGAGCAGAGTTAAATTGCACGAACGCCCACACCGGCCGATGCGTAGCAAAGGGAGGTGTGGCGATTGCGTGGCAATCGTGTCGGGCAATCTTAAATTGACCGACTATATTAGCCTAAAGGATAAAACCATCTCGAATTAAACTCCTGAATAAACATAGAAATCGCGTTATAATCCCGCCTATCGCTCGCGTTTCCGCTAAGGCTAGAAAGCAGTGCCAGCGAATACGGCGATGGTGCAAACACAATACCCATGTCATGCCACGCCTGCCCAAAATTCCTTGCCCAGCCACTTTTACTGGCAATAGGATAGTCAGAAGTAAGGAACTGATAGCGGTTAGCAAGCAGCATATCCCTAAACTCATGGCTATATTGTCCACCAGAGTTGATATAGTCATAAAACTTGCGCAGGAAGAAACCTGCCTCGTTGGCAGAGAGGTAGGAGTATGTGATGTTTTGCACAAAGCCGGGGTTGCCACCAATGCTTTCTACCCAGCTCGTATAGCTCTGGTAGGTATGCACACGGCGCAAAATGCGTGTTGCAATATTGTCACTAGGGCTTATCATCAAGTACAAAAGCCGCCGCTGTGTAAAGTTTGTACCAACACCATAACTATGCTGTATCACACCGCTGCCACCCCAAAAATCACCGCCTGTATAGGTGAATATATCGTTCATGCTGGTTTCCCCGCGCTCAAGCTTGTGAAAAATGTAGAGTGCAAACGGTGCCTTTGTCGCGCTCGCGCCAAAGTACACGCGGTTTGCGTTATGGGCAAAGGTAAAGCCTGTTGCCAAGTTTTCGTAAAAGACAGAAAGGGTATTGCCAAAAGGTCGCATAAAGTCTTCCAGTACATGAATGGGGGGTACAAAAGAGAAGTTTATCCACGCATATCGTTCACCATTGTTTATTTGTAGCCAGTCGCCTTGCCTTTCGATAACGCGCACTACTTGTGGAGGCATCCATCCGTCAAAGTAGTCAGCACCCGTTCCGCTAAACAGACGGGTAGTTTGCTGTGTATATATTTTGTCCGCAGATACATATACCCAGCCATTGCCACTAGCCGTTACAATTTGCGCCCAACCATCTCGCTCGTAATAAGTAGTTATTTCCTGTGGTTCAAAGCTACCAAGAGCTACCGCAGTAAAGCAAGCTTCTGCATATGCAACAAAAGGCCATGTAATGTAATGAAGCATAGCTGTTGCTATTGTCTCGCCATTTTCAAAATGGCGCATTGTTGCAGTTCCGTTTTCAGTGACATTGCCACTATTGGTTTGCACCGCATCATTGTGCGCAAGGCCAAGCAAGTCCAACCTATCCCATGCTGCTATTGCCTGTAGAAACTCCGGCAAGAACTCGTCATTCTCGTATATATTTGCAGCAAAGAAAATGGCAACGAAAAAAACCGACAAAAACATTGTCATTATCATGGATAACAGAAGCCTACGTTTTCTGTTTTGCATGGTTGCACCTCGCTCAAAAAAAGAAAAACCGCAGAAGATGTCGCTTTCCGCGGTTGTAGTATATACATATACGATACAATATGCCATTACCATTACCTAACAAAACAGTTGCGAATTTGTGAAGCAAAAGTTACGGGTGTGTGAACCACAATGGTTTTTTACACATATATATTGTGGTTATGCGAGTTCCTTTTCAAGTTCGGTTACAAGCTCTTCAAACACCTTCAATGCTTCACGTACAGGTGTTGGCGTACTCATGTCGACACCTGCTTTTTTAAGAATCTCAATAGAATAGTCATGGCTACCGGCCTTCAAAAAACCGAGATAGTCTTCTAGTGCTTTGGCATCCCCTGTTTGCAGGCGTTGGTTAAACGCCACAGCGGCAGCATAGCCTGTTGCATATTGATATACATAAAACGCTCGGTAAAAATGCGGGATTTGAGCCCATGCAATGTCAGAAAGCTCATCAACATCCATTGCAGGACCAAAATACTTAATATTTAGCTCGCGGAATGTCTTGTTAAGCACATCAAGCGTCAGTGGTTCACCGTTTTCTGCCATTGTATGAGTGATAAGCTCAAACTCTGCAAACATTGTTTGACGGAAAATCGTGCCGTGGAATTGCCCAATATATTCATCAAGCAAGTAGGTCCGAACCTTTGGGTCTGTTGTTGTTTTGAGCATATGATCCATAATAATGGTCTCGTTTACTGTTGATGCAACTTCCGCAAGGAAGATACTATAGCCTGTATATGGGCGTGGCTGCGTCTTCCATGAATAGTAGCTGTGCATTGCATGACCCATTTCGTGGGCAAGGGTGAACATATCGTTCATGCGGTTTTCATAGTTAAGCAACACATATGGGTGGCCGCCCTTGCCGGGTGCGCCCCAGGAATATGCGCCACTTTGTTTACCCTCGTTTTCGTAAACATCAATCCAACCGCCGTTCATGCCGCTTTCCATTTCGGATAAATATTCCGCACCAAGGGGCTTTAGACCCTCCATTAGCTTTTCCTTTGCTTCTTCGTAGGTCATTGTTGTGTCGACTTGGTCTACAAGGGGTACAAGGCGGTCGTACATGTGCAGACTTTCCACACCAAGCACATTTTTGCGCAACGCAACATAACGGTGCAAAACGGGCAGATACTCGTTCACCGCCTCAATAAGCTGTTCGTACACGGCACGCGGGATATTGTAGTGGGCAAGTGCCGCATCAAGAGAGGATTTATACTTGCGCGTTTTGGCATCAAATATATCAGTTTTAACAGACGAACTATACATTGTGGCAAATGCATTTTTAAGCTTCCAATACGAATCGCAAAGTGTCTCAAAAGTGTCTTTACGTACTTGTCGATTATGAGACTCAAGTAACGAATATGCCCTACCCTGTGTAACCTCCACGGTGTTGCCATCTTCATCAGTTACATTGCCAAATTTAAGGTCTGTATTAGTTAGCATATCATAGATATTGCTTGATGCGGAACCCACATCCATGGCATTTGCCATAATCTCTTCAATCTCGGCAGAGAGTGTATGGGCTTTCTTGCGCTGTATATCGTCCAGCTCTTGTTTGTACAAGTCTAGACCTGGAGTGTTTGCGACTAAGGCAGCAAGCTCCGCCTCATCTATTGCCAATATTTCTGGAGTGAGGAATGCTATCGCTGCATAGAATTTTGTATACATGTTTTGCGCAGTGTCTGCCATGCCACGCGACTCGGATATATTCGCATCTTCATGCATTTTTAGGTTGGCATAAACATATACACGGCTAACGGTTTCACCCACTTCGCCTACCTTATTTAGACAAGAAAGCAATGTCTCTCCTGTGGTAAGCTTGCCCTGGAATGCAGAAATAGCCTCATATTCGGCGGGTAGAGAATCCACATCGGCACGCCATTCATCCTGGGTTTTGAACATGGTTTCCAAGTTCCATTTGAACTCTGCAGCAATTTCACTGCGTTTCTTTGCTTTTATTTCCATTAGATCTGCTCCTCTAATTCAATTTTGGCAGACTAGCAGCCGCAACAGACTGCCCTACCCTACGGCTTTTTTCATCCGGTAATTGTAGGTTAATTTTCATTTCGGGATACTCGTCTGCAAGCACATGCTTTGCAACATCCAGCACAATATCGCCGCCTTCACCAGACACAACGCGACCCATAAGCAATACATGCTTCATATCGTAGAATGTACTGTAATACGCAAGAGTATGCCCAAGGTACGCACCTATTGTCTGATAAATTTTTTCTACACCGTTGGTGTAGCCGCTTTCATCACGCATTTTTTGCACGATGCTCAATTTTTCACCAGGAGGAAGCGATTCTTTCAGCTCTATCCCAAGGCGTGGTGCTAGTTTAATTACAGAGTCCTGCGAAAAATATTTTACACCGCAGCCAATATCGCCACTCCATTCGTCCCATGCGCCTTCTGGCTGCCCGTCGCAAGGCATAAACGCAAGCTCATTTAGCCAGCCCTTTACATTTCCATCGCCATCTACATATCCACCGGCCTCGCTAGTACCCATTGCTATGCCAAGGATATTGGTATCCTCAAGGCTCATTGCCCCGGCAAGTGCGGTAACATCGCCATCGTTTGCTACTTCAAATGGGATGTCCCCAATTTCCTTAGCAGCTCTGATATAGATATCTTTAACATACTTGTCAAAGTCATCTTGTGGTACTTTAAGAAATAACGACGCAAGCATTGTACGGTTATCGATATAAATACCTGCGGAAGAAATGCCAATTGCATCCACACGAGGCATTTTGCCAGCAGCAGTTTTGAATGCGGTTACGATTTCATTGAAATGGTAGCTCGGGTCTTCTGTAACTTTTGGATGCCAAACGACTTCTTCACTAAAAATGCTTTCGCCGTTTACCACAGCAGACACTTTGCGGTCGCTGCCACCTGCATCAAAGCCTATGCGACAGCCATCAAGGTTACGCCCTATAGGTTTGCTAGACTCCCTAGCTACGGGTGCATTTACATACTCTGCATACTCTACGATAAATTCGTTTTCAAAAACACGTGCCATCATTGCATAGTCAAATGCGCGTGCGCCGCTGGGGCTGTAGGTTGCCTTGATATAGTCGGCAAGCTCCTTACAGCCGCAAATTGTTACTTTGAATCCGCCAACACACCAGAGTATGGCCTTTACCATACGCTCTACATAGAACTTGTTGGCATCTGCATACTCTGCGCCTTCGCGCACAAACGTGTCGTATACAAAAGTGTAGCCTGCATTGCGCTCTACGGCAATTTTGAGTGGACGGGTCGCGCCTTGCAAAAAGGCCTTGTTAAACTTGTAGAGCGGGATGAAGGTTTCGTCAAGGACAGGTTTATTGCTAACATCGAACTGTATATTATGCAGGTTCATGTTGTACCTCCAGGTTCTAGGAGAACTTCATCACACGTGTACTCACATCGTTAATGAAGTTTTGTATGTGGCGCATGACAAAATCATGCGGGGTAAGCGACTCATCATTCACAAGCTCAGTAATATCCAGCGCGTACTCTGCGGCTACGTAATCGTCTGTTGCGTGGCTCGCAAAATACGTGGCATTAGCCCGTTTGCGCCCAAGCCCTGCAAGGTCGTAGCGTTTGCCACCTGCAATTTGGCTATGATAGCAGCCAAGCATTGCAGCCTGCAAAAATTCATCACAAGATGTGTCAAACAGCATCTTATCCTCGTCACAGACCCAGTCAAGCGAACGCCACACTTCCATAGAGTACACTTTTTTCGGGCGTTTTTCTGCAGGTATTTTACGTAGTGCCGCCAGCGTACGAAACGCAATGGCACAGTGAGTATCATGTTTGTCCGCAAAATTGTGGGTAAGCAAAACATCCGGCTTTGTAGCAAGGATAATTTCGGTAAGTTCATCCACAAGTTGCTGGTTGCTATTGTCCTTTACCTCGCCGCTTGTATAGTATAGCTGGAACTGAGCAAGGTATCCGCCGATGTTTGCAGCGTTTTCCTGCTCATCTGCACGTATTTTTTTCATATCATCGTCTGTGTAGTTTGCATATATGCCCGTGCGTGGCGAACCCGCACCATCCGTTACCGTAACACCTGTGAACGCCTTATTTGGCTGTCCATAGCATTCTAAAATTGCACCGGCGGCCATCAGCTCAATATCGTCTTGGTGGGCGGCAATACATAGATGTGTTGTTTCGGCTAGATTAGCATAGCTTGGTACGGTAAAGTGGAGGCGAGCTTTTTCTTTTTTGAGTTTCATTTGAGCCAGTCCTCCCTTAGTCGATCGTACCCGCAGCCCACTTTTGTGCAAATTCAATCACTTGGTCATATGTCGGGCTTTGCGCGTTTCTTACATAGAAACCGGATGTGCATACGCCAAGTGTAATGGAAGCAAGTGGGTCAAGCCCCAGCGACTGCCCAAGGCAGAAGCCTGCATTAAAATTGTCGCCCGCACCGGTGGTAAGTTTTGGTTTTGGGCAAAACGGCCCCTCGGTATTGTAAAACTCGCCACCAATAACACAACATGCGCTACGCACAGGGTGGACAACAAGGCAGTAGATGCCAAGCTTTTCATATGTGGCCATAACAGTTTTTTGCAGTTTATCTTCGCCATCAAACGCAGCAACACCCATGACCTCGGCAATTTCGTACGCTTCGTTTTCATTGAGACCTAGAATGGTACGGAACTTGCCCTCAAACTTGCTAATCAAGCTCATTGCGTGGAAGATATCTTCCTTTGTACGCTTTGCAGGATCTGCAAGGTCAAAGAACGCAAGCGGCTTTTCGGCCTTATCTGGCAGCAGTGGAAACACTTCGTCTATGATACCCTGCCAAATTTGGCTCATGTACGGCAGCATAGTCCAGTTTTCCATACCAAAAAGCTGGCTTTCACTTATCATTTTTGCAATGCCTTCTGCACCGCCAAGGCTAGCTTTACACGCGTCCCATGTAATTTCCTTGAGTGTTGCGTGTTTACCAAGCATGAGCTTGCCATCTTCAAATTCCAGTGCGTCTGTAAGGCCTGCGCCGCAAAGGCTGTACACAGCTTTCGCTTTGTCAACCATAGGCTGGAACACAGGATGCACCGCAGGTTTGCCAAGCGACCCCACATATGTTAGTTTTACGCCGTATTCGAGTAACGCGTTTGAGAGGATTGGACCATTGCCACCAAGCTTTGTTTGCACTGGTACAAACTCAAAATTTGCACTAAGCCCTGCAGCTTTTGATACGCGGTCGCCAAAGTCAGCTATTGTTGCAAGGCGTGTGTAATTTTGAAAATCTTGGCGTTTGTCTACAACGTGGATAATTTCGTCAACAAAGCCGTCAAGCCCAATAATCATGTTAAGGTCAAAGCCTTTTTTTGCTTGCAGTTTTGCAGATAGTGATTTTACATTCTCCATTTTTTTTACTCCTTTTAGGTTTATTTTTTCCGCGATGCTGTCTGTTTATGCCTTAGACCGCATTAGTACGGATTGAAAGTCTAATGTCGTATCCTTGTGTTGGTCAAAAAAAATCTTTGCCCCTTTTGATATGTCACATTGCCTAAAACTGACTATGTCGAGAAACTCGCATAAGACAACTTCCAACGACAGAAGTATTACTAATGGCAGCTTCCTGGTTGCAGTAGGCGCGCAGGTTAGACTTTATAGTTGACATGGTAATACTCCCTCTATTTTTGACCCCTAAGCCGCCCAATCATCTCTTGCTTCAAATCATACAGTTCTTGCGAGAGGTCTATCGGCATTTTATGTGGGTTCATAAGCCTGCGGTGTTCGTCCCAAAGGGTGTCACGCTCGGCAGCAGCATAGGCGCATATTTCAGCAACAGTGTACGATGGGTATATACTTTTCCCATTATCAAACACAGGCTGCAAAAGCTCTCGCACTTCAAATTCACCAGCGTTCAGTGTCATGCGCTTCCATGTAGCAATTGGGTCAAAAATAGTCAAGTCTTTAGTGTTATCAAGCAGCTCATGAGACAGGGCAACCAAGTCCGCCTTCATTTTACCAGAAGCGGAGTCATAAAGTCTAAATATTTTTTTCACGCCGGGGTTTGTCACCTTTATTGGGTCTTCTGACAGTTTGATTTTATGTTGCCACGCACCATTGTACCCACGTACAGAAACTTCCGCCCAGTGTGAGTCACCATAAACGAATACATGATTTGGATCTTTCGTAATGTTTTCGTTTATGGGAATATCGGTACTGAGTGCAGCTATCTTGTATACGCCGCCAAAGGCCGGGTATTCCTTGCTGGTAATAAGATGCGTACCAACACCCCAAAGGGATATTTGCGCGCCTTGGTTTTTTAGTTCGGAGATAAGATACTCGTCAAGGTCGTTTGATGCACTAATAAATGCATCTGCAAATCCAGCATCATCCAGCATTTTTCGCGCCTGCTTGGAAAGATAGGCAAGGTCACCGCTATCCAGCCGAATGCCATAATTTGCAAGTGGTATATCCCTAGCACGCATACCCTGGAACACCTTAATTGCATTGGGCACGCCAGAGCGTAATGTATCATATGTGTCCACAAGCAGGACACAAGCCTTTGGATATAGGCTTGCATAGTATTCAAAGGCCTCAAGCTCTGTATCAAAGCTCATTATCCAACTGTGCGCATGTGTACCGCGTACTGGCACATCAAACATTTGCCCAGCTAAAACATTGCTGGTAGCTGCACAGCCACCAATCATAGCAGCGCGTGCACCATACAACCCTGCATCAGGTCCTTGTGCACGGCGCAAGCCAAACTCCAACACACGATCGCCCTTTGCTGCCCAGCAAACACGAGCCGCCTTTGTAGCGATAAGACTTTGATGGTTGATGATATTGAGAATCGCGGTTTCGATAAGTTGCGCCTCCATAAGGGGGGCAACCACTTGCAAAATGGGCTCGCCTGGGAACACTACTGTACCCTCCGGCACAGCATTGATGTTTCCGGTAAAAGAAAAGTCCTTCAAGTAATTGAGGAACTCTTCACAGAACGTACCCGTAGAGCGCAGATATATGATATCATCGTCATTAAAAGATAACTCGTTTACATAGTCGATAACTTGCTGCAACCCAGCCGCCACTGCAAAGCCGTTGCCGTGCGGGTTTTCGCGGTAAAACATATCGAAAACCGCAACTTGGCGGCGGCCGGTAGTTACTTGGTGGTGGTGATAAGCCTGCATCATCGTGAGTTCGTAAAAGTCGGTTAATAGGGTTAGGTTTCGCAAAATAGCACTCCTTTGATATGCGTTTATAGAAATTTAGAGTATACTTTTTTTGGGGAAAATACAAGGGGCAGGAGATAGCCAACATGCGAAAGTATAAAATAATTATCTCGATTGTTGCCTTGGTGCTTATTAGACCTGTCCTATAACCTCAAAATTTTGGTGAAACCGTCGTGATGGCGAGTTCGCGGATAAGCATTTTTGCACAAAATGCGCCTTGAGCGAACGATTTCACCAGACACAGGTGAGGCAAAATTTCAGTTGCAGGACAGGTCTATTGACCAGTTCAGCAAAATTGCTATCGGGCTGTTTGACTGGTTCATATTTAATATAAAAGACGTGTATTTAACCATTGGCGCAGCAATAGCTATTTTGTGGCTGATAATTTTTACTCGCGGCTATTATATGCTTACAAAAGACGAGCGCAAATAGAAGCAGCAGCAGATGAGATTATTAAGTTGGATAAAAAACGGATTCCCCACAGAGTGACTGTAAACACATACTTTTGTTACACATAGCACACAATAAAGTCGGTGATACCATCATGTTAAAATTCTTTATTTACACCCTCAACCTATCCCTGCGCTGTCATCAAAACCAAATTTTTGAACAGGCAGCAGGGCTTACGTATCGTGTGCTGCTTGCATTTTTCCCATTCCTTATTTTTTTACTATCTCTGCTCGGCTTTATTGATTTAGATGAGTCTGTAATTCTCGATGGGCTCTTTTTTGTACTACCTGGCGATATTGCCATACTAGTTTGTAATTTTGTAAGTGAGCTTACGGCCACCACCAGTGCGGGGGTTATGTCTACCGCGCTATTCTTTAGTGTTTACAATACATCAAATGGGTTCCGCGCAATAGTGCGCATTACAAACCGTGCATATGGCATTGAAGACAGGCGCGGCTTTGCGGCACAATTAGGGCTTAGTGTTATGCTAATGTTTTTGTTCTCTGCGGCTCTAATTATAATGCTGGCACTGTTAGTGTTTGGACGGCAAATTTGGGGTGCTATTTTCCCGGGAGTACATGAACTTTTGGTTATGGTCATGAGTGGAGGTGGGGCAGTGGTGCTGATGGTGCTTGTTGTTATGGTTATATACCGTCTTGCCTGCAGTACGCGGTTGGCACTGCGGCATATCTTGCCCGGCGCGGTATTTACTGTGCTTACTTGGGTTACGGTAAGTGGTGTGTTCGGATTTGTCATGACCAATTTTACACAGTACTCTGCCATTTATGGCAGTATTGCCGGGGTGTTTATATTAATACTCTGGCTCAACTTTGTTTCTATGGTACTACTAGTGGGCAATGAGGCAAATGTGTTAATCCGGGAATATTTTCCATAATGGCTGAAATGTTGTCATTTCGTAAAATTTGTGTTACAAATATGTTAAATAATGCGCGGGTAGAGAATCATTCCCGTGCCACTGTCGGTTGCTGCGAACGATCAACAATGAGTTAAGCATTGTATATTGCCCATTCGCAGTGCAAGAGAGAGGTGGGCGCGTATGGATTTTTTCACAACACAAGCGGGCTTTACCCGGCTGCTTACAGACATGGCCGCTATATATACGCGTCATGGGCGTACATATGGTGCAGTACGCCTATCAAAGCCTTCGCAGGTAGAAGAACGCGCTCTCTCCACCTTTTTTGAGCGTGATTATTACGACCAAGTGATGATACGCATTAGCCTTGGTGATTTTGAGCGGCAATTAGCTAAAAAACACCCTCAAATCAGCTTTGCTGCACTGCTTGCCGAGTATTTGCAAGACGACTCGCAACTGTTGTACGGCACAGCCCACAAAAATGCATTTGCCAATGATGTCAAAAACAAACTGCAACATAAGTACCCAATTGGAACTCCTGCTGGGGCATGGCTTGTAGACGTTGCTGCAGGTACACGCCGCACCTACAGGCAGTGGGTGGACTCTTATCAAACAGAGCCGGATAATATCTTAGACCGGATAGACAAAACGGCAAAAATGCTTAATAGTTTGCCAACAGTGTATACACCTCTCGTAAATTTTGCGGCACAGTTTGATATTCCTGCATATGAGCTTGGGTTTGCTGGAGAGTATGGTGCATTGTTTATACGCGCATTGGCATTCCATTTTAACGCGGCTTTGATATATAGTGCGGAATCTGCCGTGGGACTGTACCTAAAAGCCCGGATATTGACAAACGAAGTACTGTGTCAAGTTGTAGTACAGAATATCAATGCATTTGATGCAAGCGGTATTACTTGCGCTATCTGCGATACAAACAACACAAATAACAATGCCTATGTGCTAACCCTAGAAAATATAGTACACTATTCCAATATAACATGTGATTCGGAACAAGTGTATATTATAGAAGATTTGCACACTTTCGCGGCGGTGCGCGAGCGTTTGCACGGAACACGTGGAACAATAATTTGCCCTATGGGAAAGGGCAACAACCCGGCTTTCATATTGCTTTTAGAAAAACTGGCTGCAGACGGTCGTCGCTTGTACTTCTCTGGCAACATGGATTTTAAGAGTCTAATGCTTGCGGACGAGTTATACAAAAAATTCGGCAAACAGCTTATCCCGTGGAGATATACAAAGCAGGATTATCAACTGGCAATAATGACAAACAGTGCGCTCCTTTCTGGCGAAAAAAGAGAGCTTGCTATGCACAATGAAGACCTTGCGTTGGTACTTTCGCAAATACGCAAGCATGGTAGGACGGCAAGTTCGTTGCCGCTTGTACCGTTGATGGTGGATGATATAAAGGCAGTTTCCCAAAACAGCTAATTGCACATGCAGCACACATACGCTGTAGTGCAGCACCACTACTTAGAAGGAGGCCAATATGACAAACAAAGTTGATGTAGTAATCGGTGGCAAAGTAATTACAATCAAGTCCAGTGAAAGCGCGGAATATGTACAAAGGCTTGCACGGTACGTAGACCAAAAAATCGAGTCGCTAAAAGCACAAAACATGTCCGCAGTAGTGGATGAGCGGCTTCGCACGCTGCTTATCGCACTAAACCTTGCAGACGATTACTACAAAATAAAAGACCAGCACACCGCACAAGAGGTGTATACCGCAAACCTTTCCAACGACAAAACCAGGTTGGAAAAAGAAAATGCAAGCCTAAGAAAGAAAGTTGAAAAGCTCGAAGTCGACCTGTCAGAAATGACCTCGGAATTTGAAGAGTTTCTGCGTAATTTTGATGAGCAGCAGCAAGCACGAGCAGAAGCGGGCGACAAAATTGTATTAAGGAAGGTGGCACAATAGTGGAGAAGTTAAACAAACTACGCAAGCTAATGCTTGAGAGCGGACTTGATGCATATATTATTTCAAGTGGAGATTCTCATAACAATGGCTATATGCCTGAATACTGGAGTACACGCAAATGGTTCTCTGGCTTTACAGGCTCAAGTGGCCTTGTTGTGATAACTGCCACAGAAGCCGGGCTTTGGACAGATGGCAGGTACTTTATACAGGCTGCGGCACAGCTGGCCAACACGGGCATAGATTTATACAAAATGGGCGAGCCAAATGTGCCAACATATCAGAAATTTTTGGCAGATAAGTTGCCAAACGGAGGCAATGTGGGCTTTGATGGGCGCACATTCAGTGCGGAAGACTTCGCTGTACTCAAGAGGGAACTACATGGGCAGAAGTTTGCATTCAAATATAACAATGACCTCATAGATAAACTCTGGGCTGACCGCCCTCCCCTGCCAACGCGCGCTGCATATGAACATTTGCCAAAGTACGCAGGTCTTTGCGCTTCAGAAAAGCTACGCAATGTCCGGGAGGAGATGGCAGATAACAATATAGACGCATATCTTGTTTCCGCATTAGATGATGTTGCGTGGTTACTTAACATTCGTGGATGGGATCTCCCTTGTGTACCTGTGGTGTATGCATATGTACTCATTACCGCAGCGGACGCGTTTGTTTTTGTGGACGTTGCAAAAGTAACAGATATATCCAGCAAGCTAACATCACTTGGCTTTACTATTTTGCCGTATGAAGCAGTAACGGAAAAATTGACCGAACTGCCTGCAGAAAATACAATCCTATACACGGCAGCAAAAACAAATGTGCTGGTTGCAGATGTTATTTCCGCCAAGCTTGCAGAAAACAAGAAAAACATTATCGCGTATATGAAGAGCCAAAAAACCGAGACGGAGCTTGCTAACATCAAAAATGCATATATCAAAGAGGGGGTGGCAACGACACGTCTGATTAAATGGGTCGGTGAACAGATACATGCCGGTAAAACAATCACCGAAGACGATGTTGCCGAAAAAATGACCTCCCTGCGTAGTGCGATGGATTTATATGTCTGCGATAGCTTTAGCACCATAGCTGGATACGCAGCAAACGGCGCGCTGCCGCATTACCGCCACGAGGGTACAGGCGATACTGTAAAGCCGGATGGCTTTTTGCTGGTGGACACAGGTGGGCAGTACCTGGATGGCACAACAGACACCACTCGCACCTTTGCCGTTGGCTCACTTACAGACGAGATGAAACGTGATTTTACACTGGTACTGAAGGGGCATATCGCGCTTTCAACTGCAGTTTTCCTCAAGGGAATGACCGGCCACCAACTGGATATGCTGGCGCGGCAACCTATTTTGCAAAGCTGTCAGAACTACAAACATGGCACTGGACATGGCATTGGGTATTGCTTGGGTGTACATGAGGGGCCGCAAGGTGTAGCGCATAAACACTCGGACGTGACGCTTGAAATTGGTATGATAATCTCCAATGAGCCAGCAATATACAAAGAAGGCCGCTACGGCATACGCACCGAGAATGTGCTTGCGGTGAAAGAATTATGCAAAAACGACAACGGCATATTTTATGCATTTGACGACATAACATACTGCCCATACGACAACCGCGCCATGGTAAAAGAAATGCTAACAGCGGCAGAACTTGAATTTGTAAGGGTTTATCATGAAAAGGTGCAGGAAACCCTTGCCCCACTACTGACAGAGGATGAACGTGTGTGGCTGAAAGAATATTGCGATATGTAAGCAAATGGCGACCTCCCGGTCGCCATTTGCTTATTTCTATCTTATTAGCCCTTCAAACCTATCCTTCGCAGGCAGTCTGCCAAGCCGTTCCCAATCGCATTCACCAAATGCATCAACCGGTGGCCAGCAATACCCGGCAAAAAACTCCGGCGATTTTTGATAGTGTAACGAATTTGGCAAGTCTGCGCCTGGCACTTCCCAGCCATCTGCACGGCTTGGCTCTATACCATTTATTACATAGTTATAGTCATACGCCCAATAGAAACGATCGTACGCCCAGCCTCTGTTTTCATCTAAGTCCAATAAACCGCTACCCATAGCACTTGTATCTGTACCATTGCCGCGCCCGGCGTTTGCGTTGAAACGATACACAGCAAACCCACGAATGTCTGACTTATCCCACACAACTCCTTTTTCGCCGGTTGTCTCGTTAAGATATACATTTCCGATTGATGCATGCTCGCCCTGCGGGCCATCAATGGCAATTCCGTTTATGCTGCCATCTGTATAGCCTTCTAAACTTTGCCCCCAAGAGTGGTTGCGGAACAGCACCATGTACCCATTTGTGCTTGTGCTGTCTGTGTGGAAGTTGGCTGTATAGTTGCCCTCAAACAAGTCGGAATGGCTGTACCCACCATGGCTTGTGTCAATAGCGGTCTCGTTCCAAGGCGAAATTGGCTGTGGCTCTTCCGGCGTTGCCGCGTCGGAATACACGCCGTCAATATGCGGGGCAATTGGTGCATTGGGTACGTAGTTGTATGCAATTACATTACCGCCGTTAGTAGTTTGTCCAAGCATAGGCTTGTTGAGCATGTCGCAGATATTATTGTCTATTACACAATCCGTACCATGCCAGCGGATGCCGTAGCCGTTGCCTCCAGGGCTAACACAGGACGAGTGGTGATAATGCCCACCTGTTACATGGTTACGATATCCGTTAAGCTCTACATGACGAGCCATAAACCCGCGCCGGGTTACGGGGTGGAAGAATGTGCCGTCACTGTCGACGTTTTTTACCCAGCTGTAAGAACTAATAAGGCGAATATTTACGCCTGGTGTGTTCCATGCCCATTGGTTGCGGTTGTCGGTAGCAGATGATATTTCCAACAGCATGTTCTCGAGGCCAATATATTTGTACAAATGCGCACCTGTGTCCCATACCTCCGGATACAATCTTTTACCGCTTTTAGCAACAATCGGGAAGTCGATATTTATGCGGTTGTTAAGCATAAGCACATTGCCTTCGATACTTGCAATTTCCACATATTGTGCAACCGGACGCGTTTCTGGCGATGAGGGGCCGTACTCGCTGTCTTCTGCACGGCGCATAAACTGATTATGGCCGTTTGGCCATTCTGTACCACCGTCTGCCGCAGGCAGGTCGTTGGCATAGCGGTCTAGCTTAAGAATTTGACCTGCAACAAATCCGCTTGCGTCCGCGACAGTAATACGATCATCACCTGTTTTTGCGTCTTGAACCAATTCTACAGTTTTGGCAGAAATAATATACGCGCCCTCGCGTCCGATTGTTATCGCGCCAGAGTTACCTGTTGTGCCACGCACAATTGTATCATTGCCAACACCACGTAGCACAACGCCCGAACGGTTTAGCTCAATCGGAAAATCGCCTGTGTCAAAAATGCCTTGCATCAGTTGCACAACGCGTAAATTGGCTGCAGATGCACCGCCAGTTTTTTCAACATCATCGCCTGCAGACTGTATTGCGGAGTTGATGGCTTTTGCGTTTGTCTCATAACATTCTGATGGGAAAATTGGGTCTCCAAAGACATTTTCCGCTTTTGGAATACCACCCGGAATACCAGCAAGCTGCCAATCTGTGTAGAAACCCAGTTTCTTTAGCGATTGCTTTACATCTTGCATAATGATTTCCTCCTCTATGGGATTTTAGTATGCAAAGTCTAACAAACATTTAGCGGATTAGCAATGTGTTATGGTACAACATTCTTAAATAACCTACAAACCCTGCAATTCCAATACCCTTGTCACTAGCCCGTCATTAGTTCAATTGCGGCTTTCAACTCGTCAATGGTTTTATGCGTGTAAACACGCTCCCCAACGTCCTTAGACTTATGCCCCATCATCATATCAATGCACTTTTTATTTGCCCCAACAGAGTCAAGGCGAGAGCGGAAAGTATGGCGGCACTCATGCGGTGTATGCTCCATTTGTGCCGCTTGCATAATGTCATGCCAGAGTAGCCTGTAAGTAGCATCGGCACAACGCTTGCCATTATGAGAGAAAAGATACTTGTTGCCATTTTCTAGTCTGCGTTCTACAATTCCACGAATTTTAGAATGTATCGGCACAATACGGTCTTTACCTGCTTTTGTTTTTGTACCGCCTGTGATAGTGTTGGCTTCTAGGTTGACTTTTGCAGTTTCCACATCTAACATTTCTGAAATACGAAAACCTGTGTACAGCAAAAACAAAATTGAGTCTGCCCACGGCATATCTTGTATTTGCCACATGGTTTTGATTTCTTCTTCCGAAAATGGGTTTTTCGTGGTTTCGGGAATTGGGGCGGACTGTATCAAACTAGAGTAGTTTCGCATGGTTACATCAAGTTCTAGTGCAAACCTATCCAAATGCCCCCATAACGCTTTTATTGCGCCCT
>Ga0123355_10000476_pt1 | contig 53197 bp, 74 predicted proteins | sample TergutEmb28metaG_3_FD_89872 | JGI IMG/M metagenome (GOLD analysis project Ga0123355, IMG submission 89872) | Embiratermes neotenicus P1 segment gut microbial communities from Petit-Saut dam, French Guiana - Emb289 P1 | ecosystem: Host-associated > Arthropoda: Insects > Digestive system > Gut ... | reverse complement strand
TTGTCTGAGAGTGATAACTCTTCATCGCATTTGAGTGCTGCCTCAATAACTGCTTCTAGACTGTCTAGGTCTTGATCTGGGTCCAGGCGCCGGTTCATAAAGCGCTCAATGGCTTCCCAGTTATATTGCTTTGCATCGTAGATTTCGCCCTCTTTAGGCGTCTTAGCGACATTGTAAAGGCGCATAGGTTTAAGGTCAAATACCATAGCTATGGCCTTCAGAGTTGGTGTGCCTAGAGTTTCCATAATCTCTGGCAATCTGTAGATAGTTTCTACTACTTGCATTGTATTACCTCCTTGTATTGTGTTTTAGTTTTGCTTACGTGATTTTTATAATTATAAAGGAAAGCTTTGAGAAAGTCAACAAACTGAAAGAAAAATTTTATGCTACTATGGTTACAGGTTAAACTCCCATCCTTTCTTGAAGGTATAGCCCTCACGCTTTAAATTATTACGAACTGTTGTTACTGAGCACTTATGGGCTTTAGCAAGAGTAGTAAGAGTGAACGAATCAATCCAACCCCTATCCCTAAAAAAAATCAGTTCCTGTACTAGTACTACAAAACGCTTACGCACATACTTATGAGCATCGCAATTACGGTTACCCATTGTTACATTTGCACCACACACTTGGCACTTAGCCTTAGCCTTAATCTTCATTTGTAGAAACTCCTTCCTCAGAATTGTTGTTTTCGATACATTCGACCATTGCGGAGTAGGTATAGTTTTCGGAACTCTCTAAGAGCTCAATAATATCCTCTCGAATATTAGATATTACATTTTCTGGGACTTCATGTGTCTCCCAATCATTTTTCAAATTTACTGTAACATTTATAATAGCATAAAGCTCAAAGGTCTCTGGCGGAATGTCTACTAGCTGCCAAGAGTGTATGCAAATGATGCGGTCGTTAAGTGTTACAATATCTGTTGCTGGATCAAAACAATAAACACCTTTATGGCTGGATAGCATATAATAGTCGTTATTCGCACCTCTTTGAGTAGTTACTTGGCAGGGCGCAATAGAAGCGGTATCATCAACAACGTACATTGATACATCATGCTTATTCCATTGCACTTTTAACATTCTTTTAGTTTTCATATAGTTGCATCTCCTTTTCATTAAATTTAAAATATGAATTGCTTACTCTTGTAATCCTGCAGGTATGATTTGTATGTTTGCTTATCCCCTGTTTGAATATTAAGAGATATTCCATTAGAAAAAGTAAATACAAACTCCCCGGTATTATATTCCATATGAGCCTCAGTAAGCTTTTCAACTTGTAAAACATATGAATTGCTTGGAGAGGTTTGTGTTACAAGCTCCAAAGGTATACAAGCTAATGTGCCTGAGCACACACTAAAGGTAGTAAACTTATAACCATCATTTCCCGTATATGTGCCATCGCCATAGGCTGTACCGTGTACAAGCATATAATGATCTTCAACTGTGAAATCTCCTTGTGTAGGTAGGTGTGTTAATATAGGTATTAGCAAACCCTTAGGAAAATTTGCGTAATTATGTTTCTCTCCCCATATTTGCGTATAGATTGTATATGGTAGCACATAGCTTGGGTCACCTACATAAAAGCCTTTTCTAGTTTTAGTCATTATCTTCCTCCTTTATAGTTAGTTACATACACATTACATATGACGTGTATATCTATTGTAGCGTTTTGCTTTTTAAAGTCTACGACATAGTTCATCTGTAATGCAGTCTGTCTTGTAGTTTCTTAGTTGTCTAGCTGTACTTTGCCAAAATGATGTTCAAAATGGTCTCGACTTCTTCGTTAGCTGGTGGTAGGTCAAGCCCTCTATCATAGTTGTAAAGGTCGCGGGTTTCGCCTTGTTTGCGAATTGTAAGTTTGCTTACGCGCCCTTGGTTGATGCCGTGTTCCGAGCCTTCTTCGTAAACTTTCGCCCAGTAGGTGTAAATGGTGTTGCTGGCCGGTGCTGCGATTTGTCCCTGTTTCCACATTTTTGTTTTCCTCCTTTGGTTTTTGTTTATAATTATAACTGTTTTTACTTGAAGGCCAATCGGCAATTAGTGCTTACGCTTGGTTTGAATATAATCACACACTATAATTAGAACATACGAGAGCATTGCAAATCCAGCGACCCGCATAAATAAAAGTAGTAGCTCGCCAATATAGTCAGGCATATACATATTTAATACTCCTTAAAGTTGTAAAAGTAAGATGCGCAGACGATACATTCTGCGCGTGCGCATTCTGTTACTTCGAAGTTGCAAAGTAGTATATTAGCTAGTTGAAGGCTTAGGGCCTTGCAGCAGTTTTTGGCAAAGCTAGGTTGCCACTATGGGTGTTGTCTGGCAACTACTCGCCTTCAACACATCGTCAGTGTCCCTCGCGAGATGTAGTAATCATACAGGTTGCAGAAACGCTAGACTTTGATGAGATTCATAATAGTCTTCACTCCTTTCGCAGTCTTGTTCCTCCAGACAGTCGCAGAATGAATTTGCTCCTGCGAGGTTTAATAGCTTTTGAGTATTGTCGTAGTCGTACATGTTTTTTCCTCCTTGTATTGTATTAGTTTGTTTGTGTTATTTAGGTACTCAACTGATTAACAAAGATTTTGTGTTAGTTTTAAGAGATTCATACGGGCGTACAGTGGTATTTTTGTTAATTAGTTCAGTACCCAAAAATTTTGCCCTAAGAACTAATATGATTTTTGATGCTTTCATGGGGTGTTTTTATGCGGTTTCTGTATTAGTTTCATTTTTAGATTTGATTTCATTTTGAGTAATTATGGCGGAGTATTTGATGCGTGATGAGTGTGGTTGTGAGGCAGGTATCTAAATAGTACCTAGTTTATTGCTTATTTTGCTAGTAAAACTACTAGCAAACCAATCAGGAAATATATCAGTTGGTTCTTCCCTATTTAAGGGTTAGTGGAAATTTAATATCTGCCTATACCAAAAAAATAAAAAAATATGAATATGATTAAATTAATATACAAACAGTTTGTTAATCGGTTAAGTTGGGTTGTGAAGAGAGAAAAAAAAATAGAGAAGCAGAGTCTAGGCCCCACACTGTGTTTATATAGGGATAAGAGAGGGTTCTTTTTTAGAACTGATATAAAGACTAGAATGCTATCTGGTGATGTGAGATAGCATTCTAGTCTACGCATACGTTACCACCCTCGCATGTTATGATATACAACATCCTCAACGCCTTCCATTACCAATGCATAGTGTACCTTCGCTGAGATAAGATTGTCACATGTGCGGCAACTTAGTAAGCCGGGGGGGGGGGGGGCCCTTTTAGCTCCCTTCCCCTTCTTTTTTAGGAGGGGCAACTTCAGTTTCGGGATTTGCTTTTGGAAGATAGGCATCTAGTATTTCGTTAAGCTGCCCTTCGCTACTTGCTTCGTCAATTTCTATTAACGCTTGCGTCTTACGTCGTTTGCTTAGCTGAGAACCTTCTATAGTGGCAACTGCTTCGTTCCGCACTTCTTTTAATGAAGTGGTTTTGATTTTGCGTTGTGGCCTGGCAGCATTAGGGTCTCTAGCTTGTAGGGATGGTCCCTGGAAGAGAAATGTGTTGTGGTTCATGACCGTCGGCTTTTCTGTGCTTTCCAGCATTATTACTATATGTGTGCTAGTAAGGTAGATAACTTCGTAAGGTGTGTCTGCTTCTCTACGCAGATATATTTTTTGCCCTACTTCGAAGCCTTCCATGGCCTTTATTACGCTACCCGATGTTAAGCCTGTACTTGATTCTGCATTTAATGATTCCCATGTTTCTAACGTGAGTGTAGATAAGTTATCGTGACCTATAGCCTTGGCAACAGCATCCCAGTTACATGCTTCTTTTGTCCAAACTTGTCCTTCGATAGGTTTTTGCTTTGCCTTTAATACTCGCTGGTAATTAACGCCTAGGTGTAGGCAAAGTTTACGTAGGGATACATTTCCGTACGTAGTCATGTTGTCTTGCAGATTGGTTGCTTTCATTTTAGTACCTCCAATATTCTAATTATATGGTATTTTGGAAACGTTAGATAAAATTCATCTGCCGCTTCTGATTTACTTAGCGCTTCTATATCTCTAACATAGATAATCGCGCCATTACGTGTTTTAGTATACTTCACTAAAAATTTTGTCATCGTAGATGACCTCCTTTTAATTATTGGTCTAAGATATCTATTAGATCCCAGTCACCATCATTGGTTGCTTTAAATACATGTGTCTTACCTAGATAAGGTATGTGATGCCATTTACCTTCAGGTAAATTAAAAAAGTTGTGACATGTACATGTGTCTAATATTAGACCACATTCACATAAAAATGGTTTTGATGCTGTCATTTTGTTTCCTCCTTTGATTTATATAATGTACATTTAATTGGGCATAATATGGTTATCTTTAATCTTCGTTTAGATTGAAATGTTCTTCAAGGTCTAGCATTAAACCTTCAATATATGGTAAATCGTTAACCACTTGTAGATTTTCGCTAATAAAATTATGGATTTCAAGGGCTTGTTCTTTGTTAAATGTCATTGTCATGGTATTACCTCCTAGGATAATGTATAATATGATAGATATTATGCCCAATTAAATGTACATTATAATATTTATATTATAATGTACATAAGCATGCTTATAATATTACCAATTCCTATCTAGTCGTATTCTCCACTGTTTCTCTAGACGTATTTTATATATACATATAACATTAAACAGACAAGTCGATGTTAATAACATTATACATATAGATATATAACATAATATCATAAGATTATTTAATTGTCAAGGTACAGATTTTATATAATATATAATATATAATATATAATATATAATATAATATAAAATAAAAATATAAAATTTTTGTAAAATGTTTTGCAATTTGCATGCTAAAAGAATATCACATAACAAAAAAAAAATCAACCCCGGCAGAAATGGTTAAAAATTAAAAGATTTTTTGTTAGTTTTTGATCCGATTTTTACAAAAACTAAAAATAAAAAAATTAAAAATCGTTTTTTTTTATACTTTTTGATAAAAATTTTTAGTTATGGCATTTTGATGAAGTTGTTCATAATTTTTTCATATTTGTTCAAAAATAAAACATATTTTTATTTTGTGTAATTCGTCTAATTAATGTTTAGATATTTTTCTAACACGTTATAAACCTTTATGACGGGATATACCTTTATAGTATTTTTAATGTAGTATTGAGTATTGAGTATTGAGTATTGAAGGAAAATTCATCTTAATCCTTAAGATTAAGATTAAGACATGAAAAGAGCTCGCCCCACCCGCACGCATGAGAGGTCCGCGGGAAGGAGTCTACACTCACCAAATCAAACATCCAGAATAAATCCCTTAAAAACAAAACTGAAACAGCAACCCTGCGATATATTATCGCACACCTGAAAACCTCTTGAGGACTAAAAGAAACTGTATCAGTACCCTTGCACTCCTTTCATGCTTCCTATATAATATAAGAAAATTAACGCTACAGCATAACCACCAACCTCTAAAAATAAAACTAATAGAAAAGGAAGGAGGTAAATCATGCAAGAGCAAAAAATTAACTCCAAATCATGCTCGATCTGCAAACATCCTGACAGGATGGATATGGAAAGTGCTCTTATGGCCGGGCAGTCTATCTCGGCCGTAGCAAAATTTTACTGCACCAACTACCAAGCTCTTAAAGCTCATAAAGAGAACTGTGCTCCTTACCTCCTTAGCCTAGATGAATATGATGCTCTAGTACTAGAAGAGTTAAACAAAGCAACTAATCCTAATGAAGCAGCTACAGGAGTAAAATTACCTGGATCCTTACAGCGCCAACTAGGCCTACGTGAAGGCGATATATTAGCTGCAATGATGCAAGAATACTTGATCACCCTCAAAAACATAGGCCGTAAGATTAACAAGTTCGTAAATGAATCTGATACAGCTGAAGGGCTGAGTGCGCAGGCTCGGTTCCTGCGTAAACCAATAATGGATGCTTATACACTCATGGGCGGAGAAATTCGGCAGACAGCCAAGACAATGGCTGAAATAGATAAAATGCTAAACGCACCTGAGATTGAATCACCTACCTCAGGCCTATTTGCTGTAGCAAATGCTATTAAGAACTCTCAACAAACCGTCAAAACAAACTCGGAAAGTGTCGATCCTTCACACCTTGGGCAACCCCCAAAAGGAGAAACTGCTCAAGAGGCAAAATAAGGTATGGCCATCGATTTTGCAAATGGTAGCTTTTCAGAGAAGGCCCTTCATTTCCTAGCTAACTCGACAGCTCGTCTATGTATCTTACATGGATCAGTTAGATCTTCTAAAACTGTTAACTGTACAGTTCGTTGGTTAGATTATATTGTTAATGGACCTCCCGGTGACTTGATAATGATGGGCAAAGATAGAGGTTCCATCTGGAGAAATGTCCTCAACGACATGCTCGACATCATAGGTAAGCAAAATTATAAATGGGTTGACCGCATGCGCGGTGAGCTTAAAGTTTTTGAACGTCGTATTTGGGTTATAGGTGCCTCAACTGTAGAAGCTGAAGAACGCCTCAGAGGAGCTACTTTTGCTGGAGCTTATTGCGACGAGGCAAATACTTATCCTGAACTTGTTTGGAATCAGCTCATGGCTCGCCTTTCAGTTAAAGGTGCACAGGTATTTGCAAACTGTAATCCCGATACACCCCATCATTGGTTTTACAAAGGTCCCTTAACAAGCCCAGAAATTAAGAATAGACAAATCTGGCATTTTACAATGGAGGACAATCCAAATCTAGATCCTCAATATAAAGAGGATCTTATTGCAGAATATAGGGGTTCACCTGTATTCTATCGCCGTTTTGTTCTTGGTGAATGGATAGTAGCTGAAGGCTCTATCTACCAAGTTTTCATGGATAGTGAGGATGATTTCTTCCAAGTAAGTTGGCGCCCTGATAAACGCCGTTTAGAAATTCTAAATCCTAAAACAGGCGCTTTTGAACTTAAAAGAATTGCACATATCAATATAGGTGTTGACTGGGGACAATCTAAATCAGCTCATGCTTTTGTAGCAACAGCTATCACAGAGGATTATGATTATTTAGTAGCCCTAAGGTCTAAAAAACATGAAGCAAAAGGTACAACTCCTAATGATGTGCTTGACTGGTTTTGTGAATTTGCTGAAGGTATAGAAGATACTTTTGGTAATATCCGTGCAGTATATTGTGACAGTACCGAGCAACTTTTGATAAATATGTTACGCCAGAATACAGAATACTCAATACGTAATAGTCATAAGTACCCTATTGTAGACCGTATCCGATCAACAGTATCTCTAATGGCACAGCGAAGGCTTCAAGTCATCAAAGATGAAACAGAATCATTGCAAGAGTTTTTTAGAGCAGCGCGTTACAAAGAAAAGGCGCTTACAGATCAACGCTTGGATGACGGCTCATACGACCAAGATACCGGCGACGCATTTGAATATAGCTTTGAAAGATATATGAGCTATCTGATAGGTGGGAGGTATATAGAAAATGAGCCTATGGACTAGAGTGAAGGATGGTGTTATGGGTTTGCTTACCGAAAAAGGTACATTTCAAAAAATCCAATTGACACCTATATCCGAGCTCCAACAAAGGCAAAAAACTTGGCGGCAAATGTATAGTAATAATGCCTCTTGGCTTGTACCTAACCGCATATGGAGTACTAATCTCTCTGCAACAGCTTCTAGTGAAGTTGCTCGCCTTGTTACACTTGATATGCGAGCCGCCGTAACAAGTGATGCAGTTCTTGAGAATATTTTTAGTAAAGAAGTTCTCTGGGACATTAGGAATAAAGTGGAGTATGGTTTAGCATTCGGTGCTCTAATTCTAAAACCCTATTTAACAGGTAGTAAGGTACGTTTTACGTTTGCTCAGCCCAACATGTACGAGATATTACAACACGATACAGATGGTACAATTCTCGAAATCTATTTCAAAGATTATGAAGCTATACGCTCCGAAGGTTATGTACAATATATTATACGCGTAGAGCATCATGTCTTTGATAGAAATCTTGATACTTATTATATCACAAACGAAGTTTACCGTTCAGATAAGAATGGTAATATAGGTGTAAAATATACTAATACACAAGAGGCACTTGATCTTGTTCTCAGATGGAAGGGTATTGCAATTGAGCAAATATTAAAAGGAGTAACACAGCCTTTATTTGGCTTCTTTCGCACAGCAACTTCTAACACTATTGACACTACTTCACCACACGGTGTTTCTATATTTGATAAAGCTAAAGATACAATACAGTTAGCTGACTTGCAACTCTCGGGACTAGTTCGTGAGTTTAAGATAAAAGAAGGTCGTTTATATGTAGATAGGCTTACTCTTGATAATACTAACAGAAGAAGAGCAGTTGTACCTTATTTAGCAGATGATTTTTATGTTAGAATGGATGTTGAAGGTAGACAAGGAGAAACCTTTTTTGAAGTTTTTAGCCCTGAGATTCGCAGTAAAGCTTTCCTAGATACTCTTAATAGGTATCAGCAACTAGTCGAGGATAATATAGGTCTGATGCATGGTACTTTCTCTCAACCTGATAAAGTAGACAGAACAGCTACAGAGGTAAGAGAGTCTAAACATCGCACCTATTCAACAGTTTCATCTAACCAAACAGCCCTCAGAAAAAGTTTTGAAGATGCTTTATATGCTGTAGCTTATTATATTAATAAAGCCACTAAAGATATTATACTTGTTACAGAATTTGATGATTCCCTTCTAAAAGACCCTCAGGAAACTCTTCTTTCGATGAAAGAAGATGTAGGTGCAGGACTTATACGTCCTGAAATATATCTAGCTAAGAAGTATAAGGTCTCTGAAGATGATGCTCTTAAAATGATGCCTAAAGGTCCCCAACTTGTTCGCGGTACTAACACAATTCTAACTTGGTCAGAAGTTAAAAGTGAGCATGAAGAGGGCACTGGTGAATAGTTATGTTGGACGAAACCTCCTTACGAGATTTACCTAACCCTGTTCAAAAACACTTCAGACGTCTTGAACATTTTATTGTAAGAACTATTGCAGATCATCTTTCTTCTATAGGTCACAGTGATTTGCACCGTATGCAAGAGCTTCAAAGAATGGGATTTAACTTGAATCATATAGAGCAAGAGATTGCTAATACTCTTAACATTACGCAGCAAGAGGTACATGCAGCACTTTTAACAGCCTCAAGAGCTGAATATTCTGGTGTAAGACAATTCCAACATCTGTATGCGCAGAGTCCCGTTCCATTTGGCAAAAATATCTCCTTACAAGCTCTAATCCAGAGCATCAGCGCTACTACGAATGGGACTTTTAGCAATATAAGTAATACGCAAGCAATTTTTTTAATCAACCAAAATGGTATAGCTTCTCCTCTAGCTTTTATGTATCAAGAAGCTATTGACTTTGCTATTATGCAAGCTTCCTTAGGTCAGGAAACTTTTCAAAATGTTGTTTTACAGCAAACAAGGGCATTGGCAGATGGAGGTATTCGTAGGATAGGTTTTAATTCAGGCCATACCTTTAGAATAGATTCTGCAGTTCGCCAAAATGTATTGTGGGGTTTAGGAGATCTTAACAGGAGGCAAACAGATTTAATTATAGAGCAAACTGGTGCTGATGGTGTAGAAATTACTTGGCACGATGGATATAGGCCTACACATGATTGGGGAGGCTTGCAGTTTACTCTTAAAGATTACGCTAATAACATAAGGCCCCAAATGGAAGAACCTAATTGCTACCACAGAGCATTTGCTATTGTTCTTGGTATATCGACACCTTCTTATGACGATGATGATCTAGAAGCTTTACGTCTAAAAAATGAAAAAGAAATTGAATTTGATGGAGAGACTTTTACACTATATACAGCAGAACAAAGACAGCGTAAATACGAATCAGCTATACGCCAGGCACAAGATAGAGTAAATGGTTATCATGCGGCTAATCTTGATAATGAAAGGCTACAACAAGAAATCTTATTAAATAGGCTTATACAAGATTATAATAGGTTTTCAGAAGGTGTAGGTCTTAAAATCCATTTAAATAGGCTGGAGGTCTAAGTTTATCATGTCTATTCCCGCAAATGAAACCCAGGCTCAGCGTCAAGCAAGATGGCAAATAGAAGAGGATGCTCAAACACTTCGTATGTATACAGATCTAGTAGGAAACCCCATTAGACTACAAAATGCAAAAAATAAGTTAATACAAGACGCAGCTCAATTACAGGAGGCAATTGAGGCGGCACATCCGCCTAGTTAATATAATTCGCTTTAGGAAGCGTTAAATCCTAAACCCTTCGCAGGTCGTAACTGCGTTATCAAATAACGTTAGGGGCAGAAAGGAAACATCATGAAAAGAAAGTTTTTAGTAGGTCTAGGTATTTCTGAAGCTGATGCCGATAAGATTATGGAAGAGTACGGTAAATCCATACAGGCAGAGCAAGCTAAAAAAGTAGGTAAAACAGATGAAGAAGTAAAAGAGGAAGTAGAGGCTACTAAAACTGCATTAGACGCCAAACATAAAATATCTATCGACAATCTCAACAAAACAATTGATACTCTAACTACGCAAAGAGATGATTACAAAAAGTTGGTAGATGAAGCTCCTGACCTTAACGACGCAGTAAAAGAGGCTACTAAAAAAATGGATGCAGATCATAAGATAGCTCTCGCAGAACAAAAGAAAACTATAGAGAGACAAGTAGCTGATTTGCAACGCGATAGTGAGACTGTAGATTTCCTTCGAAGCTTAGACAAAAAGTTTATAACCCCTGAGACTGAAACAGCTTTCCGCGCTAAGCTTAATGAAGCTGTACAAGATAAATCAAACGAGGGTAAGAGTCGTACTGATATTTTCAAAACTCTTATACTAGGTGCTGATGGCAAAGAGCGTACAGATATTTTTGCACAAGCATCATCACAACCAAACGGTGCAGGACGGCAGATGCCTCCACCTATACATGTAGAGGCAGGTTCTTTAAGTGAAGCATTATCAAACCATTATGGAGGTAACTAAACAATGATTACACTCGAACAAGCAAAAGTAGGTATGGCTAATAAAGTCGACCAAACTGTGGTTGACGAGTTTCGGAGAGGATCTTGGCTACTCGATAATCTAATTTTCGATAATGCTGTGTCTCCCGGAACTGGAGGCTCAACCCTTGCCTATGGATACGTAAGGCTTAAAACTCCGGCTACAGCGGCCTTTAGAAAGCTTAACGAAGAATATGTAAATCAGGAAGCTATTCGAGAAGATGCGACAGCTTACTTGAAAATCTTCGGAGGGAGTTTCAAACTAGATCGCGTCATTATTAATACATCTGGGGCAGTTAACGAGCTTAACTTCCAGATGCGCGAAAAGATTATGGGTGCTGCTAATCTTTTCCATTACACTACAATTAATGGCGATCGCGCAGCCAATGCTGATGAGTTTGACGGTCTTGATACTATTTTAACAGGCTCCAGTACAGAGTTTAACTCTAGCGGCCCTGTATTCGACCTTTCATCTTCTGAGCTAGTTGGTACTAACTACCACCGCTTCCTAGATATGATGGACGAGTTTGTGTCAGGTATGGATGTAACTCCAAGCGCTTTCCTAGCTAATACACCTATGGCTAACAAAGTAAAATCTGTGGCTAGACGTGCAGGATATTATACGCGTAGCGAAAATGCTTTCGGACAGCCAGTGGAGCACTGGAACGGCATCCCAATCATCGATATGAAGTTCTTCTTTAACGGAACCGCTTCGATACCTACGGTACCTATAGATGCGCAAGGTGCGACTTCCTTGTACGCTGTAAATATTGGTGAAGCAGGTTTCCACGGTATCTCCCCTGTAGGCGACAGTGTTATTTCTACAAAGCTTCCAGACTTAAGCGCGCCTGGCGTTCTTAAAGAGGGTGACGTTGAAATGGTTGCAGCCGTAGTACTAAAAAACTCTCTACGCGCAGGTGTATTCAGAAACATTAAAGTACGGTAAAGGAGGCCCTAATGAGACATAAAATTAAGCTTCCCATTAATATCACCGAAACTCGCTACGGGGTAGAATTTGTACGTGGCGTAGGTTACGCAGAAGATAAACGCATCGTTGAACTTATGCGTAAAAAGAAATTCGAGGTGACTCCGGAACCTAAGAAAGTAGGCGACGATAAGGATGAGTAATTCGCACATACACGTAACACGAGAAATGTATACTGAGAGAGGATTTTCAGCTATACCTGAAGATCGCTTTAACGTGTTCATTTCTCGTGCAGGCCTATATGTGCAAGAGCAAACCCTTAATCGCTTAACTTGGACTTTCAAACCTCCTAGCCCAGCACTCGCAGAGTTTACAGATCTTGAAGAAAGTAACATTCGAGGTATATGTGACTTAGCTGAACTTTTCTTTAGAAGTGAGGCTGCTGTAGGGGAAAATGGAGCAGCCATAATTTCATTTACTAATGAAGGTTATAGAGAAGTTTATGAAGGAGGTGCTCGTGGAGGCAGCGGGGAGCTATTCCAGAGGAGACTGAATACTATACTACAAGCTTACTTTACTGCAGAGCAACTCTCTAGAAGAATGGGGGGGGGCAAGTAGTTGTGCTAGGTGGCAATGATTTTATAACTATTTGGAATCGCCTTGGAGATAAATATTATAGACATGAAATACATGCTAAGTGCCGCTATACTCAACGTTCTAACCATCGCTCTACGGGTGCTGGAGATACCCAAAATCCTAGCTTACTTTCTACGTTAGTTTGTCGTATACCTTATGTAGATAATTACCTTAAGCCTGAGTCATGGCAGAATTTGTCTGAAGAGGAACGTTCTAAATATTTCACAGTTCAAATAGATGACTATCTAGCTCTAGGTATTCACAAGTATGAGATAGGTAAAAACTCCGCGGCGGGAGAGATTACTATCCCAGATCTAAGACGTAAACTTCAATCTGACATCATGCAAGCAAAGGCTGTTAGGTACTCTACTAAAGCTATGCTAGGTAAGCATATTCGAGCAGAAGGTGTATAGTAATGAATATATCAATTAAATGGAATGGCAATCCAAAATCTATTATCAATAAACGTATCCTACGTAATGGTAATACAGCTCTTTTTATGGCTGAAACTTGGCGTAGGTTAGTTAACCCTTTTGTACCAATGGACTCAGGATTTCTTGCAAATGATTCTACGTCTATTTCCTCAGAAGGCTCCACAGGTTATATTCACTATGTAGCACCTTACGCAGGTCCTGTTTACTATGGAACACGTATGAATTTTCAAACGCATAAACATCCACTAGCATCTGCTAAATGGGATAAAGCGGCTATTAGGTCTGGTAAGTATAAAACGTTAGTGAGTGATACAGATGCCTACATTAAAGGTAGTTAATAAAGAAGAAGCTTTGTGGGACTGGGTAAGCAAACCCCCTAAGCAAGGTAGCTCTTTCTTATTTAACTTCTTAAGAGGGCAAGAAGGTAGCTGTGCAATTGCTCCTGTAGATGATAGGCCTATACGTACTTACGTAGATGGTACAACTATAAGAGAATATACTTTCGCTTTACAAATTATACTTGCAGTATCTGATGCTGATGATGGTACAAATGTAGAAAATATGGGTATAGCTCGTACATGGCAAAAATATATTGCCCAGCAAGGGGCTTCTAGAGCTTTTCCTGACTTTGGACCTAAATGCAGTGACTATAAATTAAGCACTCGCGAAAGTCCTCAACTAACACAACTTCAAAGTAATAATCAAGCAAGGTACGATTTCTTTGCAACCATAACATATAGGGAGGAAGTATAATGTCAGAAGTAGGTACAGTCATTCGTAACTTTATCGCGGACTATCTTAACGTGGCCAAGAGAGGCGCCCTGAAGCCTGATTGGGCGCTTATGGGTCCTGGCTTTACTAACCTAGATGAAAATCCAAATGCTCAAGCGGAAACGCGGGCCTATATATCAGACCGTTCAACTAGTTCCATAATACGTGGTTATGAAGCACAGTTTCCTTACAGCACAGATATCATGGTAGATCAGAGAGCTGTTATGGCTATTTATTCAGTAGGACGTAATCAAAAGCAGGCCACAGGCGCAGAAAAAGATTATGTACGTACTGAAGTATTCTTGCCAACAGGTATCGAAGATGTACATCCTGCGCGCATGTTCCGTGTCGCAATAGAGGTTTCAGATACCTCAGGTGAGGGTACTCAAATCGTAGAATCTAGCGGCAACCTAAATCAGGTAGGTAATTTTATACCTGGAGTATTTAACATTACTACTCTTGAGTTCACTGAAGGAACATATTTCGCTAATGAACCAGATGTATTAGTAGTTAGTGTTGAAGGTCAAACAATACGTTTGCTAGACGGCCTCTTTTTAGAAGCTAATGTAACACCCTGAAGTTCCCCACTACCCCCAACTGAAGAAACCCCTGATGAAGAAGAGTTGGATGCGTAGTATATAAGGAGGTAACCCTATGAAGAAATTAACATTTGTATTACCAGAACAAAAAACCTTAGAGGTAAATGGTGAAGTTTATACAGTTTTATTAAACGACACAGAAGTTATACTTAAAGCTTCGGAGGTTGAAAAGAAATTGAGAAATCTAACAAAATCTGCTACTTCAGGACAAATTACAGAAGCAGAGTCTGATGAAGCTTTGGATATTCTTAACTTCCTAACTCGTAGCGTAGACAATATATTAGGCGAAGGTACGCTTATGAAAATTACTAATGGCCGTACACCATCTCTAGCTGCTAGTATAGATATGTATCGACAAATAACAGGTGCAGTTGTAGAGATATATGAGGAAGACATAGATAAAAAGTATGCGTAACAAATTCGCTCTTTGGTCTTCAGAATATATTGCTTTCCCCAAAACTCTTACTATAGGCAGTAGCATAGTATCTATCAATTCGGATTTTAGGGTTATCTTAAAAATCTTAGCGATATATGATGATCCTGAAGTATCTGAATCGCAAAAAATTCGTCGCATTATAAGTTGGTTTTATACCATCTCTACAGAAATAATTCTCTTAGAACCTAGGTTACTTGTTAAAGCTATGGTAGAGTTTATTGCTCCACCTAAAGATGTAGGCGATGATCTTGTTAAAAAGGCCGTTGAAGAGCATAAGAAGTCTTTAGTGCAAGAGACCTCTAAAAAACCTAACTATTGCTTTGAATTTGACGCAGAGGAAATTTATGTAAGTTTTTTACAGGACTATAAAATAGACCTTGTAACTATCGAATACCTGCACTGGTATAAATTTTTAATGCTTTTCTCTAATCTTGATAAAGAGACAGCTTTTGGACGTAAGCTTGAGTTAAGAACTTTAGACTTAAAAGATTTTAAAGGTAAAGATAAAACCAAACTTGCAAAAGCTCAAAGAGAGGTACAAATTCCTGTTAAACTCAATAGTATAGAAACTGAAATGGTTAATACAGTTATGGCAAAACTACTTGCTAGTGTCCCCGCAGAGGGGCGTAAGTAAGTAGTTCTGCATATTTTTCATAGGAGGTGAACTATGGCGCGCGCTGATGGTAATATTACAATTTCAACAGACCTAGAAACTCAAGACGTTGAAAGCTCGATGAATAAGTTCAACTCCAAACTCAAATATATGATAGCCGGAGCTATTATTGCTTGGACTGCTTTTAAAGTTGCTGTAGCTAGAACAGGAGATGCGTTTGACCAGGCTATGGCTCCTATAGCTGCTCGAACAGGTATGACTCAAGAATCTCTAACTGAACTAGAATTCGGTTTCAGAGACCTTTCTAGGGTAGGAGCTAACTCTGCAATTGAACTGGCTACAGCTTTTCAAAAAATAGCAATTGATGGGCGAACTGCTGAAGAATCTTTTGCTTTAATGAATTATGCGCAAACACTTGCTATCGCAACAAATGCGGACTTAACACAAGCAACTCAGTTTTTAGGACTCGCATTAATGAAGACCAATCAAGATGTAGATGCTGCTAATAAATATATAGATGTATTTTCGGGTGTAGTTGCACAATCTGGTATGTCTTTAGGTAATTTGCAAAAAGCTATTATTACGTTAGCACCCACCATGAATGCCTCAGGAACCTCTGTTGAGTACATGAGTGGTACACTTGCTCAGTTATACCGCGGAGGTATATACGGTGTACAGGCAGGTAGGGGGCTAGAACAAGTATTTAATCAACTAACAGGCCCGTCAGATAGAGCAGCTACAGCAATGCGTACTCTAGGTATAAATACTTTTGATACAGCTACAGGAGCACTTAGGCCTTTTAATGATATCTTGTTAGACGCTATGAAGGCTTTAGATGGTGTTGCTACTGAACAAGAACGTGTAAATCTTACACAAGATTTATTTAGTACAGTTTATGCACGCGCCGTATTTGACGAGTTAAGTAATAATAAAGATGCATGGCAGGATAACATAAGGCTTATGTACGAAGCAGGAGATGCGTTTGATGGTGTAGGTCGTGCTTTTGGTATGGCGGAAATACAATCAAGGAATCTTACTAATGTTTTAGGTTCTATTCGTAATGCACTCTCAGATATACTCATTACAGTGTGGCAAACAAAACGTGAGATACAATTAGATTTTTTAGAGGTAATATCCAATAAACTATGGGACATTGCTGAAATGTTAAGACCCGGTGGGTCATTGCATGGAGGGTTACTTGCAGTTCAAGGGCTTTTTTCAACGGTCATTACCGTAATGTTTACTGGCTTGTCTACAGTTATAGGATTGCTTGTTGAAATGGGTACTTCATTTCCTATAGCTATTTTGCATTTATTTATAGAGGCTGTGCAAGCGCTTGCGTCCGGTCTATATAAGATTTTAGGTGGGGCAATATCTTTCGTCGGTTATACTTTAAAGTCTTTAATATCGCAATTTAGCTTGCTAGTTTTAGGTATGTCTGAAATTCAAATAAATATTACGCCTCTACTAGGTCTATTTGAAAGTATAGCAAATCTTTTTATGGCGTTAGTATATACATCCTACTCTCTTATTCTTGCTTTTTCTAGCTTAGTATTGGCTATATTTCCTGTTGTAGGAGAACTAAATCTCTTTGTTATTGCAGGTAGTGCTTTAAATAGCTTGTTTACTATATTAACAATGGGCGTCGATTATGTAACCAATAAGCTCTTACTATTAGCTGCTGTACTAAGAGGAACGATAAATGGTACAGCTGAAAATTCAATTGAACTTTTTGGGGGCCTTGGAAATGTAGTGACAACAGTTTCCTCAGATTTTATTGTATTGTTTGGAGTGTTCTCTAGTATAGGTGCAGCAGTAAGGCCTTTAATAGAAACAATTATTCCTGCACTTATATCTGGATTTGCTTGGTTGTTAAATAATATTAGAGTTCTATACCCTATTATAATTATATTAGCAGGATATTTTATAAAACTGAAAGTAATAGCAACTTTATTACCTATGATTAAAGCTTTAACAGGTGCATTTAAAGCAGGTAATGCTGTTTTTAAAGCCTTTAGTAAAGAAGTTTCAGCTCTAGGCAGTATACTCTATTCACTTCTTAACGTAGTAGGTATACTAGGTAATATACTAAAAACTGTATTTGTAGCTGCAGTAACAGCAGTGGTAGGTGTATTAACTGTGCTTACAACTAACTTTGATAGATTATTTACAGCACTTAAAAACGCACTAAACACTGTGCTAAATGACTTACCCTATTTGCTCGTAGCATTTGGAGCGGTAGCAGCGTTAGTAGGTGGAGTACTTTATGTAGCTTTTAGGGCTTTTCTGGAAGTTTTAATTTTTTTATTAAATAATATACGTCTACTATATCCAATACTTGCAATACTTGCTTACAACTTTATGAAGTTAAAGGTTATAATAAAGTTAACACAAGCAATTAAAGCTTATAATCTTGCCGCATCTGCAATGAAGGCAAATAAGATTGCGCTCAATCGCCAATTTGGTATTTTTATAAAACAATCTGTAACACCTCTGAAAACTAAATTAAAGGCCTTAGTAGCAAAAATGGTTATATATGCTAATGTGCTTAAAGGAGGTATTCTTTCAGTAACCAGCGCATTAACTGCAAAATTTGTTGCGATGAAAAGCGCTATTGTTACAAAGGGGGGTGTATTGGCAGTATTGAAGATAGGTGTTACAGCACTCACTACTAAATTTATAAGTCTAGGGCTTGCACTGAAAGGACTAAATTTAGCTAAGATAAAAGCAGGCTTTGTTAGTTTGAGTAGTAGCATAGCCTCAGGTACGTTTGCTGTAAACGCATACGCCAAGGTAAAGACATTGCTTGCTAAAACAGTATTCCCCACACTTAAAAAAGCAGCACTAGCACTGTTCAAAGTTCTCATGGCAAATCCGATTACGGCTATTGTAGCAGGTGTAACTGCACTTACTGTAGGTATTGCTTATCTTATAATACGTATGCGTCAACAATCCTACGAAGTTGTATATATGTCTGAGGTAGTATCTGCGGCTTCTAAAGCTCAGCAAGAATTAGTGGATACCGTAGAAAGTAGTGCTGAAGCTTTTATTAAGCAAATGAATGCCTTACAAGAAAATAGATATAGAATGTACGAACTCAAGGAATCTATTATAGAATTAGCAGATTCTCAAGATAGAGCTTTGTGGCAAACTGTTCAGATGGAGAGACATATTGATGAGTTAAACGGTCTTATACCAGGATTAAATTTAGCTTTTGATGCTACCGAAGACTCTTTAAATAGATCGTCTGAAGCCATGTTGCAGTTTATTACAGCCTCACAAGAAACTGCTTATCTAAAAACATTAACCGCCGAGAGTAATAGACTTGCAGAAGAAGGTTTAGAAATTGCTATAAGGAAACAGGAAGCAACTAGAGTATTAAATGAGCTAAATGATCTTAGTGCAGATGGTACTGTAAGGCGCAACGCAGAGGAAAGATATCTTAATAATCTGATTATTGAGGCAATAGCAACACTTGCAACTTACACTGAAATGCTTGAAGCAAATAGTAATGCAAACGACTTACTTAATGTAAGTATTCAAGAACAGATGCAAATAGTTGGAGAAGCACAGCAAGCTCAAGAAGAGCTTATTGAAACATTAGCAAGGCAACAGGCTGCTATTGAAGCAGTTGAAACTGTACTGGAACAATATGCGAATGCCGTCTCAAACGTATTTCAGTCAGCTGCTAGTGACAGCGAATCATCTGCACAATCTATTATTGATGACCTACGTGCAACATCAGCTGAGCTTGAAACTACTGCTGAAAACTGGATTGCATTTGGCTATTATATGGATTTAATAGACCAGCTTGCTAAAGATTTAGAGCTCTCAGCCGAAGTTGTTGAGCACCTACGTTCTATGGGTATTGAGGGTTTGCCGCATATACGCGAATTTGTTGCTGACGGCGGTAATATGCTACAGGAAATGGATGACCTGTTTACTGAGATATCCGCCAATACTGTAAAAGCAGTGGCAACGGAATTTGCTGCACTAGGTAACACAATGGATGAGGCAATGGACATGGCTGCTGAAGCTATAGCAAATAATATGGCTATGGAAAATTCTATGGTTGAGGCTGTTGTTCAAACATTTAATGCTGCACATGATGCAGTACAGTATAATGACCCTTCTAAAATAGGTTTGTCAATAGGTGATGGAACTGTCGAAGGTATAGAGGCTACCTACTCGGATTTACGTGATGCTAGTAGTCAGGCTATTGATGAAATTTTTGATACAATGACTAGTAGAGGTGAAATGAACTCACCCTCACGAAGAACCCGTAGATACGGAACCTATCTATCACAAGGACTAGTTCACGGATTGCTGGATAGACTATCCGACATTAGACAAGCTACGCATGATATAATAGATGAGATATATAAGATTGTACGTCAGCTAGACATAAAGCATCTCGGCCAGCAAATAATGCAAGGTCTCGAAAGCGGTCTATGGTCTCAGCATGGTTCTCTAATGTCAGCAGCACAGTCGATTGCAGATGGAATTAGAAATACTATACAGAGTGCTTTACAAATTCGATCCCCTTCACGTGTTGCAATATATTTAGGACGTATGTTTTCTGAAGGTATAGCTGTCGGATTACTAAATGGTACAAAGGCAATAGAATCCTCACTTAAGGACTTATGCAGTAGTTTAACTACTTTTGATTATCCCGATTTTTCAACTATGTACGAAGATATATCAGAAGTAAGTAAACAACTTTCAAAATTAAAAAATACTCAGATAATCACTAAGGGGATTGTTAGCTATCCAAGTACATCTGTAAAGGTTGTAGTAGTAGAAAAAGATATTACTATTAATATAGATGGAGAAGGGGGTACACCTTTAGAAGATAAGGAAAGTATAAGGTCGCAGGCTAGGAAGTTAGGTAAATACTTACGTCAAGAAACTAGAAGTAAAGGGGTTGTACTTGTTAATGGTTGAGATGCCTCCTAATAGTTTTAATATAAATAGCAGGCTCCACAACTGCTACGAAATGTGGGGTATGAAGATTATAAGCTACGATACATTTTCTGCACCTAAAAGACCTAGACGTAAACAGCTACCTTTTCAACACGGTACTAGAAAATTATCAGGACAAAGTTACTTCTCAGATAAAACTATTGAAGTTGACTGCCATTTAACTAGGCATCTACCCAAAGCAGAGTTACGTGAAATTATTGCTATACTTGTACGTCCTATGCGATTATTTTTCTGGGACGAACCTGATAAGTATTATATAGCAGAATTATTTGCTGAAGTAGATGTTGATGTTTTTCCTAGCGAAGTGCGTAGAGAATTTACGTTACCTTTTATTGCTGAACCTTTTGCCTATGGTGAACAGAATCGTGTTAGACTTCATAGAGGTATAAATTATATTGACTATACAGGCACAGCTGAAGCACCTACCTTGATAGTATTACGCAATGTTAATAATCACAATATAGTAAATCCAACAGTTACTAGTATAGAACGTATTTCAGATTAGGGGGAAAGTATATGGTAGCAACACATTTTTACGAGGCTTTAGGTCTCAACACTTTTAATGGTATTACTGCCGTAGGTATACCTAACATATTTGTAGCTTTGTATGCTACCGATCCTGGCGACACAGGTCAAGGAGGTATAGAATTACAGTACCCAGAATACTCGCGGCAACCATTAGTATTAACTCCTCCATTTGCAGAAGGCGGAGGTATTGCTGTGCGTAATGTAGGAGATATATTGTGGTCAGAGAGCACTGCTGATGTAGGACAAGCGCGCTTTATAGGCATTCTAGATTCCGGTGTAGTCGGTTCTGGAAATATGTTACTTAGAGGTGAGCTTACTATACCTTTGGATATACGTGCAGGTAGACAGCCATCTATAGCACAAGGCGATATTATGTTTATACATTCTGGGGCAACTACTGTTGAGTTTAAAACCAGATTTTTAAATATATGTAGAGGTTTAAACATGTTAGGTATCTCCCCTCATATGGCACTATTTGACGGCGATCCTGAAGCAGGAGGTTCAGAATTATCTGGTCCAACTTATAGTAGACCTAATATAATATTTAATACGCCTTCTATTCAACCAGCAGGATTTACCGAAATAGCTAACACTAACGAAGTACAGTTTCCTAGGCCTACTACTACTTGGGGAAATAAAGCTTGGGCTGCTATAATGGACTCGCAAGTAGGCGGTCAGGCAATAGTTAAGGTACAGTTTGCAGTACCAGAAATTATTGCACCTAATCATGTTCCTATACACAATCCAGGTAATATAAGGATATCCTTAAATTAGATGAGTACAGCAAAGTATAATATAGCGAAGTATAATAGCCCTACAGCACGCATAAAATATATTTATCTTGACTTTAGTGCTCACAGCGAAATTATTGCAGTGGTAGGTGCACGTACATATATGCCCCTACTATTTAGAGCTAATTCTCGTGTTAACTCTAAAGTAAATATGCGTATACTACTACCTCTAGAATTCGTAAGTGCAGATAGACTTACTTCAAAAGTTACTCCGATATTGTTTATTCATATGCATCTCATTACTAAAGACTATGTATCGTCCTTAGTAAGTATCTTTGCTTATATAGATTCTACTCTAATCTTTAGTAGTAAGTTAATGCCTAAGATACATGTAGGTATGCTTATGCATATTGAAACTTTAAATATGAGCTCAGATATAGATTCAAGTGTTACTATTGGACAACTTATACCTTTAAACTTTCATAGCGTTGATGTAGTCTATGCCTTTGTTTCGATGGGTATGAAACGCCAAGCCAGCTTTACTATCAATACTATAATTCCTCCAGGTGGAGAAATACGAATTGATTCGGAAAATTTTAGTGTCATTAGAGGTACCGAGGATATCTTTTGGACATTCTCAGGTGAGTGGATTATGCTAAATAGAAACACAAGGCAATTAGTATTATCCGCACAAGCCGGAACTTTAATAGAAGGGGAACTTGTATATGATGCAAGGTTTATATAGTATATGAATAGACTAACAGTATATAGCCCTACTAGACGTCCTTTAGGTATCTTGCAGAATGCTTTTAATATACACGAAAACGTAAAACTTAATTCTATTAGCTCCTTTAGTTTTTCATTACCTGCTGACGATACTAAAAACCATTTGTGCCAACCTTTTAATACTGTTAATTATGCTAATGGTCAAGTGTATAGAATTATGCCTAAAGAAGAAACTGTGGATGAGTTAGGTACAGTGCGTTACGAGTGTGAGCATGTAATAGCAACACTATTGGACCACCTTATGTTTGGCTGGCACGTAATGGGAGGCATAGGTGCCGCTAACAATACTACCAACGTAATTAGGTGGTTATTAGCACGTCAAAGCATGACTTTTGACCCTTGGGCTTTCCCAGCAGTTTGGCGAGCTGATAATACTAAACGCACTGATTGGGTACTCGGTACATGTGAGATAAATCGTAACTTTGAGTACGGCTGGGAGCAAGAGCAGATACTACACGCCTTATGGTCAATAGGTAATCCTTTTACGGAAGACTGGATGTTCGATTTTAACACCAATATATATCCTTACGTGCTAAATTTGCGTAGACTAAGTACAGACGTACGAACTGCATTACCTATAATGATTGGTCGTAATCTTGTTAAGCTAGTAAGAAATTCTGACCCTACAACTATGTGTACTCGTATATATCCTCTAGGACAAGGAGAAGGTATAAATCAGGTAAATATTAGAAGAGTAAATAATAATATACCATTTATACAATCTTCGCCTAATATAGTTGAAGAGTATGGAATAATTGAGAGACCTTTTATTGACCGCAGATATACGGATGAACAAAGTCTACGTGATGCAGCTACTGCACTACTAAGAGCATTGGAACATCCTTATGAGGAGTGGGAAATTAATTTTGCTGCACTAGATGCAAGTCAAAGATTTAGGCCCTCATTAGGTAGAATGGTAACATTACCTGATTTTAACTATAATACTTATATAGTAGGAATAGAATATAATCACGACGAAGAGCAAGTAATAAATGTAACGTTAGCTAATCAATCAAGAGATATAGTGGGCTCCATAGCTAATGCAAAAGACCGTCAGCGTATAGAGATGGCTTACGCACAAGGTGCAACTACATTCTTTACTGAAAGTGAAAATGGTAACTGTGATTTTAACAATCCGCTACGAATGGAACTGTTCATACCACCTGGACTGAACATTATTAATTTTATTGAACTTGATGTGTTTATGGGTAGGTTCAGAATAGATTCTCAAGCGACTGAAGGAGGAGGTAGTCGCTCTGATACGTCCGGAGCCTCGTCAAGAAATACCTCTGGACCTTCTTCCACAACAACAAGTGGACCGTCTTCTGCAACTTCCTCAGGTGCTTCTTCTGCAACTACGAGCGGCGCTTCTTCTACTGCAACCAGTGGCGCCTCAAGTGTTGACACTACTACAGGAGGAGGTGTAGTTTCAGGAGGTGCTTCGACAAGCACAACAACTTCATCTGGTGGTGCTACTACTAGTAGCAGCTCATCAACAGCTACGACAGTTAGCTCTCCTGCAATTGCAGGCACTTGGATACTTGCGGGTGGCGCAGTGCCTGATTCAATAACTGCTACTACGTTATCAGCAACTACTAATGTCAGCGGAACGGCTACTGCATCTACTACTATCAGTCCAACTAGTCATAGTCATATGATTTCAGCATATCCCAGAATGCCTGCACATACTCATGGTATGGCACACACTCATACAATTGGGAATCATACACATAATATGGAACACACGCACTTAGGAGGTAATCATTCCCATGGTATGTCGCACACTCATAATATGTCACACACTCACGGAATGGCACATACACATAATATAGCACATAATCATAATATGGCACATACGCATGATATGTCCCATACACACAGTATTGTATTACCTAGTCATTCACATACTATGGTACCTAACATGGCTGCATGGCGAGAACAACCTACTCGCTTTGACGTTATAGTAAATGGCCAGTTGAGACAAACTATAACTAGTACACGACTAAACAGAGATATTACGGATTGGCTACTAAATGCTCAAGGTAGACTTTCAAGAGGTACGTATCATCGCATAGAAATAAGGCCTAACTTACCTTCTAATATAAGAGTTATGGCTGCTGTAAAAGGTTTTGTGAATTCTAGGGGAGACAGAGCATTATAGAGGAGGTGATAATATGATTGACTTTAGCCTACCATTCAAGGTATATGTAGACGGAGTAGAAGTACCTAATGTAGTGTCCTTACAAGTATCTGTTGACAGATGCAATAGTGATACGTCTAAAAATTTGATTACGCTCCACTATCAAACGGATACAGGTAGTAAAAGAGTGCTAACTACGGAGTTAGGAGGTGTTACTTTTGAGAATCTTAAAACCAATGCATAATGGAATGCCTTATAGTACCTCAACTGAGTTAGTACAACCTATAAGTTCAGAAGCTACTGAAATACATGTAGAAGATATATCTATGTTAGCTCCAGCTCCAGCCTACGCTACTATAGGTACAGATGAGTCAGGTGAAACTATAGAATATCGTAATACAGTAGGAAATACGCTTACTGATGTAGTAAGAGGAGTTCAAAGACCTAATGAGAACAGGCAATGGAACGCAGGAAGTACCATTTCAAACACTATTCCTGAGATTAGATTTACTGACATCGAAGATAATGTAAGAGCTTTAGATCTAAATACAAAAGACACTACTGATAATCTAACTCATATTAGTAATATGTTTACAGGTACCTCTATACCTGAGAACTCGGACTTAAATCTAATCATTAAGCTAGGGCGTTACTTTGCAGTATCAGAAATTGCAGAAAGCATAGCCAACCAGCCCCACATGCCTCCGCTACGACCGGATGAAGAACCAAGGAGGTTTAGCCTGGAAATAGTCGCGCTGGGAAGTGATGCGCTAATTCAAAGATATGCAACATCCGATTTATGGTTCCAGCACGAGCGGTCGGCAAAAAAGCTAGATAATGACAAATGGCATTTTGAACAGTGGTATCCGGTGCCCATTGGAGTGACCTCTGCATCTAGCGAAATCAGCAATGCGCCTCCCTGGACAGACCACTATGTTGAGCCCCATAAAATGAGGCAGTATTTGCTAGATATGCCCAAGCTTGTGCTATACCGTACACGCATTTATATGCTACCTGGAGTAACCGACGATATAATGGACGTCCGTGACTTTTGGGGCCCTGGCATACTGGACATAATTGGTGCTGAATCTGCGGCGGCGGCAAGAACTGGCTCTCATACTGTTGGCGGATTTATCGTACGTGCTTCACACATGGGCGATTATCTGCGAATTATGAACTTTAGATGCACGCACACATTAGGAGTGAGCGCAGCCCGTAGCTTAAACGTGCATATACAAAATAATCACTTTATAAATACAAGCGGCACGGTAAGTGGCACCGGCATTGAAGTTGGTGACGGAGTATCCGACGTCTATGCCAATAATAACTACTTTGAAAATCTAAATATCGGGATAAGAACATCCGTAGGAAAATTTGTCGGATTTGCTAATTCCGGCAATAATTGCAATTACGCATACAGCGCGAGGCGAGGAGGCGATTTCCTCTTAAGAGCGGATGGTCTTTGGACAAATATTTTAATCAGACATCTCCACATTAACACAGCTAATGAAGGTGGCTTTGGTGTAACGCCAGATGGATTTGGCCAAGAATTGTTGCGAGCAGCGTCCATAAGGGTATGGGACATTGAAGTATTGCAGCGGGCGATTGATGGGCTTCCGCTGTATTTGACTAGATACATCACATTCTTAGCTCGACCTGGCACATTAAATGCTACTCTTGCAGTACGCAATTTCCGGGGTGCAGGATTATCTATACGCACTGCCAATGCGTCCGGTGTACAAGATATATCTACAGCTACCGCCACACACAATATTACACGTGTGATAATTGAAAATAATCACAATGAAATTATAGATTTTCGCGGCTTCAATATAACGACTGCGACGGCACATGGCATTGAGGTTTTGGGTAATACGCGCGTGCATATTTGTGATAATAGAGTTGTTGGTACTGCCCCAGGGGCGCACGACGGCATATATGTTAGGGAAACACCCGATATTTGGTGCCTAAGGAATCTGATATCCAATAGACGCCTTGGGATATCCGGAGAATTTAATGCCTTTATATTTTCCGACCAAAACGAAGGTGTCAATAACCGTGATGGAGGCTTGGCTGCTGGTCGAGGATGCATCCACCTTGTGAGAAGAAACACATGCTTGGCTGTAAACCCGGTTAATAACCTGCGCACCTATAATAGCGGTATCATGCACAATGACTCACTTGGCCAGGTAAACAAAAGCTGGATACCCATGGTCACTGCGACATGGGATATAGGCACTTCTGCATTACGAGTACGAGACGTACACGCCTCTAGGACTGTTTTTGCAAATGGCGTGGCCTTAACATCAGACGCGAATGAAAAAACAAATGAAAGTAATATTCCTAGCAATCTTAAAGGTCTTTTAAAACTGCTAAAACCCAAGGCTTTTAATTTCAAAGATGAGCCTGTAGGCGCTAATCTGCACATAGGCCTTTTTGCTCAAGATGTCGAAGCAGCTATGGATACTCTTGGCATAGAGAATAAGGATGTAAACCTAATTTCTTACGTGCCTATTATGGAGGAATGTGAGACTGGAGAATTTACAGAAAGCCAGCATATCGAAATAGTGCTGAGTAAAATTCAGCCAGATGGCGTCATATTTGATGAATTGGGTAATCGCACAGATGACACAGGTCTTGATGCTGTGTACGAAGAAAAAATTGTGATTGAGCAAGAGCCAGTCATGAGCGAAAGACAAGTGGGCGAACGTGTCTCAATAAATATGATGGAACTGCTTACACTGCTAATTGTAGACGCACAAGAAAAAGACGCGCGAATTGAGAGCCTTGAGAAAACCATATCAAATCAAGCAGGAGTAGAACAGCTTGCTAGGACGCGAGGTGACACATGAGAATAGTAATTTCATCCGGCCATGGTCTGTTTGTCCCCGGTGCAGTTGGGCTAATTGATGAAGTAAATGAAGCAAGGCGCGTTACAGATAGAGTCTCGGACATACTAAGAGGTGTTTATGGTATAAGCGTAAATACTTTTCATGAGAACGATGCTCGTACAGTGTCTAATAATGTAGGTGCAATTGTAAGGCACCATAATAGCCAAGCTAGGGATTTGGATGTGTCTATACATTTTAATGCTGTGGCCGGAGGCACACGTAAAGCGGGTATAGGTGTAGAGACACTATACCGTACGGGCAATTCTGCTATGCGAACGCTTGCACGCAACGTATCAAAGGCTATTTCTGAGGCATCTGGCCTTATACTAAGAAATAATGGCCATACTATACAAGGTGCTTGGGCCCGTAATAATTTAAGCTTTTTAACTAATACTACTGCAACTGCTATTCTTATTGAAATATGCTTTGTAAATTCTGTGACGGATGTATTTTTATACAACGAGCATTTCGAGGAAATATGTCATGCTATAGCTGAAGAAATTAGCGGTAGAAAAATTAATATGGCTCCGAAGCCTTCTTTACCTTTAGTAACTCTTGACATGTCAGCTCACAGGTCAAGTATTCAGGCACGTCGTGTAGATAATCGATGGCTAGTAACTGTTAAAGACTTTCTTGGAAACGAATTTGAAATACGCTTAAGAGATATTCTTGAAACATTTGGCTACCAGTTAAGCTGGAACCAGTCTACAAATACAGTAACTGGGATAGGCATAGAAGGAGGGTAGATAGTGACTGAAGAAAAGATATTACTATATACTAAATCCTTAATAGCGCTAATAATTGCAATTACTGTTTGTATACTTACCATTACAAACGGCGAAAATGCTGATATGTTTAAAGTAATTGCATTAGCAGTATTTATGTATATGTTTCCACCAAAACCCTCATATGAGGTAAAAAAATGTCCATGCTGTGAGGAATGTATAAGTAAGAAAGGAGATTAGCATGTCTCTTGAGTTATATATTTTATTTGGTGTTGCCGCTTTAGCAATTGCTGTTGCAACATACTTCGGAGGAAAACATTCCGCGGCCAAGGAAAAAGCACACCAAGCGGGCGAGACAATAGGTAGTATGAAAGCTACTCTCGAACACGTAAAGACTGCCGTAGACCGTATGGGTGATGATTTACGTCAAGCTGCAACTAAAACTGAAGTACAAACGCTAAAAGATAAGCTAGAAGCTCATATACGTGAGGAGCATAGTAAAATATGAAGCATACGCATTTACACACTACGACTATCCTACTCGTCATAACTTATATTATAACCATGATATTCTTTGCCATTATACGCAGTTTTGGGATACTATGGTTTAGTGCAGAATACGTGGAGACAACGTTACCAGAGTGGGGAGGTCTTTTATTATTATGGGTTATGTGGTTTATTGATAGTGCGCTTATGCTAAAAACTTTAACTTCTATAACCTGGAAAAAAGTTTTAATTATATCTTTGTGCTTGCTTATAGTATTTATCGCCCTACAGTATCTAACGCCAGTTCTAAGCTTTGTTGTATGGGAAGTATTAACTACAGCATCCGCTTTTATAGTATTATTAGTCATACCCTTATTTTTAACTCAAGACAAAGAGCTTACATTAGGATACAGCTTATTTTACGTGCTAGGTATTAGTTTATACCAGATAGTTATGAGATTTGGAAGAGGCTATCCTGCAATAGGTATGATGTCACCAAGTTGGCAAATAGTAAGTACAATTGATTACAGATTGTTCTTACTTGCAATATTATTGATGAAAGGAGCTGTCGTTATGGAAAAAAGTATAATTCCAATACCCAACAATCCGCCTACATGCTGGTTGTTTTGGGACAGTGCTGGTAAAGTCGAAAGACTAGCGCGTCGCATTGGTCATGAAATCCTGACACTTGGCGGACTAATCAGGCATACTCATGACTAAGCTCAAGGTTGTAGAGCAGTTGATAGGCGAGGGAGTTTTATTCTCGCCTATCATACTTGTAGGGTTTTTACTATCTATTATGGCACCTATGTTAATGTCTATACTAGTATTTACAATATGTAAATTTGCATATACTAAACCCTTTGAAACATGGTTCCATATTGATACAAAATACTGTGTTGTGTTGACTTATGGAATGTTTGTTAACATAAGTCTTATCTATTTAGGTTTAGGCATATGTGTTCCTATTTTATTCAACAATCAGCCTATGATTGTAATTATACTATCTCTAGGTTCAACATGTATATGGGCTTATGCTGGAGACATGCAATACGAAGATAGACTTCAGAAAGCTGAATTAGAGCGAGTAAATGCGCGTATAAGCGCTTGGAATACATTCAGATTAGCAAAATATTGTAATTACGAAGATATGCTTAATATAGCTCAATCTAAAGGCTTAAATACTAAACAAATTAAGGTACTAAAGCTTTACTACTGTGATGCAGCAAGCTGGGCTAAAATTAACGCAGCAATGGCACCATGGTCTGAATCAACTATACGTAAGTTTCTAAAACAAGCAACTGAAGATTTCAAAGCTACCTAGCACTTAACAGGGGATTTCTTTTCTATCCAAAAACCTATTATTTTCTGTTTTATAGAAAATAATAGGTTTTTTATATTATAATATTTACATAGGAAGTAATATAAAAGGAGGAAGCATAATGGATCGAATTTATGGTATTTTAGAAAGGCACGAGCGTTGGATTGAAACATTAGAGCCATCAGGGGATGATGCTCTCAAGCGCCAACACTGGTTAATTATCTGTGAACAGCTACGCTCTAACCTAGAGCTACATGAAATGCTGGCCAACAACTACGCTTTATACAAGCAAGATGGAGTACCTAAAGAACTTACTGACAGAGCTAGTAAGCTCGCTAATGGCGCACTCTAATGGCTAGAGGTTGGAAGCCGCCTGCAATAGGTTCCAAAGCAAGGCAAGATATGCCAAGGCACGCATTCCTTAAACCATCAACAAGAAGATACCCTTTCAAAACTCAAAGAGGTGGAAGATGGGTAGCTAGTCCTATAGGTTTAAGGCAAGCTTATCGTGCAGCAAGGTTTCAAGGTGACAAACCTATTATGTCAGCTGCCCGAAGTAAGTTAAAAGCTATGGGCCGTGAATCTCTAGTAGGAGGTAAAAAATGATTTTATATGATCAATACGGACGTCCTGTTGATATACGTACAATGATGCAATACTACAATCAAAAAGTAGGTCCTAGCCCTTTTGCTCCTGAAGAAGCAAAACAGCGAGCTCCTGATACAAATGAATGGAACATAAATTTATCTGGCAAGCCAGAAGTTTCTCAACCTACGACCAATTTTAGTATTGAAACAGATCCTGGGATTAAATTCCAACCTATATCTTCAGGAGCTAATATTCAAGAATTAGGCAACAAAGAAGCTCGTTTAGGCGACACAATGCTATACTATAATCCCGATACAGGTGAGCTTTACAAGAAATATGTAGATTTCCTAACGGGGCAGCTTATCGTCGAAAGTGCGAAATTTACTAAAGGCAAAAGCGCAGTACCCTTGCTTACAGTAGATAAGCTACACGAAATGATGCTTACTATGCAAGCAGATATTAACAGTATGAAAGGGGATTCTTCTAATGTTAAAAACGATTCTCGGGATGGCATGGTCGTGGTTCAAGAGTAATATCAAATTACCTTTTGACCAAGAAACTCTTAAGAACCAGGCAATGGACGTAGCCTACAACCAAGGCCTTCCCTCACTTATAAGTTCTTTAGAAAATATGGTTCCTGAAAAATATAAGCAAAACCTAAGCCATGGTATGTGGCTAGCAGTTAAACAGGCTGCGCAGAGTAACGATCCTGCTGCATTTGTACAACAAGCAGGTACTGCACTGCAAAACAGTGGCCAAGCAGATGCTATACTAAAACACATCCAGCAATAATCGGTTGCTTCCTATACGTAGATAGCAAACGGAAGGTCATCCCCGCCTTCCGTTTGAATTGTGCGTATAGGCACAATATTATAATTATAAAGGAGGCAACAAAATGATGGGAGCAGACGAAACCAGAGGCCCTCACAGCCCTATATTTACGTCTACGTCAGGCAAAAGTGATCCTATGATGGTACTAGCTGTAATGGTAATCTTAGTTGTATTCATCTTCGTTATATTTGCCATCTTCGCTTTTCGAGGTGAGCGAAATCATAACGGCGGAATCGCAGAGGTTGCAACAGCAGGGCTGCTAGCTAAACAGGCAGGTCACGGTAATGATGGCTATAACCATGCGGCTCATGTTGCGCATGATAATTGCCGCGATAATCTTCGGGAGTTTGGAGAGCTTAAAAAAGAAATTGCTCTTGTAGGCGCTAACTCCGACGCAAAAGCAGCCCAATACTTCTACCAAACTCAAAAAGCAACCGACGATGCTAAGTTCGAGGCCTATAAAATAACCGTCGAACAAGGCGAAAAATCCCGTGAACAGGCAGAACGCATAGAGCGTGAACGCCGTAGCGATGAACTAGCACGCGAACGCGAAAACAACCTTTATCATCGCATAGTATCAAGCTTACGTCCAGTACATCCTCCTATGTTTGGGCATGCACGAGCTTTCGCTGTTGATGAAGGTCTAGGTGTAGCTGTTTAACTTTAATTAGCTTTGCGGCAGGACTAAAACCTGACCTAGGTCAGGTTTTAGTCTTTAATTCCTCAAGTGTTTGGCCAAACACAGGGAGTAATTAACCCTAAACTAATTAAAGGAGGACGATTCTATGCACAGAATGCGTCAATTGGAATCTGATTGGTTTTACCATCAGGCTCCTACAATGCTCAAAGGCGGCAAAGTCATCTTATGGGATAATCCCGACGAGGTGTATGCTGCCATTCAAATCAACGTGCGTAGCTTAGGCGAAATTCAGCCTTTTACACGCTACCGCTTGATGGTTAGGCGTCATGTGCCCGTTGAAACTCTTGGGCTACCTCTAAAGTTCAAAGTAGTAGGTAACGTGCCTTTTGACCCAACCGCATACACCGGTTATAGGAAAGAAATTTTCAATAACATAGGTGCAGAAGTTAGAACAGGCGATAGCCTTGCAGAAACTCCAGACGTTCCCACTCACCTACCATATGGAGACGGTTACGTTGATGAGCGCGGCCCTGAAATTATCGAAAGAGAGATCCTCTCTGAGATATTCCCAGCCGTTATGTTCGGTTTCGCCAACACAGCAACCATGGACGACGTTATGAGCCATGGAAATGAACCTCGTCCGTTTATTGAGCTTTATGTAAACGATGAAGGGAGATTTGTTATTATGCCTCATTTACTACCAAGACGTCGTCACCCTCGCGGAGTTATCATCCGTGACGTAGAAGTAACCACCATGCCTTTCACTGCTAAAACACTCGAGTTCCAAAGAAACTACACAGAGTTTACTCATCCGGTCTCTCACCGTAGCGGAGAACTTTTTGTGCAGGGTGCATTTGGCTGCGGGCATGTAAGCAGAGGCCACGGTAGAGTCTACGGAGGCTGATAAACACACACAGTAAAGTAACAATAAAAAGGCCTGAGCAAATGTCTCAGACCTTTTTATTATGCTAAATTACAGTGCTTTAGTCGTAGTCATACTCGGGAAGCTCTTGGCCATCGCTGCCAAACTTATTTGCAAAACTAATAATTTTGTGCCATTTATCCATTACACAACTAATCTCCTTTTGGAGATTGTCCTTTTCTTTCTTAAGCTCAACTATTGTCTCTAAAAGTTCTGCTACAGTACCTTCGGCATTGTACTCAGCAATGCGTAACATAGTTGTAGGGTCAAGCTCAATTTGTGTAAGAGGTTTGCAAGGTAACTCACATGTTAATACAAGACTAGTACTTGTTTGAGTAATCTCTGTGGCAAAAGGTGGACTAGTAGAGCAAATTTGCCTAAGAGTAACCTCATGCCCAACTTTTGTATTCACAACCACTTAAGCATAATTGTTAGCTCCTTTTATTTGTACGTAGATAATATACAAGATGTATATAAGCATCAAAAGTGTGATTTGTCGTCTTACCTATTAAGCTCTGCCATAACTCATCTGATGACTTCGCTCCACTATACTTTTTATTGCTAGCTGATTGTTTAACTAATTTTACGTTTGGAGTTAAATCTACGTATAATTTTATGATGCCTATTATCTCACAAGTATAAAAAGTGTTCCAGATAAGACTTTTAGCATGTGTAGGATAGAGTACAAACTCTTCAAATACAATTATAGCTGGTTGAATTGTTGTTAAGAGATTCCACAACTGTTTTCTATTATGCTTAATTGTACCTCCCTGCAACCTATCAGCACCTGATAGCCACGTTACCCACCCAGTAGACTCTCCTGGATCAATAGAAAGTATGGTCATGATTTCTTTACCTCCAACAGCCTTTCTTTTCTATCTCCGCCTACTATAGAGGCCACTCTCATAGCAGCATCTCTTAAGCCTTTCTCAGATATTACAGGTTTGTGTATACCTTTATTACGGTATAAAGGTGCTTGCTCTAGAATCTTCATAGTGCGCCACTTAATATATAAAGATAAGCTAACCCAAACAACTATAGCAACCATAGTAACTATTAATAAAGTAATATACATGATAGTACTTACTCTTACACCTCCTAGTAGAATTGCAATTTCACCCTGTGCCCATTCTTGTAGTGATATATTCTGATCTACTAGCCTAAGAGATATTTCACAGCATATTTCAAAGGTCATGATATCTCACTCCATCTATATCCCGATTTTATATCTACTTTGAAAGGTACTAGGCAATCTGGCAAAACTCTTCGAGGCAATGTAGACATGATTTCTGTACCTAGCTGGGCAACCTCCTCTAAATGGTCTGGATGAACTTCTAGTATTACAGAATCATGAACCATAGATATAATGTGAGCGCACAAGCCCTTTACCTCAAGAGCCTCATGTATTTCCATTACTGATAAGAGTGTGAAATCGGAAGCCAAAGATTGTACTGGTGTATTTATATACTCGTTTTGAATATGGTTCAAAGCACTCTGATCGGTAATAACAAAATGTCTTCTACGCCCTAAAGCATTTATACACTCTTCGCCCCTGGAAGCCATAACGCGCCTATTATCAATCCAGACTTTTGCTTGGGGCATATAGTCAAACACCTTCTGAATAAGCGCACGCGCTTCAGACATGTTGCAACCTATCTGCTCAGCAACCGATGCAGGTCCACGACCATATATTGAGCCAAATATTACAGTCTTACAGGCTACACGCTCTTCTTCAGTAAAGTTTTCTCCGAAGACTATATGCGCCATTTCACTGTGAATATCTCGCCCTTCCTGATACATTTTGAAAAGGAACTTATCACCAGACAAATAAGCTAATACCCTAACTTCCGCCTGAGAATAGTCAAGCTGTAACAGTCTCTTACTTGGTGCAGATATGAAAATTCCTTTTATCGAACCTTCTCTAGGCACATTCTGCATATTAGGTTCACTAGACGACAATCTACCTGTTTCAGTTCCTTGAAGGTTAAAAGAACCACGTATGCGATGATCCCTACAAACTCTTTCTCTAAATCCACATATATATGTGTCAATTTGCTTAGAAAGCTTACGCACAGTTTTAAGAGCCATAAGTAACGCATCATGCTCTGGATTATCTCCTCGTAAGTCTTCTATAATATCAGCACCTGTACCTGAGATTTTATGGCCTACCGCTTTCTCTAAAAGCCACTTAAGCTGTTTAGGAGATTTTAGATTAAAAGACGTGGGAATAGATTTTGCACCACTCTCTTTAACATATAGATAAGGATCCCACATCTTATCTACACTTTTGTTAAGAGTAGCTTCAGCTATAGCAAATTCTCTATCTAAGATAACTTCTAAATCTTCCATGTACTCCATGTCTAGCTGAAAACCTTTTAGCTCTATATCTCTAAATACATTAGCTGCCTTACATAGCATCTTATATATAGGCTCAGTACCTTCATTATATAGCTGTTTAAAAAGAAAATGCAACTTCCATGTAGCTATACAGTCCCTCTGCATATATGGAAGAAGCACATTCATAGGCAGCATATCAAACATAAACTCTTTAAGAGTGCATTTATTACGTCGAGCATACTCTTTACGTATACGAGTAAGCTCATCATCCCACTGAGGGGCTTGTAGATAAAGGGGACCTAGGTCCTTAAGACTATGAGTACCCTTACGCTCATTGATACAAGCATAATGTTGCAGCATGGTATCTTCATCTACGCGAGCATCTATACCTGCTAGATACTTTAAGCGCGTACAGTCGAACTTGCCATTATGCCAAATAAATGTTATTGACGTATCTGAAAGGATGCCTTGCAACACCTCAAGTGTCTCGGATGTAAGTTTAGACCACTCAATTGCAACCGCCCTACAACCATCCCACGCAAAACCAATGGCAAGCATTTTATTATCTTCCCATTCGATTCTACGTGTTTCAATATCAACTGCTACAGTACCTGCTATACGTAAAAACTTGTGAAGTTCTTTAAGCTGGTCTGTAGTATGAATATTCAACAATTCAAGTTTATCCTCTTCCCATACATGGACTTCCCCTTCAGAGCTTTCTCGTAAAGCAAACACTTTAAGGCCCTCTACAAACTTATCTAGTTCAATGATATTTTTTTGTAGCACAGGCATAGGTGGAATGTATAAAATGCCGTTTATAACTTTACCCCATAGAGGGCCATCTCTAGATACTTTAAGTTTATTTATATCTACACAGGGAGCAATTTGCCTAACTAGTTGCTGCAACATTTGTATCCTCCTCACCTCTAACAAACGCTCTGAAGGATTTAATATTAGATAATATAGCGGCACGCTCTAAAAATGATGTTTCACGATTGACATGGTTATATAACTTACCAGGCATTTTAAAAGAGCATGTTAGAGGATCTAAATTGGTGTATTCACCCGCACTTAATCCCCACATTACGGGCTGGCTAGTATCAATAGAGTAAATGTACTCTCGATCCATGTGATATAAAAGCTCTTTTGGTACTTTAAGACCTAGCAGATGATGAAGCTTGTCCTTACGTATGATATTATCTTCTTCTAGCTGTAAAAGTGTTTTTACTCTGCCTTGAAAAGAATGATCAAACCACTTACCTAGTTGAAAATTAAAAGCTAACATATCACATATACCAGCTAAAGCTTTATAACACTCTACTACCTCTTGGTAGTCGTTACCTTGTATAACGCCTACAAGTTTAGTACGCTTAGGAATGTCATAAGTCATAATATACTTATGAGCATTAGCAATTGTTTCAACTGCATTATGCATTACGTCAGGTAAAAATAGCCAGTCAGGCTCTAATATATTTGACCACCTATAAAGTACCGCAAAACTAACAGCCTCTCCCAACTCATAAACAGAGTTATCAAGCATAATTTCTCTACCTACTCTACGAGCATTGATGAAATGATTGACATACGCAATATTACCTTCTTCCAAAAGATGGCAGAGAGCATAGTCCCCATCTGTTAGGTTCTGTACATCTTCAAATACATCGTTAGGTGCCTCATGATAAATTTTCATTATTATTATTATCCTCCTCTAATAAATAATCAATATACCATTTAGCTTTTTTGAGATCTTCAGTTCCATTCTTCAATTTCCAGCGCCACAAATATTTTAAGGCATTACCAATACAAACGGCCTCAATACCTTTAAGGTCCCTTGTTGCAGTTGCTATAGCATCTATACTCTCAATACCTCCCTGGGTATAGTGAGAAGGATTATTTATAACGCTATCTGCAGAATCTTTTAATAGGTTGTCAGCTATTATTAGATCTGTTCCCATATCTTTCCTCCAATTTGTTTTGATTATATTGTAAAATTTGTAAAGGGTCTAAATTTAATATATCAATAAGATTGATAAGATACCAATAGACATCCCCTAATTCACTAATCCAAGCTTCTGCAGGTTTAGGATCTCCACGAATTTCCCTTTTTAAGAGTCCTGCTAGCTCGCCTGTTTCTTCGTTAAGCCCGCAAATTAACATATAGAGCATAGCTTCATAGCCTTTATCGTTAGCAGACATTTCTTTACGCTCAGAGGTTATACGATTAAATTGCTCAAGCAACGGCCCACCAGAAACTTTTAGTGATGTACTAATACACATAACAAGCTTATCAAACTTTTGGCAATGGCTATGAGGAAACTGCTGCCTTAAGTGCTTCACGTTATCCATTAATCCTTTAGCACATATTAAGTCGTACATGCTTTACGCTCCTTCATATAAGTTTTTAATTCAGGTGTTGCCCGCCAGGAAACCGCACCTGTGCCTTCTACCGCACCTATTTCTAAAAGCTCTGCATAGATATCATACATTAGATGTCTATCCTCGGCGAAGCCTAGAATAGTGCGTGCAGCTTTAAGAGTAATATTCCCTGCTGCAATAAAATTCTCAAGCTTAGGGTATTTCTCAAACAACCTTTCCAATCTTTCAACATCCATTACTAATCTCCTCCTATTTCGAATTGTCTTGCTACATCTGTTAGAACACTTTCAGGTTTATAAGTAGCATGAGACTGTACAGATACAAGACCTCGCTTAATAAGGTCGGAGAGTATCTTTGCAGATTCATTTTTATCTAAACCTAATATTTCAGAGAACTGATGTCCTCGGAAAGTCTTTGCAATTAATACAGCTTTTATTGCTGGATGTAATACTAACAAACCGCGTATAAATTCTATATTCTTAATACGTGCTTCTCTAGCCTTTTTCAAGCCTTTAACGTATTCACCGTAAGACATTGTTTCCTTTAAGAGAGTATACTTAAGAAACTCTACAGAATACTCTAGATGCCTCTCTTTAAGTTTTAGCTTACCATCATATACATCTCCAGAAAGCACTGCAAAAGCGCAGGAAAGCCTTAGAAGTTTCTCATGTACAGCAACCCCTACAATAAGAGGTCCACCGCCCATTTCTTCATTGAGAGCTTTAGAGGACTCTCTTATTCTAGCGCGAAACACATCATCGTAAATAATATCTTCAAGAGTTAAAGACCAAGCAGTTGCAACTAAATCTCGCCAGTTGTTAAGCTCAGGTTCATGATAATGGTCAATACCTTTAGGAGTATCTATATCCTCTCGCGCCGCCGATAATACGAGGTCGAATCTTGCCTGGTCTTCCACTGCAGGTATGAATTCTTGAAATGCTCCATAGCCACGCCAGTAGAATTCATGAATGTTACAGCCTGAACGGGGGTTGGATAACCAGAATAACCTGGTACGAGCTCTTGCTTCTCCTTTAACAATTTTATGAAGTGTAACAGCTCCAGAACTGCGCGTTGAAGATAAGTCTTTAATGTCGTCAATATCGAGTCCACTAGCTTCATCAATGACAAGAAGGCCTCTGTCATTGAGTGGTATAGCTCCCCAAGTGATAACCCAAGAACCTCCAAATTGTTGGAGACCTCCAATAACACCTGTTCTACGCGCGTTTTCTCCATTGATGTAACTCCCCATTCCTATAGATTTAACAAAGCGTTGTGCCATCTGAGATTTCCCCGTTCTTGTATCTCCAACGCATATTGTATCTAACCACCCTTTTATAATTCCACCTTGCCAAGGTATTTCTGTTACTGAGCAATATGTTAAAAGCATAGCTCCAAACAAATCTAATCGGCCTTCTATAGCTAAAGTTGGTAACCACTCTTTATAATAATGTTCTAAAAGTTCTATAGCACTGTTAGAAATTTGCGCCACGAGACGGAACTTATCTACGCTTTCCAAATACATAGATGGTATATGCATATCAATCTTTTCAGCGTCTCGAATAACATAATATACTACCTGTGTACGAGGATCCGTTACTCTGCAAGCTACTAAATCATATTTCATAGTAGCGCTTAGTCTATGGTCCACATATGTGTACATTCCATAACGGTGTTCAAATGTTGCATCTTCTAGACCATCTACAAAAGAGGCTGACTCTTGGAAGATTATTTTTTGTACATTGACATATTCTGTAGGTATAGCTTTTACTTTTTGACAACGAAATTTTTCTTGTACAAACTTATCTTGTATACCATCGTTAGAGTCTAGGAAATGTACAACATGCCTAGATGGTACATCTATAATAGGTCCTTTACCAGTTAAAGACGTCGATGCCAAAGGGCAGAATTTATCGCATTTAGATGAAATACATACGCATTCTAGTTTAGTAGGTACTGTATAAATTTTAGCTTCCGTACCTACAATAGTCATATTTTTTAAAATAACCCAAGTATCTAAGTTTTCTACTGTTTCAGCTGATGCAAGTGTAGCTTCCTGAGCTTCAACTTCATCAGCAGCTTGTTGCACAGAAGCTTCAAGGAATTTCATTACATCCATATCCTCTTCAGACTCTGAGCAATTTTCAAAATACTCTACAAAATCTTTTGTAGGAAGTACTACACGTTTTATAGAAGATGCAACTTGCTGCAGTAATTGATAGTAATCTCTTGCCAATTTATTACCTGTTTTATCAGTATCAACCATTAGGATAACATGTTTGTCCTTAAACATTAAAGCTTCATGTACAGGTAAAGTTGCACCTCCCGTACCTGTAACTGCATTGATGCCTTGAGCCCTAGCAGCAATGCAGTCTTTCTCACCTTCGACTATAAAAATAGTATCCTCATCAAAGGCTTCATAAGGATAAAATCTTGGACTTCCTTTACCTAAACCTCTTTCATGTATAACCTTACGCAAAGCATCTTCACGCCTGTGAGGTGGGAGATATTTTCTTAGGTTAACGCAGTAACCAGTACGAGAAAAAATAGGGAAAATAATTCTAGTATCTTCCCAGCCTAACCTATATTTTTCGATAGCTTCTCTAGTTATACCATACTTGTGTAGTATGGCTATTTCAGAAGGTCTTGTAATAAGATTTACATGCAACTTATCAATGCGATCATCCTCCGGCAAAATCCAATTACCAGATTTTTCATAAGTAGAAATCGCAGTCTTAGCTATAGTAATATCAACATCTAGAAGTTTAGCTACAAATTCTTTAGGACCTCCACCCTCTGCACAACCAAAACAATACCATTCTTCTGTCTCCTCATTAACTGTGAATGACGGGGTCTTTTCTACATGTAAAGGGCACAAAGCGTAAAGCTGCCCGTCATTATGCTTGCATTCGAAAGTAATAAACCTTGAATAAATCACCCAGCAGCATCCCCTATTTTTTTTTTTAATAACGTGGGTAGGGATTTGAACCCTACATGCCTGAACACCTACCACAAATCATTAGGTCTGGGACTACCGTCCTAACTAACCCTCTCACCACAGGCCTTCTCCACCGCGCGTCTACCCATTCCGCCACCACGTTACGACTATATAACTGAGTTAGTCATTAAGCCTATTGTTAATCCTGTCTCTTGTTTCATCCTGCATATCACGAACATTAAACGGGCTTTCTGTTTCCTGTATTTCGATTTGCAAAGGCTGTCTTCTTGGTTCGGTTAGGCTTGTTAGTTCATTGCCTACAATAACTACGACAATCAAAACCAACATAACAACAACGGCGACTCCTGCAAACTTCAAGAATCTGCGCATATGCCTATTCATCAATATCTAACCCTATCATAAAGTTAGTGTTTTCGCCCAAAACAGTGCGTGGCAATTGCCCATCCCATGCCTGAATCCAGGCTTGTGTTAGCAGATAATCATCCAGGCTTGCGGCTAATAGTCGGTTAGCCTGTGCATGTGCCTCTGCTGACATAACAATGTATTCAGCCGTAACCAATGCATGTATTCGCTGTATTTCGGCGGCAGCTTGTGCTGTAGCAATGTCTGCCTGGGCTTGTGCTTCCGCTACCAAGAGAATGCGCTCAGCGTTAAGGCGGTCGTAGTATAGACGTGCTTCTGCGTCCAGGCGCATTACGGTGGCTTGGTAATCCATCTCCATTAGCGTGACAGCAAGTTGGTATTCAGCCCGCATTTGAGCGATTGAGGCTTGGTTTTCAGCGTCTAGCATCGCTTGATTTCTTCGCCATTCACGGCCGCAACCTGTGAATACTACAAGTACCAATAGAAACAGTGCTGCTGTTAATATAATTTTCTTTTTCATTTTTACCTCCTAGTTAAGACCAGCCATTTCATCTAAAGTTTTATAACCTAGAATATTGTTACGTGTCTCGCCTTGATAGATATTGTGCCCCAGCTTAAGACCTAGATCTATACCAATAAGATCTGCAGGCGTTATGTCTAGAGAACCTTCTACGTCAAAGCCATACGCCTCAAAAGCTTGTTTTACGCGCCACATAGAAGCCTCTGTAAGGACAAGATTATCCCATACTTTACGTATGCCTTCTACAGGCTCACCGTTTGAGTCGCCAGTTATTTGATAAACTACGGCAATCATAGGGCTACCTGTGCTTGCTGTCTTTTCTTCTGCCTCTATAATACGTCCTGTATAAAAGCCAGGCTCAAGAGGATCTCTTGTTGCTACATTAGTGAAATCTAAATTCATAATACCTCCTACGTTTAAGGTCCGACGACCATTATTGGATGCTCAAACATCTCTTTCAAGGAATGAATAACTAAAGGAGCTGGTGATAAGCATGCTGCTTGACAGTTAGTGATAAGCATATATTCATTCCTTGAAAGAGATGTTTGAAGCTATCTCTCACATTACTTTATTTAATTAGTGCCAATGCTTCTTGACGTAACGCAAGCACTTTTTTGAATCGTCCATTTATAGCTGATGTCTTAGTACGTGCTCCAGCAACCTTGACACCTCTTGCAGTCATGCAGGAATGTTCTCCCTCTACGATGACCATAATGTCATTAGTACATAATACATATGCTAGAATCTCCAGGATATCCTGCCCTATACGCTCTTGAAGCTGAAAGCGCTTACTTACAAGTTGTGCAATGCGTGCTATTTTTGAAAGACCAATTACACGCCCGCAAGGTACATAAGCTACATGCACTTTCATATTATACATGAGAGCCAGATGATGTTCGCAAAGACTGAAAATAGGTATGTCTTGCACAATGACAAGATCGTTATGGCTAACGTGCTCAAAACACTTGCTACACTTTTCTGCTATTTGCTCATTAGTGTACTGCATACCCTCAAGGAGCTCAGCAAACATTTTAGCTGCACGCTTAGGTGTATCCCGCATACCTTCAGATTGTAAGTCTCCGCCAAATGTTTCTATAATATTAGCTATTGCTATTTCAGCTCTGTTGATATCCACTACACACCTCGCTTTTCTGGATCCCAGATAATTTTGTGCAGTTGCAACTGTAAGCGTAAAGCGCCCTGCACATCCTTGTCCTGCAAATTTACAAGCCAATTAACTATCTCTTGAGGATCAAGTTGTTGGAATGCTGGTCCTACAAAACATTTTTCAAGTTTATACTCTCTTATGACATCGCAAATTTGCCATAAGTCTTCTTGCGTACCTGCTATAAATTTTACAGAACAGGTATCACTGTTAGCTGCTGCATATTCAAAATTTTCAGCTAACATCTGCATCTCATGTCCTGAACTAGGTAGTTTATAATCTATAGAAAAGGTAAGAAATTTTTTTAATAGTAGTATAGCTACTGTACGGGCAGCATGCTCTTGAACCTTTTTAAAAAACTCAGGTATAGATATACTACCATTTGTCTCTATATGCACAGTTCTGTATTCACGGAGAAGACGTACTACGAGCTTAGGTAATTCTTCGTGTAATAGAGGTTCCCCTCCTGTGATAGATACGTGATTTGAAAAGTTACAAATGGCACGTGACATAATTGTAGGTCTAGACATTTGCGTACCGCCTTCAGAATCGCCTGCATGTTGAGTGTCGCAATAAAGGCATTTTAGATTACAGCCTTGTAAACGTATAAAGGTGGTAACTTTACCTGCATGCATACCTTCGCCTTCTATAGACTTAAAGATTTCATTTACTTTCATTTATATACACCGCCCTATTCCCTTCAGATTCCCATATTTCTACCTTATAACAGTGTGCACCAGGGGCTTTGTCAAGTAAGTTTATTTTCTCGCAAATCCAACAAGCTAAGCTTTCTGCCGTGGTAGGTACATGTTTGGGTAAAACGTCATTAAAATTTTTGTGGTCTAACAAGTCATGGATTTCTTTTTTAATATGCGCGAAATCAATTAACATGCCATTGTAATTTAAATTAGGCCCTCTAATATGAACTATTACAATCCAGTTATGACCATGTAACTCGCCACATGGAGAAGGGTAATCCAAATCTAACTTATGGCTACCTGCAATTTCCATACGTTTAGATATTTGATACATCTGTTACCTCCTTATACTTTATAGGATCTTGTGCTCCATTGATATGAAAAGCTTTTAAACGATCTATACATGTAGAACACTTGCCACAAGCACCTTGTCCTGTAGAACCTTCATAGCAAGACCAAGTTAAATGATAAGGTACACCAATTTTGAGACCTGCTTTAACTATTTTTGCTTTTGTATATCTTCGGGCTGCAAATGGTGAAAAAAGCTTTACTACATTATAAGTGCCCTGCATAATAGCTCTATCCATATATTGTGTAAAAGTTTTAGAACAATCAGCATAAACATCTCCTACGCTGTCATCTGTATGAGCTCCTAAAGATATAAAAATATCTTTTTCATCTTGCCATATAGACATTGCATATGCAGCAGCTGCGGATATAAATAAGCCATTACGAAAAGGTATATAAGTTGCTACCTGTTTTGCAACATACGGGCCTTTAGGGATTGCCTTATTACTTTCTTTCAGAAGAGGATTCTCGGCATCTTTATAAATATTAGAAAGGTTCAAAGTCTTATGCTCTACACCATAATACTTTGCAACAAGCCTTGAAGCCCTTAACTCAATATCATGCTTTTGCCCATAGTTAAATGCTATAGCCAAAATATCACTTTTACAACATCCTTCAGTAAGTAGTTTACCTAACAAAGTTGCTGAGTCTGTACCTCCAGATAACAGAATTGCATATTTAGACATCTTAATCCTCCCTTAATCTGAGGAACGTAGGAAAGCGTAAGCTTGGCTGCCCTTTAGCATTCTTTGTTTCCTCGAAATAATTTATAGTGATTATTTTACCATGTAAAGCATCTCGCTGACTATATAAGTGCTTACGTTGATAATCATTCAAACCTGTGCCCACACGTACTTCTCCGCCTTTGTACTCACAAACAAAATTACCTAGCATACCTTCTAAACGCCCTTTACCTTCTTCTACACCTATAACCACCAAATCCGTATCTTTCATTTTCTTAATTTTTAACAACGATTTACTGCGCGTATAAGCGTATGGAGCTAAGTTAATGTTTAACATCAAACCTTCTTGCTTTGCTGCGCTTATAGCTCTTGTATGAGCGCTTATAGCTGAGATATCAGAGCCTTGATACAGTATTGGAAGTAATTGCAAAACTTCAGATCTGTAACCCATCCATAATTCATCTAATACCTTACGACGTTCTATATAGGATTTAGATGTATCTAAATCTTTATACACATCTAAAGGCATACCGTCAAATACCCAGAAGGTTACGCCTTTCTTAGGACCTTTAGGTTTTACAGCCTGTATAGCTGCTTTATAAGCTATTGTGGAAGGTGTCTTCATATACTCCCAGTCTGAAGCTAAAAGCTCGCCATCCCATATAAAATTATCTTGTGGATGATTCTGTAAGGCCCTTTCAATCTCGTACAAACCTTCAAAAATTTTAGAACCCCTACTATACAATGTTACTTTGCCATCTTGTTTGGTAGCTATACATCGTATACCATCTAGCTTAAGAGTAAGTGTGAACTCTTGGCCTTTAAGGTCTTTTTCATTAAAAGGGTATGCTAGCATACAATTAACCTGTAAGATAAAACCACGCCCATATATACGATTAAGAGTAGTTATATCTACACCCATACGTAGTTGTTTAGAAAAAAGGGTATATAAGAATCTTTCGTACTCAGGCTCTTGCTCTGATATAAATTGCTGTAAGGTGCCTACATCATCATCTTTGCCAGTATTATTTTCCCAAAGATATTCATACATATCTGAAAGGGAATTTATACCAGAAGATCCTACACCGCTAGGCCAAACTACACGATTGATACGTTTTTCGGACATACCAGACTTAAGTATAGGATCAAAAAGATAACGCATAGTTTTTAGCCAAATAGGTGTATTACGAGCGTTATAAAGTATAAGCTCTTTTTTAGCTCTCTCATCCGCTAGCTGTAGATCTGTACATATGTCGTAGATGGCCATTATGTCAGTGTTCATCGTATAACTCCTCAATACATTCCCAGCATAACCATATTGAAATCTTTCTAGAAGGACATGGAAAATATTTTGTATAGCACCTTAAACAGCTTTTAGATAGTCTCATATATTAAGCACATCCTTCATAGTAGGTTTGTTATAGTCTGCGCCGGGTCCTCTACGGGACTTCGCAGGCCAACGCCCTTTTGATCTAGTTGTTGCAGCGAATTGTCCCATAATATTCGTTGTTGTATGAATGACTATACCAAAGTACGAAGGCATTTCTTGCACCATTTTACCATGAATAGCTGGACCGCCTGTAACGACGCCTGAGAGCTCGTCTTTAACCATAGTCTCTTGCATTATAAATACTTGATTGACTTTACACTTACGTAATTCCTGTATAGAAAGCTTATTAAGGTCGGTAAGCATGCCCCAATGTTGAATCTCTGCACTCTTACGAAAGTCCAAGATATTTGTAAACTTACCGTGGTCTTTTTGTTGCCGGAGTTCCTCCATCATATGAAATTGTATTTCACTCCAAGTATCCCAAACAATCCAATCGAACGGTTGAGTCACTTTAACATATGATGGGTCTGTTGATTTTTTACCTTTATTAAAGATACGCGACCACTCTTTAGGATCATTTTGTTTTGTAGCTTTATAAGCGTCATTAAGATCTTTAAAAGCTTCAAAACTAACTATAGTAATGTTATTACGAGCTTTTTCAAGTTCAGGGGCGCATGAAAGAGTTTCGTAACCTTGATCTATGTCTATAAAAAGCACGCTACCTAGATCCCCCAGAGTACCGCACAGATGAGTTTTACCTGTACCTGATGCGCCATACATTAAAATAAAATGTGGCTTCGTAATTACGCCTTTTACATCAATAGTTTGCATTTTTTATACCTCCATTTTTAATAATTATATAGGAAACAATTTAGTTTTTCAAGGGTACTAAAGGAAAAATTTTAAGCTCTCAGAAATCCTCACATTCCAAACACCAGGATTCATATGCATCTTCATATCTCTGCTCATCTTGAGTTATTTGGGCTTCTGTGCTATACTCTGCTATGAAGTTAGAGTATGCCTCAAAAGTAAATTTAGGTAATGAAATTTCTAACGTAGAGGATATGAATTTAGCGTAACGCTGTTGTTTTTTAGTAGGTCCTCCTACACCTTCAAAGTTAAGTTTTATCGTCATTATTAACCCTCCTACTATTACTAATAAGATCATTTAATTTGTTAAATATTTTAAGCATGTGCGAGTTGCTCTCTAAAAAATGTGCTTTTTGAGATTCGCTAGGTGTAGAATTATTCCATAATTTAACTAAATCGTCATTATCCCTATCACCATATACAGTCCAGTTGCAAATTTTAATAATGCAATACAGGTAGCCAGTTCTACCTAAACTATGTCCTGAAAGAGGTTCAGCAATACAGCCGCATAAAGGGCAAGGTTTTAGCATCATTTACACCTCCGATTTTTCAAATTTACCATTACGGAAATCATCCAGGAAGGCTTCATAAGCTTCAGAACATCCTCGACCTTCACAGGCAGCACCGGGATGTGTGCAATATTTCTCGCATAGATCATTGTCAAGTTCTTCACGAGACGGAGGTATTATTGTAGGCCATTGATTTGTTAATTTTGCGAAGGCTTCTACTGTACGGCTGAGAAGCAGTATATCATGCAGGGCTTGCGAAAGAAAAGCCATAGCTAAGGGCACTTGATTGCCTTGCAATTTTTTAGGCATACCGCCTCGCGTAATATCCTGAAGATATCTAACGACATGACATGAGCGCTCAAGTATCTCCTGATATTCCTCAAATGTTGAGGGTGTAGATGTTGTCTCTGCTTTATTATTTTTTTGAACATTGGGAAGCGAAGACTTGATTACTGGTGCGAGTCCCGTGTATACTTGATTCATTTTATCCTCCTATTGATATGGCTGGAAAAAGAATCGCAACCATAGAATCCCAATCGCTTTTTTGTAACACAAGATAAAATTCTTCATGAATTGCACGCCTACTTACAGGTAGTGTATTATAAAAGTACTGAGCACTATGAAGATTAGCAAATTGTACAACCATTAAGTACGGACCATCTTCTAACTCCATAAGCACACCCCTAAGAGAATAGTAAGTAGGTTCTAGGTGAGTAATTAACGTTACTGTATGCCCTATAGCTTGAGCCTGCAACATACTCATATACATAGCTATCACTAACCAAAACTCTTCTTCTAAAAAACAACACCAAGGCACCTCTTCTAAAACAACTTCAGGTGTGTATACGAGTTCAGGTGCAGGTTTATATAAATCTTCACTAGTACCGCAAGATGTTAGTACAAACAAAAATAAAAGTATTAACAAACATCTCATTTTACAATTCCTCCTTTAAGGCCTTGCGTATGTCTTCAGCTTTGGTCAAATTGATTCTTGCAACATGCAGGTCCATCGTACCAACGCATTCAAGATAGTACACATTTACTGCATCAATTTGTCCAAATCTATTTAGGCGATCTTCAGCTTGTGCGTTGATTTCTGGAGACCAATCCCGGTCTAAAAAGACTACTGTATTGGTTGCTTTTTGCAAACCATCTACACCTGTACCAAGTGCACCAATAGTACCTCCTAAGATTCTAACAGAGGGATCCTCTATAAAACGCTGCTTTGAGGCTTCACGTTCCTCAATAGACATGCTACCAGTATACAGCTGCATGAATCCTCCCTCGTCAAAGGGAAAAACGTTAAGCTTAGATGCAAGTGTTTTTAAAGGAGTTGCCCAAGTAGAGAGTAATACTATCTTAAGGGTTGGATTATCCTCTAGGATAGTTTGTATCCAATCGAATTTAACGTTATCTATGTTTGGATAAAATTGTTCTGGACAACTTGTGAGCTGCCGTAAGCGTAGAAGATGAGACATTGCATTAGTAATTGTAAGCTCTTCTGGTAAGGTATCAAAAGCTAAGTCTCTAGCTTCTTTATAGGCTCCCTTTTGAGAGGAAGACATTTTAAGGTCAACAACAGAAGAACGCTTACCTGGTGTAAGTTTCAAATCAGGTTGCCGGATGGCAATTTGTTCTATCAACCAATTAAGGAGACGTACTTTTTCAGGGTCTTTAGATAGGCCTCCTACCTCTTTACCTCCAAAATGTCCATCTTGAACTGTGCAAAAGAACTCTAAGAAATTCCAATATGAATTACCTGAATACCTCCAATCTAAAGCGTACAATTGCGCCCACAAATCATCAATTTTACGTAGGATAGGGGTTCCTGTAAGGGCCATCTTATATTTAGCTGATATAGATGTAACTGCAGCCCATGTCTTAGATTTGCGGTTTTTAATACGGTGCGATTCGTCTAGCACTAAAGCGTCCCAGGAAAACATTTTAAGACGTATAAGACGTTGAGTGTTTAGCAGGGCGTCATAATTTGTTATAACTATACTATCTCTTGTAGGTTTATATTCATCGCCAGAGGATAGCACTTGTATTTTAGGACGTCCGAAGGTGGTTTGGCTTTGATAGTAGGGCTCCCACCACTTTTCTAACTCGTTTTTCCACTGTAAAAGTACAGCTTTAGGAGCTAAAATAAGAGCATTACGTACACCACGTTCTCTGAGAGTAACTACAGTCTCCACGGTCTTACCATACCCCATAGGATTAGCATTTAAAATACTTTTTTGGCCAATTTTGCGTAGGATATCCTCTTTCTGATAGCTAAAAAGAGTAGACTCCAAGAATACATCATCATCATCAACGGGTACTCTTAAGGATTTTGGCAGGGATAAACCTAACTGATGTAAGTTAATGAGGTTCTCCTCAACGCGATAGGTGTTAGTCTTTTTGACCCTTGTGGCTCCTAAAAGATACTTAGGGGCCACACAAGGGTCCGTCACTAACAAGTAATTTGCTTGCTTACTGGACTCAATTTTCATGGCTGATAGGGTTCCATGCGATCTTTATCAACCCAGAAACAAATGAAATTATCGTCCGCATCTAGTAAGCCTATACAAAGCTCAATATTTTCCCTGAAGTGCATACTGTCAGACAGCTCTTTTGGGTCTACAAGATCGGGAACATAGTCCACAATTATTACAGGTTGGCTATACAAAGGTAAGAGTCTATTTTTTGCATTAGGCTTCCACTGAACAATATCTCCTAACTGGAAATTATGCTCCTCTTGCATCTTGGACAGCACTGCTTTTAATTTTTCCGTCATGTTAATTCTCCTTTTCATTCTTTTTATTTTTGGACTTACGGCTATCAAGGTATGCATATATGCACAAAATTATAAACAAAGTTACTATAGTTGCAATTACTCCTAACCAGAATTCAGGTATTGTAAAAGTCATTAACTACTTCTCCTTTCTACAGGTAATATAGTCACATTAGCACCTTCTAAATGTAATTCTAATTCAGAAGGTAGGGGATCCATATACACAGTTAACTCAGGTACTTCACTTGCGTTATGGTTTAAAGTATAACCCCTACAACCGCCAGATATATCATTGCCATTTACAACTAATTTCGCAACAGTACCTTGAGATTGTACGCATACAGGGAGTCTATTGTCTAACAAGAGTATCACCTCCTAATCTTTTAATATACTTATTACGTATACGCCTACGTTTAGAGTACTTAGCTAAGTGCTTCGCCTTATGGAACGGCCTATAAATAAATCTACTAATAGCCACTGCCCTTATTAAATTTTCAGTACAATTCAGACCTTGTATAAAGCCTTCAACAGTACTTGGGCCTATATTATACATGTCTTTAGAGCTAAATCCTTCTAAAAAAGGTATCATAATATCACCTATCTAAATTATTTTGGAACTACTAATTCAATAAAACCTTTAAGCACTTTTTCGAACGTATATGGATGATCTTCAATGGAAAAAATAATGAGATTTAACTTTAAAAGTTCATCAGCTAACATATGTGCTATTCTCTTTTCTAAAATCTCTATATGTTCCTGCATCTTTTTAGGAATAACCATAATAGGCGCATTACGCTCTACCTGTAATGATTTGTAAAGGTTTTCTAGGCTTTCATGATCTTCTAAGAGGATATCATATTTACTTTTTAAATCATAGTAAGTAATGTCTGTATAACCTCCTAAAGCTTTAATTAACCATCTACGCATATCATCACCAGCTTTTCTTTTTAGAAGGACCTACAACTACTAACCTACCAGCTTCGTTAATATAACCTTTAACATAGACCTTATGACGTGTACCCATGTAGGCCTGTATTTCCTTATCGTAAGGAGTAGTAACTTCATAATCTTTTTGCCGATCACAAATAATAACACTATTCTTGTCTGGTGTAAGTTGCATCTTATAAATACGATTAAGGGGCATCAGTACCTCCTAACTTATTTTTCTCTTCGAGATGATCTCTAGCACGAGGTTCGAACTCTAGACCATACTCATTAAGGATAGTTTCCTTGGTGACTACTTCATAGCCAAAGGTAGAGCATACATGTTTGTAATCACACATTTGGCATCCGAAATATGTTGGACTAGGAGGTTCACCTTTTTCATCTAAAAGGATAGAATTATGGCATGCTTGTAACTGCTTTAGCCACATTTTCCAAAAACGCTCATGGTCTACCTCTGTATAAAGGTGAGGAGTACGTTTATAATCAAAATCGCGCTTAAGCTTGCGTACCTCATTTATTAAGATACCTCCATTAGTAACATCCGAAGGTACTAGACCTTTAGATATAGCGCCAGATATCCACTTATTAAGTGCCTCAAAATAAACTCGAGGCTGTTCATCTAACCAACTGAAAGCTTCCTCCCTAAATCTAGCACAAGTTTTGTGTTCAATACCTTTTACGGTGTTAGTAGTTGCTTCGTAAACAATAAGATCTATAGCACCTACACACATTATCTCCTCAAAGACTTCATCACAGAAAGCCCCGCAAGCTTCACAATCATGATAGATAATAGAATGAGGGTATTCTGTACCACATTCTGTGTCTTTACATTTTAAGCCTATTTGAGTTTTAAGCCCTGATAGAAACTTAAACTTATGCTCTACATCTAAGATTTGCCACTTTTCAAGGTCTTCATAAAGTAGAATATCTGCATAACCTGTTAACATAGCGCTGAGAGTTTTGTATTCTTCTGTATTAGCTTGCTGTTCTACCAGCTTCATAGTAGCTTCAAAATTAGCTCCTGAATAAAGCAAAGCTAAAGCTTCATGAAATAGTGTTCCTAGTGAGAGAGCCGTTGCAGGTACTTTAGATGTTAGATGCATACGATTGCGACTTGTAAATTGCCACAGTCGTTTACATTGTTTATAGGATTTGATTTCAGATACATCTATCCTACGTTCTCTAAGAATCATTATTTATCATTCTCCTTAAGGTAAAGAGCCTAGCTCTTTACCATATTCTTTTTATTAAAACAATTTGCCTTTGCGCAAAAGGCTAACACATACTGAAACGTAGTATTGTCCTAAACGCCTTTCAGCATCACGGAAAATGCTTTTGTTTCTCGTAAGCATTCATGTTACTTACCTCCTTCATATTTTAATTAGAAAATAGGGATGAGGATTTGAACCTCACATAGTATATATTTCGACCGGGAAGGAAATTCCAAGGTAATATACCCTACGTTATACGCGTCTACCCATTCCGCCACCCTATTATTTTTATTTTGAAAAGGTGCATTTTTTATTTTTTTTGTAAGCGCTTAGCTTATGGGGGGGGGGGAGCTAAGCGCTTACTATTAGAAGAGGTGGTGGTTATGCGTAAGTGAACCACTCGCCGTTTGCGTTAAAGTAACCGTCCGCATAGCCTTCTCCATATTCCAATTCACCTTGAGAATTGTAATATGAATCAGCACTAATGCCTAAGTGTTCGGTTACGTTTTCTGGTGTAATATTTTCTGAAGCTTCGCCGGCAATTTCTTCAGCTAGAGCCAATTCATCTTCTGCAACATTGGCTTCTGCTTCTTGTGCCTGATATCGTAAGGTTACTTCGCGCTTGGTTACTTTATCAGGCGGTAGACCTTTCATATTAAGCATGGTGTTGGAGATGACCTTAAGGTCGTCACGGTTAAACTCTCCATCCGGACCTACTGAACGTAGAACAGTATGACTACGTGTTTGGAAGATGAAGCCATAAACCAGAATTTCTTTTCTAATAAGAACAATTGGTATACCTGTAGGATGGGCGTCTGGGTAGATGCTTTGATCAAAACCTTCAGGCATATGTCCACTCTCATCTGGTATAGGTGGCATCTCATGCATCGGGAATTTGCGTACAGGAATTGTTTGACCGTCTACTTCAATTGTTTCGGTTTTGCTGTAATATCCTGTACCAGAACGGCGCTTGTCTGAGAGTGATAACTCTTCATCGCATTTGAGTGCTGCCTCAATAACTGCTTCTAGACTGTCTAGGTCTTGATCTGGGTCCAGGCGCCGGTTCATAAAGCGCTCAATGGCTTCCCAGTTA
>Ga0123355_10000474_pt1 | contig 53240 bp, 40 predicted proteins | sample TergutEmb28metaG_3_FD_89872 | JGI IMG/M metagenome (GOLD analysis project Ga0123355, IMG submission 89872) | Embiratermes neotenicus P1 segment gut microbial communities from Petit-Saut dam, French Guiana - Emb289 P1 | ecosystem: Host-associated > Arthropoda: Insects > Digestive system > Gut ... | reverse complement strand
AGTTGAATATGAAGTGGCTTATGACACTTCTGTCACTCAAGACGCAGCAGAAGGATCTTACGACTATCCTGCCATTCAGGGCGTAGCCGAAGAATCTTATGAGGCAGTGGCAAGTGGCGACTATATCGAGATTGAGCCTCTTAGCGGTATTTCTCCGGGTGACGTTGTTGCGATTTATGTTGATGGAACTCCAGCAAATGACAGAGGATATCCAGCACTTGCAGCAGCGATTTCATCAGCAAACCCTGGTGAAACAATCTACTTCTTGGGCAATGTTGCCCATATTGGAACGCTTACGATAGGTAACAACCTTACTCTAGATTTTAGAGGATACAATCTTAATATCGGCACTGTGGTTGTTGGCGATGGTGTCTCTCTTGATGTTATCAATGGCGGTACGCTACATGCGTCTGGATTTGGTTTAAACATTTTTGGTAATAGCACGGTAAATTTCGATGGCAATATCAGTGCCTCATCTGATGGCATTAGAGTGAACGGCGCTGGAGCTGATGTGACGATCAACGGTAACGTTTCTGGGAGTGATGCCATACGTACGATGTCTGGCTCTACTTCTTCTATGGTGATAAATGGCAACATTTCTGGAAGGCTTTGTGGAATTCATGCAAATGGTGCCGGAACTATTATTGTTACGGGTAATATTCATGGTAATGATATTGCCGTTAATACTGCGACTGGCAGCACCACAACCATTAATGCGAGCGGTGATGTCTCTGGGGGAAATACAGGAATTAGAGCAACAACTGACTCGACTGTTAATCTCATAGGTGATGTTACTGCAGGCGGTATTGGTATCAATGCGAGTCAAAATGCAAACGTGTGGGTTACAGGTGACGTCGTTGCTACGGGGGCCAACTCGACAGGCGCACAAAGCACCAACAGTTCAAGTGTTAGGATTACGGGCACTCTCACAGCTCCTAATTATGTGAGAGTTGCTAATGTAACTCTAGCTGCTGATGAGGACGATGAGACGTCTACTCTGCCAGGATACAAGCAGTTTAGTCGAGACTATGCAACAGTTTGGGTACTTAGCGAAACACCGCTACCTCCAACCTGTGAGTGTACTTATGCAGATTGTCCTTGTACGGACGTACCAGAGAACTGCACTTGTGGAACTGTAGTACAGCCTCCAGCATGTGAATGCACTTATGCTGACTGTCCTTGCCCAGACGCACCAGAAGGAAATTGCACGTGTGGAGCACCACAGCTGCCTTGCAATTGCGACACCAATTGCTGTGAATGTTCAGGGTATAATCCAGATTGCACCTGTCCTTGCACAGAGGGATGTACGCCTGACACAGGCGATGTTACCGGCAACGACACCAACGGTGGCGATGATGCAAACGACGATGATGAAGAAGTTGACGAGCAAGCTGCAACTGGTGACAGAAGAGACCCAGCTGCAGGACCAAAAACGGGTGATGTCGTCAATTGGTTTGCACAAATCGCTGTTCTTGCTGCTTTGCTAACCGCTGTGGCTGCAACAGGCCTGGTGCGCACAAGAGGACAAAACTAGACTCGCAACCTAAGCTCTGCGCAACAAAATACTAACCATAAAGGCGTGCTACAAATCAGTAGCACGCTTTTTTATTTATGGCCAAGCTTGCCCTTAAGAATCTGGAAGAATTGTTCTCAATTGTGTATACTTTAATGTATTAACTTTTGTATATTATTTGGCAACAATTAAAGTATAAAATAGTAGGAGGAATTTAAGTATGGCTACCCGCACACTTCCAAAGATTAGACCGCTTTCCGACTTACGAACGAAAATTGGCGAAATAACAGCATTTATTGACAAGGGGATAGCGCCAGTAGTTCTCACAAAGCACGGGCGTGGCAAATACGTACTTCTTTGCGTTGAAGAATATGATGAATTGATTACACATCAAAAACTTTCTGCGGATCATGGCTTTCCTGAAAGCTTTCCACATTTTACTTCAGTGGATGATTTGCGAGAAAAGCTTGAGGTGGGACTTCAAGATATCGAAGAAGGGCGCACAAAATCTCTTGGTGATGTCATGCAAGAAATAAGGACTAAGCATGGCTTATGAGATTATTTTTTCCGGCAAGAGAGATTTTGAAAATTGGGAGTCGCAGTAGACTCTGTACAGCAAATGCTAACCATAAAGGCGTGCTACAAATCAGTAGCACGCCTTTTTATTTCAAAAATTTAACAATTTTCTCTTGCAATATGCTGTGCTTGTGAGTATGATACTCCTTAATTGAATAGCTGTTGATGAAGAGTAGTAGTCCTATCAGCGCACACTGCACACTAAAAAGTGGCAGTAAAGAGAGCCGGTGATGGTGGAAATCTGGCAAAGCGAGATTAGGATGAATGGACTTCGGAGGCATCGTTGCAACGGTTGCGGCCAGACAGGCAAACAACTTACTAGTGACGACGGAAGTTTCCCCGTTAGCAGGAACGCAGGTATGCAGGGTACTCTCTACATAAGGAGACCCCGAGTATTTGGACAGAGTGGACTTCAGGCTTTTAGCTTGGCGTCAAGCAAGGGTGGTACCGCGGGAATACTTCTCGTCCCTTACAGCACTAGCGCTGTAGGGGATTTTTTTATGAAGTAGCGAGCAGTGTGTCAAGGGGACGGTTCTCCTGACACGCTATCCGCACAGAGGTAGGACGTGTCAGGAGAACCGTCCCCTTGACACACCCCCTGCTTGACAAATGTTGGAGGAATGGACGTACTCACTCGCAATGTGGGCAGCAGAAACAAACCGCCGCTGCCTAGACAAGGAGAGCAGTAAAATGACGCAGGAAAAGACCAGATTCATCTTAGAAGAAAAAGACATGCCAACGACCTGGTACAACGTGATGGCAGATATTCCGGGTGGTTTGCCGCCCTATCTAGATGCCGAGGGTAACCCCGTAAATCCAGACCAGCTTGCGGCAATATTTCCGCCAGCACTTATCGAGCAAGAAATGACCACTCAGCGCTACATTGACATTCCGGGTGCCGTCATCGATGTGCTGCGCACCTACCGCCCTGGGCCGCTGACCCGCGCTCGCATGTTTGAAAAAGCATTGGGGCTGCCAGATGACGTGCGCATCTACTACAAGTACGAGGGCATCAACGCAAGTGGCTCGCATAAGGCGAACTCGGCGATTCCGCAGGCTTACTACAACAAGCAGGCAGGCATCACGAAGCTGACGACAGAAACCGGTGCTGGCCAGTGGGGTTCTGCGCTGTCTATGGCGGGTACTCAGCTGGGTATTGATGTCGACGTGTTCATGGTCGGCGTAAGCTATGACCAGAAGCCGTATCGCCGCATGTTCATGGAAAGCTTCGGAGCAACTGTCCATCGCTCACCCACAAACATGACTCAGGCAGGTCGCAATGCGCTAGAACTTGACCCTGATTTCTTAGGAACGTTAGGTCTTGCGATTTCTGAAGCGGTGGAGGTTGCTGCAACAAACCCTGATACTAACTATGCTTTGGGTAGCGTTCTGAACCACGTAATTTTGCACCAAAGTATCATCGGGCAAGAAGCAATTTTGCAAATGGAGCTAGCCGAAGATGAGCCAGATGTAATCATTGGCTGCTGTGGTGGTGGCTCGAACTTTGCAGGGCTGGCTTTCCCGTACTATAAGCGCAAACTTGACGGCAAGAGCAATGCACGTCTGCTAGGCGTAGAACCAAAGGCTTGCCCGACCCTTACAAAGGGCGAATACCGCTATGACTTTGGTGACGAAGCAAAGATGACTCCACAGATGAAGATGTACACCTTGGGTCACGACTTTGTTCCTGCAGGAATTCACGCAGGTGGACTGCGCTATCACGGCGACTCGCCACTGCTGTCAGAACTTGTGCATAGGGGAGAAATCGAAGCAACGTCGGTATTCCAAAATGACTGCTTCAAGGCTGCCCTTGCCTTTGGTCGCGCAGAAGCAATGCTGCCAGCACCAGAAAGCAGCCATGCAATTGCCGCTGCAGTGCAAGAGGCACGCGACGCTGCTGAAAAGGGCGAAAAGAAGACGATTCTCTTTGGTTTGTCGGGACATGGGTTCCTCGATTTGCCAGCGTATGAGGCCTACAATAGGGGTCAACTAGAAGATTTTGATTTCCAATTGGGCGCGTAGCGCGTACCAGATGTTCAGGCTCGGTGTCGGGTTGAAAATTTCATTTGCTTACGTAACTTAGTACGCTGCACAAATGAAATTTTGCAAGCCTCCTTGACCCTGAACATCTGGAGCACACTAAAGTAATTGGGTAGAGTTTAAAGTGAAAGAAGGGGAGTGTGTCCAGAATGGACGCACTCCTCCTGTAATTTCCCATCTTTCGTAAATGTATTGAAATTGTGAAGATAATGTGTGGTATAGTTGAAGTGTCCCCCTGTTGAGTTCAATGAGGTGAGCTCAAGCACGGCGCAAAGGAGACTTTTTATGAATCGCCACACTTTCAAAACAATTACAATTTCTACTGGTTTCTACACCAAGGCTACAGCTCTTTTTCTAGCTTTCCTCTTGCTGTGTGCGCCTGCAATTGCTGCAGCTGCCACCTTTGCAAGCGCATTTGACGCGCTTGCTGTGCAGACATCTGAGGTGAATTATGAAATCGTAGGCAGAGTAACCGACCCAGACACATCAACAGATACGGGCTTTCTCGATATTCCCCGAGTACACGACGGGCGCATATGGACAGATAAGAGCGTTAATCCTGGTGCGTCAGATGACGACTTTGAAGTAACTCTTTCTGCGCTCAGCCAGTCCTTTCCCATAACAGAGGGATATTCAATCCCTGCAGATACGGTGTTTGTGATTGATGTGTCAGGCTCTATGACTGCCGTCGACGCCGGCGCAACTGACACGCGCATAGAATTCCTTGTAGAGGCTCTTAACGAGGCTATTGCTATACTGCACGCTGCAAACTCGGAAAATAGGGTAGCAGTTGTTGCCTACGGCGGACGACCAAGTGGATACGGCAGGGTAGAAAACGTCCTTATGTTGGGGCGCTATACTGCTGAAAACGATCAGTTCTTTTCAGTTGCGGTAGATGCAGCCCGCAATACCAATGTCATAGTAAATGCAGAAGTTGCTGATGAATCGGGAGGACAGCGCGTCACCGATTCACTACGCGTTGCAGGTTCGACGCCAACGCAGTGGGGCATTTATTGGGGCTCTCAAATTCTTGAAAATGCTGACCCTTTGGTTACCGTGCCCATGACTGACAGTAGCGGTGTCACAGAAGATATAGTGGTAACCAGAAGACCAAACATGATACTTATGACTGACGGTGAGCCCACCATGGGCTGGACCAATTACACTTTTGATGAGGCAGTTTACAACCCAATAAAGCCTGGTCCTGATGGCGCGCTACTGGGAAGTCCTGCTGGCTCGCCGCAACTATTTCTGGGAGACGGTTCTTACGGTGAACTGGGCATAGGCTTGCTTACCGTACTTACCGCAGCACATAGAAAGCAGCTTATCAATGAACATTATTTCCCTGGTGGAAGCCCTGCCGGCTTTGCAGGCCAACCAGATTCAAGGGTGGGCTTCTACACCATTGGCCTCGGCGTTCAGCCATCGCAAGGCGCAACTGACCTTATTCGTGCGGTGATGAATCCCTTTGACGTTGACCCTGCGCTCACAAATAACAATGCTGATGTAGTTACCTCAAATATTCGCGAACGCATGAACCTGACTTCTGGGTTTGACCAAAACAAGTATCAAAACGCGGCCGACCCAACAATGGGCGCACTCCTCCGCAATTTCACAGCGTCCAGTGGTGCAGACATCAGCTTTAGTGCGCAGCGCAGACAGGGGTGGGGCGATTACCACTGGGAACAGTCGGTTAGCGTTGCCAATACCGTAGGCCTTGGCATACAGGACATAGCGTATACCGACGGCTTTTATGAGGCCGCAGATATTGATGAGTTGCGCGACGCCTTTACGAAAATCACAACAAGTATTCAAGCCCAGAGTATTGAGATGGTCACAAACGTCCATGATACGAACCCAGACTTTGATGGCTGGCTGGTATTTTCTGACGTGCTAGGTGACTATATGGAATTCCGCGGAGGAATCCAGCTTTACTACGGTGGAGATTTGATTCCTCGCGGCAGTTTCAACCTTGAAAATAGCAGCATCAGAGCTGATTATGAAAAAATCTTACTTGAGCAGCTTAATTACGGAACACCAGAAGAGTCACCCCTCTTCATGCAGCCAGGTGACGTAAGCGAACTTATCGCCCAAAATATTGCTGCGGGCAACACGAACAGCATTACTTACTATGTTGACACTGACAGAAACTATGTTGGCTTTGAAAATCCTGGCGACGCAGCCGCGCATGTGGAAGTGTTTCCCATGATTGGCGGCGTGACGCGAGACCTCAATCGCCAAGCAAACCTCATGTATGTCACTTTCCATGTTGTCACTGCTTTGCGCGACGATGCCTTCAACGAAGTATTTACTCCTCCTGCACAAGGGGGAGGCACACAAGTCCCTACGGTAAGAAATTTGAGGGAGGGCGACCAGATAGTACGCTGGTACATTCCTGCAAGCATTATCCCTATGCGCAGTGTTGACGTGACAGACGGTACGGTAGGCGGTGATACAGAGCCAATTCGTGTTCAGTTTATCGTTGGGCTCAATCATGACCAGATTGCTAACGGCATACACAAAGAGTACATAGACGAAAACGCTGCTGCAGATGGGGAGCTCTACTTCTATTCAAATGACTGGCACAACAACCAAAATGTCACCTTGGCATTTGACCAGCCTCACGAGAAAAACCCGTATTATCAGCCTGGTGGGGTGGGGTATGACATAGGGCGAAGTACGGTGATAAAGGCAGAAAATAGTACAGAAACCCATGGCCATGTTTCACTGGTTCGGTCGACTGCATATGATGATAATCGTATTACCTTGCAATGGCTGGGCAATAATGGCAGGCTGACGCTTGACGGACTTATTCCAGAAAACCCGCCACCACCAGTAGACCCGCCACCAGAGGATTCGCCACCGCCAGTAGACCCGCCACCGGTAGACCCACCGCCGCCGGCAGATCCTCCTGGGGGAAATGGTGATACTCCGCCGCCAGCCAGCCCACCGCCGGCAGACTCGCCAGAGCGGGCAGAATCAGGACCTAAAACAGCAGACAACAGCAATCCTAGCGTGCATGTATTACTTATGGCGGTATCTCTTATAGCAATAGTGACCGTAGTCTATAGGATAACTTGCCCCGGTGAAGACACTGACAGAAGGAATGGATAGATAATCTGCTTTTCAAAATAGTTCCAGTATCAATAGCGAACCCAGTAAGCGTGTTAGACTAATAAAGCTGTTTTACAACCTATGAAAGGTGTTCAATTTCTTATGTTTGATAGCTTAGCTAGTCGCTTACAAGACGTATTTACTAATCTTAATCGCAAAGGTATCTTGACTGAACAAGACGTCGACGCTGCCATGCGCGAAATTCGCCTTGCTCTGCTCGAGGCCGATGTTAACTTTAAAGTCGTCAAAACCTTCATCTCGCGCGTACGCGAACGTGCTGTTGGTGCTGACGTTATGAACTCGCTCACACCAGGTCAGCAGGTCGTAAAAATCGTGCTGGATGAACTCACCAAATTGTTGGGTGAAACGCCAACACGCATGGTATTGGGCAGCCGCATGCCTAACGTCATCATGATGGTAGGCCTGCAGGGCTCTGGTAAGACAACGGCGACCTCAAAGCTGGCGTGGAGGCTGCGCAAGCAGGGCAAGCGTCCTCTTATGGTAGCTTGCGATGTTCACAGACCCGCAGCGATTGACCAGTTAGAGGCACTGGGTCGCGAACTTCAGATTCCCGTCTACAAAGGCGAAGGAGTGTCAGCGGGTGACGCCGTAGCAACAGCAGTCGAAGGCGTGCGCCACGCCATCGATAACATGCTCGACGTGGTCATTGTCGATACCGCAGGTCGCTTGCACGTCGACGAAGAAATGATGGCAGAAGCAACGGCAATCAAGCAGGCAGTAAAGCCAGACCAAATCCTTATGGTGGTTGACGCCATGACCGGTCAAGACGCCGTCAACGTGACAGCTGAGTTCAGCAAGGTGCTAGACTTCGACGGCCTTATCATGTCAAAGCTCGATGGTGACGCACGTGGTGGTGCAGCGCTCTCTATTCGTGAAGTCACAGGCAAGCCAATCCTCTTTGCTTCAGAAGGGGAGAAACCGTCCAGCCTTGATGAGTTCCACCCAGACCGTATGGCAAAGCGAATCCTTGGCATGGGTGACGTTGTTAGTCTTATCGAGACAGCAATGGATACCTCACTTGAAGATGAAATCTCAGAATGGGACGAAGAGCGCCTAAAGAAAGGCCAGTTCACTTTTGATGACTTCTTAAAGAGCATTAAGCAAATGCGCAAGATGGGTGGCATTGGTGCTATTTTGAAAATGCTTCCTGGGGGAGGACAGGGCATTCCAGAGGGTGCTGTTGACGATAAGCAGATAGCACGTATGGAAGCGATAATTTTCTCTATGACGCCAGCAGAGCGCGTTAATCCTAAGCTGCTTAATGGTTCGCGCCGCGCGCGTATTGCCGCAGGCTCGGGCACGACCGTAGTTGAGATTAACAGACTGGTTAAGCAGTTTGGCGAAGCCCAAAAGATGATGAAGCAAATGGGCGGCTTTGGCGGTATGGGCGGCGGTGGCAAGAAGGGCCGCAGGGGTCGTCGTGGGGGTGGCGGGCAGCTACCGCCCGGATTTCCCAATCTTTAAAATACCCCATATGCCCAGATTCGGCGTCGGGTTGAAAAATCCATTTATTCACCTAGTTCAGCAGGCTTCACAAATGGATTTTTGCAAGTCTCCTTGACTCTGAACATATGGAGCATTTTTAGCTAACGGTAATCTTTCTTTTATTCTGTGCGCAATCTGACAGATAAATGTTTATCAAGCTCTGATAGGGAACGCCTGTTAGGCTTGCCTGTTCTTTAAAGTAATCAATAGTGTCTGCGTTTAGCCTGATAGTAATCTGCTGGCGTAACTTCTTTGGGTACGGGCTTGGCTTGGCGTTGCTAAAGTCATATTCCTCGCGCATTATTTATCCTCCTCTATGTTTCTGATAGGCGACTGCTTCAGTCTTTGTTGCTTTACGCGCTGATATTATCCTAATTGCACTCTCTTGGTTGCGATAACAATGACAAACAATCAGCAAGCGTGGCCTATTACTCATTCCTAAAACAATAAATCGTTCCTCATCTTGAGAATGACTTGGGTCTTCGAGGATAAGCGACCAAGGGTCGTAAAAGGCCGTTCTTGCTTCCTTAAAAGAAACATTATGCTTCTTAAGGTTAGCTTTGCCTTTGTCCTCGTCCCACTCAAAATGTAATGCTTTTATAATCATATTGTAACTCTTTCACCGTCCATGTTGCAATTCTTTATATGAGCAAATTAGCAACAAAGGGTTAAACGGAACTTAAAGAAAGATTAAAGCAGGATTAAAGCGGGGCAAAATGGGGGAGTCTGACCAGTGTGTCAGGAGAACCCTGACATGACTGACCTAGAACTAGGAGAGCCGGAAGGAGAGCTGGACAAAAAACGGGCGAATTTCGCCCGTTTTTTATGTGGAAAATATTTTTAAAATATTGTTGACAAGTGAACTAAATGTGTGTATTATATGAAGTATGAAAAGAATCTTCCCCATTCTTTTCCCCTGAAAATAGCGCAGGGTTTGCCGCAACTCTTGCCCTGCGCATCTCTTTTCTTTTTGGTTTTCCTTTGGCTTTACTTCATATAAAGAAAACAGCGTACCAGGCGAAGGGTACGCTTTTTCTTGTGTCAAACATTGTGTGTTGTATTATTTTTTGCGCTCACTTCTGGGTACTGGCTTTAGGATAAGCAAGATAACGGCACCTAGAACATCGCGGAATTGTCTGCCGCGGTGATAGAATCCTCTAAAAGTTCTGCCCGTTGCTTTGTGGCTCATGGTTGTTTCAATCTCTGCCACGCGATATCCCTTGCGTAGCGCTCTGGCCGTCAGAACGACCTCTACGCCATAGCCGCGTGCAAAGGGACGAATGCTGTCAAGGCAGTTGCGCGTAATTGCCCTTTGTCCCGATAGGGGAGCTTGAAAATCTGCGTCATCGCCGCCAGAGCGACGAATCTCAAAACGTGCAAGGTTCTTTACCAGTCCAAAGCCAGCTTTTCCTGTTGGTTTGGGGAAGCGTGCAATAGACATGTCAAGTTCGCCGCTTAATACAGGCTCTAGCAAGAGACTTGCTTGTGCTGCCGTATCACCCAGGTCAGCGTCGAGCAGCAAAATGATATCGGCGTCTTCGTGTTGTTTTGCCGCATGTTCCAGCACCGGACCTTTGCCAACATTTCGCGTTGACCTAATGGTGCGCGCGCCAGCGTCTACGGCCAGCTGTGCTGTGTTGTCTTTGCTGCCGTCATCAATAACAACAACGCGACCAACTTGTGGAATGCTTTGCACTGCTTTGACCGTCTGCGTTATGCGGTCTTCTTCGTTAAGGGCTGGTATTAGGGCAACGACCAGAGGGTTTTCTGGCAGCGTTGCTCGCATTTGTTCTAAGCGCTCAAAGGGGCAGATTTTTGCTGCCTCTGCACTGCTTGCCTCTGCACTGCTTGCTGAAGTTACGCTTGTCTTTGCTGACTTTACTGATTCTGTCATTAACTCTTGCTCCTGCTCAGTTTTCTTTGTATCAATTTTCCAAAATCGTTTATTTCTTCAATGCCTAGTATTCTTGCAGCAATTGCAGTGAGCGCAAGACCCAGAATACCTATTACTGCTACGACGATTATTCCCAGCAGCCTATCGTCAGGAATGAAGCCTCCCTGTGCTAATGTATCTGTTAAGAGCCTTGACCCAAAGTAGGCAAAAGCACCAACTATCAGGGCAACGACGGTCATCTTTGCAAAAACGCCTACGAAAGACCTGATGTCAAATGACCCAATCTTTCTGCGCAGCAAGTAGAGCAGTGTCAAGAATAGCAGTACAAAGAAGATTCCGTCAGAGATAGGAATACCTACCACTCCTAAACTGAAGTGCGCAACGATGTTGCCCGTCAAGAACAGGTAGCCTGCGATTTGAACCAGCGTTAGCACAAAGTTTGCAATAGCTGGTGTCCAGGTATCACTAAGAGAATAGAACGAGCGCAGCAAATACATAAAGCCTGCGAAAAAGACCAAGCTAACCGCCCAGGTCTGCAGTACCGCCACGGTGATTGCGGCGTCCTCTGCAGTAAAGCGCCCGCCTACGTAGAGGGAAATCAGCGGACCAGCTAGTCCAAACATCAGCGCAGACGCTGGCAGCATTAGTAAAGTAGTTGTGCGCAATCCTGATACAAGATTTTCCTTAAACTCGACCATGTTCTTTTCAGTCGCTGCTTTGGATAACTCCGTAAAGAGTGCTGTAGCTATGGACACGGCAATAATGCCATAGGGCAGATTGTGCCACACACTTGCAAAGAATATAATCGCCTGACTTTCAGAACCCGTCGTTGCTGCCGTGGCATTTCTTACTGATACAGCAACCAGGTTACAGGCAACATAGAAAATCATAGGCAGAGCCAATTTGAGCATAGTGCGAAGTTCTGGGTCACGCAGGTCTATGCCAATGTAGAGCTTAAAGCCCGTTTTTCTCAGTGCGGGAACCATTACCAGGAACATTACCAACACACCCAGCGAAGTACCCACTGCAATAAAGGTGAGTGTTGAGGTATTTGTGATATCCATAGTGCTTGCAATCAGCAAGAAAACAATAACGACCAGGTTATTAAACACAGGCCCTAAAGACGCCCACAGGTACTTACGCTGCGCGTTAAGCAGTGCTTGAATAATCATGCCAACACCGTAAAAGACTGCTTGTATCGCAAAGAATCTAAAGAAGAAACTTGCCATGTCCAGCAGCGCTTCTACGTCACCATAGTCACCTGCGAGGAAGTACTGCGTCCACATAATGGGGCGGGGAAACAACATTCCCAATAAAGCAATGGCTCCCAGTACTACCGCAAATAGGGTCATCAAATTGCCCGCAAAGCGCCAGGCAGATTCGTCTCCGCGCTCTTTGCGAATGCGCATAAAGGTGGGGATAAAAACAGAGAACAGAACGCCGCCGGCAATCAGTTCAAAAATCATGTTGGACATGTTGTTGGCAGCGGTATAGGCGCTCGATACGGCATAAGCGCCCAATGCCAAGGCAAGCGCCCACGCGCGAACAAAGCCAGTAATGCGCGAAAGGGTCGTTGCAAGCGTCATAATCAAGGTCGAGCGACCTACATGTGCTTCTCCATCGAGGCCGGTGCTGCCCTCGCCGTTGCCCTCGCCAGCATCAATTTCACTGTCGCTAGCCTCAGATTTATCCGAGGCTAGCTGGTCGTCAGATTCGTTATTTATATCAGAGGAATGGTCAGACTCCTCCGTACAAACACGCGCCTTTTTAGCTTCTTTGCCTGTATTCATGCCTTTAATAATAGTTGACCTCATGTGTGTTTGCCTACGGGTGCTACAAATGGTTCTACGAATGGTTGAAATAGTTTGATAAAACGTTGCCGCAAAACCCTTTATGTCGGCTATACTAAAGTACCGTATGAACAAGTCATACTACGCTAATTTTGAGATTGCGATTTTCGCAACAGGAAGAGGTTGACATCATATGGGTTCAAGCGGTTCTGCACAAATCGGTGGGGATATTAACACGAAAACTAAATACATTTTTGTGACTGGTGGCGTTGTTTCGTCGCTGGGCAAAGGGATTACCGCCGCTTCTTTGGGACTGCTGCTAAAGTCGCGTGGCTATAAGGTTGCTATGCAAAAGCTCGACCCCTATTTGAATGTTGACCCGGGCACGATGAGCCCGTATCAGCATGGCGAGGTCTTTGTGACAGAAGATGGGGCAGAGACTGACCTTGACCTGGGACATTATGAGCGCTTCGTCGATGAGGCGATGACCAGCGACAGTACTGCTACTGCTGGCTCGGTCTATTACGATTTGATTGCGCGCGAGCGTGCTGGGGATTTTTCTGGTGGGACTATTCAAGTTGTGCCACACCTTACCAATGAAGTAAAAGACCGCATTAAGCGCCTTGCTTTTAACAGTGGTGCTGACTTTGTTATTACTGAAGTTGGCGGAACGGTAGGCGACATCGAATCGCTGCCTTTTATTGAGGCTATCAGGCAAATGCGCCGCGATGTCGGACGTGAAAATGTTTGCTATATTCACGTGACGCTTGTGCCGTGGCTAGAGGTCTCGCATGAAATGAAGACAAAGCCGACACAGCACAGCGTACAACAGCTGCGCAGTCAGGGTATTCACCCGAACTTTGTCGTTTGTCGCTGTGAGCGTGAAATTGAACAGCCTTTGATAGATAAGGTTGCACTGTTTTGTGATGTTGAAACAGAACGCGTACTTACTGCAATGGATTCTGAATCGTTGTATTTAGTGCCGCGTGACCTGCAAGCACAAGGCTTTGACGTCAAGGTATTAGAGCGCTTTGGTATGGCTCTGGGAACTTCTGATATTAGCGCGTGGACAAACTTTGTCGAGAAAGAACGCAAGCTTACCGACCGTATTCGGATTGCTTTAGTGGGTAAATATGTGCAGCTGCCTGACGCTTATTTGTCAGTGACAGAAGCACTGAACCATGCAGGTGTTCACCTGGACCATTTGATTGATTTGGAGTGGATTGACGCAGGAACTCTGAGCCCTGATGAGGTCAAGGCAGCCCTTGCTGCTGACGCAGGTTTTGACGGCATTATCGTGCCTGGTGGCTTTGGTAAGCGCGGGGCAGAAAGCAAAAAGGCTGCAGCGCAGTATGCTCGCGAGAACAAAATACCTTTCTTTGGCATTTGTCAGGGAATGCAGATGGCCGTTGCCGAATTTGCCCGCAATGTTGCCGGCATGGACGGTGCTGCCTCATATGAATATGACCCCGATACTAAGTACCCTGTGGTGCACCCACTTGCCGGAAAAGAGGACTCTGGCTTTACGGGGGGCACTATGCGTTTAGGCGCACACGATATAAAGATTGCTCCGAATTCGATTGCACACGAAGTGTATTCTGCCCTTGAGGCAAGCGAGCGTCATCGTCATCGTCATGGTATCAACAATGAATATTGTAAGCACTTAGAAGACGCTGGCCTGGTATTTTCTGGTATGTCAACAGACGGTGAAGTGGTTGAAATTGTTGAACTTTCACGTGCAGCGCACCCGTGGTTTGTAGGCACACAAGGACATCCAGAATTTAAGAGCCGCGCAGCACGTCCGTCGCCACTTTTTGCAAGTTTCATTGCAGCGGCAATCGCGTATAAAAAATCACAATCAGGCGCATAGTTGGGCGTAAGCAGACAAGGCAGACAAGCAGGTAGGCAAAACTATTCTTAGGGTAAAGGTGCAATTGTGAGACAAATCTGGGGAACCGTAACAGAGCTTGTGCAGCGTCCTGGCGCACAGCGTGAAGGATATAGCGAAGCAATGGTCCAGATTGATGACTGCGATGGCCGCGGCAGTGGTAGTGACAGCGACAGTGACGCTAGCAATGGCGCGCCTGAAAAAGCCGTGTGCTACCCGCAACTGACAGGTGCGGTTCAAGTGGGCGAGCGCGTCTTGCTCAACACGACTGCCGTCGACCTAGACCTAGGAACAGGTGGCGTTCACTTTGTTGTTGCCAGGGCGAGCGATGACAGCAAGGGCGCGCAGCTAAATGAAGCCATGCAGCCTGAAGCAGGCCACCTGATGAAGCTGCGCTATACGCCGCACCAGCTAAATGTGCTAAGCGTTGAAGCGCAAGAATCGCCCTATCACACCATCATGGAAAACCGCGACAGCCTAGAGGGAGTTCCTGTTGTATGCTGCGGTTTGCACAGCCAAGTCCCCCTAGTTGCTGCTGCGATAAAGAAGGCCGTACCGACCCTTGTCGTTGGCTACGTTATGGACGACGCAGCAGCTCTTGCAACAAGCCTCTCGAAAATCCTTGCAGATTCGGTCGAAGCTGGCCTTATCGACGTAACGGTTTCAACAGGTCAAGCTTTTGGCGGACAAATCGAAGCCATCAACCTGCACTCAGGCCTGCTCGCAGCAGTTCACGTTGGCGGTTGCGATGTTGTGATTGCAAGTATCGGCCCAGGCCTTGCGGGTACGGGTACTCCTTTTGGACATGGGGGAGTTGCCCAGGGCGAAGCTATCAACGCTGCCGCAACCTTGGGAGGTGCGCCCATTGCGTGCTTGCGCATGTCTGAAGCAGATACGCGTGACAGGCACCTGGGTATCAGCCACCATTCGCTGACAGCACTCTCGCGCGTAGCACTGGCACCGTCAATAATAGCAATACCACATATGGACGACAGCTGTCCTGTATTTGACAGAGTTAATGATGAGCTTGACCAGCTGCCCAACCAAGTAGGTCACACAGCGTTTCAGCTAGAAGAACTCTTCTATGATGAAGCGGCTTTGCGCGGCGTTAAAGTTATAACGATGGGGCGCGACTACGACCGTGATCCGCTGTTCTTTGAAGCAGCTTCAGCGGCAGGGGCAACTGCTGCTATGGTGGCGGTGATGACTATTGAAGATGAAGCTGCTGCTGCGGTAGAAAAAGCTGAATCAAATATCGCAGCCGCCACCGCAGCTGCCGGCTGTTCAAGTGCTACTGCGAGTGGCTGTTCAGCCTCCCCATCAAGTATAGGGGCAAGTGCAGCGTCAGGCGCCGTATCAGGCACTGCAGCAACCGCTGCTGCGAACACAGATACCGCTGCCGAACATACTTGCAAAGGCGCGAGTAATTGTGCAAGCCCATGCGATAATAGCAGTTGATTGAAAACCCGTGGCGGCAATTTCGCCATGTGTTAAACAGGCAAGACGTAATGCAAAGACAAGGCTAGAACAGGGTAAGGCGAAGCAGAAAGAAGGATTGTAATGATTATTGGTGTACCAGCAGAAATCAAGAACAATGAGTATCGAATTGGTTTGACTCCTGGTGCTGCGGCTGACTATGTTAGTCACGGCCACACCGTTATTATCGAGGCTGGTGCGGGCCTGGGTTCATCTTTTCCCGACGAGCAGTACGTAAATGCAGGTTGTGAAATAGTTCCCACTGCAGCAGAGGTGTTTGAGCGCGCTGACATGATTGTCAAGGTAAAAGAGCCTCAAGCGTGTGAAATCGAAATGTTACGTGAAGGGCAAATCCTCTACACTTACTTGCACCTTGCTCCCGACCCTGAACAAACTGCTGGACTTATCAAGTCGGGTGCGGTTTGTATCGCTTACGAAACGGTAGAGCTGCCTGACGGCACGCTACCACTGCTTGCTCCCATGTCAGAAGTTGCAGGACGTATGGCAACACAGGTTGGTGCACACTTTCTAGAAAAGCCTTGTGGCGGCCGCGGCGTGCTCATGGGCGGAGTTCCCGGAGTAGCCCCAGCAAACGTCATCGTACTAGGTGGCGGCGTTGTTGGTACGAGTGCAGCATACATCGCAAAGGGTATGGGCGCTAACGTTACCATCATGGACATTAACCTCAACCGTCTGCGTTATCTAGACGATATTTGGGAAAACAAGGTGACAACACTGTTTTCTTCACGCGGAAACCTGCTAGAAATCCTGCCGCACGCTGACCTTGTTATTGGTGCGATTTATATTCCTGGTGCGCGCGCACCGTGGCTGGTTACGCGTGATATGCTGCCGTTAATGAAACCAGCTTCAGTTGTTGTTGACGTAGCGATTGACCAAGGTGGTTGCATCGAAACCTCAACACCAACGACTCATGCTGACCCAACCTTCTTTGTCGACGGTATCTTGCACTACGGCGTTGCAAATATGCCAGGTGCAGTACCAAACACTTCGACGCGTGCGCTGAATAATGCAACGCTGCGCTACGGCTTGAACATCGCTAACAAGGGCTGGAAGCAAGCCTTGCGCGAAGACGCGTCTCTTGCAAAAGGTGCAAACGTCATCGAGGGCAAAGTGGTCTACGAATGTGTGGCAAACGAACACGGCTACGACTACGTCCCTCTAGAGGAACTACTCTAGATATTAAACTGGAACTGAACGAAGCATAAACTGGGGGAGGCTGACCATTTAGGCAGCCTCCTCTTTTTCATGTTGGAGTTAATAATTCAAGCTGTTAGTACAAGTGTTATTGGAATCTACTCTATATCCGATACGATAGCAGCAATTTTCTCTGGGTCTGGAAGTAGTGATCGCACATTTTTTGGAAGATTGTCATAGAAGGAGTAGGTCGCCACACCTATGGGCCTATTCGTTGCAGCTAACGCATACTTTACTTTTGTGCGATGTTTGCTTTTACAGATGACAATGCCAATAGCAGGATTTTCTTCTTCCAGTCTCACAGTTTCGTCAAGTGCCGCTAAATAAAATTGCATTTTTCCTATATGCTCGGGCAAAAATTCACCAATCTTTAGCTCGATTGCAACTAAGCATCGCAGTTGGCGATGGTAGAGGAGTAAGTCAATATAGTAGTCGCTGCCTGCAATTTTAAGGTGGTATTGATTTCCAAGAAAGCTAAAATCTCCACCTAATTCCATCAAAAATGCTCGAATATTTTTTACGATGCCAGCTTCAAGTTCTGCCTCATTGTGCTCAATTCCCATTTCAATGAAATCAAAGTTATAGTCATCTTTTATCGCAAGTTTTGCCTGCAATCTATGCTTTTCAGGAATTGCTTTGTCGAAGTTGGTTTGGCCGGTAAGGTGTTTTTCAAACGCCTTGTTTTCGATATTGTTAATCAAGAGATTTTTTGTCCATCCAAAGCGATTTGTCATTTTGATATAGAATTCTCGCTCTAGTGTGTCTTTGCACTTTTGCATTATCACAACGTGTTTGCTCCAGCTAATTTCTGCAACCAATGGTTGCAGAGTTTGCTCTTGTGAGTATTCTAGGAAAAACGTGCGCATAAGCCAAAGGTTGCGCGCCGAAAAGCCTTGTACACCAGGAAATTCTTTTTGTAGTTCGTTTGCCAATATTTCAACTACAGATTTTCCCCATTTCTGCTCTTGTTGTTGTCGATTAATTTCTTCACCAATTTCCCAATATAGTTGCATCAATTCAGTGTTGACATACTTCATTGCCTCATACTGGCGACGGTAAATGAGATCTTTTACTTCCTTAATGAATAATCCGTAATTTGTTAAATCAGCATTCAGCATTTGTGCGTCCCTTCAGGCCTTGCAGGTTCATTGCCTGCTACATCAGGCTGCCAGAATGAAATGATAGCAACAGGCTATTAAGCGAAGCTTAAACGAAGCTTAAAGCAGGATTAAACAAAGGTTAAAGCATAAACTGGGGGAGGCTGACCATTTAGGCAGCCTCCTTCTTTGCGCAAAAGACCTTCCCTTTGGTGGGCTATGTGCTATACTAACTAGCTGTTGATAACTGAATTGTGTGCTGCCATAGACAGTCGGTTCTTCTAAGCGAAGAGTAATGAGCGCAAAATGCGTTCGCCCGCCGAGGTAGTCGTATAGATAGTGAGTACGGCCATTAATGGTCAGACTCCGCCTCTTTCGGCCCTCGTGACAAACTGTCATCGAGGGTTTTTTTATTGCAGCCACACGTGACTGCATGTGAGAGGAGGAATATATGCCTGCTAATTCAAAATTGACTGTTGTTGCAGAGATTAAGGAACGCTTTAATGCTTGCCCCAACGTGCTTTTGGTCGACTATCGCGGACTAGACGTTCAGTCTGTGTCAAAGCTTCGTAGCGAACTACGTGCTGCTGGTAGCGAGATGGTTGTTTACAAAAACACCTTGACGCAAATCGCTATGCGCGAACTTGCTCTGCCGTCAATGGAAGACTTGCTTCAAGGCCCGAGTGCTTTCATTTTTGCCGGAGATGATCCTGTTGGACCTGCAAAGGTTCTTGCGAACTTCGCAAAAGAAAACGAAGCCCTAGAGCTAAAAGGTGGTTTGGTTCAAAGCCAAATTATTGACGAATCAGGACTACAGGCGCTTGCAAAGCTACCTTCACGCGAAGAACTGCTTGCAAAGCTTTTGGGTACTATCAACAACCCGGCTCGTGGTATGGTCACCGTTCTATCCGGACCATCTCGTGGCTTGGTTACCGCACTATCTGCGCTTAAAGACCAGAAAGAAGCTGCATAAGTGCAAAACCGTGTCACGGGGACGGTTCTCCTGACACACTGTATAAAAATTTAGATGATATAAACATATTTGAAAGGAACTAAAAATGGCTGTAACACGTGACGAAATTATTGAAGCTTTAAAGGCAATGCCAGCTCTAGAACTATCAGAGCTTGTAACTGAACTAGAAGAAGTATTTGGCGTAAGCGCTGCTGCCCCTATGGCAGTTGTAGCTGGTGGCGCTGCAGCAGGTGGCGACGCAGCTGGTGGCGGCGAAGAAAAGACTGAATTTGACGTAGTACTTGAAGGATTTGGCGACAACAAGATTGCTGTAATCAAGGTTGTTCGCGGAATCACAGGTCTCGGTCTAAAAGAAGCCAAGGAAATGGTAGAAGGCGCACCAAGCCCAGTTGCAGAAGCTGTTGCAAAAGACAAGGCAGAAGAACTGAAGAAAGAACTAGAAGAAGCAGGAGCTGCTGTATCTCTAAAGTAGTTCGCTTTGCTAGCGTTAGCTAGTAGCCGCTTCATTTTCTTAAGACATAAGAAAATGCTCAGAATCGTCTGTGCCTGGGAAACCGGCACAGGCGATTTTTTTGTGCAAATTGCGCATGGGGGACTGTGCCTTGTAGCAAAAAGTTACAAAAGTAACTATTTAATGATACAAAGTTGTATCATTTACTTTAGTACGCTAAAATAACACTAAGTATTTGTATTCTGTGAGTGCGGCATCACAGGGGTAGTGGGGTTTTAACAGTGAAGAAAAAAATTCGTGCGACACTACAAAGGCAGCCAGACAATTCGTTACTGGCTATGATTTCTCTTTCTCTTTCAATCACCCTAGCAATGGCACTACTGCTTGCTGGTCTTACGGGCTGCACTAACGGCAACGGTGATGACAACTCCGATTATCCAGCAGAAGAAATAGTCGAACTTCACCCAGAAATTCAAGCCATTGTCGACCGTGGTGTTTTACGCGTTGGCGTTAGAGATGACGTGCCAGGAATGGGGTATTTCAATACCGAAACGCAGAGCTATGAGGGACTTGAGATTGACCTTGCCTACATGCTGGCAGAGCTCATTTTAGGCAACCGCGACTATGTTGAGTTTACTCCTGTTAGCGTGAGTACGCGCACCGCTTTGCTCGACAACGGTTCGCTCGATATGGTCATTGCAACCTTTGCCATTCGAGAACAGCGCAAAGAGTTCTGGAATTTCTCACAGCCCTACTTTGTTTGCCCGCTGAGTTCCGACCCGGAAAATCCTAAAGAATTTGCCGTCGTTACCAGGCTAAATAATCCGTACCTGACAGGTCTCGTAGACAATTTCGTTCGTGATATTACTATTGATGGCAGGTTGGACAATCTTTTAGTGGCGCACGAACTTTATGACCAGCCAGATGGCACTATCTACCTATGTAAGGAAGAAGTCGAGCAATAATTTATGGGTCATACACCCATGTCTGCACACCTAAGCTACGCACCCAAACAACATGCCGAAAGCGCGCGCCTAAACCTGCATACCTAAGGCTATACATGAGGTTATAATAGACCCCATGGAATTATCTGAAGAACACAACAACAATGTGGGTGCGCGCGAAGTTCTTATTAGCCTGCGTGATGTTAATAAAATCTATGAAACAGGTGGGATTATTTTCCCTGCCCTGCAAGAGGTAAACCTTGATGTTTATTCAGGGGAATTTATTGGTCTGATTGGCAAATCAGGCAGTGGCAAAACTACTCTTATTAACATGATTACCGGTATTGACCATCTGACTTCTGGTGAGATTTGGATTGATGGTACTCCTATTCATACCCTGAACGAAAACCGCATGGCGATTTGGCGTGGACACACCATTGGCGTTGTCTTCCAGTTCTTTCAGTTGCTGCCAACGCTTACTGCTATTGAAAACGTTATGCTACCTATGGATTTTTGCGACGTTCATGCACGCGCAGACCGCGATGAAGTTGCGCTGCACTATCTCGAGCAGGTAGAAATGGCAGACCATGCCTACAAGCTACCGACAGAGCTTTCCGGGGGACAACAACAGCGTGTAGCTATTGCGCGTGCGCTTGCAAATGATCCGCCCCTTATTGTTGCTGACGAGCCAACCGGTAACCTGGACAGCAAGACAGCAGACGCTGTGTTCACTCTGTTTGAGCGCCTGGTAGACAACGGCAAGACCATCGTTATGGTGACCCACGATAACGACCTTGCTCAGCGCGTAACACGCAGCTTGCATGTTGCAGATGGTCGAATCACAGGCGATGTCACGATTTAGCCGACAGCTTTCCCGCGTTTTGCACATTCCGCCGCGTACCCTCAAGGTACTGCGCGACCTTACCGCAAATAAATCACGTACAATGCTGGTCGTCCTCTCAATCGCCGTTGGCATTTTTGCAATTGCGTCTACCTTGGGGGCACGCCAGGTGCTTATGCGCGAATTCGACCGCGGTTTTTATGAAAGCCAGCGCTTTTCAATTTCCTTTACCTTAAATGACCGCTCGCAAGGCACGGGCGGAGTAGTGCGCCTGATTGAAGCGCGCGATGACGTCGAAAGCGTATCTGCTAGAAGAATCGTCAGCGGCAGCTTTACTCTTATCCCTGATGACATGTCTGAACTTGATGCTCTGCACAACCTGCCAGAGCCTGGTGCTGAACGTGAAATTATCCATATTCAAGCTGTAGATCCAGAGGAGTTTGACCAGGTCGAAGTGTCACGCTTTCACGCCTTGAATACGCGTGCCTGGCCGCCAGGGCCAGATGACATCATTATCGAAGCAAGTGCTCTGCAGGTCTACGATATAAACATCGGCGACCGCATTTTGGTAGAAGCAGGTCACGGACGGGCAGTATTTCGAATCGCGGGCTTTGCCCATGACATCAATGCTGTGCCAACGATGTTTTTCGACCAAATCGAATCCTTTGTTTCTATGGACGCCCTGCGCAATCTCAACATGCCAGAAGAATACAACCGTGTCTTAGTCAATGTTGACCCAAATCTTACGCGCGTCCAAGCAGCAGCCATTGCTGACAGCATTCAGGAAAAGCAGTTTAATTCAGCCAATATTCAGGTCGCAAGACTAGAAGTGCCAGAGCCAGATTTTCACTTTTTTGGCAGCATGTTTGAGGCAGTTAGCGTGCTGTTGTTAGTCATGGCGTTTATGGCACTCGCGCTCTCTGCTTTCCTCGTTATTACAACTACAAACGCGATACTGATTCAGCAATCACGCCAGCTGGGCATTATGAAGGCGATTGGCGCAAGACGCACACAAATCACAGGCCTCTATGTGCGCCTGGTGCTTGCCTACGGATTACTTGCCCTGGTTGTCGGACTTCCCGTCGGCATCATATTTGGCTACAACTTTATCGAGTACGCTGCCAGCGTGCTGAACTTCTACGTTGAAGATATGACCTTCCCGGTGTGGGTCATAATTTTGCTGTTTGCTGTTAGCTTGCTCTTGCCATTTTGCGCCGCTCTTGTGCCGATTATGCGTGGAGTAAAACGCCCCATAGTTGATTCGCTTAGCTCTTATGCAAACGTCATTGGATTTGGCGGCGGCTGGCTCGACCGCCTGCTTAGCAGGATTACCTTTCTCTCTAGACCAACAGCACTTGCGCTGCGCTCAACCTTTGCAAAAAAGGGTAGGCTCGCATTGACCCTTACAACACTCACGCTGGCTTCAGCTGTAGTCATGTCGGTGTTTTCGGCACATGCGTCGCTGCAAGCGACCGTTGATGACATCGGCAGCTGGTGGCGCTATGACGCGCAAGTCACCTTTGCTCATCCCGTCAGCAATGACGACCTCAAGCGCATTGCTTATGCAAATGATTCTGTGATTTACGCAGAGACCTGGCTTGATTCACGCTTTTCAATCAGCCGTCCTGACGGTACACTAAATGACTCTTTCTGGGGATTAGGTATTCCTGAAGACACGCGTATCCTTGACTTTTATTTTGAAGAGGGAGGCTGGCCAGAACCCGGCAGCCAGGCCGTAATTGTGAACACTGAACTCTTTGCAACAGAAGAATATCTGTCTCCGCCAACGACGGTTACGATTATCGTGAACGGACAAGAAGTCGAACGTCCCGTCGCAGGCATTGTCACAGGTTCTTTGCACGGTGCAATGATGTTTTTAGAGCGCGATGATTTGGCAGAACTCATGGGAATCCCCAATGCGTCTACCAGAATAGTAGTGCAAGCAGAGGGCGGACAAATCTCTCATGCCAGCAGGACTGCGATATTTGACCGTGGCCCGATGCAACAAGCCCTTGTCGACGACCTGGACGAGAGATTCCTTAATCAGGGCTACATTGTTGCGTCAACTCAGACGGCTGCTCGCCAACTATCATCATCGAGCGAGCATTTGGACATACTCACAACCTTTTTGCTGATTATGGCATCTGCACTCGCCATTGTAGGTGTTATTGGACTGTCTGGTTCGATGACGCTCAGCGTTATTGAGTCAACACGCGAAATCGGCATTATGAGGTCAGTGGGCGCAAGCCACTCGGCAATATTTGGTATCTACATTACGCAGGGCTTAGTCATTGGAACAATCGCTTGGTTCCTTGGGGCATGGCTGTCGTGGCCAATGTCATATGGTCTAATGTATGCCTTGCGCGTCGCACTAGAAATGCGCCTAGCCTATGCGTTTTCGCCAGCAGGCGTGGTTATTTGGCTCGTGCTGGTCTGGATTATCTCGATTGTTGCAAGTATGTTGCCCGCATGGCGCGCCGCCCAAGTTTCTATCCGCGACGCTATCTCTCATGAGTAGACACACGATTTGTAATTACGGAGGAGAACGTCCATTGTTACCTGCTGATATAAGCTTTGGAACTGATGGCTGGAGAGCTGTCGTTGGCAAAGACTTTACTGAAGAAAATGTACGTCGTGTTGCGAGCGCAATTGTTCGTGCCTTTCTTGATGATTTGCCTAAGGCAACTGACAGCAGTAATCGCAGCAACAGTTGTCCTCTGCGCATATATGTTGGTTATGACACGCGCGCAGACGCTGACTTATTTGCAGGTATCGCAGCAGATGCGATGTTGCGCGCGTCTTGTTCGCATGAAATAGTCGCACAGCATAATCAAAAGGTAGAAGTTATTTTGTCGGATCGTTATGTCCCAACGCCAACACTGTGCTGGACTGTAGCGCATGATGAGTACGCAATTGGTGGTATTCAACTGACAGCAAGCCATAACCCTGCTGGTTGGTTGGGCGTAAAGGTGCGCATGGCTGACGGTGGTGCTTCACCTGCAGAGTTTACCGACAAAGTCGAGGCGCTTCTTGCAGCAGAAGCGCCTGACCCAGTTAGTTCTGACAACAGCAAGCTGCTGACAGCTGATATTTTAAGTCCGTATATGGACGCACTCTGCCAATTTGTAGATGTAGAAGCAATTCGCAGTGCTGAACTTAAACTAGTTGTTGACCCCTTGCATGGTGCTGCGCGCAGCTATCTGGCTGATATGTTCGAGAGTATTGGTGCGACGGTAGTGCGCTTGCATGACGATGCTGACCCTGATTTTGGTGGCCTGCACCCAGAGCCTATTGTGCCCTGGACAGATGCAGCTGCGCAACTGGTGCGCGGCAGCGGGGCGCAGGCAGGCTTTGCCTTGGATGGTGATGCTGACAGGTTAGGTGCGCTTGACGAAGATGGCAATTTTGTTTCTCCGCACTACATTATTGCTTTGCTTGCACAACATTTGGTTCAGAACAGAGGGTGCAGTGGCAGAATCGTAAAAACGCTTTCGACTTCGGTTCTTGTTGACCGCATGGGGCGTGCTTTGGGAGCAGAAGTTGTGACGACTCCCATTGGATTTAAGTGGATTTATGCTGAAATGCTTGCAGGGGATGTGCTAATTGGCGGGGAAGAGAGTGGCGGCATTGGCATTCCTAGTCATGTGTTCGAGCGTGATGGCTTGCTCATGAGTTTGCTGCTTGCAGAGATGATGGCAGTGACGGGGCAAAGCCTTAAATCTTTGGTGCAGCAGCTTGAGGAAAAAGTGGGCAAGCTGTATTATCAGCGCAAAGATCAGAAACTAGAGATAGCTCACATGCAGCGCTTTCGTGCTTGCCTGCCAACGCTTGCACCTGCTACAGTGGCAGGTACTGTTGTGCAGCACTATGTGCGCAGTGATGGCGCAAAGTTTTTATTGCCAGATGATGAATGGCTGTTGTTGCGCGCATCGGGAACAGAGCCGCTGGTACGTATTTATGCAGAATCTGCCAGCTTGCAGCGCACAGAACAGCTAATTGAAGCTGGATATCGACTTGTTCAGGAGGCAGCTCTTAATGACAAAAATAGCCAAAACAGCTGATATCGCTAAAAAGACAGGCGATTCAAAGCGCATTGTAATGGTGAATAAGTATTACCCTCCGCATGTGGGAGGAATAGAGTTTCATGTGCGCGATTTGGCAGAGGGCTTAGTTGCAGCAGGTCATCAGGTTCGTGTTGTGGTGAGCAATGATAAGCGCTTGTACGAAGAGGAAGTTATTAACGGCGTAGAGGTTGTGCGGCTGCCGCGTTTGTACGAGCGTTCTTCGACGCCAATTTGCCGCAGCCTAGGACCTGTTTTGAGCTTTGAAGCTAAACAGGCTGACATTATGCATTTTCATTTCCCCTATCCTTGGGGAGAGTTTGAGTGGGTGGGGCAGCTTGCTTCAAAAAGCATGCCCTATGTAGTTACCTACCACGCTGATATTGTCCGTCAAAAAACAGCACTTGCTGCCTACGGGCCAATATTGAACAAGTTTCTTAATAGGTCACAACTTATTATGGCTTCAAGTCCGCAGTTGATTAGATATTCACCGTGGCTTAATGTGCGTGAAGAAAAGTGTCGCCAGGTCAACTTTGGTCTGCCGGTAGAAAACATCGCCCACAATAAGGACGCCATCAAGCGTGCAAAGCAGTTGCGCAAGCAATATGCAGCTGATGGCAAGCCAATCGTTTTATTTGTGGGCAGGCTTGTCTACTACAAGGGAATTGAAGTGCTTGCACACACAATTCCGCAGGTCGACGCGCACTTTGTCATTATTGGCGAAGGTCCAGGCCGCACTGTTTTTGATAACGTGCTTGCACCTGCGTCAGAAAGTAGTGCTGACGGCGTTGGCAGTATCGACGGCGCAACCAGTACAGAAGCAGCAGGCACAGTAGCCAGTCCAGAGCACAGCGTTCACTTTATCGACTACGCAGACAACGACGAACTTATCGCATGGCTGCATGCTGCAGATGTCCTCACTCTGCCCAGCACTGAAGTGTCTGAAGCATTTGGGCTCGTGCAAATCGAGGCTCACGCTGCAGGAACACCTGTTGTGTCTAGCAGGCTTAGGTCAGGTGTCCCGTATGCAAACCTCGATGGCGTAACGGGACTTACCTTCCCGCCGCGCAATGTACAAGCCTTGGCAGGTTCACTCAATGCTCTGCTTGCAGATGATGAGCTGCGTAAGCGCCTAGGTAAGCAAGCTCAAGAGCGTGCACTGGCAGAGTTTACCATCGACCAGATGGTTGCAAAGGTAAATGACGTATACACAGAGGCACTATCTTAGATGTCGCGACTTCGCTTCAAATTCTTCTCAGTTATTGCAGATGCGATTTTCGTGAATTTGGCAGTTCTTGCTGCCTTGACTTTACGTTTCCTGGGCGCTATTCCTGCCGAAAACTTTGATGCCTACCTAAGGCTTGCACCCTTTTTGACCTTGTCATACCTGATTTGCGGATGGCTCTACAACCTATATGAGCCTGAACAGCATGATTCCCCCTGGGCGACAACAGCTAGGGTCTTTCCTGCAGTAATCCTAGGAACGCTCGGTCTAACAGCTGCCGCCTTTTTGGGCGGCACAGAAACAGTTGCCTTTCCTAGACTAGCACTGCCCATGATTCTCATATTAAGCGGTGTTTTCCTCTTAGGGTGGCGCATACTTTTTTTGCGCGCTGCCAATATTCGCTGGCCAGAACAGCGCACACTCATCATTGGGTGCAGCGAAAAGTCAGGCAATGTGGCAGACGACCTAGCAGAGGCGATAAATCTTAGAGAAAAGTGGGGCTGGAAGCTCGTTGCCGTTGTGCCCTCTGGCAAAGGACTTGATGCAATAAATGACATGATTTATGAGCACAGAATCAACAGAGTCATTGTGGCAAACCCTGCTTTGCTCAGGGAATTTATCGAACAACTTGTCTTAACAGAACACACCAGGCTCACCGTAGATGTTGTACCAGAGCTGTATGAAGCATTCATTGGTCGTACTCACTCAATTGTGGGCGACATCCCGCTGGTTCGAATCATTTCCGGCACGACCCCGCGCTACCACCTTTTGATTAAGCGCCTCTTTGATTTTTGTGCAGCGCTTGTTCTTATCATTGCAAGTTTGCCCGTAACGATACTTGCAGCACTTGCGATTGCACTTTTTGACAAGGGCCCGATTTTTTATCGCCAGGTACGCGTTGGGCAAAACCAAAAACCTTTCACCATATATAAGTTCCGCACGATGGCGCAAAATGCAGAGGAGCTTTCTGGACCCGTACTCGCCGCAGAAGACGACCCTCGTATAACTGCTGTGGGGAAAATCTTGCGAATCTACCGCATTGATGAGCTGCCGCAGATGATTAATATTGTGCGCGGGGAGATGAGTTTTGTCGGACCTCGTCCCGAACGACCAAGTTTTGTTGAAGAATACGCTGCACAGATACCGGGATATTCTGAGCGATTTCGTATCAAGCCTGGCGTCACAGGGCTTGCACAAATCAACGGAGGATATGCAACGACTCCTGAACTTAAATTGAAGTATGATTTGATGTATCTGTATCATCAGGGCTTTGGATTTGATGTTCAAATCGCCGTAGAAACAATAAAGGTTGTGTTATCGGGGAAGGGTGCGCGCTAGCATGGCAAGCACAAAGATTGGCTTGAAGGCCAGGGCAAAAACTGGAGCAAAGCCGAAGAAAAAAGTCCAACCAAAAAATAGGGCGGAAGAGAATGACCAAAACACCTGCGACCAAACGCCTGCAGGAAAGGTTGCTTGGTGGCTTATCTTAGGTCTACTTGCGCTGGTTCCTATTGCTATGGCAAACGGGCCATTGGGGTGGATGGGCTTTAGTTTTGTTGACGGCTTTGACGGCGTTAAAGTCTTTGTTTTGCGCGTTGGTGTTATGGCTGTTTTGGCAGCGTGGATATGGGACGTGGTCATCAATGGTGCAGAAATACGCTATCACAAAATTTATATTCTTGTAGGAATCTTGTTGGGCTGGATTGTGTTTACGACGGTGATGTCGATTGACCCAGCTACTGCCTTTTTAGGAAAGTACCGGCGTTATGACGGCGCGTGGTCATACTTTTTATATGCGCTCCTCTTTTTCTTGACTATGCAGTACGCAACTTCGCGCTTTCGAATACGTCAAATCGCACAAGCCATAAGTGTTTCAAGTGTTGTAGTTGCAGGCTATGGCTTGCTGCAGGCGATTCCTAATCCGTGGGGAACTACTGCAGATGGCAGTATCGCCAACTGGGACCCCCTAACCTGGGGCGCATTGCCTTTTGAGCCGTTGCGTTCTTTTTCGACCTTTGGAAATCCAAACCTGTTAGCAGGTTTTCTTGCCTTTGGTGTATTTATCAATTTAGGATTACTTTTATCTGAAAGCAATATTCAGTGGCGCAGATGGTACTGGTTTGTTCTGTTACTAAACTCAACTGTTGCAATCACTGCCTTTTCAAGGTCGCTTTGGGTGGCACTTTTTGTAACGGGGATTATCTTTGCGATTTTACTCTGGCGTCAAAGGCCTAGTTTAACCAACGAAGACCGCTACTTTGCAGGAGGACTTGCCGCGATTGTAACTGCTATTATTGCCTTTTCGCTAAGACAGCCAGATGCAGTTATGAATTTTTGGACACGTGTTCAAACTATTTTTGAGTTTGACCGGGGTAGTGGCTTAACGCGTTTCCAAATTTGGGATGCAGCCATAGCAGCCATCGGACAAAGCCCCATCTATGGTTATGGTCTAGATACCTTTAGGCTCATTTTTCGTCACTTCGCTCCTGCAGAGTATGCGCAAGCTGCTGGCTTTAGGTCAGTTGCTGACAATGCGCACAATTTTCCCCTGCAACTAGCAACGGGTATTGGAATTGTGGGGACAATCTTAGTCTTTGCGGTCTTTTTCTGGATTGCTTACCTTGCTATCCGTGCTTGCATCAGTACAGGCAATGGTGCGCTGACAAGTTTTGATTCTGGGGAAGACAAAGGGAGCAGCGATGAAAAATCGACAAAGGCAGCGCGAGTTCTGTACATAACGATAGTGTGCGCCTGTATAACGTATTGCGTTCACCTCTTCTTTGGCTTGTCACTGCCAGGAACAACTTTCATTTTGTGGATTCTTATGGCAGTCTTGCTGATGCCTTACGCAAAGATTGTAAAGATAAAGCCTATCACCTGGATGATACCCTTTGCGATTTTTTGCAGCGTTACCTTATTGCTGCCGATGATTTTTGCTACAAGACTGCTTGTAGCTGACAGTGCCTATGTTTTACCTTCAAGGGTAGTTGCCGTAGGGGTGTCAAATGTAAACCCTGATGACCTGTATGACGCAAAGATTGAGGCTGAGAGAATGGTCAGACTCAACCCCTTCTACGAGCGCTACTACTTAGACTATTTCGTCATAATGTCGACTTATGCCTTAATGCATTTGCAAAGTGATACTCCTGAGGCTGCGTTGCTGATTGAAGAATCGAAAGATAGAGCTCAGCATTTGATTGATTTGTCCCCGTGGGAATATGATTCTTATCTTGCAGTTGCGAATTTCTATATAAACCTAGGGCGCATTTCAGAAGGAGAGATTGGTAGAGGTTATTATCAGCATGCAGTTGAATTTATGAGGGAAAAGCTTGAGCGCACTCCGACAGGGCTTGCGCTGCGGATGCGTCTTGCTGATGCTTTGATAGCTTTGGGTGATATTGAAGGGGCGTATGCAGAGCTGGTCTTTATTGTGCAGCATGATACGAATCACGCTACAGCAGCAGAAACGCTGCAAAGGCTGATTGAGGAACATCCCAGCTTGGGCTATGTCACAGATGGGGAATAGTATCATCCACTTGGGGATGGCTTTTTAAGTCAATTTGGAGATCATACTCTCATGGTTGCATCTGGTGATGAGATAAATTAACCTTTTTCGCTAATGCGCATACGGCAGGATTTTATGGTATAAATTCATACGTAATTGTTTCTATGTTGGGGTGGCGACAAATTGCGATGAATAGAGAGCCTTATTTTTGGATTGATGTTTCTGATAGTCCAGTAAATAAGGGACAACACGGGCATTTCAGTATTCGAGCGCCAGAAAAACCTGGATTTTATGAATTTTTTGCTTTTGTTGCTCCAAATCCTATGGGCGTGAACACTGGTTATAATTTTTTTCCACTGGAACTTCATCGGTTTACCCTTGAAGTCATTGACTAGCCTTTAGCGTGTACAAGATTTGCACACCGATAAAGTGAAGGATGAATTTGTTTGGGAGATTAATATCAAGTATTAAAAATAGATGGGTGAATCTTCTCACTTTGGCTTTTTGTGTCTTTTTATTATCAACTCTACTAGCTGGAGTTTTGTCTACTAGTCAGGCGATGACAAACACATCTGAGGTGCTTAGGGCACAGTTGCCCCCTGTTGCAAAAGTCACAACAAATGAAGAGGCTTTTGAGGTTTATATAGAGCAAACAGGTCAATGGCCAGATACTGCGCCACTAACACCTACTCTGCTTTATGAGCTTGGCTCTCTTCCCTATGTGCGTGACTATGATTACTTTATACAACTCTTTGGTATTTACAGTAGGGATCTAGTGCGCGCATTTGATCCTGAACTCTTTAGAGATACTGGCCTAGATTATGAGGAGTGGATAGATCTTGGGAGTTTGGCGAATTTTACTGGCTGGGACGAAGAGATAGAGTATGAGCACTTTACTCTTAAGGGTGTGCAAAATCCAAACATGCTTGACATCAGCACTGGCCTCATTAGTCTGGTAGATGGCCGCACCTTTACCCAAGAAGAGGTGCAAGAGCTTCACTATGTTGCTGTAGTGAGCCGTGACTTCTTAGAGATAAATGACTTGTCATTGGGGTCTTCCTTTGCACTCGAAAATCGCATTTACTCCGACGAGATCATGTTTCATAATTTCTTAGAGCCATATTTAGCTTCAAGATCAATTTCTCTTGAAATTGTTGGTGTTTTTGAAAAAGAGTTTGACCCTGATGCGCTATTGGGCATTCATGGATACTTTGACTTCATAAATCAAATTTATGTACCCAATCTTGTTGTGACATCAATATTTGACTTTTATTGGGAGGTCTTGCCAGAAATTGATCCAGATCTCTATGCTCAACGCCAGTACTATGGCGATAGGGAGGAGACAGTTTATCCTGATAACGTTCTGTTTTGGCTTTATGATGCAGCTTATCTTGGAGCATTTGAAGCTGCCGCAAATGACATCTTGCCTGAATTTTATGCGATAGAAGATATGTCAATGGTTTTTGGGGCTATCAGCAATTCTATGGAGGCACTAAGCGATGTTATCGATTGGTTTATTGTTGGCATTGTAGCAGCAATGCTTATTGTCTTATCACTTTTGACTGCACTCTTTTTTCGTACTCGGCGACATGAGATTGGGATATATGTGACACTGGGCGAGAGAAAAAGCACCATCTTTGCCCAGTTTTTTTCGGAAATCATGATTGCGTCTTTAATCGGGATTACCTTAGGCCTGTTTGCAGGCAATGTAATTGCTGATGAGCTTTCGCACTCTATGATTGCCCAAGATATTACAAGGCAATTGCAAGACCCAAATCATGTCATTCACTTTTCGTTGCTTCATGGGATGGGTTATCACGCGCCGGTAATGACAGCTGAAGAAATGCTTGATATGTATACAGTAAGGCTTGATTTGACAACAGTTGTTTATTTTTATGTCATAACCTTGGCGACAATATTAGCGACAGTATTTCTGTCTTTATGGAGTGTTCTCCTGTTAAAGCCAAGAGAGGTTTTGTCGGGTTAGTTTTTGGCGGAGATGCTCAAGCTTAGCTATGTTACAGATGAGGAATAGCTAGAAATTGTAGATTATTGTAGGTTTTGGCAGATTGCTTGTCAGATTGTGACGAATTGCGATTGTTAAGGCTTGCAGGGTGCAGGCACTATTGCTAAACTTGACTATGTAATGTTTTGTAAGGAGAGGACAATTAAATGTTGTACGATTTAGCTGGGTCAATAGCTGCTTGGCAAGCGCATTGGGGTTTTACCTATAACACTCCTATGGTAATCACTAACTTTGTGTACACCTTTTTCTTCTTATGCTGCTTTATCGGTGTAGCAACAGGTTGGTATGCAGCCTCGCAACTTAAAAAGGTTGAAGACCTTCTTCCTGCTGACGAAGCTTTTGAAGCTGCAGTAGCAGAAAGAAACGCAGCCCTTGAAGCAAAGAAAGCTGCAAAAAAGAAATAGTAAACACTTTTTCTTAATCTGGACTGCTTTGTAGATTGGTCTGGATTGTAAGATGTGTATAGATAGACTAGATTGACTTCTCTGAAGTCGGTGTTGTTGATGGTCGCTTATATAACGAACAATGGCACCCTTGCGCAAGCAAGGGTGTTTTTTTTGTATGCGCACGGTTGTGGGCGAGTCGCTCGACGCCTTTTGCTATCGACTACAGAAAGTAGCATAATAAAGTACGATGAGTAGGTTTTCTAACATAAGCTGGACGCCTTTTCTTTTTGGCTATGTAAATACTAGAGACTGCTAGGAAAGGCAAGTGATACGTAAACAGATCATTTCACTATGGGGGAGTCGCGGCGTAGTCTATCAGGTTGCGCGCGAACTAAAATCTAACCCCCTTGCAGCAATTATGTATTTGCTGAGTATGGTTATTCCCAATATTGGACTTCTTCATTTTGGGGATGTTTTAGATGCTGTGGCAAGCGGTACTCCGCCATTTTTGATTGGATTTGAATTTGAGTTGATTTCGCTAATGTTGCTTGCAATTAGCTTGTGGCTTTGGACACGCTCAGCGGTAATGCGCGGATTTGCGAAAAGATTCATTATTGCTTTGTTTGCTACGGTTGTGCTCAATTTTTCCCTTACAGTCTTTCTGAATTATCTTTCCTTTGCAATCTATAGTGTGCTAGCAGATAGCGCATTAACAGTTCCTTTGGAAACTGAGCTTGCGGTCTTCTTTTACGTGAGCATGATATTTTCTTTACCCGTGCGAGCATATCTAATGTGCTTGATTGCACAAATCCCTTTGTCTGAAACTGTAACTTTTCGAGTACCTTTGCGCATATTTGCTGCTGTTGTCATTATGAAGCTGGGTATAAACATTGTCGGAATCATCATTGCGCAAATTCTTTCCTTTGCTCAATTGTCCCTGTGGCTACAACTCTCTTTTGTTATATTGAATCCACTTACAACTCTTGTCTTTATCGCAGCGATGACAGCTTTTTCCAGATATTTTATCAAACTCAAAGCTGAAGCACTCTATGGCCGTAGACTGAATGGTTAGACTCCTTCGTTGCTATACTTATCCCATGATTAGAACTTCTAACATAAACTGGACTGCTTTTCTTTTCACTCATACGCGAATTAGTGGATATTCATCATTCGGTGCAGGTGTGTGGACGTACTCCAAAAGAAAGGGAGACTCCTTAAAGGTACTTCTGTGGATAGCGGCAGCCTTAGCATGGATTGCGTTTGGCGGGACGGAGATAATCCCTATTCCTTTTTGGGTGCTCATTCCGTATATTCTCTTCATGAGCACAAGATCGATTCTGGCTGCAGTGGAAGGAAATTCTCTTCAGCTTCAGTACATCAAAAAGCAGGGAATGACTCCAGAAGAAGAGCTAGAAGAAAGAATGTTGGTTGTTGCTTGGCAGGAAATATTTTTTGAAAGAGGAATTTTACTTATGTTGAGTGCCTGCGTACTCTTTTCAGTAGTCCCTCTTATTATATTTTGGCGATGGCAGAACCTATATTTTTTAGATCTTCTTTTTCAAGTCCCGATTACTTTTGTTATGCTGATGACGGCTAACGCAATGGCAGCATTAATCACTTTACTTATTGCTTGTCTCAGAGGCAATAAAGAAAACGTGCTTTATTCAGGTAAAATTCCTAAGGAAATCATGATTAAGGCAATAAGGGAAACCAAGGCGACTAAGAAGTAAGCGTCTAAAGTAAAAAATCCAATAAAAACATCAAATAAAGGCACTTCTTGCGCAAGCGGGGGGTGCTCTTTCAATTTTTGGCACTTTTGGTAGCAAAAAGCACAGAAAGTGGGAAATTGTGCAAAATTGTGCAAAAAGTGGGATAAAAAGGATAATTATGTTGCACAGGGGGATAAAGTGGGATATCATTGAGCCTACGAAACCCGATTTGGGTGGAATTTGTTTGTTTGTGGAGCAACACAGTGAGGTAAGTAAGGGGGAGTCGTGCGCACGTTCAAAGGCAAAGCCCATCATAAGATGGACGCGAAGGGTCGCGTGTCTCTGCCTGCGAAATATCGCCAGACACTTGCTGCAGAAAACTTGGTGCTTGTACCAGGGACAAGCAATTGCTTGTGGCTCTACACAGATGATGAGTATCAAAAGCTCATTGGTCCTTTGATGGATAACCCCTTTGATGAGGACTATGACGAGCTGCGTGACCTCTACATCACAGAAGCAGAAGATATCGAAATCGACGCCTCTGGGCGTATTCGCGTTACTTCAGAACATTGTGATTTCGCTGGCCTAAAAAAGGAAATAACCTTTGCAGGAAAAGGGACTCGCCTAGAACTGTGGGATAGCGAAACGTATAAGCAGCGCGTGAGAGGTCTTGACCGAAGCAGCGCACACAAAGTACTTACAGGAAAGACAGAGTAACTAACCTTGACAACTGAATACACACATACGCCCGTAATGTGTGCAGAAACGATAGAGCTGCTGACTTCAGCTAGCTCAAAGCCCATCGCGCCTAAGCCAATCGTAGTCGATGCAACTTTAGGACGGTTTGGACACGGTAAGTTTCTTGCACTAAGCGCATTTGAGAACGGTGGTACGTATGTCGGTATTGATTTAGACATGCAAGCCATTGATGCGGCAAAGCCACTCTTGGCAGACATGCAAAAACAAGTCGGCACAGGGGAGTACGTCCTCGTTCATGGTTCTTTCGCAGACCTGGACGTCCTCCTCTCTTCAATTGAAATCGCCTACGTTGACACTTTTTTGTTTGACATTGGCGTTTCATCACCGCAAATCGACGATGCTGCGCGCGGGTTTAGTTTTAAGCAAGACGCTCCTTTAGATATGCGTCTTGACCAAAGCGCAAACATTCCTACTGCCGCAGATTTGCTCGCAACGTTGAATAGCAAAGAGCTCGCAAAGATTTTTCGCGATTATGGTGAAGAAAAGTGGGCGTCTCGCATTGCAGACTTCATTGTTAAGCAGCGCGAGAGTAACCCCATTACCAGCAGTTCGCAACTGGTTGACATCATTAAAGCTGCCATTCCAGCTTCTGCCAGAAGAGCTGGCGGACACCCGGCAAAACGCAGCTTCCAAGCATTGCGCATTGCCGTAAATGACGAGCTAGGGGCATTAGAGCGCGGTCTTGAATCGGCGATTCGCTGGTTAAGGCCTGGTGGCAGGGTAGGAGTACTGACATTTCACTCGCTTGAAGACAGAGTGGTAAAGCAGTTCTTTCAGCAGTTAGAACAGCGCTGCGAATGCCCGTCAGATTTTCCCGTATGTGTGTGTGAGAGTAAGGCAGTGTGCAAGGTGCTGACAAAGCGCCCCCTCTGCCCAACAAAAGAAGAGATAGATGCTAACCCCAGAGCACGTTCGACAAAGCTTAGGGTTGCAGAAAAGATATAGGAAAAGACAGAGAGACGGATGATTATGCAGGTAAATGAACAGCTTTATAGAAGAATCTTTATTGTGAGCCTCATCGCAATGGCTGTTACTGTGGTATTGGGGCTAGGTCCAGTGTGGCTTAGTGCTGAGGCTACACGCGCCGCACAGCATTCGCAACATCTAAAAGAAGAAATTAATCGCACCCTTCAGGTGTCTGAAAGCCTTGAAATGCAAAGAGTTGCTATTACTAACGACCTGAGGCTTGACCAAACGACAATGCAAGACCTAGGCATGATTAGAAACACAGGCGAAATTGCCTATGTAGAGCTAAATGGTGCAGGTTCATCAGGCAGCAACAGTTCAGACAGTATTGTCTATCTGGCTGCTGTGGCACTGGGTGAAGACCACGCAGTTGAATATGGCGACGAAGCTCTTGCAGAAGAAGTTTCGCGTGGTATTAATTTTGCCGCGGTGGCACGTGATGCTCTTGACACTGTTGCTCATCTAACTGCAGGTGAAGCGTCAACACTGCTTGTAGGCGATGTCGGACTGGTTGGAATGCGCTAGTCTCTGATGGCAGAGACTTTGCGTTGTGCGGATATGAATAAATGGACGCCTTAGTGGCATGAAAATGGCGACATGAAGATAGCGACATGAAAAGCAAGCAAAAAAAGAGCAGTAAACGAAACTCAAAGACTGGTGCGCCTTCTCGCAATGGCGCACTAATCGTATTGGGTGTCATTTTCATGCTGGGCATTTGCCTTGCAGGCGTTCGCTTTGTTCACTTGCAGGTTATCGAGGCAGAGAGGCTTAGCGGCCTTGCCGAACAGCAGCGTCTTAGGCGCATAGAAACTCCTGCGCAAAGGGGCACTATCTTTGACAGGTCGGGCAGAGCAATCGCCCAGTCAGTCAGGGTCTACACTGTTGTAGCAGACCCTCATAATATTGCAGGTTTTTATGATGATTATGTTGCTGCGCGCGAATCAAATGACGAACCTGTTGAGCAAACTCTTGAGGGCTTGCACCTAGAACTTGCAGAATACTTTTCAGAAAAGCTTGATGTTCCTGTCGAAGACTTGGTAGACCAATTCTCGCGCAGAGCAGCAAGTGGCAATTGGAGCAGATATGCTGTTCTTGCAAGGCAGATAGCGCCCGAAGTGCGCCATCAAGTTGATGATGACGCAGCAAATCCTTCGGACGATTCTGCAGAAGCACGCCTTTTCAGACAAGCGATTCGTCACACAACGTGGCAAATGGATTATATGCGCATCTATCCTATGGGTGAAATCGGAGCACAGATTGTTGGTTTCGTAAATGCAGATGGTTATGGTGCTGCAGGTATCGAGTTGCAGTATGAGGAAATACTGCGAGGAACTCCAGGAGTATCTTTTGCAGAGCGTGATGTCGCAGGAAACCTTATTCCTGCGGGACTACAAAGAAACATTCCTGTTCAGCGTGGTACAGACATTGTGCTGACCATTGATATTGAAATTACTCATGTTGCGCAGCAAGAACTTGAAGAGGCAGTTAATAACACCAATGCTGCAGCAGCTTCTGCAATTGTGATGAACCCCAGAACGGGTGAAATCTATGCAGCAGCCTCTTATCCAGGTTTTGACGCAAACTATTTTGGGAGCGCAGACCAAGAAACAATCAGAAATAGAGCTTTAGTTGACGTGCTTGAACCAGGGTCGAGCATTAAGCCATTAACGATTGCTGCTGCACTTGATGCGGGAAGTGTCGAAATTGATGACACTTTTTATATTCCTAATAGAATTCAGGTAGGGACAAGAGAAGTGTCAGATGCAGTACTGCGTCCCTCAGAACATATGGATGTTACGCGCATTATGGCAATATCGAGCAATGTAGGAACAACGCGTATTGCTCAAAGCATGGGTGGTCAGACTTTTTATGACTATCTGCACAAATTCGAGATTACAGAACCACCGGGACTTGATTTCCCTGGTGCTGGCAGGGGTCACGTTTTATCCCCAGAAGACTGGAGCGATGTAACTCTCTCGAATTTCTCTTTTGGACAAGGACTTTCAATGACTCCGCTGCAACTATCAAGAGCAATTGGTGCTATTGCCAATGATGGCGTACTTACAACGCCACACTTGCTACATGCAGTTCCTGATGGCAGCTTCGAGATTCCAGAGCGCGAAGAGACAAGAGTAATTTCTTCTGAGGCTGCGCAGCAAACAGCAGATACCTTGCGTGCAGTAATGTCTGAGTCTGAGGGTGGAACTGGACGAAACATTGATGTCCAAGACCATGAGGTTGCTGGCAAAACAGGTACTGCTCAAAAGGCTCGCGAAGGGTATGCGGGATATGTTGAAGGGTTGTATATCAGTTCATTCATAGGGTATTTGCCTGCTGATGACCCAGAGTTGCTGATAGCGATTTTTGTCGATGAGCCTAGGACCAGTTTTTGGGGCGGCGAGGTAGCAGGACCACCCTTTGCCAACATAGCAACATTTACCGCACGATATCTGGGACTACTGCCGACTACGCCCTAGAATAGATACGGTGTTTTTGAGTATAAAAAAGCAAGCAAGAGGGGGAGCAATGTCAGAGATGACATCGAACGCAAAGACAATCGAAGAGCTATTGGCTGACACAGCAGAAACTGCACAGCACAGCACGACACGCCTTCAGGTTGTTGACCTTCCTGATGCGCTGCGTAAAATCACTGTCACAGCAATTGTTCATGACAGCCGCGCAGTGACTCCAGGCAGCCTCTTTTTTGCCATTGAAGGCCACGCAAGTGATGGCCACAAATACGCACAGCCAGCACTTGATGCAGGCGCTGTTGCCATAGTTGCGCAAAAGCCTATTGACGGCATTGATCCTGAATCTCTCATTCAAGTTAACGACAGCAGAATCGCTCTAGCTAATGCTGCGGCAGCTTTTTATAACTATCCCAGTAAGCGCATCAATATATCGGGTGTTACGGGCACGAATGGCAAGACGACGACAATCTACTTGCTTGACGCAATCGCACGCGCTGCTGGTGAACAGTCTGGCGTAATTGGTACGGTGGAGAGTAAGTACAGTCTGCCACATAACCCTCATACGGGTCTTGCGGAGGAGTGCGCCCATACCACCGCCACCACAACGCCTGATGCACTTCAGTTACAAGCGCTTTTCGCTGAAATGCGCGACGCCGGAGTACAAAGCGTTGCCATGGAAGTGTCCAGCCACGCCATTGATATGCACCGCGTCGAACAGACCTCTTTTGCAGCTGTTGCTTTTACCAATCTGTCGCAAGACCATTTGGATTATCACAACACCATGGAAGAATACCAGGCAGTCAAAGAGCGCCTGTTTTCAGACTTTGAAACTGCAGCACGTGTAATAAATATTGACGACCGTGTAGGTGCAGAACTGGCTGCTCGCCTTATATCTGAAGGCGTAGAAGTGATATGCGTTGGCATAAAGGAGCCGACCATTGATGGTCTTACTCGCGACCTAATTGCTTCTCATCTTGAGCAGGGCTCACATATTACGAGGTTTATGTTGACTGCGATTTCAAAAGACAGAAATTCCGGAGGAAGTGTTCAGGTCAACTTTCCTTTGGTGGGAACGTATAACGTAGAGAACGCCCTTGTGGCTGCTGGCTGTGCCTACTCTAGAGGAATTTCTCTTGACGTGATTGCTGATGGCTTATCGAATGCTGCGCAAGTACCGGGCAGGCTAGAGCAGATAGAAAAAGGACAAAGCTTCAAGGTATTTGTCGACTATGCTCACACACCTGACGCGCTCTCAACAGCACTTGCTGCGGTGAGAGAGCAAACGACAGGACGCGTTATTGCAGTATTTGGTTGCGGGGGAGACCGCGACCCCAGCAAGCGTCCTCTTATGGCGCGCGCTGCATGTGAGACGGGCGACTACGTTGTGGTCACCAGCGATAACCCGCGCAGTGAAGATCCTGCTGCTATTGTTGCTGACGTGCTTAAAGGCATTGATTCTGACCAGGCAGTATGTGACGTGCTGGTCGACAGACGTGAAGCGATTTTCCATGCAATAGCGATTGCTGGCGAAGGCGATTCAATTCTTATTGCAGGAAAAGGCCACGAAGACTATCAGATATTTGCAGATGAAACCATTCACTTTGACGACCGTGAGGTTGCACGCGCAGCTCTCGATTGTCTAAAGGGATAACAAGGGTAGGGAATAGATAAAAGAATCATGTTTGAATTTAGAGCATCTGACATAGCGAAGGCTTGCGAGGGAGAGCTAATCTTAGGCTCGCAAGACGCTCTTGCGAATTCTTGCTACATCAATTCGCAAGACAGCGTCAAGGATAGTATGTTCGCTGCCTTTGCAGGTGAGAGGGCAGACGGACATGACTATCTTGAGTCTGCTGCCAAAAAAGGCGCACGTGTTTTTCTCATCAGCGACGGTAGTCGCGATTTTAGCTTTTTAGATAGTGAAACGTGCGCGGTAATCCTCGTCAGTGATGTATTGCTTGCCTTGCAAAAACTAGCAAACTACCAACGCTCACTTATGAGCTGTCCCGTTATTGGCATTACAGGCTCTTCAGGCAAAACATCGACAAAAGAGTTGTTGAAGGGTGCCCTGCAGGCAAACTTTGACGTTACAGCTTCAGAAGGCAGCTACAACAATGAACTAGGCGTTCCATTGACTATATTGCGTGCCAATAAGGATACACAGGTTCTTGTGCTAGAAATGGGAATGCGCGGACTAGGTCAAATCACAGAGCTTACCGATATCGCACATCCCACTATGAGCATTATCACTACAATAGGTGACGCTCATATCGAGATGTTAGGTAGTCGTGAAAATATTGCAAAGGCAAAGGGCGAAATCTTTGAGGCACTTACTAAAGATCAGCTTGCTTTTATGCCGGCAGATGTTGACTACGGTGACTATTTGCGCAGCATATGCAAGGCAACCTTGATAACGAGCTACGTAGAAAATCACGTCGCCCAGCACCTTGCAGTTGTAGAGCCTGCCACTTCCGAGCTATATAAAACCTTTGCGGGCTATACTGCAGACATTACTAGCTATGACCCGGAGGGCAATGCGTCAGCGCTGGTCAAGCTCCCCAATGGGGACGTGCATAATATGAAGTTAGAAATCCCTGGTGAGCACAGCATTTCAAATGCGCTGCTCGCACTGGCCGCGGCTCAAATGTTGGGCATTGACGCGCAGGCAGCAATTCGTGGTATGGAGGCTGTGCGACCTGCAGAAATGCGCATGCAGCGCTGTGAAGTAAATAACTTGCCGGGCATTAGTGATGTGAGCATTTTAGTTGATTGCTATAACGCAAATCCAGAATCGACAGAAGCTGCCCTGAAGACACTTTCAGTATCAGAGCTGGGCGACCCTCGTACGGGACTGCGAATCGCTGTTTTGGGTGACATGCTCGAGATGGGTCAGCATTGCGCGAAAGTACATAAAGACATTTTGCTGCTTGCGGGCATGCTGAAAATTGACCTTGTCTATACTTTTGGCAAGGCATATGCCGGTGCAACTAAAGACGTTTTGAAAGAGCTTTCTACCGGCAGAAGTCTGGAAGATATCCCAGAAATACGTTCGTTTACTGACATGAATATCTTGATTAGCAGCCTGTCTGCAGCGGTAACGACTGGTTCGCTGATTTTGGTGAAGGGTTCGCGCGGCATGCAGATGGAGCGCGTGGTAAAAGCCTTAAACATAGATGAAGATGAAAAGAGCACAGAGGGAGGACGTCCATGGTAGCAGGACTTGCTCAATATCCTGCGTTTCAAGTTTTCTTGACGCTTAGCTTGGCAGTAGTGCTTGTTGCTATGATTACGCCTTTGCTGATTAGATTTTTGTTGGCGCGAGACATCGGCCAGCAGATTAGGGCAGAGGGTATTCAAGAGCATCTAACAAAGCACGGTACGCCAACAATGGGCGGCATCGTGATTATTTCAGTTGCGATTGCCCTGTTTACCGCCATGATTGCCCTTGCTTATCCTCTTGCTGGTGAGGTAAGTGCAGAACGCCTTGAGGCGTTTAACTTTGGTGTGCGCGCAGGCATTACTGTGCTGCTGTGCATGCTGGGCTGCGGCATTTTGGGCTATATTGACGACTATCTGAAAGTCGCAAAAAAGCGCAGCCTTGGTTTGACAGCTCGTGCAAAAATCGTAGGGCAGACACTCATTGCTGTGGGAACTACACTCGCTGCGATTAACTGGGTTGGAGTATCGGCAAACATCTATGTTCCGCTGACTTCGTACTATATTCCGCTTCATCAACTATCGACAGTAATTACCCTGCCTGAATTCTTAGGCTCAGGTCCTTTCATCATTCCTTGGGTGTATTTGATTTTTGCCCTCATCATGATTGTTGGTCTGACTAATGCCGTTAACCTAACAGACGGATTGGACGGACTTGCAGCAGGTACGGTGGCCATTGTTGCCCTCGTGTTTACCGCGATTGCCTACGCTTCTGGTTCGCTGCCAATCGCGATTGCAGCAACTGCGATTGCAGGTGGTTGTGTCGGCTTTTTGTGGTGGAACTGCTACCCAGCAAAAATCTTTATGGGCGACACAGGCTCTCTTGCCCTAGGGGGCGCGATTGCAGCACTCGCGCTGGTGACAAAAACAGAGCTACTGGTCGTGATTATCGGCGGAATCTTTGTTGTTGAAGCCTTGTCAGTAGTTATCCAGGTGCTGGTGTTTAAGATGACCGGCAAACGAGTCTTTAAGATGGCACCCATCCATCACCACTTCGAGATGATGGGCTGGTCAGAAACAACGATTATGGTGCGCTTTATCATCATCACTGGATGCATGGCAGCCTTCGGATTCGCCCTGTTCTTCTATCAGCTGGCGACACTGTAGCTATCATAGGATTAGGAATCGGAAACTTCGCATAAGAATGCCTGCCAAAGCAAACATACAAAACACTATGCAACACGTAGTAGTTGTTGGCGTAGGCAAGAGCGGTCAGGCGACCGCTCGTTTCTTGCTTTCTCACGGACGTGAGCTTGGCATTGAATCACTTGCCTTGGTTGATTCTGCGTCTTCAGATTCGTTGGACAGCTTCTTAGTGCAACTAAGCCAAGAAAATGGCGGAGCGATATCCATTCATGCGACATTTGGTACAGATTGTGTACTTGAACATGCCAGTGGTGCCCGCTATGATGTCTGTGTCATGACCCCTGGACTTGCTCCGCATACAAAGCTGTCGCAGTCTGCTTATCAGTTGTCTGATGAAGTTATCTCTGAAATAGAGCTTGCGTATCGTCTGTCCCCGCAAGGACTTGACTGGATTGCCGTTACGGGAACTAATGGCAAGACTACAACGACAGAGCTTGTTCGTGCGCTGCTTGATTCTGATAGTACGGCTGATAGTACAGATGGTAGCTCGGTTGACAGTACGCTAGGTAGGCAAGTGTTTAGCGTGGGCAATATTGGAACGCCGGCGCTTGACTTGCTTGACGTGGTCAATGACGGTGATATTTTTGTTGCAGAGGTCAGCTCTTTTCAGGCAGCGCGTCTGGCTGTTTTTAAGCCGCGCGTGGCAGCCTTGCTTAACTTGAGTTCTGACCATTTAGATTGGCATAAAGACATTGCAACATACGCTGCAGATAAATGCATTATTTTTGCTAACTCTGCCAGTGGGGACGTAGTGTTTGCTCCAGATGAGAGCCAATTCCATATAGCAGCTCGTCCCGTGATAGCTAACGCCTTGGAAGCGGCACGTCAGCGCGGGGCAGAGGTTCGCATTATTCAGACAGACGAAGCAGCTTTGCCAGTGCGCGCATCAGAGATGCAGATTCGCGGGCAGCATAACGTAATAAATGCTTGTTTCGCTACTGCGATTGCACAATATTTTGGGGTTAGTGTTGCCGACTGCGCACGCGCGTTAAAGAGTTTTTCTGCGCAGCCTCACCGCATGCAAGAAATTGGTAGATTCAACGATGTCTTGTATGTAAATGATTCAAAGGCAACTAATCCCGATGCGAGCATTCAGGCCTTGGGTGCATATTCAGGACTTCGCCTTACGGTGCTCTTAGGGGGACAAGCTAAATCAGGTGATGTGTCGATATGTGATGATGCGGAATATCTAGACCTTGCAAAAACTGCTCTTGCGCGCGCGCAATCGATTTTGCTCTTTGGTGAAGTCGCTAGCGAGCTCAAAGCGATTTTCGATGACTTGTGCGCAGCTGAAGATGTCGCTGACGCGGACATACACTGCTTTGCTTCGATGGAGCAGGCAGTGCGCTACGCTGTTGATACTACTACGCCACAGCAAGTGGTCTTACTGTCACCGGCAAATGCCTCGTTTGATGAGTTTAGCAATTACATCGAGCGTGGTACAGCTTTCAAAGACATAGTGAAGGATGCTGTGTGTGCGGGGGATGTGCATTAGCATGTCAACAGCGCAGAAAAATGAAGCTGGCAAGGTGGCTGGCAAGAAGACCAGCAAGAAAGCCAGCAAGGCAAAGACTGCGCGCGCGGCTATTAAGTGGACGGGAAGTCCCGCTGCTCGCTATCTCTTGTTGATTGCTGTTACGATTCTGGTAGGCCTTGGGCTTATCATGGCCTTCTCTGCATCGAGTAACGACGCGGTAATCCGCCAGGTTCAAAGTGAATTTGCTGCTCAAAGCCAGCTGCTGTATTACGAATATCTGACTCCTGAAGAACGCATTGAACATGAGCTCGATTACTACGAAGCACTTGATGAAGCACTGCAGCAACTTGCTCTAGACGACACTGCTGCTGATCAGTCATCAGAGACAGCAGGCTTTCTAGGAATATTTAGCATACTGTTTTCCTCTGCCTACGCGGCAGGCTTCAGGCACCTGTTATTTGTACTGATTGGCGCAGCTCTTGCCTTTGGCATTGCTCGCTTTGACTATAGACAGCTTGCTCCGCATTCGATTTGGATGGCTTTGGGACTTTTGGCGCTGCTGACATTTCTTGCTGTCGCAGGAACACCCATTATGGGGTCTGCACGCTGGATTAACTTAGGCTTTTTTAGTTTCCAACCTTCAGAGTTTGCAAAACCTGTGCTGCTACTTTTGGTTGCTTACTATTGTGCCTGGGCAAAAGATAGCGATGACTTAGGTCCAGAGCGTCAAGAGAGTCAGCATGCTTTGCCCTGGTGGCAGCGTGACTGGATTCGCCCAGCTACATTAGTCTTAGGCTGTATGGTTGCGATTTTGCTTTCTCCCGATGTGGGAACAGCTCTCATCATTGGCGTAGGTGTTTTCACCGCCTTTGTACTTACGGGTATGCCTTGGGTACGGCTTAGCATAGGACTGGGTGCTTTAGGTGCAGTTTTCATTGGCAGACTGTTTCTTGCTGATGGAGGATATCAACAAGCGCGCGTTACCCAGTTTATTGCTCGCTGGACTGAAGGCACGGTTTCTTTTCAGACCTGGCAGGCAGAGCTTGCTTTGGGCTCAGGGGGAATCCTGGGGCTAGGGCCTGGATTGTCTCGTCAAAAGTTCCGCTACTTGCCAGAAGCACATAACGACTTTATTATTGCAATCCTCGGAGAAGAGCTAGGCTTACTGGGCGTCAGCCTAGTGTTAATTGCCTTTGCGGTTATCTTGATTGGCGGACTTCACATCGCATCAAAGTCAAAAGACCGCTTGGGTCTTGCCATTGCAGGTGGGGCAACAGCACTTATTGTATTTCAGGCGCTGCTTAACATCTTTGCTGTTATCAGCCTAGGACCCGTAACAGGAAAGCCTTTGCCCTTTGTTACCTTAGGGGGGTCGTCTACTCTTGCGACCTTTATGTTGTTGGGTCTAATTTTCTCTGTGGCACGTTACGGGCAATATACTATAAGTGGGCCGCTCATTAATGCCTTTAGTTCTTTTGTGCCGAGCACTAGAACTAAGCGCCCGACAGAGCGCGCAACACCCGAAGATGACTACGAGGGCGATGACAGCAGCGATTCTGGCAGACCTGGCAAAGGCAGCAGCAACCGCTCTGGCAATGGCAATGGCAAAAAACGAACAAAAAAGAACAACAGGCGCAGACCTGCAAGAAAGCCGCTAGACAACAATGATGAGAAAAGAGACCATGATGAAGATGATTTTGAGTGGCGGTGGGACAGCGGGACACATCTATCCAGCTCTCGCTCTCGCAGATGAGCTACGCTCTCGTGATATAGACCTTCACTACGTTGGCACAGCAAGTGGCCCAGAGGCACGCCTTGCTGCAGATGCTGACATAGATTTCACTTCGATTACTACGGCAGGTTTTGACCGCGCAAAGCCATGGACCTTGGTGACCTCAGGCATAAAAGCACTGTGGGGCGTAAGGCAGTCACGCAAGCTGCTCAGGGACGTAAAGCCGTCTGCGGTAATCTGCTTTGGCGGCTATGTTAGTGTTCCCATTGGTCTTGCCGCGCGCATACATTCGATTCCTCTCATCATTCACGAACAAAACTCTCACATGGGCATGACAAACCACCTACTGGCGTCAAAGGCTAACGTAGTGGCGTTGACTTACCCAGAAACTGCAGGCCTGCCTGATGACATGACTGCACAACAAAAGTTTATAGGAAATCCGGTAAGGGAGTCTGTCCAAAACTCAGACGCTGAGCGTGCCCGTACAGAGCTAAATATCCCACAGTCAGCAACAGTTCTGCTTGTCTTTGGGGGCAGCAGGGGGGCACGCACCATTAACAGAGCAACAGTTGCAGCATTGCAGCAGCTACTCGCAGAGCTTCCTGATTTGCACATCATTCATGGCACCGGTAAAGAAGAACATGAATCAGTGCTTGCAGGCGTGGACGCACTCCGCAAAGAAAATCCTGAACTAGATAAGCTGCTACAGCGCTATCATGCTTTGCCCTATATCGAGAATATGGGGGACGTGCTTGCGACATCTGACCTTGTTGTGTCTAGGTCGGGTGCGACTTCTATTGCAGAGCTTACGGTGTTGGGTAAGCCGTCGGTACTGATTCCTTTTCCCTATGCCACTGATGATCATCAGACGACTAACGCGCGTGCTTTGGTCGATTTGGGTGGTGCGCGCCTTATCGCCAACAGTGAGATGTTGGTTGAATCAGAGGAACCTTCAAGTGATACCTTAGGAAATAATGATAAAGCCTCTTCGCTTTTTACCGGTACTCTTTTAGAATTGCTACAGGACGATGCGCTGCGTGCGCACATGGCAAGTCATGCGAAAAAACTGGGCAAGCCAGATGCGGCAAAGCAGCTTGCAGATGCTGTACTTGAAATCGTAGATTCTGGCAAAAGAGAATAACAAAGAGAATAACAAGAGGAACAATAAAACGATGGGAACGCAAAAAGATAATAAGCCTGTGTATGCTCACTTTATAGGAGCAGGCGGTGCAGGCATGAGCGCGCTTGCGCTGGTACTGCTGCAACGCGGGCTTAAAATCACGGGGTCTGACCTTAAGGAAAGCCGCTATACGCGCACTTTGCAAGATGCAGGTATGGACATTTCAATTGGGCATGATAGTGCGAACTTGAAAAGTGGCTCGGACAGTTATCCTGAAATCGTGGTTGTTTCTACCGCCATTCCAGAGACGAATCCAGAACTTAAAGAGGCTAGGCGCAGAAACTTACCTGTATGGCAGCGTGCGCAAATGCTTGCAGAAATCACCAAAGATACAACTACGGTTGCTGTTGCAGGAACACATGGCAAGACGTCTACCAGTTCTATGCTGGCAAATACTCTTGAAGTGCTAAAGCGAAATCCGGGCTTTTGCATTGGTGGCGAAGTCGAAGCATTTTCTGCAAACGCCAGACAGGGTGCTGGTGAACTTTTTGTCGTCGAAGCAGATGAGAGCGACGGGTCGTTTGTATGGCTTGCTCCGCAAATCGCGATTATTACTAACCTCGAACCAGAGCATGTCGATCACTATGAATCGTACGAAGAGCTCGAACAGGTCTTTGCGAACTTTGTTGACCGCATTAGCGACGATGGGCTGCTTATCGCCTGTGGCGACGACGCAGAATTGGTGCAGCTCGCACGTGCCTCAGGCAAGAACATCTTAACCTATGGCTCTGGTGAAGGCTGTGACGTTCGCTATGAAAACATCAAGCCATTTACGGGTAGACCAGGCTCTGACTTTGACATTATCTATAAAGGAGTAGCGTATCCGGCAAGTATCACGATGCCCGGAGACCACATGGTGTCTAACGCAACAGCGGTGTTTTCAGCTGCTGTTAGCCTGGGCGAAGACCCTGCTGATGCAGCTGCTGCTTTGGGCAGCTTTGAGGGAGTACGCCGCCGCTTTGAATTCGTAGGAGAGTTTGACGGTGTAAGAATAGTCGATGACTACGGCCATCATCCTACAGAAATCGAAGCCACCTTGAAAGGTGCAAAAGATTTGGGCTACAAGCGCATCGTTGTGGTGTTCCAACCCCATCGCTACAGTAGAACGCAAGCCTTTGAAAAAGAATTCGGAACAGCATTTGATTATGCTGACTTGGTCATACTGACAGACGTATTTAGCGGGGGAGAAACCCCCATTCCAGGAATCTCTGGACGTACCGTTGTGAACTCGATACTGACCCACAACCCAAATGCACAAGTTGTATGGTTGCCGCGCAGACAAAACTTATCTGATTATTTGTGTGCTTGCACCAGACCAGGAGACTTACTTATCACCATGGGTGCTGGGGACGTAACGACACTTGGTACAGAATTCGCACAAGAACGAGACGACCGAAAAGCACAAGTACTTTAAAGCGCCCACACGGTTGCTGCTGACGATACCATGGCTCAAAGACATCAACATAGAGAATTTGACGACAGTCAGCCAAAGACGGGCAGGCGTAGGTTCAGTGACCAGGAAAGTCGTGACCGCCTGCGCAGCCGCAGACGCGACTCTTCGTCGCACTCTGGTTCGGCGCAGCGAAGAGCAAGTCGTTCAGATAGACACCAAGCAGACAGATACCAAGGTGCTTCTGCAAATCAGCCAGAACTGCGTTTGCGCGCACCCAGAAAAACGCGCAGTACCAGTCCTATTACCGCAGGTGTAGTAGGCGCAAAATCAGCCGAGAGAAGTAAAGTTGCTGAACGAGAGCGCGCTGCAGGAAGACCTGGCAGCACCTCTGCAGACACCTACAGTGTTAAGCCAGAGCGTTCTCGCTCTGCTTTGAGGACGCGAACATCGACTGGTTCTGGCAGCAGAAGCAGTGTGAGACTGGGCAAAAGCAGCAGCCAGTCAGTAGAGTCTGCTGTTTTGGGCGCTGGTAGTGCTCAACAGCCTGCGAACGGCTCAAAAGGTTCGCGTACATCTGATAAGAAAACAAAGAGACAGCGAGAAACTGACAGAAAGCAAAAAGCGCGCCAACGCGAACAGCGTGAGAGATTCCTTAAGCGCACAGGTATTGCTGCGGTTTCAGTTCTGGCTATTGCTCTTGCCGTGTGGGGAATTGGTACGTTTCTTAATTCGAGTATTTTCTTTCCTCATGAAGTGGAAGTACAGGGAGTGCGCTTTATTGGCGAGGACAACATCAGGCAGCTTGCTGCTATCGATATGCAGTCTTCGACCATCACCATGGATACAACAGCAATTGAAGAGCGCCTCGAGGAAAATACCTGGGTTGCACAAGCCACTGTTTCTACCTATTTCCCGCGCACGGTTTTTATTGATATTGTAGAGAGGACACCGGCGGTTGTCCTTGAGGTAGATGATGTTTATTGGGTAGCCTCAAGTGACGGCAAATGGCTGGGTACAACTGACGAGGACGCTACAACTATTATTGATCCGACAGGCTCTGTTGCCCCTGCCAATGTCGAGGCTTTGACAATTTTTCCTGTGGAAGGAATTGTTGATCCTGATCCCGAATGGGGAGGAACGATCACCAATGATTCTTTGCAAAACGTGCTGGCACACTTGCGCGGGCTTGACGTGCGCATCGTTTCAACAGTGCAGCGAATATCAGCACCAGAAATTGGCAGAACTTCATTCTTTACCGTTGATGGGGTAGAGCTTGACCTGGGCCGCGCAGACAACATAGATGAGAAAAGCACTATTATCCTAAACATGCTAGAAGAACATGGGGATAGTGTAGTACTTATCAATGTGCGCAGTATTGAAAACCCTACACTGCGCAGACTTCCTTAACGGCGACTTTAATGTTGCGCGTTGTAGATTTAGGTGACAGCAGAGTAACGCATAGCTGAATTCACCCAGCAAAACCTAAAAAAATATCTATAGACACACCTCATATACTGGTATTATGTAAAAGGTTAAAGTTCAACTTGAAATGTTTTCAAGTTGCTTGCTTGACGGGGCAGTATAACAGTGAGATTATACGCTGTTATGACTACACCCTGAACCTAAACTTGAGCTTGAACCTTACACTCTGAGCTGCAAGTTTTGCAAACATGGGGAAGAGCAGCGCTGCTTAAATGAGCAGAGCGACCGAAAGGCGGTAGTAAGATATGTTGGACACAGGTGCGAATTACCTAGCAGTTATCAAAGTTGTCGGTATTGGCGGCGGCGGAACTAACGCGGTAAATCGAATGATCGAAGCTGGAGTAAAGGGTGTTGAGTTTATTGCCATTAACACTGATGCTCAGGCGCTCCTCATGTCAGATGCTGACTACAAGGTACATATCGGGGTAAACCTCACCAAGGGTCTTGGCGCTGGCGCAATGCCTGATATTGGCGCACAAGCCGCCGAAGAAAATAGAGCAGAAATCAGAGAAGCACTTCAAGGTGCAGATATGGTCTTTATCACTGCCGGCGAAGGTGGCGGTACGGGTACTGGTGCGGCACCGATTGTTGCTGAAGTTGCCCGTGAAGAAATTGGCGCACTTACTGTTGCTGTTGTTACAAGACCTTTCTCTTTCGAAGGTAACAAGCGTAAGAAACAAGCCGAAGCAGGAATCAATAAGCTAATTGATCAGGTAGACACCCTGATTGTTATCCCTAATGACAGATTGCTACAGGTAGCGGAAAAGAAAACATCAATGCTTGATGCTTTCCGTTATGCTGACGACGTGTTGCGTCAAGGAACTCAGGGCATTACCGACCTTATTACGGTGCCTGGCCTGATCAACCTTGACTTCGCAGACGTTCGCACCATTATGGAAGATAAGGGTTCTGCTCTTATGGGTATCGGTCTTGCAAGTGGTGACAACCGCGCAGTCGATGCAGCAACTGCTGCAATCTCAAGTCCTCTTCTTGAGGCATCTATCCAAGGTGCAGATGGACTACTGCTTTCACTTGCCGGTGGTAGTGACCTAGGAATGCTTGAAGCAAATGAAGCGGCAGAGATTGTTGCAAACGCAGCAGCCCCTGATGCAAACATTATTTTTGGTACCGTTATTGATGATTCTTTGGGTGACCAAATTAGAGTAACGGTAATCGCCACAGGCTTTGCTGGTGGCAGAAGAGTGAACCAGCAAGAAACAAGTACAACAGGCATCGATGGCATTCTGTCTGGAACAGATGAGCCGGGTGCCACAGGACAAATCCCAAGATTTGAACCACTGGGCGGCGTTGGCGGCGCTACATCAGAAATCGGCACAGTTGACCGAGGCAGTAGCGACACAGGTTTTGGTGCTGGTGACATTGGTGGCGGATTCGACGACGGTGCTGATGACATCGATATCCCAGACTTCTTGAAGAAGAGATACTAAGAGAACTATATATAAGGTAACTTTAAAGGGCGTATCCCAAAGGGGTACGCCCTTTTGCTGTCGATTTTCAATTCTTCATATATTTATGCAATCCACCCCCCTACAATTGCCATTCAGCGGAAAAGAAACAAAATATCAACAAAGCTTATTATTCGTTGTGCTAAATTTTTCACAGGTTGCCAGAAGCCCAAGCACTTGATAGTACTTTTCTGGTGAACTTTAAGCTCGTACATGACGGTGTTTGGAAATTGTTTTAATCGGACGAAAGGTAGAGAAATGAAGCGTAGATTAGGTTTTATTTTGGCGCTGATGCTCGTTTTCGCACTTGCAGTTGCTCTTGTAGGCTGTAACGGTGATGAAGACGCCAACGGCGGCGGAACTGATGGAGTCACAACCTTTGCTATTGGTTTTGGTGGCCCACTAACAACAGGGTCAGTTGACTTTGGTCAAGGCGCCCTACGTGCAACGCAACTTGCAGTAGCACAAGCTAATGCAAGCGACAGAGCACAAGAACTAGGTATCGAGTTCAGAATCATCGAAGGTGATGACGAATCTGAAGTTGAGCCTGGAATGAATGCAGCGGCTAACATTGCTGCTCAAGGCGATCTCGTAGGTGTTGTAGGTCACTTTAACTCAGCAGTTACTCGCCCAGTAAACGCTACGTACTATGAAGCTGGCGTTGTTCAGATCAGCTATGGTTCAACCAATGCGTTTCTGACACATGATGGTAACCCAGATCTTCCACCACTGCAGGACAACTTCTTCCGTACATGTGGTCACGATGCTCTACAGGGACCAGCAGCTGCAGCAGCAGCTTGGGAATTGGGTATGCGTACTGTAGTAGTAATCACGTTCCCAGATGCTTACGGTGAAGGTCTAACAAGCGAATTCATGCCTGCCTTTGAAGAGCTAGGTGGAGAAATCTACTTTGAAGACAGACTTGCAGAAGGACAAACAAACTTCGGTCCTGAAGTAACAAGAATTCGTGCAGCATCACCAGACTTTATCTACTTCGGCGGTACTTTTGATACTGCAAGAGGCGCAGGATCACTTCTTGCTCGCCAACTAGTAGAAGGTGGTATTGACGCCCCAATGATGGGTGGAGACGGAATCCAATCACAAGGCTTCATCGATGAAGCTGGTGGAGAACCTGCAATCGGTACAATCGCAACAAAGCCAGGTCAAGATATTGAAGACATGGTTGGCGGTCCAGCATTTATCGAGCAATATGTAGAAATGTTTGATGTTGCTCCTGGTGGTTTTGATGCATTCGCATTCGATGCAGCAAACGCAATCATCAACGCAGTGTTTGAAGTTGCAGAAGCTGATGGCGTAGGCAATGTTGCTACTCCAAGCGGACGTACAAGAATCATCGAAACAGTTGGTGCAAACAGCTTTGAAGGCGTAACAGGTGAAGTAGCATTTGACGAACGTGGTGACCGTAGAGACGCTATCGTTACTACATTCCTCGTTGATGACAACGCTGAATGGATTGTACATCCTGACGTTACTCCATTCTCAAGGTAACCTACTAAAGTAAGTAGCATTGACATATGGTTGTGGGGAAAAGTCTCTGACATGAGCAAATGGCTCAGTGATAGGACTGCCTGAACCAGAAGAAAGATGCTAAGCAAAATTGTAAATGGAAGAGGCACGTCTGCAGTTACGTACAAACGATTAACTCGTTTCACATGCAGCGTGCTTCTTCTCTGAAAACTAAGAGGCAACTTTATGGAATTT
>Ga0123355_10000473_pt1 | contig 53290 bp, 53 predicted proteins | sample TergutEmb28metaG_3_FD_89872 | JGI IMG/M metagenome (GOLD analysis project Ga0123355, IMG submission 89872) | Embiratermes neotenicus P1 segment gut microbial communities from Petit-Saut dam, French Guiana - Emb289 P1 | ecosystem: Host-associated > Arthropoda: Insects > Digestive system > Gut ... | reverse complement strand
TGCGCACCTCATTATTTTCACACATAAACAATCTGCCAATAAAATCAATTGACCGCTTCAAACCAGCCAGCCTCATTTCAAGGCTGAATACTGACACAAACAACGCCCAAATCGCCGTCAACCGCTTTATCCGGTTAGGCACCCGCGCGCCCTTTTTATTAGTCGGTGCATTGATTATGGCACTAAGATTGCACCCCGTCATAGCGCTGATAATTTTTGCCGCAACCGGCGTCATATCTTTAGCTTTATTCTTGATAATGAAAACGGCGGCAAAACCTTTAATAGAAATCAACAGAGGACTGGACGAGACAGCAAGGCTGTCAAGCGAAACAGTATCGGGAGCGCGGGTGATCAGAAGTTTTAACAGGCAAGAAGATATAAATGAAAAATTTTCAGTCACAGCAAAAACTTTGAAAAAAAACTCAATAAAATTTTTCTTTGTGTCGCTTATATCCAGTCCGTTATCGTATTTGGCGGTTAATTTAGTTATCGTAGCGATTTTGTATTTCGGAGCAATATTTGTGGATGCAGGAAATTTGACACAGGGTGAAGTTGTAGCACTGATTAATTATATGTTGCAGATATTAAACGCACTGGTAATAATCGCTTTGCTGGCAATTGTTTTTAATCGGTCAATTGCAAGCAGCAAAAGAATAAACGAGGTGTTTCAAAGCGACGCTCAATTAAATCCTGCCTGTTGCCGCAAGTCTGAAACAAACGATGAAAAACACAACAGCACAGAAGACACCAAAGACATCGTCCCGTCATTACAATTTAAAAATGTTTCATGCACTTATCCAAACCACCTAACACCGGCTTTATCCGACATCTCATTTATACTCCCTGCAAATCAAACACTTGGGATAATCGGTCCCACAGGCAGCGGAAAAACAACATTAGCGGCGGTGCTGGCCGGTTTTTATGATTATGAGGGGGATATTATTTTTGCAAGCTGCCGGCATCCCGATTGTCAAAAAGACACTGGTGTTGATACAGCGCCCGACAACCGCCTCATAGCCTATGCAGCACAAAAAATTGAAATCCTGTCAGGCACTATCCGTGAAAATGTTGCCTTTGGGCGCAGTATGACTGACGACCAAATTCTAAAAGCCTTAGAGCTTGCACAATGTGACTTTGCCCAAAATCTTGACCGTCCGATTCTTCCGCACGGGGCAAATCTGTCAGGCGGACAAAAGCAGCGCTTATCGCTTGCACGGGCATTTGCAGGGGTAGTTCTGAATACTGCAAAACTGCTCATCCTAGACGACGCCACAAGCGCACTGGACTCCGGCACAGAAAAAGCCGTGATGAACAATGTCAAAAATCTTGACGGAATAACAAAGGTCATAATCTCATCAAAAGCAAAAAATGTTGCTGACTCTGATTTGATTTTAGCGCTGAATAAGGGTGAATGTGCAGGACTTGACAAACACGAAGAGTTGATGAATAATTGCAGCGTTTATGCAGAAATAGTGAAACTTCAAACGACCAATAACTAAATTAGGGCAAATTTATGACAACATTGTATACTACAGATTGAAAATATCATGAAAAAAAGCACTCTGAAAAATTTAATATACTATGCAAAACCCCATTCTTTTTTGGCGATTCTTGCTATTTTTCTTGCACTCATTCATGTCGCCTCACTCATCCTCGCACCCGTGTTAATCGGCTCTGCAATAGACTATATCAACGCATCCGGTCAAGTAAACCTATCCCAAGTACTAGACTATTGCATTTATCTTCTTCTCACCGTCAACGCCGCCGCCGTTTCAAGCTATCTATCCAACATTCTATCTGCCCGCCTAGCCCAAAAAGTAATAAAAACAATCTGTTTAGATGCCATAAAAAAAATAAACTCCCTGCCGATTTCTGAAATTGACAAATTATCTAAAGGCGAATTAGCCGTTAGACTGACCACTGATTGCGAAAGAATTGCAGAAGGTTTAACAAGCTCAATTACTCAAATTTTCACCTTCATTGCTTTAGTTGCCGGCACTTTGGTTTTTATGTTCAGCCTCAATATAACAATGGCGCTGGTCATAGCTCTCCTCACCCCTATATCAGTTTTAGCGGCTATCTTAATCGCCTATTTTTCACATAAAATGCTTATAAAACAAACAGCGGCAGAGGGTGATATTGCAGGCATGACAGAGGAATATATTCATGCAAGCAGAAGTTTAAAATTATATAATTACGAAGAGACAGCAAAAGCAGAGTTTGTCAGGCATAGCAGAGGCATTCAAAACTTTGGCGGAAAAGCCGTATTTGCGGCATCCTTGACAAACCCTACCACAAGATTTATAAACGGGCTGGTTTTTGCAAGTGTGGCGATGGTTGGTTCATATCTGGTGCTTAATGATACCGGTTTCAGTGTAGGAATGCTTAGTATGTTTTTAGCGTACGCTTTGCAGTACGCCCGGCCGTTTAATGAAATTACAACAGCGATGAGTGAAATTCAAGGAACAATGGTGTCAGCTAAACGGGTGTTTAGTATTATAAATTCTGATATTAAAACCACTTTGTCTTTCAGTCAAAATTCAAACTTAGGATGTATACATCATTGCGGAAAAGACACGACCAAACAGAGCAATCTAAAAACAAATGACGGCAGAAAAATTTATGATTCAACAAACAATCCCTTGGCTCCTGCCTCCTTCCGTCAAATCAACTTCAAAGGTGATATTCAATTTAAAAATGTATCATTCGGTTATGATGAAAAAATGGTAATTGACAATTTTTCTCTTAATATTAAACAAGGTCAACGCATTGCCATAATCGGAAAATCAGGCTCGGGAAAAACTACCTTGATGAATTTACTGATGAAATTCTACCAAGCTAACAGCGGTCAGATTTTAATTGACGGCAAAGATATTGATGACATAAATAAAAGCATTTTAAGAGAAAACATAGGTCTAATTTTGCAAGACAGTTGGGTTTTTAAAGGCAGTATATTTGAAAATATTGCATTTGCAAAATCACCGACCGCCAATCACCGGCCGCCAACTGTCAATGAGGTAATTGAGGCAAGCAAAAAAGCCCGCGCTCACGACTTTATTGTCTCTCTAGAAAACGGATATGACACAATTATTGACCATGATACTCTGTCAAAAGGTCAAATGCAACTACTCTCTATCGCCAGAATTTTTCTTCAAACCCCGCCCATTATCATCCTTGACGAAGCTACATCCAGCGTTGACGCCCGCACGGATTATCTGATTCAAGACGCTCTGAAACAAATTACAAAAGGTCATACCAGTATAGTCGTAGCCCACCGTCTGTCAACCATTAAAAATTCAGATTTAATTGTAGTATTAGATGAAGGCAAGAGTATAGAGCAAGGCACGCACAATGAATTATTGGCGCTAAATGGTGCATACTGTGAGTTTATTCTTAATGCATAGACTATATTAAAATAATCAATCTGCAATTGTATACAACAAGCTATAGCAGCAATAATTAAAAAATGTGCTTGTATATGCCAGACCAAAAAATTCAACCGGTCTCCGTCGTCCTTATAGAGGTCACTCTCAAGCACTATCACATATGAAAACGCTTGCGCAAAACCTAAAAACAATGTACACTCAAATTATGAAAACAAAAGTCACAATCTATCACGGCTCCAGCGTGCCTAACTTAACCATCCTCACCCCTCGCCAATCTATGCACGACAAACCATACATCTATTTTTCAACAAACATTGTTGTTGCCGCGCTCTATACCGCAAACCCTCTCAAAAGTCCTCACTATTGGTATCCGTACGGCTTTGACAAAGACGGCAGAGTAAAATATAGCGAGGTGTATCCCGATGCCCTCAAGGATTTTTACGGAGGCAAAAAGGGGTATATCTATGAATGTATAGTTGACAAAAGTTTGCTAGAAAATCTGCCTCAAATTCCCTCTGCAAAGCTAAGCACTGTGCCGGTCAAGGTGCATAAGTGCATCAAGATAAATGATGCCTATAAGCAATTTTTGCAGTACATAAAAGATGATAAATTTGTTTTGACTGAATACAAAAAAATGACTGAAAAAGGCATACAGTGGTACCATAATTCAATTATAGACAGCCTTAATGAACACGGCGAAAACAACTCCTATAGCGATTTTATCAAGCTAAAAATGCCTATTGTTTGGGAAGAATATCTAAGCAGAAAATTAAACTAAAATATTCTTGCGCACCGTCTTTTATTGATAAAACATGGCAGTTATATCAGCCTCGTTTGAAACGCCTGATTTTCTGTTTAATAATTTGCCGTCTTCAAAGGCCAGCAATGCAGGGATTCCCATAACCATATGCTGCCTTGCCAAGACTTTGTTATCAGCGTCATCAACATTAACCATGCAGATTTTATATGCAGGTTTTTTTATGTTTTGCAATATGTCCAGTTGTTGCATACAAGGACTGCACCACGGCGCCCAAAAATCAACTAAGACCTTGCCCTGTGCTATTTCACTTTCAAAATTATCTTGAGTAATATCTAACATACAAATAGTATGTGCTGACTGCAAAATTTTATTTTTTATATATTACATAATTATTATTTGAACAACCACAAAGAATTTTTTATAACAAGTTTCTATTATCAAAATCTCATCACAAACAAACAACCTTATTACCTCAACCCTATTTACATATTTCCCAATTCGATAAACGCTGCCTTATATACCTCAAACGCCGTTTCAAAATCTTTCAAACTCATATTCTCTTGCGCCTTATGCAAGTTAGTCTCAACGCCCTCGTCAACAGGTCCAAACGCCACTGCTTTTGGCAAATCTCTGGCATAAGTCCCTCCGCCCGTTTTAATGCAATAACCCTTTTTACCCGTCTTATCTTCATAAACTTTCAAAAGCGTTTTCACCAACTCATCATCCTCACTCACAAACAAATTAGGGGCATACCTTAAAACCTCTAGCTTGCTCCCTTTAGGCAAAACATTCTCCACCCTCTTTTTTATATCCTCATATCTTGCACTTATCGGCAGCCTCACATCCATAGTAAATCGTAAATAATTATCATCATCAAACTCCAGTATACCTATATTCATAGTCAAATCTCCGCTCTCTTTATCCTCTTTGTATATCCTCAATTTCTCTGCCGCCTTAGCATTGCAAAAATAATTTTTTAGTATGCCGGCCACTCTGGAATTTCTTGCAAGAGTGTCCAGCACCGTAGCTATCTTCCAAATGGCGTTATCTCCCTTTTCAGGAGCCATGGCATGACCCGCCAAACCGACTGCGCTAATCGTATAAACCTGCGCCTCATTTTTGATTGAAAAATCGTCAAGACCTGCGCCGCTTGCTAAAATTCCGCCTGCAAACGCTACATCAGAAAAGATCTTATTATTAACCTCGCCGTTATTAAGCATGGCAATAAATCTCCCTAACGCACTGTCCTTAAATATACTGACACTTGCCTTATCAGGTATTACATTTATACTTTGTCCGCCCTCTATAAAAGCGATGTTTTCACTAAAAAAACTGTCCAGCGGGATTCTTATTGACATATGTAATATGCCTTTTTCAGAATTTATGAGCGGGAAATTTGAGTCGGGGACAAAACTGACAAAAGGGATGTCCTCATCTTTGCCGTTTTTCATAAGATATTTTATGCACGCCGAACCATGCTCTTCATTCAGACCGACAATGAGACGGAGACGGTGCTTAGTTTTTAAATTCGCCTCTTTAATTTGCTTTAAAGCATGCAGACAAAGTACGGCGCAGCCTTTGTTGTCGGCAACTCCCCGCCCGTATAAAAATCCGTCGTTTTCAACTAATTCAAACGGATCACTAAGCCAACCGTCTCCTGCAGGGACTATATCAAGATGGCACAGGGCGGCAATGCACTTGTCCCCTTCGCCATATTCTGCCCAACCGGCATAGCCGTCCAACTCACCCGTTTTTAAGCCGTACTCTTTGGCCTTGATGAGAAACCAATCAAGAGCCTGACGATTGCCTAAACCAAAAGGCGCGGCTTTTGCCGTATCGCTTTCGGACAATACGCTCTTGATTGCAATTAATTCTTTTAAGTCGTTTAACATAGGAAACCCCGTAATTTATGTTGAAGTTTGAAAATTAATATTTTATTGATGGTTTTCTTTATCTGCTTCGCCTACTCGCTATGACAATTATTGAAAACTTCCGGTTTGATTGCTTTAATCATCAGTTACTCCTAAAATATAATCAGTAGTAACATCAAAATATTTTGCAAGCATCACCACAGCAATCGCATTGGGTACTCTTTTTTCACTTTCCCATTGAGAAATACCCACTTGGCTGAGCCCGGTTTCTTTTGCAAGTTGGTCTTGAGACAACTCTTTTTCTAAACGCAATTCTTTTAATTTTTCAGAAAATGTTATTTTCATGAAACAAATATATCTCAAATGAAGTTAAAACACTTTACATAACTCAAATGAGTTGATATAATGTGTTCAACTCATTTGGGGTTAAAGGAGAATAAACATGAAAATCCTAACAACCTTGTATGAAAAATATTTTGACGACGCTGAAAAAGACAAAAGATATTCAAATGAATTCATAGTTCAAAGAAATAAATGTATAAAGCTATACGATGAGTTATCAGCGACATTGAATAAAGTACAAAAGAAAAAATTGCGGAAACTGGATTCAGAGTATTTTATGTTGGGCGGTATACTAGAAGATAACGGAATTGAAGAAGGCATAGAAAACGGCTTTAAGCTGATGATAAAATTACTAATTCAAAGTCTAAGCCAGATAGCCAATGCTTTTCTTTAGCCTGTCTATTCCTATATTTTTGCCAAACAACTTAGCCATCTCACTTGCTCCGCCGGGGGTGTTTTTTGCGCCTGTCAGTGCAATCCTGAACACCCACATAACCTGTCCCTTCTTATACCCTTCTTTGTCACTAAACTCGCCCAGCAATCCGCCAATATTGTCCCAATCCTCATTCTCTAAAAAATCCATCAATTTAGGCAGTATTTCTTTTGCCGCCGTCCTATCCGTTTTCATTTTCTCATTATCAAAATTAGATAAGTCATAGTTGTCAAAATTAAATATGAATTTAGTAAGGTCTATAATATCCGAAAAAATCTCAATGCGTGAGTGTAAGAGCATAGAAAGGTAAATTAGGTCAATATCATCCGCAAAAGATGTTCCCTTGAGCGTCCCGCCGTCCGTTTTTTTCATAATCACTGACGAGATGCCCCCTTGGGTGTCCTCTGCGGAACAATAAAATACTTTATCATAAAAACTCATCGCCTGCTTATGAAATTCCTCCGCACTCATATCCTTTATATGAAGTGAATTAATATACCTCATCTTTACTTCATCAAAAATCGCAGGCGACTTTGACAAACCTTCTATATTAAACCTATTAACCAGCTCTTCTAAACTAAACTTTTCTTCCTCACCTTTAGGCGACCACCCCAATAACGCTATATAATTTAATATGCCCTCTTTGATAAAGCCCTTTTTTATAAAGTCCTCATAGCTTGCCGCGCCGTGTCTTTTAGAAAGCTTTTGATTGGTGTCTTTCATTATGTTTTGTAAATGCACATATTGCGGCTTGTCCCACCCAAACGCATCATAAATATGGTTGTATTTTGGAGTGGACGACAAATACTCTACACCGCGCATAACATGAGTGATGCCCATTAGCCGATCATCAACTACATTTGCAAAATTATAAGTAGGAAGCCCGTCGGATTTGATTAAAACATTGTCTTCAAGCTCTTTATTTTCAATGATAATTTCACCAAAAACCAAATCTGTGTAGGCAGTTGTCCCAACAGCAGGAATATTTTGTCTAATAACAAACGGTTTTTTATTTTTTAAGTTTTGTTTGATTTGAGCAGGTGTAAGGGACAAGCAAATTTTGTTATATTTGGTTATAACATCCGAATCGTTATTGTTTGACTTTCCGTCACAAAAACAATAATACGCCCCGCCCTTTTTTATCAACTCGTCCGCATACTTTTGATATATCTCCTTTCTCTCTGATTGTATATATGGTCCGAAATCTCCCCCTGTGTCAGGTCCTTCGTCATAATTTAATCCCGCATCTTTTAATGCATCGTATATAACTTTGTCTGCTCCTTCGACCAACCTGTTTTGGTCTGTATCCTCAAGCCTCAAAATAAACTTTCCGCCGTTTTTTTTAGCAAAAAGATAAGCATACAAAGCTGTGCGCAAACCTCCGATATGCAAGTACCCTGTAGGGGACGGAGCAAAACGGGTTCTGATTGTCTTATCGTTTTTCATAAGCTACTCTCCTTAGCCTCAATGACTAAACAATGATAAATTTTAGTTAGAGATTGCTTCATCGTTGTGTTATAGATAATAAACAGTTGACACTAAAAACCTCTCACAATGTCAAACAAGAGCGATAATAAACGAACGGCAATTGCACTATGCAACTACGCATTCTTAACTCATATTATTATGCATCTTGTATTTCATTGTCAGTATCTTCATTCTCAATCACAGCCGCATTCTCCGCTTCAGCTTCAATTGCCGTACCAAACTTTTCTTCTACCACATTAGGAATACTAAACCCGCGTCCGTATACTTCTTTAGTGCTTACCATATACGCAAAAGTATCCGGGTACTTTTTTAAAATTGCATTGAACACAGCAATCTGCTTGTTCTTAATAATACATATCAAAATAGTTTTCTCTTGTCCGGTATACCCGCCTCTTGCCTTAATTTTGGTCACACCCCGTCCTAATTCCATAACCAAATCCTTGCCCAGTTCTTCAGGATGCATAGTAATAATCTCAAACTTAATCGCACTGTTAAAGCCTTGCAAAATCACATTGCAAACAATAGTGCTGGTGACCATATTTATTATTGACAATATAATTATATCAATAGGACCGATACCGGCAAGATGCGGAGGCAAATATTCTAAATTGCTGCTGACAATGAAAGCAGTAGAAAAGATTACGGTAACATCAACCGCTAAAATAATCTTTGCCACATTAAGATGCGGCCATTTTTTATTTATTAGTCCGCCGACAATCTCACTGCCGCCGTTTGATGACCCCATCTTAACCATAATACCCATACCTACACCGCGCACTACACCGCCGGCTATTGCAGGAAGCATGATTTGAGAGGTTTGATATCTGATAGCATACAGCCAATTTCCTGCTGAAATTTGAACATAATTATAATAAACAGCAGGCACTACCAGTTCATTTAGAATGATTAAAGTAACCGATGAGGTAGCGATGGCCACGACTGATTTGTAGACATATTGGCGGTTAAGTTTAAAAAATGACAGCACCAAAAGAGGAATATTCATACCTAAAACCAGCCACCCCGGATTTATGGCAGGATTGATATAATAAATGGCGGCTGCAATACCGGTCAGCCCCCCCGGCGAGAAGAAATTCGGAAGGATGAAAACAAAGACGGATACGCTTGCCATGACTGCCGCCAAAAATACTACTAAATAGACTAATATAGTCTTTTTAACACTGTTTTTTTTTGTAAATACTGCCAACATGAAACTCCTATTTTTATGTTCTAGGAAAATATTTTTTTGAGAATGCTTAAAAGCCAAAAAAATCGGACCCAAAGCAAGGGAAGTGTCCTAAAGAACACCTTTTTTTATTTTTTCAGAATTCTTATTTCTTAATTTCACTCAAATATTCCCTCAATGCTTCGTTATTCTCCTGCTCACAAAGCTTGCCCAATGCCTCCATCCCTTCTTCACTTATACAATCCTTATATCTCTCCAATAAAAATTTAAGCGGCTCCCGCCTTAGCATAAACACCCTTGCTGCCGTAACCAAACACCAATCCCCGCGCATATCCACACCCCATTCATCAAGTAATCTCAGCATCCCTATATAGCCGTTCATAATAGCCTTCAATACGCTGTCCCGATCAGGCACCAAATCAGCGCCTCCTCCGTTTTGATACAAATACTCAACCGCCTTCTCACGCCCGCCTGCCACTGCCGCGTCAAATGCCTCTTGTGTCCTGTCTTGATACAAATTAATTAGCTCCAAACTCTCCTCCCGCCCCATCTCTAAACACTCTATCACAACATTCAACTGAACCCCCTCAAGCATCTCTTTCAACGGCACATTATACCTCTCACCCACCTTTTTAGCTTTTTCTACACATCCTTCTAACAGCATAGCCTTAAAATAAGGCAATATGTATTCTTTAGAAAAACCTGTTGACGCAATGGCAAAGTCAATAATCTCAAAAAAACCATTTTCTTTATCCTCATCAAAAGCGCCCCGTTGACACATACCGGACAGGTATGAGCGGGAAAGCGGCTCGGATAATGCCCCGATGCTTATAAAGTGTTTGATTAAACCAAAGTTATAATTTTTGGTAGCAAAACGCATAGGGCCAGAGCGGTTGAAATTAACCTCAGCCCCTTGTTTAATCAACTCCTTTGCCAAATTAAGACTGTCCTCTGACTCTAACTCCTTGCATAGCTCAACAAGCCTTTGTCCCAACTCTTTTTTAAGTTTTTTATATTCTCTATCCATAGTGAATTTACTCCGTAATTTTTATCCACCAAACATTTTAGCATATTTATTTTAACCTGTAAAGCAATTTCAAGCGCCAGTATTGCTGAATAGTTGTCCCTTGTAAAATATTGTAGTGTATTATTATAATAAGATCAATAATATAAGTCAATCAAACAATTATTATAAGACTCTCCTTTTTCACCGTTTGTTCTTGATAAAATTTATTCAAAAATATAAAACATATTGATTTTAGCTTATAAAGCACTTGACAAGGACATTTTTTAATGATAAATTAATATCATAGAGTCAAGAATTCGTCAGCATTGCATTATATAAATACATTGAGGCGTAGCGCAGTTTGGTAGCGCACCTGGTTTGGGACCAGGGGGCCGCAGGTTCAAATCCTGTCGCCTCAACCAATAGGGAGAAAGCTAGAACCACCCCACCTAGAAGATGTTAAATATATCTTTGTTGATGGGGCGGTGGGCTTAATCCGCATTAAACCAAAAGAGCCACTTATCACATATAATTTTCGTGATGAGAAAGGCAGATATTTAAGAGTTTAGTAAACATAAAAAACTACTTTGAAAATATCAAGGTAGTTTTTGTTTTTTCTAAGAACGACAAGTTCATCGCCATCTACAGCCATAAACTGTATAGTTGTTTTGCTGTATTTTCTTCTTTATACTTGCGAGGAATGATTTTTACCCAAATATTATAGTAACAGCTTGTTCGTCGGCATCTAGGTTTATGGCATTAAAGGCATCTTGAAAGTTGACATTTTGTGTTACTATATGGATTATGCGGCGGTTGTTTAATATCTTTAGGTAAAAGCTATCATAACCATAATTTTCACGATAATAATCAACAACAAACACATCAAATGCTCCTGTTATAATACCCCCATCCTCATCTAAGCTACTCACAATCTGATAAATCCGAGTATGCCTAATCCACCTAGCATACAGCCTTAGATGTCCGACTGTTCCTTGTGGTATCGCATTTACTCGTTCCCGTCTTAACCCATAACAATAACACTCATAATCATAATAAGTTTCACAATTATATTCGCAACATTCATCGCAAATATGCTCTGCACAAACACAGTCCAATACATACCACTCCCAGTATGCAAAAATATAATGACCCTGCCGTCTGCTTTTAGGAGCATGAATATAAAGGGTGGGTGTTGCAGCTGTAAAAGTTAATGGGTTATAAGCTGAATTTTCCACCCCAAACAAGCCTATATAGTAAATATTAAACCGCAAATCCGCAAGATCTTCTTTTCTATAGTCATACTCATTTGTGCAATTATTATCATTCGTGCAGTTGTTATCATTTTGGTCGGTAGCTCTATTACCAAATATTATCGTACAGCTTACAGCAAGACCTGCCATTATTAAGAATAGCAAAGCAAATATAAATATCTTTAATAGTCTTTTCATTTTTTGGTTTCTCCTTTTTGAAAGTGTGTTTTCAAACTACCTAAAACGGCAATTCGTCATCATCTACAGGCACAAGCACCATTCCTGTTTGGGAGTATTTTTCTTCCTTTAGCTTTATTTCTCGCTTAGTGCCGTTGCTATCAAATTCATAGACTTCATCAATTCTAGCTAAAAATGCTTGCCAGTCGGCAGGTTTGTCTTTTTGGATGTTGGGGTACTGCTCCTTTAATTTCCAGTTGGATATGATGTAGACGGTGTCATAACAAACTTGTCGGGGGTAGTTTCTGCCCCTAATGCGTTCTATATATCCGTCCGTCATGTCTAGCAATTCAGAGATTTTTAGGCTTGACCTAAATTCGTCTAGGACTAAAATTTTCTCACCCCTGTAGCCATCAATCCACCCAAATTCATAATCGGTAGTCCTGTAAATCTCTTCGGGTTTGTGCGAGGACATAACATATCTTGTTTTTCCCGACCTTGTTTCGCCACTAATATAAATGACTTTTATTTTTTTCCACTCCTTGCTATTGCTCCTAATATGCAACTGCCTAAGCATATCCACATTTTTATAATACTTAAAATACTGTGCAGGATAAGCCTCCAGTATTTCCTCATCAGTTGCCCCGTCAACTATCATTTGCCTAATAGCAATAATATCGCTCCGCTTGCCCTGCTCCTCATGCACATTGATGTCGCCGTTGCCAAAGATTTCTCCGATACGGGTTTCGGGTTTGGTGCAATAATCATAAGCCTCTTTGCGAGTGCCTTTGCGTTGCTCTAGGTGACAGTTAGGGAGTTTTGCTTTGAGGGTAGAAAAGCGTATGGGAGTAGGATTTTCAATGTATATTTGGTAGTGGCGATACCCTTGACCTTTTTCGTTTTTTTCCTTGCCCTCTTCCTCTTGACCTATGTAAACATAGCTTGACATGACTTGCCTAAAATCCTCAAATGTAATCTTTTCTGCACTTTGGGTCATTATCCATGACCGACTTTGCGTATCCGTTTTTGACATAAAAATTTGCTCCTTGTAGTTAATTTTTTGTGTAGTATTTTGGTTTTGTAGCGTGTAGTGTTGTGTGTGTAAATTTGTGCTACTGCTAGGCGGTTTTTGGCAAGATACCGCCCAAACTTTAAGACATGGTATTTTTAGTAGGCTATAAGTTCTTGTCTAATGTAAAATGGTTTTTCTAATTTTCTAGTAATTACAAGCCATAAACTAACAGTTAGCATTGGGTCTTTTTTCATTTTTTCAAAATACGCATAGGCATCTATGCCTTTTTTGAAATACTTACTGCCGTTATTACACTCTACACGAAACATTATTGATGATTTCATTTTGATGTACCTCCTTTCTTAGATTTGTCATGTGCTGACTAATTTGTTTTTCATATCGCCTCATCATTTCTTGCGACACTCTGTCGAGCATCTCATCCTGCATAGCCAACATATTTTTTGCGTTGATTTCGCTAACCTTGATATAAAGGGGAATATCTAGCAATAACCCGTTGCCGTCAGCGTTCCTCATGGCACAAACAGCGATTTGAATATAACTTTCTTTTTTCATTAAAATTGTCCCTTTTTTATTTAGAGGAAAAGTCCCTCTACTTATAGCCACGAGAACGCAATTATCGGGGTATTTTTTAATAAAGTTTTTGTAATATTTTTAATAATTTTTTCAAAGCCCAATCTAAACGCTCATAAATTGACTTATTATGTACACCTTTTTCCTCTGCAATTTGCAAGATTGATTTGTTTTGAAAAAATACTTGTTCAATAATTTCCCTTTGCATAGGCGGTAAAAGTTTAAGTGCCTCGTGCAGATTCCCCCAATGTCGCTTTAATATTTTTCCGTATTCCTGCTCAATAAGCACAGTTAGTGCATCATCGTCATCATCAGGAATATCAATCTCATTTTCATTTAGGACACTTAATAAATCGTGCCGTCTTGTATTTTTGCGGTGGTTGCGTTTTTCTGCTTTTTCCATTTCCTCATGGATAGCTAAGAGTTCATCGCTAACCGCTACCTCGCTAACTGTGCCGTCAGCAAATTTGTATTTGATTATTTTCATTTTTGACTCCTTGAATTTTCAAAAATTCGCAGAGCCAACCTTTTTCACAAAACAAAAAAAGACGAGCAATAAAAAAGCATTAAAGATTTGCTTTTCTCTGCCCGTCTAAGCGGTTCTGCGAATCTATTAAGTTTTAAGTTTTTGTGTACACTTTACACAACTTAGTCAGCATTGATGATTTCCACACTGCCATCATCTAAAAATCTAATTGTTGTTTTATAGCCTTTATGTACTATCTCAACAACTTTTCCCACCTTATCCACACGACAAACTAGCTTGTTAATTTCATTACGAACATCTTCATATTTTCGCATTTTCTGCTTCCTCCTAGTTTTTGTTACCATTATAGCGGGCTATTGTTGACAACTGTGTGTCCACAATTCAATAAGCGAAAGCACTGCTTTTGTAGGAATTTAGGTTTAATTGTAGAAAAACAACAGTAAGCAATATTACTGTTGTTTTATAGTATTTATGTATTATGAAATTATAAAAAAACTCCACTCAAATTTGGGCGGAGTTATCGTTATTGATTTAGTCTTGGAAATTGTTTATAGATAAGTTCTAGTGCTATCTTTTGCTCTTCGGGGGTTAGTTGATTATAAATCATTTGTATTTCTGATGATTCCTCATAACTAGCACCCAGTAAATAATCAGTCGTCACTCCAAAATATTTTGCTATTTTAACAAGCCTTTCAGAAGTTGGACTGCTTTTTCCATTTTTCCAATCCGAAATATGACCTTCTGAAACCCCAATATCTTTTGATAAACGATATTGAGTTATTCCTTTATCTTTTATTAGCTTGAAAATTTTATCAACTGTTGTCATTTCTCTTTTTTCCTTTTGTAAAAATAATTGCAAAAAATTAAATATTATTCGCAAAAGCGTAGTAAATCATTTGACAAGCTACGCATATACGAAGTATAATATAAATATAGTTGCCAACTACTAGCCAAAGTATACTTGCAGACATTCTGCGAGTATCATTTTTTACCATATCACAAAATTAAAGAAAAATCAACAAACGAAAGGGCAAAAATAAAATTATTTGCTAAAGTTTTTGTATTGCCTTTGGGGGATTCATGAATAAAATATGTTGTATTATAGGGCAAGAGAGGATGGGCTTTGAAAAGCGAGAGGCTGTATTTGAATTAGCGTTTGAGCATATAACAAAATTAGTTGACGAGGGATATACTGATTTTATCTTAGAGAGTGGTCAATTTAGAAACCTTGCCCGTTCTGTACTGACTATAATTAGGATGCGGAATCCCAAAATTAAGCGAGTATATTTTGCCAAAAGTGATGACAATATTGCGGAATTATATGACCGTAAATTATATGATGAAATTTATCCGTTTAGAGAAAATGGCATTAAAAAAGATACTATCACGCACCGACATCAAGCCATGATAGATAAGTCCGATTATTGCATTTTCTATGTTGTAAATAGAGCGGGAGAATTGCAAAATGCTATGCAGTATGCAAAGGATAAGGGCAAGACTTTAGTTAATCTTGCAAGCATTAAGGTGTAAAAAAGGAAATAAAAAAACAGGCATTAGACTCTAGCGTCTTGTGCCTGTTTTGTACGGGGATAATTATTAACAGGTTTGTAGTTCACCTAACTAACTAATTTTATAAACTTCATCACAAATTATCATTTCAGATTCATTGTTACTTATAAAAATAACAGTTTTTGATAATGATAGTTTTTTTATTATCTCATATACTTTTTGTCTTGAATCAATATCTAGATTGACAGTTGCCTCATCAATCAATATTATAGGTCTATTCATTAATAATGCTCGTGCAATTTGCACTTTTTGTGTTTGCCCAACGGACAATTTCATTTTGTCATTAAATTCGGTTTCAAACCCGTTTGGCATTCGCTGTATATCCTCTAATAAATTTACCGCCTTACATACCTCATCAATTTGTTTTGCTGAAATTTTATCTGAGCCATCAAACAACAAAAGATTGTCAAGCAATGTCATGTGAAACAAAACAGGGTTTTGCCTTATATATGCAATATTATTTTGTAAATCTTCGTAGGGAATCTCACTTAATTCTATTCCATCAATTTTAATTGATCCCACATCAGGTACATATATATTTGTTAATAAATTTAACAGTGTTGTTTTTCCAGAGCCGTTTTGTCCTATTATACCGCTTAATTTTTTTGATTTTGCCACTAAATTGAATTCGCTTAGTATTTGCTTGTTGCTCAAAGTTAAGCTAATATTTTCAAAATCAATGGCTCCCGTTAATGTATCAATACCTTCTTTTGATCTTTCATTCAAAGCAAATTCAGTATAAATTTTATTAAACTCCTCAAGCCGTTCTAGCGATGCTATATTTGGTTGCAAACTTGCATTTAAGTTTATTACCGCCGATAATGACGATGTAAAGTTGCTTGAATAATTATTAAATGCTATAAAATTCCCTAAAGAAAGTCTTTCTGCTACTACTAAAAAAGCGGCAGAAACCATTATTAAAACATAATTTGCTATTTCAATAAAACTTCCAATCAACGAGCTTGTGATTTGCGTTTTATCTTTTTCCAGCCCTTTTTCATTCAATGTTGTTGCTTTTTTTCCAAACAAATCACTTGCCTTTTCATTTGCTCTAATTGCCTTTAAGTCGTTTACATTCGCTACTATATTCTTGAAAAAACCGACAAAGCCATCAGAATGTTTTTGAATTTCTATAGTTTGTTTTTTGAATTTTTTCGCAAAATATTTATTTACAAAATAAGTTGCAGGGAATGTTGCTAATATAATTATTGCAAGTTGCCAACTTAGAAAGAAAATTACTGCACCTATGCCAATAACAGTTATTATATTAAACAGGCAATTTGTTACAGCGAATATAAATGCAGTTACGCTATTTGAATCACCTGTAATTAAATTATATATTTTTCCGTCACTTATGTTTTTTAGTTTGTATGGGGGCAAGGCTACATAACTTCTAAACAGTTTTTGTTTGATTTTTATGTTGACACCCCGAATAATTTTAATTTCCAAGCGAGCTGTTATTTGACTTAACATTATAGAGAATATTTTAAGTCCAACCATCACAGCAAGTGCTATTAGTAAAAATTGCAATTCCCTTTCTATTAAATATGTAATTATTCTAGCATATACTAATGGTGTAATAAGTAAAACTCCAATACTGATAAATTTTATTAAAATATTCATATAAAACAAATGTTTATATCCCTTAAAATAATGCCAATTTGCTTTATATTTTTTTACAATGTTTTTCATCTGCTTTTCCTTTTTTATTGACAGAAATATTCATTTCTTTGATCAGTAAACATACAATTAACAAAGCCATCATTTTCCCAAAAAAATATCCCCTTTATCCTAAAAGCAACAAAGGGGATAAATCGAAAATTGTGTGAGATTTTTTGGTTTTTAGAATCTAAGGTTAGGTAAAGGCATAGAAATTGTAGGTCGAGAGTTTATTGGATTAGCCATAATTGCATTGAAGCCATTGTCAACATTAGTCCAGTGGCTCATCAATGAAGTGCCGTCAAAATTTGGAACGAAGTTACCCCATGTAGGAGTGTTATTTAGACTTGTTACCATAGAATTTAGACTTAAATTTTGGTTTTGATTATTTGAGGTTAATAATGCCATAAGTAAATTCTCCTTTTATATATAATTTTTCTCACACAATAATACGCAACTAATTATCAAGTATAAAAAATTGTATTAACACTATAATGCTGTTTGCAAACAACTACATTCATACTGTGTTTGGCTTGTTTTTTTGCTTCAATACGCTGTTGAAATCGCTGTCTTTCTTCATCCAATTTGATATTGTTTTTTGAATTATTTTCATCTAAACACAAAATTGTACCGACACTTATATTTAAGTTTTTTCTAATCAATTTTAACTCTTCGCCATATAATTCAAGCAAGTTAAAAATGCTATGTTTTTTTGCGAAATGATTGATATTTTTTTGATTAGTACAAATGATAAGTTTATTTATTGCACTACAATAATCACTTAATATTTGCTCTAAAGTTTCTACATTTGTTAGTTCATCTATATAAACATCAATTTTATTTTCCTGTTCTCTATAGGTAATTTCAATTCTATTTTTCAGCTCTTGAATAGCAGTGTTGCAATATTTAGGGTCACATCCTGATTGAAATATTTTAGGAATATGTGTTGATGTATCAAAAAGCTTTTTTAGTAAAAATGACTTGCCTGAATCATATTCTCCAGAAATAATGATGAACATAGCGTCACTTTGTAGTATTTCATTCATTATTTTATTTTGAATTTCTTCTATTTTGTCGTTAAACATATTAATTATCCTTTATTAATTCCAAAGTGCATAGAGTTTGCTTGCCCAATCTTTTTCTTTAAGATACGATATAAACTTAAAGTAAAAATCGCAAAGTGGGTCAATAGATGATATTTTTCCATTATGAAAATAACATCTTACCGCACAGCCAGCGGGACAAAAGTTTTTTATTTCACAACTAGTACACTTTTCAAATTGGTCTAGTGAATATTGCCTTATTTCAAGCCATTTTTTATTTGTTGTGAAATTTGAAAAGAAATCTTCTTTCACATTACCCAAACAAAAACTATCTTCGCCAATAAAATCAGCACATGGGTAAACAAGTCCTTTTGGCGAAATGGTAACTTGTGCTAAGCCTGCTCCACATGGCTGAGCCATACACATATAAGACGGTTTTTCAGTTACAATTTGTTTCACGATGTGATAAATATTTTTTTCAAAAATTCGCATATTCTTATTATAATATTTTATTATCACATCTGTTATCTTTTTATATAACTCGAACAATTCATTAGTATCAATCCCTATTTTTGTTTGGGCACCTCTTCCCGCCGCAATTAATGGATTTGATGAAAAGACTGTTGCCCCCATTTCTATAAAATTTTCCATATCTTGTGGGTAACTTTTGTAGTTGTGCTTGTTTATTACAGATAAAATATGTATTGGTAAATTATATCTTTTTAATATATCAAAGCAAGCAAGCGTTTTTTCAGTTGAGGGTTTTTGATCCTCAAATGGTCTAGTGGCATTTGATATGTTGGTTGCTCCGTCTACGCTTATTGCGACACCCACAGCGTTTTTGGCAAAATATGATACCGCTTCATCTGTCAATAATGTTCCATTTGTTTGAATAGTCCAATGAACAAATTTAGCGTACGATTTTTTTTTGACCATAGTAATAATCTTGCATATCTGCTCAAAACACATCATAGGCTCGCCGCCATGAAAAAGAGTTTGTACAATACACTCATATTTTTCATAAGTTTTTTCTATTGCTAACACAGCATCATCAACACTCAAACAGTCTTGATTTTCACCACCTGAAGCATAACAATATTCACAACGCAAATTGCAATCGCCTGTCAAATCTAATATTAAAACAACTGCTTTCATTTAGAATCTCCTTTTTTTACAGTTAAAAATTTTTAACAACATCTTGTTTGAACTGTCGCATAGTCTCCGTAATCATAAATTTTATCATTTCCTTATAATATTCGCAATAAATCCCTTTTTTGTTTTTTGGGTTCATATTGTGTATTGCTCCACGACAACCACCACCGCCACAATACACAAGCAGAGAGCAACCTTTACAATCTTCAGCATTTTTATCATTTATTATCTCTCTCTTTTTTAATTTATTAGCGAAATCTTCATCAGCTATATTTACAATTTTGAAACTGTCATTTTCAATCACATTTGGTAAGTAATATGTACAAGGATAAATGTATCCGTCTGTATTCACTGTAAATGTCCGAACTCCAGCACCACAAGGAACGCTGCCACACATATAATTATCTAACTTTCTATAAAAAATTTTCTGCCACAATAACATTAAATTTGTTTCAGCAAGCGACATAAAATCGCCAGTGATAACTCTTTTTTCTAACATTGTTGAAAAAAGTAATTTCATTTGCCCAATCAATTTGTCATTAGGAATAATTTCATTTTGTATTTGCTTACCTCTTCCGATAGGGTAAAAGAAATTTAATTTGAAATGCGGTATTTCATTTATTACATACTCTGTTACTACTTCATTAATTTTTTCAACATTGGATTTAGTTATAACAGTTATCACACCAAAGTTTAATTGATGTTTTTTAAGTCGTTGAATCCCATCTATAATTAGTTTGTATGCTTTATTTTTTCCTCTTAACTCATTTTGCTTAAGGCTAAAACCATCTAGGCTTACACTGATTCTGATGTTATATTTTTTACATATATCTATTATCCTATCTGACAACAATGTCCCATTAGTTTGAATTGAATATGTAATAGCTTGTCCTTGAAAGTGTGTTGCAATACTTGTTATTTCATCAATAGCAAGCAAAGGCTCACCACCTTGAAATAAAACATGAACAGAATCTCTTTTATATATTTTCAATAGTTTTTCAATAGCATCGATTGCATTTTTGGCATTCAGTATTTCGGAATTACTTTTTGATGATGTATAGCAATATTTACAATTCAAGTTACATTTGTTCGTTATATTTACTATAATTAAATCCAGTTGTTTCGAGGTTTCATTTTTATCAATATCCGATGCTAAATCATCGTACAATTTGGTCAGCGATTCACGCATAATTTTTTCATATGAGTTTACAAAGCTAGCTTTATTGAAATTTCTTAAAGGCTCATCAGTTAGCCTAAATGTATTTTTAAGTGCAAAAAATTTACCATTGTTGGAATTAACTATAATGTCATAATCATGATATTTAATCAAATCAATAGTCATATAACCTCCAAAAACATTATAAGAAGTGCTTGATTTTTGCAATATTAAATATTATTACAGCAAGAAATAACTATATTAGCCCTATTTTTGATTGACTATGTTTTTTATTTATAGTAGAATCTAGAACACACAATTTAAGGAGTATTCCAATGAATATAAATCATTATGGTAAGTCTATGGTCGGCAGTACAGGCATTAACGGTGATGTGTTCTATGTTTCGCATGATCAAAAAGTTTTTTTACTTGCAGACGGAGCTTCAGGTGCAGGCGAGCATGGTAAAGTTTTAATGGGTAAAACTTGTGTTGATATTGCAACTGAATTTGATTATTCTATATCTAAATTTGAACCAAAAGAATATGTTGATAAGCTACTCAATAAAATAAATCAACGCTTAATTGAACTCTCGCAAGAGTATAAAAAAGGTGTGTGCGGTACAATTATTATAGCTATCGTTGATAATGAAACTTTGACCGTTACCACGCTCGGCGATTCACCTGCTTACTTATGTAGTAATAATTCTATTTTTCGTGTAGCTAAAAATCAACGGCGATATGAAAATTTAATTGATCAAGGGCATATTACAAGAGAAGAATACGATGATTACATAAGTCGATTGCATTATATGATGAGTGCTTGCTTTGAAATTATGCTACCTTCATTGATCCCTAACAACATTATTGAGCAATACAAAATTAAGGAAGGTGATATATTTGTTTTATGCTGTGATGGGCTTAGTAATTGGGTATCGCAAGATAATATTTTTAAGTCTATTAAAAAGAATGGGCTACAAAAAGGAGTTGACGATTTAATTGAAACAGCAAAACAATTATCATTAAAAACAGATAAGAAGTTTGATGATACAACAGCTCTTGCACTACAATGGACTTCGTAACATTTCTAGTGAATACATGATTTTATCAAGTTTTGTAATTGCTGTCAACAATATTTTGCAGTTTTTTTATAAAAATGTAACATTTTGTAAATTTAACATGAAATTAGACGAATTTGATTACTATTGGGTCATAGCTATAGCTATTTTAAGTCGTGGGCTTTGTCCGCTATTTACCTATTTTATGTTTAAGGCTTTTGATATGTATGACTATATTTCAATTATGGACAAAAAAATATTCGCACAACGATTAAAAATAGAGCGTGAAAAGAACGGACTTACCCAAAAACAAGTTGCAATAGAAATGGGTATTACTGAAAGAGGGTATCAATATTATGAAAGTTTTACCGACTTTAGAGAGCCTGCCGCCAGTATTCTTTTTTCCCTTGCAAATGCACTAGATATTAGCGTTGATTATTTGCTAAATAGGACTAGCAATTCTATTTCACATAAAAGTTAAAACAACTATATCACACTTCGTGTTTTTTAAGGATAGTTTTAGATTTTTCTTGCCTATGTACAGAATTTCGCCAGAAATTTTTGTGCTTCTCATATATTCTTTTCGGTCTTCAAGGTATGGGGCAAGCGAGGAGTAGCATAGACAGCTAGGGCAAGTAAAAAAAGTTTTTAACCGCTTCACCAAATAATTTTTGATAATTTTTGCTTTTTAGCTTCAACGACGATTCACCCCGCTAAGCCTACTATGGCTTGTGGGGTCTTTGGTTTTATATATGGTTTAGTTTATTTGGGTATTATTTAGTCAAGCCAAGCAGACTTGCAGGGGTAAATCTATGTATTTGATTATTACATAGGTTTATTTTTTAGTAGCAAAATTTTTCAAAAATTATATGGCTTCGCTGAAACTTTTTTGACTTGCCCTAGCTGTCTATGCTGCTTTGGAGATGCCCCCATACCTTGAAGACCGAAAAGAACACATGAGCCTCCTGCACAAAAATTTCTAGGCGAACTCTGCAATTCTGTACGCAAGAAAAATAATCGCCCCCGCCCGTGAAGATAACCAACAAGTTGGTTATGGATAAAGTGGGCTTTAAGAGGTTTTTGTTAAAGTGGTTTTTAAGTGTTTGGGGTCTGAAATTTAATGCTGTGCTAACGGCATAACGGGCAAAGGAGCAAAAGAAAATGGAAAACACAAACAACCAAATTCAAATGGTAGTAGGCAGTTGGGGCAGTTATAATGCTTGCAACGACAGGGCTTTAGGTTCTAGTTGGCTAGACCTTAGCGATTTTGACGATTGGGGTGCAATCGTTGTCGAGTTGAAAAAACAAGGCTTTGACCTAAACGGAATAGATGAGGAACTATTTATCCAAGAAATTGAGGGTATAGAGTGCAAGGCTACCAATTGGGATTATATGAGTCCTCAACGCTTGTTTGAAGTTATACAAGAATCAGATGTTCTATATGACAGCCACAAGTACGACATTATGACGGCATATTTAGAAGTCAATAGCCTTGATGAGTTTATGGGTCTAGTGGATTCTAGCGGTAGCAACTGGGATGACGATATACATATGTATAAGGGTTTTGACTGGGCAGATTATGGTCAAGAAATGTTTGACAACTGTGAGAATAAAATCAGCGATAGCCTCCGCCAATTTATTGATTTTGAGGCATACGGCAAGCACATAGGCGATTATTACTGCCACGAGTATAGCGGTGGAATTATTGAAATTATCACATAACATAAAAGCCAATCACCAAGCACTATGTCATTTTTGGCATGGTGCAAGGGATGGCACAACCCATAAGGAGAAAATCACATGACACCATTAAAAACTTATATAAATGAAATTAAGCTAAACAATAATGACTATCATATTAGCGGAAATATGCTTAATGGTGGCAGGTATGACGAGGGCGGCAACTGGACACCATTTGTCCATTATGCAGAATACACAAGGCAGATTAGAAGCATTGATTTTGGAAGGGGTTTGCTTAATTGTATTTGTGGCAGGCAATTCATTATTGATGACAATTTGAATTTGGACGAATGCCATTATTAAAATCTATGTAAAGCGGAGCAGTTATTTACTAGCGGCTCTATCAAACAGTATGAAAAACTGTATTTGCTAGCTACTAAAGGCATAACACAAGCAAAATTAGTGTGCATTTTGTATTTATGCTCAACCCACACGCTAGATGAAATAAAGAACATCGTAGCACCATTTTACATAAATCTAAATGTCTAATTTTTGAAAATGACAGTCTTCTACTTGACTCGCAATAGTCAAAAATGGTATAATTTAATTATAGGAAAGCAATAAAAAATCACTCATTTTAGGCTTTTGGGGTATGATGGACAAACATCCATCATTCCATAAAAGCCTAGATTTAAGCGTAGAACAACGCAAGATAAGGAGTTGAAAAAGAAATATATGAATAATGCAGTAATTTATGCAAGGTTTAGTTCACATGGACAAAATGAACAAACTATAGAAAGCCAAATAAGAATATGCAAGGAATATGCTCAAAAACAAGGCTTAAATGTTATCCGCATTTATGATGCGGACAAGGCTAAGTCTGCAAGCAAAGAAACACATAAAAGACGAGATTTACATAAAATGTTTGCGGACGCCGAAACAAAAACATTTCAATATATAATCGTCTACAAATTGAATAGGTTTGCTAGAAATAGAAATGAAAGCCGCATTTTCAAATCTGAACTTGAAAGACATGGTGTGCGTGTTTTATCTGCAACTGAACACATTACAGACGATGAGGGTGGCGAATTGTATGAGATGATTTTAGAGTGGAATGACGAAAAATACAGTCAAAGACTCTCAAAAAATATTCTTGACGGAATAGACACCAGTGTTGAAAATGGCACATACACAGGTGGCACTATAATCTACGGATATAAATTGATTGATAGTGGCTTGCGTGGCAGAAAAGATAGTGTTATACATAAAGTTGCTATAGATGATGAACAAGCTGAACTAGTCAAATTTGCTTTTAATGAGTATGCAAAAGGAACTTCAAAAAAGGATATTGCAGATATTCTGAATAATAGAGGTATCCGTATTAACGGAAAACTTTTTAAGGGCAGGACTTTTGACAAGTGGTTTAGTAATGAAAAATACACAGGGGTTTTTACCCTCGGTGGCAGAACAGTATCAAATATGTATCCTGCTTTGATTGACAAATTACTATTTAACAAGGTGCAGGGAAGATTAAAGCAAAACGCTTATTTCTCGGGAGCAAATTCAGCTAAAGAACTTTACTTGCTAACAGGCAAATTGCGATGTGGACATTGTGAATCGCTAATGACGGCAGATAAAGGGAAAAGCAGGCTTGGCATAATTTATAGCTATTATGCTTGTAAAAAAATGCGTATTAAAATGGAAGTGCCCGAGTGTATCAAAAAAAGAGAAAATAAAGAAAACCTAGAAAAAGATGTTGTTGAAATTGTTGTAAAGTATTTGAGAAAACCCGAAAATGCAAACAGAGCCGCAGAGGACACAGTAAACTATTATGAAAAACGAACAGGGTTAGATAATATAAAAAGTATTGATATGAGGATAATTAAAATACGACAAGAAGTCAACGAGTTAGCGGATGCCTTTGTCAAAGCAAAAAGTGCTTTATTGCAAAACACCATTGAAAATAAAATAAGCGACTTTGAAACAATACTCGCTGATTTGCAAGAGCAAAAAACAAAATTAGAGCTAGAAAGAGGTTTACAACTAACCAAAAAAGATATTCTTGATTTTATATCTACTATAATTGCGGGCAATTCTAACGACAAAGAATATAGACAAAAAATTATAAACCATCTTATTAAAGTTATTTATGTAAGTGATAATGATATGATTACAGCTTGGTTAAGCCTAAGCGACGAAAAAGAAATGGGGATAGTGAGCCTAGATAATACAAACAAGGTATTAAATGATACTTTTGGCATGAAAATGGGGCAATATTTGTGTTCTAGCTTAATCCCCTCTGCTCAACCATATAAGAACTAGCACAAGATGCGTTGTCGCAAATTTAAAAATGACAATTCAAATTGTGCTTTTTTGTTACCCTTTTTTGAAGCCGAGGGCGCAAGCCCAAACGCCACGAAGTAAAATTGTCAAAATCGTTTACGACGCTTGTTTGAATTTGCGGTAATTAAAATCTAGGCTATTAAAACAAAAAAAGCCCAGCGTTGCCGTTCTTGGCTCTGCTGGAGCTTTTGCTAATTGCTTACGAATTCTTTATCTTTGTACTTGAAGTTTTTTTGCATCCATCTTTTGATTTTATCAAAATCATTCCAAATTGACATACCTTTTGCTTCCGAACTAATCCAAAAACGGAAACCGCTGAATTCTATCATCGGACATGAGTTGTAATTTTTGTTAGACGAAAGGTCTACTGAGTAGAATTCAATTTCGCTTAGCGGTTCTTTGTAAATTGAAAAGGTAGTTCCGAAAAAACGATTTTTATCTTCTCTTTCATCTTTCTCAAGCAGTTCAATTATTTCATTGATGTTGCTGAGTTCAAAATACCGCCATGTATGCTTGTATCCAAGAGCTTCCATTTTCGGATTCGATTCGCTACTAATTAACTTTCCATCCTTGAATTCCATTCTCATCAAAGGAATACTTGTTGACTCTTCTAGTAATTCATTCGTCTTTGTTGCAACGCCATAGGAAAATTTATAACCTTCCTCAAGAAGGTATTGGCAAATCTTTATTTTGCCTTCTTTTGAAATATCTAAGCCGAATTGTTTTCCCATGACTCTATTCTACCATTTATTTGGCAAAAAGTCTTGTCTTGGAGCGTTAGTTTTTCAATTTTTTCTCTTTATTGACGCAACTTATTAAATAAGTTATTCAAGAAGGAACGAGTTGAATCTGTTGCGGTTCAACTCGTTTTGTATTTTAGCTATTAAGGTTGAAAACAAACTTGTATGGACTGGACTTGTGGGAGGATTAGGTGCTGTAGCAAGCAGTTTGGCGGGATTGAAAAGCATTACTCAAACTGCAAATTTAAAATAATTGTGTATAGAAATTATATTAAAAATTAGCACCTTTGTCCAGTAAAAATTATATTATTTGCTAAATAATGTAATTTTTTAGTTCGTATTATTTGATGCTATTCACCTTTCAAAAAATCTAAATGTATCAAAAGCGTTTATCTATATTTACATTACTATGCTTTATAAACTCGCTTACTCAAATATACCGCCTATTTTGTATTACACAATTCTCGTGCGGAAATATTACTACCAACTCATAACATCTTACACCTCACTTAAAGGCAAATATTTTTTAGGAATAAATTGCATTTGTTTTAGCTTTGTTTTGTCAATAGCAATCCGCACGGCAAAATGCCGCCACAACATTTCTTGGGCAGTTTCAAAACCTTTGGGAGCATGGGCAATCATCACACGACCGCCATAAATTTTAGCTAATCTAACCTTTGATCCATTCAGACGGAAACCCCGCCCAATAGAAGGAAGAAGGTATTATAACCAAACTTTATACTACACAACTAATCCTTCTTTCCTTGCAGTTCAATAACACTGCCTATAATTTTTGCAAATCCCTGCCCTTTATAATACCCGTCTGCATCCGACATGACACTGACGGGTGTATCAAAATTTTTGCAGACCTCATCAATCAACATTTTACCATAATCGTTGCCGCGATAAGTTTTTCCTACAAGCAAATCATAAACATTAACCCAAAAACCAAAATCGTCTTTTGCCCTAATAAATCCGCAACAAGTGACACCTTCATATAAAACATAAACTATACTCCCATTCAAAGCCGCCTTATATTTTTTCATTCCGCATTCACTCAAATAATCACCCCAATCATTTTCCGCTTGCATTAAGGCAAACAAACACTTTGCGTCTCTGTCTTCATCATATCGTTTTATTGTTATGTTTTTGCTCATTATTCTTCAACCTCAATTAAATCGTTTTTAAAAAACTGCTCAATGACATTATTTTTGACCTTAACTATCATTTTGCATTCATTTTCAAATGCAGCTTCTAATATTTCAACGCCTAATTGCTTAAAAAAATATTTTACTTTATCCACATTTGAATAATTGCAAACAATTGTATATTGAGTAGTTTTAATTTGCTCTATCACCCCGGCCGATTCCAACGCGCTTTTTGCCGCTTTTGAATAGGCTCTGACCAACCCGCCCGCACCTAGTTGTATTCCGCCGTAATACCTGACAACTACACAAACAAAATCAACAATACCGCCCTTTAAAAACACATTCAATATGGGCATTCCTGCCGTGCCTTGCACCTCGCCGTCATCACTAAAACGAGTAATATTGCCAGACACACCGTACGCATAACAGTTGTGTGAAGCATCCGAATGTTTTGAGCGGATAGAGTCAATAAACTTTTTAGCCTGACACTCAGTAGCAACGGGCATACAATACCCTAAAAACTTTGACTTTTTCTCCTCTAAGAAAAATTCGCCTGTTTTTGATAAAACTTTTGTCATAATATTTTATAAAATATCCTCATTATCTGCAATCAAATTGGGTGCTGTCGTGAATTAAATTTTTTTCTTCAACAAAACAGATTATACCACACTTAATTCATAAAAATCTAATAAAACAGGCTCTCTTATCTTGTTTTCCCCCCATAGTGAAAGAAAACTACATATCATCTCGCTAGTGCATTATTTCATATTCTTTTTCAAAAAAGAAGACAAAAAACTTGCATTATTAAAAATCATGTGCTATAATAACAAAATCATGGGAGTAGATGGGTGCTGGTGTGCCCCTCGGTCTTCAAAACCGCAGCAGGGGGTTAAGAGCCTCCTAGGTGGGTTCAATTCCCACATATTCCCGCCAAAATTATTATAAAAGCCTAATTTTGAATTAGGCTTTTATAATAAAAATTTGTTGAAGATAGCCAGCGCCTGTTGTCTTAATGACAGCTGGATTTTTTATTAGACTTGTATAATTTTATTGACGCCGCCGACTAACTTACAGGAAATATCCTGTCAGCCGCCACAGACCAAACACCATTACTTTTATATAGCTCTAAAACATCATAAGGTACATAAAACCGTACAGTATTTCCTATTTGCGCCAATACATCAGCATTAATGCTAGTCAAGTCCTCTGTGCGCCGCAAGGTAATACTTTCAAGATTTGTTGTTCCTTGAAACATATTTGCAGCAGAAAGCGCCGTTATGTTTGCTCCTATACTAATATGTCTTATATTAGTCCTGTTTCTAAATACGGCAGTATCAATACCTACTATATTTACTCCGCTAAAAGTATCCGGCACATATAAAACTGTTTGAGACAAGCCGTGCGGCGAAAGTCCGGTTAGTCTTACTCTCTGCTCACCTGCAATAACTTGCAAAGCGGACATAAAATGAAAATACCAACTTGCCACAAGCGTATGATCACTGCCCGGCATTCTGCCCAATACCATAGGCCATTGTATACCTTGATGAGACCAGCCATTAAATGAAAAACCGTCAAATACCGGAATCGGCAAATCAGTCAGCAAAGCACGCTCTTGCAATTCAATTGGCTCTATAGGATTACCGCTGATGCATTGAAAGTATAAAGTGAATGTTTCAGCATACTCAAACCAAATATCATCATTGAAAAAATGAAATGAAAAATTAAACCCCTCTCTCCTTGCCCCAAAACTAAAATGTCCGTTTCTTAAATAAATTTGATTAAATGTATGTAATGTACCCAAAATCGTAACTACCCCCGCCTCATTAACGGTATAATTCATAGCTCCGAATTCTTCTGTGATACTTCCGGTAAGTCTAATAGTATTTTGAGATATTATTACCGTAGCACCATAATTTTCTTTAAGAGTACGGACTGAAGCGTCATCCGGATGCAAAATGTGATCAATAAGCACAATTCTGTCTAATGTAAATTCAACATAAACAGGCCGCGGATTAGATCCGCCGTTATCGTTGCCGCCGCCGTTGTTGCCTATTCCGCTGCCATTATTGCCATTGCCGTTGCTACTGCCGCTGTTATCGCAAGCAAAAACAACTGTCATAGCAACAAAAGCCATCAACAATATTATTATAAACATCAGCATTTTCTTTTTCATCTTTATTTCTCCTTTGCAACTATTGGGCTGCCACATTGCTTTTTGGCTCAAGAAACATTCATTATCAAGAGCAAATTCAGCCAGCTTGATTGGCTCTATTATATTATTTATTTATAAGCTATGTCAATTAAATTTCATAGTAATTTATACCAAATCTGCTTGCATTTTGTTTATTTCTATGCTACAATGCGGCGATGGACTAAATTTTGAATACCTGTGTGTCCTTCAATCTTCTAAGTCGTTACCCGCTAATTTCAACATATAACTCAAAAGGAGCTTTTTATGAGAAAAAAATTGACCGCTTTGGTTTTTATAGTTCTTAGCATGACACTGGCTGTCAGCTTTTTTATAGGCTGTACGGACGATTTGCCGGAAGGTGTTGTGTTTAGAGGAATTGTCAGCGATGTAGCCGATGACCCGTTGGCTTTTGAGGGCAAAATAGCACTGCGCGGAGTGATAATTAGTATCAGCAGCACCGACAGTCCCGCACAATTTAGTATCCGAGACAGAAACTTCCGTCCCTGCTGTCCTCCTATTGTTTTGAGGGTACGCTATTTAGGCGATGCGTTTGTTTATGCTATAAATAATGATGTTTATGTAATCGGCGCTTGGGGCGAAGCGCTTAAAGACATTGGGGGAACAGCATATATATCACATATTTTTGAAGCGGCAGAAATAATACTAAATTAATTATAAAGTAATATTTCACCCCTGATAATACAAAAAATTTCCGTATTGAATTCACCCTTTGCAAATATTATAAATATATAGTGACCATATAAAGGAGTCGGCAAGTTTAATGAATTTATTTAAACTGGTTTTTAAGAATATTTTTCGTCAAAAAGGACGGTTTGTTTTTACTCTGCTTGGCATAGTTATAGGTGTAGCATCCTTTGTTGCTATGCTGACGATAGGCTGGAATATGCAAAACGAGGTTAGATCTCAAGCACAAAGGCTAGGCGGCGACATTGTAATCGTACCTGATGATTTGTGTGTTTATAATCAAATCGGCATAATTACAGGACAAGCCATATCAGAGTCTTTAAGTTTTGACGCCTTTGAAAGAATTAGTGCAATAGACGGTATAACTGTTGTTCCGTTTTTGACTCAAAGAACAGCCATACAGTTGCAAGAAACAGTTGTCGTAGGAATTTTACCTGATGAAACAAAAGCCTTTAGAAACTGGCAAATGCTTGAAGGGCGCTATTTTTCTTCTGCTTATGAAAGCGGAGCAGTAATAGGCATAAGCATAAGAAACAGATTTGATTTTAGTATTGGTGATGTGTTGACCATACGAGGCGAGACTTTTCCTATTATAGGAATTTTAGACAGCACAAACAGCAATGACGATACATCTGTTTATTTGCCCCTGTCTATAGTGCAAAGAATCTTTGACAGAGAGGGACTGATTTCATATATGATGGCAACCGTTTATAATATGGCAAACCTAAATTATTATGTCTCTGCCATCATAAATACTGCCAATGTTAATGTCGCAACAAATGATCAGCTTTTGGATTCGGCTTTAAGTATTTTGTCCACTGTTACCAGCACTTTGCAGCTTGTAGCAGGCGTAGCGCTTTTAGCGGCGGCTTTCGGAATTATAAATACAATGATGACGGCTGTTTTTGAAAGACGCAGAGAAATCGGCGTATTGCAGGCAATCGGTGCAAAACGCAAAAGTATTTTTGGTGTGTTTATCTTAGAATCAACCGTGTACGGCTTGCTAGGCGGCATTATCGGAGCGGGCATAGGCTCAATATTATCTATAATCGCAGCGCCCATCATTGCCGCCAACAATCAAGCTATGCTTGTAGGGATATCAATGGGAGCAAGCCTTAATCCTTGGTTATTATTAATGACGATAGGGGTTTCGGTTGGTATTTCTATATTATCCGGGTTGTTTCCTGCTTATAAAGCGGCCAAAATGACACCTGTGGAGGCAATAAGCTATGGAAAATAACGCTTTCAAAGATATAATAATCAGGACTGAAAATCTAGAAAAGGTCTATCAAAAGAGCGTAGTAAAAACGCACGCATTAAGAGGTGTAAGCATAGAAATCCCAAAGGGATCTTTTTGTTGCATTATAGGGCCGTCCGGACATGGAAAAAGCACACTATTGCAGTTAATCGGAGGGCTTGATAAACCGACAAACGGAAGCGTTTTTATTGACGGAGTGAATATAACTGAGCTTAATGCTGGTCAGCTTGCAGACATCCGAGCAAAAAAAATAGGGTTTGTGTTTCAGTTTTTCAATCTTTTAGGACAATTAAATGCGCTTGAAAACATTCAAACTGCGATGATGTACGGCAAAATTCCAATAAAAGAACAAAAAGCAAAAGCTCAAAAATTGTTGGGACTTGTGGGGCTGTCCGATAAGGAAAAGTCAAGACCCTCTCAGCTTTCAGGCGGACAGCAGCAAAGAATTTCTATCGCCCGCGCTCTTGCAAACGACCCTGATATACTTTTAATGGACGAACCTACGGGAAATTTGGATTCCGAATCTGAAAAAGAAGTCCTGGACTATATTTTTGACATCCATAAAACAGGCAAAACTATAATTATAGTTACGCATAATAATGAGCTTGCACAAAAAGCAGAGATGCTTTTTGAAATTAGAGACGGCAAATTAAATAATCGCTGATATGCAGTTTAATAAAGATAACTCAAAAATTCTATTAATCCGCCCCAATGTTCATATTGACATTGCAGACTTTTCAGGGTTTTCTTTTGCCGAACCGCTTGACTTAGGCTACTTTGCCGCCTATGCTAAAGCTGAAAATATAGACTCAGACATAATTGATATGCTGATTGACAAAAAAACCGACATTATTAAACTGCTCAAAACTAAAAAATATGCTATGGTGGTTTTCACAGGTCATGTCACAGCGGCAGCTAAAATAAACGCACTGGCTAAAATGGTTAACGAGTTTGATAAAAATATTTTTACTATAGTTACCGGAATAATGGCTGCTGTCAACCCTCATGTATACGATACTGTGTACATTGACGCTATTATTCAAACTGACCCGTACGATACATTTACTCAAATCCTAAAGAAACTGCAAACCAATGACACTGACTTTATTTCACTAAAGGGCGTTTATCACAAAGATAAGGCTCAAGCAGAGATTGTCAAGTATGTGCCAAAATACTTTCCCTTGCGGGAAAAAATCGCCAAATACGCAAAGCATTACAGCCACTCATACCTCGGTCCGTGCGTGTCCATAAAAACCAGCTATGGCTGCCCAAACAACTGCAGCTTTTGTTTGTACGCAAAAGGCGGTTATGATAAATATTGGGAGCGGGATTTAGAAGATGTTTTTTTAGAATTAGAACATATCAAAGAAACTGACATAATGATTCTTGATGACAATTTTACGGCAAATATAAAACGGGCAGAGGCATTTTGCGAGGGGCTGGAAAAACGCAGCATCAAAAAGACCTTTTTTATTTTGGCTACTCCACAGACCGTAGCCGACAATCCAAATTTATTTGAACGGCTTTATGATAATGGTTTAAGATATGTGTTTTTGGGCATTGAAAGTTTTAATGACGAGGAATTAAAAAAACTTAATAAGCGGAACACGGCAAAAGATAATCACGCCGCACTTGATTTTTTGACAAAGCTGGGGATTGAAATAAACACAGGCATTATTTGTATGCCCGGCCATAAACAAGAGGATTTTGATTTAGTTATAAAAAACCTCTCTCGATACAACCCTATTTTTCCTATGGTAAATGTGCTGACACCCATGCCGGGCACACCTATGTACAATGAACATGAGAAACAAATTAATACGCAAAAACATGAGGCATTTAATATGATGGAGCATATTATAAAACCTTTATATATGACGCCAAAGCAATTTTACGGAAACATTTTGACTGTTTATAAAAAAACAAACGGAAGCCAAGCTACACTTGATTACATAAAAGATAAGTACGGCAAAAGAACTTTGAAAAAGCACAAGAAAATATCAAGAAAGGTATTGTGGAAATTTATTAAATTAATGATGAGATAATAATATGAACCTAAAAACTATTCAAAAACTAAATAACTGCGGAGGGTGCGCGGCAAAGCTGTCTTCCTCATTGCTTAGAGAAATTGTTTCTCAAATTCCTAAATTCAGCGATAAAAATTTACTTGTCGGGTTTGACTCTAACGATGACGGAGCAGTTTATAAAATTGATGATAATACAGCGATTATCCAAACGCTGGATTTTTTTCCGCCAATTGTTCCTGACCCATATTTGTTTGGTCAAATAGCCGCCGCAAACTCTGTGTCGGATATTTATGCTATGGGCGGAAAGGTACTGTCTGCTTTAAACATTGTATGTTTTAATGAAGAAGATGACCCGTCAACACTTGCCGCTATCTTAAAGGGCGGCGCAGAAAAAATCAAAGAAAGCGGCGGTGTTTTATGCGGCGGACATTCTATAAATGATGAAGGCATAAAATACGGTTTGAGTGTAAACGGAATTGTTCATCCAAACAAAATCCTCTACAATAATAAATGCAAGATTGGTGATAAATTAATTTTGACAAAACCCTTAGGCGTAGGAATAATTAATATTGCGCATTTAGCCGGAGAGAAAACAGTTTCAAAAAAAGGATATGACGAAGCTTTAAAAAGCATGACTACCTTAAACAAATATGCATTTGAGATTGCTGACCAATTTGAAATAAATGCCTTGACGGATATAACGGGCTTTGGATTTTTAGGTCATTTATATGAAATGATAAACAAAAGTTATTCAATAGAGATAAACAGCAGCGCCGTGCCGTTTATAGCGGACGCGAAAAAGTGCGCTGAGGAATTTTTGATTACGGCCGGCGGACAAAAAAACAGAGAGGCGCTAGATAATAAGATAGTTTTTGACAGCGGAATAAGTGAAAGCATGAAAGAGGTGTTTTATGACCCGCAAACAAGCGGAGGACTGTTGATTTCAGTAAGCGACAAAGATGCGTTTGCCTTATTGAAACAACTAAACACCCTTGATTTAAAAAGCAACATAGTAGGCGAGGTTATAAAAAAAGACAACTTTGGTATCATTGTATTATAAATTGCCCTGCCCTCTTATCAATTGCAATGCATATTCAACAATTGTCCCCGAACGCCCTTCTGTCTCTAACACAATTTTTTCGTGACACGATGATTAATAAATGTTTACCTAATCAAGCTGGCTATCACAAACCCTATTAAGCCGGCAAACACGGCATAGATTGCTATTACTCCGTCGTTGAAAAAAAATAATACCGCACCCAGTGCGCACACAAAAATGCCTGCCACTATAATTTCTAAAACAACAGTGGCAGGTTTATTTTTTAGCTTTTTGCACAATGCCCTATTAATTAAAAAAGCACCCCTAAACAAAAAACCAAGCGCCAAACTACTTATAAAAATAATTAATTCCAGCCACATTTTAGCGCCCTTATTTAAACAAGCGTTTTAATAGCGGGGCTTTAACCGCAGCATATTTGACGGCGTCAATGCTTCCCTCTAGAATAAGCGACCCGTCTTCAATATTGAATTTTTGAATTTTTAAAGCTTTGCCAAACAAGCTAAGCGTGCCGTCTGTCGTAACTAAATTTACAATTTCTTCACTTGCCCCCAGCACATTTTCTATCCCTGTCAAAGTAGCTTTGTTTCTTGATTGAAGTATAATAGAGTGCGGAATTTTTAGTTTTGGCATAGGAGAAGCAGTGGTGTTTGTTTGTCTTATTTCCATGGCATAGTATATGCTTAAAAACAATCTAAAATGCACAAATTAGAACACGCGGCAAACGGCAGTTTTTCATTCTGCTTTTGGTTTTAAATTATAATGCTGTCAAAAATAAGATTATAATCAAATCAAAATAAACACTATGCACAGCACTCCGGCAATCGCAGTGATTATGCTATAATATAAGCCGATTTTGGTTTCATGCACACCTTTTTTCTCTAAATGATGGTGAAACGGCGCCATTAAAAAAATTCGTTTACCTTTTGTTTTCTTAAAATATAAAACTTGCAATATTACAGACACACTGCTTACCATAAACATAATTCCTAAAATAGGAACAATCAAAATCCTTCCAGAAAAAATAGCTAAAGATGCTAATGCTCCGCCCAGTCCCAAACTTCCCGTATCCCCCATAAAAATCTTGGCCGGATATCCGTTATAACACATAAACGCAACCAAGCCTCCCGCAAGTCCTAGTGAAAATACAATCAAATTATGAATTTCATCCGCTCTTGCCGCCGAGATGGCTTGTCCTCCGGATAAAAACAATTCACTGCCGATACTCACACTCAAAGCCAATATCGCAGCAAAAAATGCCGTATAAACAATGCCTACACTGCTTGCCAGCCCGTCCAACCCGTCCGTCAAATTAACCGAGTTAGTAAACGCCACAAATACCAAAATATAAAAAGGAATTGCAAACCAGCCTAAATTCACCTGCCTAAAACCAAAAAACACATAGATATTGCCGCCCACGCTTGGATTCAAAAAAGCAAAAACCGACACAATGACGGCAATCGCAAGTTGAAAAATTATCTTCTGCCACGCCTTTAATCCGTCATTTTTCTTAAAATAAACCTTTAGAAAATCATCTAAAAACCCCACCACCATATACGCAAAGGTTACGGCTATTACCACCCACAAAAGCGACCTGTTTCCCCGTGAGAAAAAAGCTGACAAGATAAGAGGCAAAATAAAACCGATGCCTCCCATGGTCGGCGTCCCGCTCTTTTTTTGATGCTCTTCTACATAATGCAAAACAGTTTGTCTAAGTTTTAGTCTTTTTGCAAGTTTAATAACGAGCGGAAGCAGCAAAAAGCTTGCGGCAAACACCGCTAAAAAAGATAATAATGCTTGAATCATAATTATGATTTCATTATATGACAGAGCAAAGCAAAATACAATATTAGGCGAAAAAATATCAAAAAACGACAAACCAATGAAGCGGTAAAATGCCTTTTTTATATATTATTCAACAGCATCACTCCAGTTCTTTTTCTAAATAATTTATTCGCTGATTTAATACAAGTTCTAACTGCCTAAGTATTTTGTGATGCTTATAAAAAAGTAGTCTATGCTCCTTTGCGTATCTGCCAAGTCCTATTTCTATTACCTTTTCAAACACCATCAGTTCAAATTCGTTAGTATTAGCTTGCCGCTGTAGATTTATATAAAGCATTTCAAGAGTGCCTTTATCTAATTGTTTATTATTATTCATTTTGTTTCCTTAATCAATGAATCGCGCTATAAAAAAGGTTTGCTTCGCAAACTTCCCTCGCTTGAGGCTCGGCTTTTTTAGCGTTTGATACTTTCTCACTATGCGATTCTCTCCCAGAGCATAAAAAAACTTTAGCAAACATTTTTTATTTTTGCTCTCTTGTTTGTTGATTTTTATCTAATTTTGTGATACGGTGAAAAGTGCTATTTAGCATTGGCTAATAGCTGTGTAGTATGCACACACTAACATTATAGTTGGAAAAATTACAGTTGTCAAGCGTTTTATGTGCATATCTGTAAAATTTCCAATTATTTTTAAGCAGGTAATTATGAATATAGTAGTAAAAAACTTATCTAAACTTATGCAAAATAAAAATATTTCAGCATATAAGTTTACAAAAGACTTACACTTGAGCAACAGTGCCGTTACGGATTGGAGCAAAGGAAAAGCAAGTCCAAGCAGAAAAACTCTGTTAAAAATATGCGATTATTTTAGTGTGCCTTTAAGTTATTTTTATCAAGAAACAGAGTTGCACGAAATTTATAATCAACTAACACCCGATGAGCAAAACGAAGTTATGGATTTTATCAAAAATAAATACCCTAGATTTAGCAACTAAACTTAGCCGCCATTTAAATTCTGCACTCTTCAATCAAAGTCATCACATACTCACTGTCATTATATGGATACTTCACACCGCAAATCTCTTGATACTTCTCTGCGCCCTTGCCCGCAATCAATACAATATCATCTTCAGCCGCAATCTCAAGCGCATATTTAATCGCCTCTGTCCTCTCACTCACCGCCGCAAAATTCTTTAATCCCAATTCCTCAATACCCGCAATAATATCCCTAATAATTTCCATCGGAGCCTCGCTTCTTGGATTGTCACTCGTCAACACACAAAAATCACTCATCAGCGCCGCTGCCCGTCCCATCAAAGGCCGTTTGCCTCTATCCCTGTCACCTCCGCACCCAAAAACCGTAATAATTTTTCCTTTAACATATTCTCTGATACTACTAATAATATTTTTCAGCCCCTCATCCGTGTGGGCAAAATCAATAATCACGCTGCATTTTGTCGTGTTTATGATATTATACCGTCCTTCCACCCGCTTAAACTTTCTAATCCCCTCAGCTATTTTCTTTATCGGCACGCCCAGCGCCCCTGCAATAGCAGCCGCGCACATAGTGTTATACATATTAAACCGACCGGTCATGCTGCATTTGATTTTGGCTACATTGTCCATAAGATTGAGAGTGTATTGCAACCCGCCTACACTCATTTTAAGGTCGATTCCAAATACATCAGAGGGATTTTGACATCCGTATGAAATGGTATCCACCAGCGAATTTTGAATAAGCTGCCTTCCAAACTCATCATCAGTGTTTATAATAGCCATTTTAGTCAATTCAGGTGTAAACAATTTTGCTTTAGCCGCTCCGTATGTCTCCATATTACCAAAAAAATCAAGATGGTCTTGACTAAGGTTTGAAAAAGCGGCGACATCGTATATGATGCCGCTTGTTTTATTTAGGGCAAGAGCATGGGCGGATACTTCCATTACTACCGCCTTGACGCCCTCCCTTACCATTCGGTCAAGAAGGCAAAACAATTCAGGGGGGTCGGGGGTAGTGAGGTTTAGGTCAAGCCTTGTATCATTAAAAACGGCACCGTTTGTGCCGATTATACCTGTATTAATTTTAGCCTCAGTCAAAATTGAGTGCAAAATATAACTTGTAGTAGTTTTGCCGTTTGTACCGGTGATACCTATCATTTTGAGTTTTTTGTGCGGATAGTCGTATAGCTTTGCAGAGGCAAGGGCTAGTGCAGTGCGGCTGTCAGGCACTAGAATTTGCGGAATATTTTGATCAATGTCCTCTATTTTTTTTTCGCAAATTATAGCCGCCGCACCGTTTCTAACCGCCTCTTTAACATAATCATGCCCGTCCACACTGTTTCCTTTTAGAGCTATAAACAATGAATTGCTCAGCTTTTTAGCGCTTAGAAAGCTGATATTTTCAATTTGCACATCTTTTGTTTGATTTAAGTAAATTCCGTCTATTGCACTCACAATCTCTCTTAATAGCATAAATTTCCCCCTCATTGATTTTGCTATTTCATTGTATGATAATCAAATATAAAATGCAATACTAGGCGAAAAAATATCAAAATAAGACAAAACAGAAAATACCCTTTGTATATATTTTCATCGGTATATACTAATATGAAAAAATTAATATCATCAACAAATGAACCTGCCGACTTCAGTCGGCAGGTTCATGCCGGCAGTTAAAACCGCCTTAGCTCACCTTTTTCACCATTGCGACTAACTGAGAGCGCAATATAAAACAATTGATTTATTTTATAACTCCGCCCCCCAAGCATCTGTCGCCTAGATATATTACGGCAAATTGACCGGGAGTAATAGCCCGCTGTTTTTGAAAAAACTCAAGCTGCAACCCGTCTTTAGTTTTTTGAGCTATAACTTTTTGAAGCGGCTGCCTATGTCTGAATCTTGCCTCACACTCAAAAGACTTTAACCCCTCAATAGGCAAGCCGCCAATCCAATTAAACCCTTCTGTAATTAAACTTTCGCTCAACAACTCGTCCCCTTCTCCGCAGGATACTACAAGTACATTCTCCGATAAATTCTTTTGTACCACAAACCACCTGTCCTGTTCTTCACCCTTTATCCCGCCTATCCCCAAACCGCGCCTTTGCCCCAAGGTATAATACATAAGACCATTATGCCGTCCTAAAATCTTGCCGCCTGTGTCCCTAATTTCACCGCTCTGCGCCGGCAAATATCCGCTTAAAAACTCTCTAAATTTTCTCTCCCCGATAAAACAAATTCCGGTAGAATCTTTTTTCTTTGCCGTTATAAGCCCCAATTCCTCAGCCATTTTCCTAACCTCGCTCTTATCGCCGATGTCCCCCAGCGGAAAGACCACATTATCAAACTGCTCAGTCTTCACTTGATTCAAAAAGTATGTCTGACACTTATTTTCATCCGCTGCCCTAATTAAATGTTTAACTCCCCCGGCATTCCTCAAGCCGGCATAATGCCCCGTCGCCACCACATCCGCGCCCAACTTAAAAGCATAATCTTTGAAATATCCAAACTTTATTTCCCGGTTGCAAAGCACATCCGGGTTGGGCGTACGCCCCGCCTTATACTCATTCAAAAAATATTCAAACACATTGTCCATATACTGTTTAGCAAAATTGACGCTGTATACAGGAATTTTTAATTTTTCAGCAACAGCCTTAGCATCTTCAAAATCCTCAGCCGCCCTGCACTCACCGCACTCATTCTCCTCTTCCCAATTGTGCATAAAAAGACCCACCACCTCAAACCCCTGTTGTTTGAGCAGTGCCGCTGCCACCGACGAATCCACTCCGCCGCTTAATCCTATGATAGCCGTTTTTTTCATAATTGCAATTGCATTTAGATAAGAATTGTAACAAAAACCTATTGTTCAACCATTAGTCGTTTGTTATACCTAAAATATAATCTGCGGTAACTCCAAAATACAGTGCAAGTGTTATTATTGCATTTGCATTTGGAACTCTTCTTTCTTTTTCCCAGTGCGCAAAAGCATTTTGACTGATTCCCGTTTCTTTTGCGAGCCTAACATAAGATATTTCTTTTTCTTGTCTTAAATCTTTTAATCTTTCTGAAAATTTTGATATCATTCTAAAAATATTACACAAATGTGTACAAAACACTTGACATCACACAAATGTGTGTTTTATAATTACATTCGAGGAGAAAAAACCATGAAAATCCTAAAGGCATTATATGAAAAATATTTTGACAACAACAATAAAGAGCAAAAAGATTCGGAAGAATTTATATTCCAAAGAAATAAATGTATCAAATTATATGATGAGTTATGGGCAACATTGAATGAAGAGCAAAAGAAAAAGTTGTTGCAATTAGACAACGGGCATTTTTTGTTGGGTGGAATATGGAGAGATGACGGAATTGAACATGGTTTTAAGCTGATGATAAAATTGCTTGTCCAAAGCCTCATTTAATTAAAAACCTGTCAAATTACACTCCTCGCATTTAATTCTAAACCGCTTAGATTTTTGCCTTCATACGCACTATAAAACCCCCTTATCGCAACCATAGCCGCATTATCACCGCATAAATCCAACGGAGGAATTACCACCCTAAATCCCTTTGCCTTATCCGCTAACTCACCTCTTAAATAAGAATTTGCCGCCACACCGCCTGCAAGTACGATGGTGTCATAAATTTTAGTGTCATTGCAAAGAGGCGAAGCCGACAAAGCAATCTCAGTTTTATTCCTTTCCCCAGCCGCCTTTAGTATACTCTGCACCAGCATATCCGCCGCCTCTTTGTTAAAAGATGCACAAATATCTGCAATTTTTAACTCCTCACCCTTTTGCCGTTTGGTGTTTACATAATTTATCACCGCAGTCTTTAATCCTGAATAACTTATATTATTCTTGCCCGTATTCTTAGTAAATTTTATATTGGCAGTCCCCTCTTTTGACAGCTTATCAATATTGGGACCCCCCGGATACGGCAAGCCCAGCACCCTTCCCACCTTGTCAAAAGCCTCACCAATCGCATCGTCCAATGTGCCGTCCAGTTTTTGAAAATCATTATAGCCTTTCACATCATAAATGCTTGTGTGCCCGCCGCTTGCCACGCAGGCTAAGAATGGCGGTTGCAATTCATAATTATTTGCAAAACACGCCGCAATATGAGCCTCAATATGATTAACCCCAATCAACGGGATATTATTCGCAAAACTTAATGCCTTCGCCGCCGACACCCCGACAAGCAATGACCCAATCAACCCGGGCATAAAAGTAACCGCAATCGCATCAATTTTATCAAGGGTAGTATTAGCCTTTTTAAGCGTCTCGTCAACGACAGGCATAATCTCTAATAAATGATTTCTTGAAGCAATTTCAGGAACAACCCCCCCAAACCGCTGATGGATATCAATTTGACTTGCCACCACACCGGACAAAATCTTATTGCCCAAAACAACCGCCGCCGCCGTCTCATCGCACGAGGTCTCAATCCCAAGGATAATCGCATCGCTCTTACCCTTCAATTTTTCAAATTTTTGTGTAGTGCTGTACATAGATTTTTATTTAATCCAAAACCACATCCCAATATGCTATATATCTAGTCATAACTCCGTCCGTTAGCGACCAACCAAAACGCACACGCAATGTTGCTCCCTTCATTTGCTCACAAGCAAAACTTGATTGCCATAAAATCCTATTAGAATAAGTCTCTATTGTCCTAAAAAGCAAAAATCCGCCTCTGTCTTCTTCCCATCTATAAACCCTAATAAAACGCACTGTGATTTCTTGCTCTTCCCACCACCACAGCAAATACTCATCATCACTCACCCAAAACTCAACCTCATCTGAAATATCTTTCACCCTATAATAAAATTCAAAATAAGCGCGCCTTAATGTAAACACCCCGTTTACATATCGCATTTGCGTAACCAACATCTCATTGTATCCTTCATTAAAATTAAGTCGTTGTAATGACGCACCCGCCTCAACGCTGTGATGAATCATAGAAAAATCATCCTCCCTGCTTTGTCTAACATAAACGAAGTACCTCCCCGCCCCATTCCACCTAACAGAATTCACACTAACAGAAAACTCATACTCTACAACAGTATCCTCCACCCTCTCTATATCCCACCTAGCCTCATGCCGTCTAACTACCCCGTCATAATATCTAAAATTTGCAACTATTATTGTATTAACACCCATCAACATATCAACACCAATGTTTTCAACCCCTAGTGATCTAGACCAAGTATTAGACCTAAATAAATACTCACTTGTATTAGCTTGCTTTAAATACACCCTATCTCCAAAAAAATATTCGGTATCCAATCTGTAGTTGGCAGTCCATCTGATTACTTGATAATCCACACTGAATACAGCTGAATCCACACTGAATACATATGAAAGTACACCAACCTCTTCATCAACATAAATTGTTGCATACGCAAAAGTTCTCTCATCCACACCGTTCCTAAAAACAGTCCAATGATTTTTTATTAAAATTGTATTATTCCCCGCCCTTAATGGTAACCGCACAAACTCCATTAAACCTTCACTTCTTCCCCACCCCCACCCAACCCATACTGGTTCTTCATGCACTATATAAATACGACGCCTCGTGTTGTTGGGAAGTCCGTCTAAACTAAAACCGGCATAATCCATTCTTATGCCATAGCCAGCTTCTATCCACACACTATCATCTTCGCCCCTGTGCAAGCCAAAAAGTTTGCCGCAATATATCTTGTATAAGCATGGCAGACGGTTAATTGTCCATTCAATTAGTTGCTCTCCCCCCACATAAGGCGGTCTGGCAGGCTCTTCATAATTGTTTGTCCACACATATATACCGCCGTTAGAGTTTAAACTCATCGCACTGCCTAGCTGATAATGTACTAATAAAGCTCTTGGGATTTCTAATAAATATGTTAAACCTTCTTCAAGACAAAAATCAGACTGTCCTTCAGAAGCATCAAATCTAAATACTGGGTAAATATACTGCGAACAAGTCACCAAAGTCTCAAATTTCATATCTTGAGGAGTATTGCAACAAGGTCCGCTTACTATAGCAAGCAACAATACATACTCTTCAAAAAATTCTCTGGAATATTCATGTATAATAGGGCGAGAGTTATCAATAAAGCCTAAACGCAAAGAGCTTAGAAAATCATAGCAATCAATTATGTCAAAAGAAACCTGCTCTCTGGCTTGGTTTACAAAATTAACACGACCAAGCGCAAAAAGCCCTCCTCTTAATACAGGCAACTCAAAAAACTCTCTGTTTTCTACTGCTCCGTTGTGCCGCGGGGTATAAGGGCGGTCTATGATTGATCTTCTGCCGTCCCAAACTCCGTCACTTAGAAAAGGACACTCGCATGGATATGTTTCACAGGTTTCGTATATAGGGTCATAATATCCATAAAACTCCCACTGTGCCCTAAAGGTTACATAATATGCCGGCATGGTGAAACTAAAACTTTGCGAATAATTTGTTGATTGCCCGTTTTTATACCATGTAACTGTATCGTACGGACTGCGTCTTTGGTCTTCTGCAACGATATAAACGATAGTGTTTCGCATTAAAATGCCGACATTGTTTGGCAGCTCTTCACCTTCCCAATCCCAGCTGTCATAATGCGCACGGCTGTCAAAAGCAAAACCGCCGTCAATGGTGAGAACATAACGAGGCGGAGAAGGCAGCTCACAAGAGCAAGACACAGCGGACGCCGCTGCCCCGACAATAAATGTCAATACCAAAAATATTGCTATCAATTTTTTTGTCATAATCAAACACTCCTCCGTTTTTATTGCTTGTTATATTATATTAAAAAATCTCTCTGTTGTCAAGCACAAAAGAGAGATTTATTTAAATTATGTTTTCTAAGATTTTCTCAAAAACTCTAGTATAAACTCATCAATGCCGCCGTTCATTACTTTATCCACATCGGTGTCCTCATAGCCTGTCCTTAAATCCTTGACCATTGTATAAGGCTGAAAAACATAGCTTCTGATTTGACTGCCCCACTCAATCTTTTTCATCTCGCCCTTTATCCCCGCCGCCTTTTCTGCCATCTCTCTCTCTCGCCGCTCTGCCAATTTACTCATAAGCATCTTCATCGCCCGCTCTTTATTCAAAAGCTGGCTTCTTTCATTTTGACATGACACCACAATGCCAGTCGGTATATGTGTAATCCTAATCGCACTCTCCGTTTTATTCACACTCTGACCGCCGGCGCCGCCGCTCCTAAAAGTATCCACCTTCAACTCCTCACTAGCAATCTTTAATTCCCCCATGTCCTCAATTTCGGGCATAACCTCTACGCTTGCAAAGCTGGTATGCCGTCTTGAATTTGAATCAAACGGCGAAATGCGCACCAATCTGTGAACGCCCTTCTCTGCCTTCAAAAAACCGTATGCATTTGTCCCTTTGACCAAAAATGACACGCTTTTTATGCCCGCCTCATCGCCTGACAATCTTTCAAACTCTTCATGTTTAAAACCGTTTTTGTCGCAAAACATCTTGTACATACGATACAACATACTCACCCAATCACAACTCTCTGTACCTCCGGCTCCTGCATGGACAGTCATAATCGCGTTGTTTATGTCATAATCACCCTTGAGCAGCATTGCTAAATACAGTTTTTCTACAGCTTTTTCCAGCGAATCAATCGAATTTTTTAATTCATTTATTAAATCCTCATCATTATCATGTACCATCTCAATAATCTCTGACAAACTCTTTATCTCATTTTGTAACGAATTAATATTGCCAAGCTCTTCACAAACTCTATGATATTCGGTGTTGATTTTTTGCGCATTCTTTATATCGTCATAAAGTTTTGGATTTTCTTGCTGTTTGGCTAGTTCCGTCTTTTTTTTCTCTAATCCTTTTAAATCAATCGCCAAAATACTCCCGTCAAATTTGAGAGCAATATTTTTTAATTGAGCTTTTAAATTTTCTAATATCATTACATTTTTTCTGTTAAAACAGCTGAAATGATTATTTCTCGCAACACTGCTTAAATTTCTTACCGCTGCCACAAGGACACGGATCATTTCTGCCAACCTTCGGCGCAGCCGCAGGCGCAGCTCCTGCTCCCTTGCTCACCGATTTGAGTTGCTTCAATCTTGCCTTGTTATCCCCCGTTGTCGCCCCTGTCGCTTCGGCCTGCGCTTGCCGCCTCATAGGTGCTTGCTCAACTGTTACACGCAATAAAAGCATTACTAAATCTTCATGAATAGAAGCAATCATCTTGTCAAACATCTCAAATCCCTCTGACTTATATGCCGTGACAGGATTTTGCTGTCCATACCCTTTTAAATGAATTTCCCTCTTCAAAACATCCATGCTATCAATGTGATCCATCCATTTATTATCAATTACTTTCAGCATTATAACTCTTTCAGGTTCTTCAAAATCAACACCGCGGCTTGCCGCCTCTCTAATCTTCTCAGCGTATAGTTTTTTGACCTCGTTTTGCAAATCCTCAATCATCTCATCAATATGAAAGGCAACCAGCTTCTCTTTAGTAAAATACTCCTCTTCGTCAGGCATCAATATCCTGTGAATCTCGGCATTTAAACCCGCACAATCCCACTCTTCATAATCAACCTTTGGATTTGTATATTCTTTTATTATACCCTCACACTTATCGTCCATAATCCGTACAATCTGGTCATGCACGCTCTCACCGTCAAGCACCCTGTTTCTCTCTTTATAAATTATTGTTCTTTGAACATTCATTACATCGTCATATTCTAAAACCTGCTTTCTGATTGAATAATTCCTTGCCTCCAAACTCTTTTGCGCCGACCTGATGCGTCTTGTCAGCATACCCATCTCAAACGGAGTATCTTCATCCATCCTAAACAGATTAGCCATCCTTTGCATCGCAGGACCGCCAAAAAGCCTAAGCACATCGTCCTCCATACTAAGAAAAAATAATGAGCTGCCCAGGTCACCCTGCCTACCCGCACGCCCCCTCAACTGATCGTCAATCCTTCTTGACTCATGCCTCTCTGTACCGATTATCCTAAGACCGCCGCACGCAATTACCTCTTCTTTTTCCTTATTGGTATGCTCTTTATATTCATCATAATATTTTCTAAAAACTGCCCTCGCCCCCAAAATCTCAGGGTCGTCAGTCTGAAAAAAGCCGGTAGCATTATAGATTTCCTCTTCACTCCTCCCCTCGTCCTTCATGCGCTTTTTAGCTAAATACTCGGCATTTCCGCCCAGCAAAATGTCTGTTCCTCTGCCCGCCATGTTTGTAGCAATAGTAACCATACCTACCTTGCCCGCCTGCGCAACAAACTCCGCCTCCCTCTCATGGTTTTTAGCATTCAACACATTGACATTGTGCATAGAAAAACCGCTCTTTTTGAGCATAGTATAAACTTCTTCAGATATTTCAACGGTAGTCGTACCTACCAGCACCGGCTGCCCTCTCTCATTACACTCTTTAATCTCTTCAATGACAGCACGCCATTTTGCCGCTTTGGTATTATACACCTTATCATTTTCATCAATCCTTTGCGACGGAACATTGGGGGGAATGATTACTACATCCAGCCCATAAATCCCTTTAAACTCCTCTTCTTCAGTCTTTGCCGTACCGGTCATGCCTGCAAGTTTATCGTACAACCTAAAATAATTTTGATAGGTTATTGTCGCAATAGTCCTGTTCTCGTTTTGGATGCGCACACCCTCTTTTGCTTCAATAGCTTGGTGCAAACCGTCGCTGTACCGCCTGCCCACCATTATCCTTCCCGTAAACTCGTCAACAATAAGCACCTCTCCGTCTTGAACTACATATTGGTCTTCCCGCTTAAAAACAAAGTTTGCTTTTAGGGCGTTGTTGATATAATGATTTAATTCATTATGTTCATAGTCGGATATGTCGTCAATGTTAAAATGATACTCTGCTTTTTCAATACCTTTAGCCGTAAGCGTAACAGATCTTTTCTTTAGGTCAATGTCATAATCGCCGTTATATTCTTCTTCACCTTCTAATAATTTACCCTCGTCATCTATGTTGGTAGAGGCTTTAAGGCGCCGTGCAAATTGATGTGCAGTTTGATACATTTCAGATGATTTTTTTCCCCGGCCTGAAATAATCAGCGGTGTTCTTGCTTCGTCTATCAAGATACTGTCCACTTCGTCAACGATGGCATAATATAAGGGACGCTGTAATTTTTGGTCTTTGTATATCACCATGTTGTCGCGTAAATAATCAAACCCCAACTCACTGTTGGTAGCATAAGTAATATCGCACCCATAAGCGGCAACCTTGTCCTCATTGGACATCTCGGGGACTACTACGCCTACAGACAATCCCAAAAAGCGGTGAATTTTGCCCATCCATTCAGCATCTCTTTTGGCTAGATAGTCGTTGACGGTTACGACATGGACACCCTTTCCCGCCAAAGCATTTAAATAAGCAGGCAAAGTAGACACCAGTGTTTTTCCTTCACCGGTGCCCATTTGAGAAATCCTGCCCTGATGCAATATTATACCGCCCATCAGCTGCACCCTATAGTGCCGCATGGATAAAACTCTTTTGCCCGCCTCACGGACTAAAGCAAAAGCATCCGGCAAAATATCGTCCAGCGTTTCATAGCTGTTTAGACGACCTTTTAATGTATCAGTTTGAGTTTTTAATTCCTCATCCGTCATTGCTTCATATTTTAACTCTAAGCTTTCAATGATGTCCGCAATTTTTTCTAGTTTTTTTACAGCCTTTTTGTTTTCTAAATTGGCTAGGTATGATAATAGTCCCATAGTATAGCTCCTTTTCAGTTTACTGTGTACAAATCACAGCACACAATTGTCAACGGGTTTCCTTTTATAATAATAAATTGGTTGTGTACGATGCATTATGAGCTGTACATTGAATCGGCAACTCTCCCCATCCAATTCACTTTATCCGTCATCTCTATCACTTTTGTAAACATCAATAACGACACGCTGCCTTTTTCAAAAATTCCGCACGCTTCAATCAATTTTGCTATGCTTTCTTTAGACAGGCTGTCGGCATTGTTTATTATAACAACACTGTCTTCCATCGTCTTTGCATAATCAATCACCGTATCAATCAAGCCGTCCGCTCTAAGCGTTTCTAACGGATTGAGTCTAAATACACTATAATCTCCGACTAAATCAGCCGGCAGATTTTTCCTTCTGCTGTCATCTAACAAAATCCCGATCGGCATGATCCTTTGCTTTCTGAAAGCTTGCATAAATTCTAGTGATATATCATTGTTGATTATCAATTTAGCTTGTCCCTTAATAAACGGACTTGCCTCCGAAATATTATAAACAGCTTCACCGCCGTCAAATGAAATTAGGCTATTCTGACCCTCTGCCCTTTTATTAAGAGTAGTTTTTCGTTCAAACTCGCTGCTCTCCATATCATTAATTGTTTCAACCTTAAAAAGCCCCAACCGGTTAGCCTGCACTATTGCCCTAGCCTTTCCTTTGACAAAATCACCGCTTTTTAAATCGTAATCATTGACTATACGCATGGGGATAAAGATGTCCAGCGCATCAGTTTTAATCAAATTTGGTCTTATCCAAGCGGCAGTATCAAAAACTTCTATCACTCCGGATACATCCGCAGGGTTTAGAATAAAACGGCGGTTTTTATAATCGTCAATTAGTTCAAGCGCCTCATCATTTGACACTGCTTCAACACATTTATCGGACAAATCTAATCTTATTAAATTGGATGCTTGAGCCAAAGCTACCTTCATAGCCAATTCACGCTTTGAATAAGTAGTGGCTGCTGTTAGTCCGATTTCTTTGCCCACTTCTCTTAAAGTGTGAATCTGAACATCGTCATATTGCTCAAATAAATTGTCAAAAACAGCCTTAGATTCTTGACTTAGATCATTAACTGTTAAGTCATCCTTTTCAATTTTTTCAATTGTGCTTGAATTTTTTGTTAGTTTCATGGTTTTGTACAATGCATCATTCTTTGTGAATTGTGCATTATTCTCCTTATTCAATAACCTTAAAAGACTTTAATAATCTTATCACCACACTCATAATAAAATATGCCACTAAAATCATAATCAACATAAAGAATAGATGCATCGTCATATAAGCGCTGGATAAATCAAACCCGACTACATTTACCATAACCCCCAGCGCCAACAGCCCGACCAGCATAAAGGTCAGACACATCAAAAGCACAAACACCCTAAAGACATTAAAAGGTTCACATACCTTAATCAAAACCACTATCCCCGTCAGTGATAACGCCATAACCTGCATAGCCAGCAAAAATGCCTCAGGACTTACTCCGTACCCGTCTACACCAAAAGGATATATTCCAAACACATTGTATCCGTATTCACAAGTCCCGAATCTTGTTATCATCATATTCCAATATACATACATCGCCATTACGCTTATAACTATCGCAATACCACCGGGGATTGCGCGCCCCGTAACATTTGCCAAAAATTTACCCTTAATCCTGCCGTCATTAGCTTGAAACGCCAAAAAGAATGAAGGCAGTCCGATTACAAACATCTCTAAAAACAGCAGGTTGTTTGTCCTGAACGGATACGATGTACCCATAATCATGTACAAAAAGGCCAAGACAATACTCATCAGTGTTTTCATTAAAAACAGTGATGAAGTCTTAGTAATATTATTGATGACACGACGCCCCTCTTTAACCACTTTTGGCATGGAGGAAAATCTTGAATCCATCAGCACCAAATGCGATACATTTCTTGCCGCCTCAGCCCCGCTTGCAATTGCAATACTGCAATCTGCCTCACGCATAGCCAAAATGTCGTTCACTCCGTCTCCTGTCATAGCCACAGTATGACCCTTTGCCTTGATGGACTTTATTAACAGTGCTTTTTGCTCCGGGCTTACGCGCCCGAACACCGTATATTTATCCGCCGCCTCTTGAATCTCTTGGTCGCTCATTCCGTCCAGTGATAAATACATCTCAGCCCCGTCCACTCCGCACCTTTTGGCAACCTCGGCAACAGTGATAGGATTATCACCGCTTATTACTTTTACTGCAACATCATTGTCCTTAAACCACTGAATCGTTTCAACAGCATCATCCCTGATATAATCCTCAATTACTATCAGTGCAACCGCCTTTTTTGTATTGGGAACTTTGCCGTCAGGAGAAATCGCTCCGTGCGCTTGAGTTAAGCACAGCACTCTGTATCCTTGTGCAGTATATTCGTTAATAAGCCCCTCTAGCCGCACTCCCATGTCTTTGATGATAAATTCAGGCGCACCCAAACAATAGGTGTCCTCATCCTCAAAAGTCACAGCAGAAAACTTTCTGGACGATGAAAATGGCAGCGCTTTTATAGAACGCAGCTGCGCAGAATACCCAAAATAATTTGCCATTGCTATTGCGGTTTGATTGTTATCCTCTGTCGCCGTCAGCATAGACCCTATAATCGCCGCAACCTTTGCGTCCGCTCCGTCTTCTTTGATAAAATTAATCACCTTATTGACCTGCATACTGCCGTCCGTCAAAGTTCCCGTCTTATCCAAACACAGCACATCCGCTCTTGCCAGCATCTCAATACAATATAAATCCTGAACAAGTGCATTTTTTCTTGCCAGTTTCATCATTCCCACAGCAAGCGTCATACTTGTGAGTAAAAACATCCCCGTAGGAAGCATTCCGATAACCGCGCCCGACCACCCCTGTACCACATGATACAACCTAAGCGCCATGTCTTCAATTCCTCCGATTAAATTTCCGTTTGCATCATAAACAGGATTAGTCGCCCTCATCTCTAATACAATCATAGCTATAGTTACAACAGCAATAATGACAGTAACTATTTTCATTATAAAGCGAATAGAATTTTGTAATTCTGACGCAGGTTTTTTATACCGTTTTACATGAGAAGCAAGCTTTTCTACAAAGTTATTTGGTCCTGTTTTATCTACTCTTGCATGAACAGTTCCGCTTACTAAATAACTACCTGAATACAATATGTCGCCTTGCTTTTTTTTGACAGGCACGCTCTCCCCTGTCAGCATCGCTTCATTAACCTCGCATTCGCCCGACAATACAATACAATCTGCCGATACCTGCTTGCCCATGGTCAAATATACCACATCGTCCAGCACTACTTCAGAAATAGGGATAGTAATTTTATTTGCATCCCGTACAACAACAGAACTAGGAGCAGTAACCAATGAAAGCTTGTCGATCTTGCGCTTTGCACGCATCTCCTGAATGATTCCTATGCCGATATTTAGCATAATGATTAATAAAAAGGCAAATTGACCCATAGTTTGGGCAAAGTTTACTTGTTGGTCAGCGACAATTATAACTGTGATTAGAGCAGCGGCAACAATAAAAGTGATAAGATTGACTATAGTGAAAATGTTATTAAATAAGATAGCTCCGTATGTTCTGCCTGTAGCTCTTGCATTTTTGTTTACATAACCTTGCATTTCTCTCTGCTCTACTTGATTTGCATCAAGACCGTATTCAGGAACAGGAAAAAAGCGTTCTGCCTTTTCTATATCTAAGTTGACAGGAACTTTTGTTTTTTTGCGTTTTTTTAGGTAAGTCTCTTGAATTGACGAAGGCTTGGGAAGGTCTGAAATAATAGAACTTGTCTCATCTGCTATATCAGAAGAGGTGACAGCCGCCTCGTTGTCAATTTTGAGAGTTTTTTTACGCACAGTGCGTTTGGGTATATTATTTTGAGTATTCTCTGCCATAAAAAAGTATAACTCCGATAGGATAGTTGCCTCTATTCTATCAGAGTTTTTTGGGGTTGTCAATTTATTTAATGCAGAATTCAAAATTGATTATGAATTATGAATTCTTTATGAATTTCAATTATTTTACGAATTGCTTCTAAATCTTATCAAACAAACTGCTAGACCTATCGCTGCCTTAATTGCGCTTTGTTAAAGACTCAGTTTTCCTAAGATGTTTAAAAAATTGCCCACTTCAGCCGGTTCTAATTTTGCCAAATACTCACTCAGTTTTGCCAAATTATCCACTTTCTCTTCACCGTTTATCACCTGTTTATAATATGGATTATAATACACCTTACCCTCTTTGGCAAGAATATTCATTATGTTACTCACCCTCGTTTTATTATGGGCAATCATGCTTCTATACTTGTTTTGCAAACGAAGCGCCTCTTTAGAATTATTTGCTAAAGAAGCAATAACACTCCGCACACTCTTTCCTTCTCCCTTGCCAATCAAAATATTTTTAATCAAATCGTCAATCTCTTTTTCACTGAATAATTCAAATCCATCTCTTTTGGATTTAACCACATCAATGCCTAAATCTCTTGCTAATGACGGCACCAATTCAAACATTTTTAACTGAGCATAATAATAATTACGCACACTGTTAACACTTCTGTTAGTATTTTTAGCCGCTCTCTCAAACGCTATCCTCAAGCCTGAATTTTCTTTTGCCGCATTTGAAACCTCTCTAAACAGATTTTTTGTTTGTTCAATAGTCCAATTGTTTTCCATTTTTATATCCTCCGTATACAATAATTGCCATACTTATGGTTTTTATACACGATAATATTAAAAATTAAAAACAGAAATTTGTAATTTTATTCTAATATTTAATGAAACCTAATTTAGCTTGTGTTTAGAAAAACTTTGAGGAGTGTGTGCGTGAAAAGCCAAAAATGAGTGGGTGAAAAAAACATGGGCATGAAGATTTATGGCCATGTTTTTTGTTGTAGTGATATATAATTTATTGGGCGGGTCTATTGATTTAATTTGAGTGAAGCTATTTA